>Ga0160428_1000640_pt1 | contig 35501 bp, 27 predicted proteins | sample SolpanmetagenomM_FD_108198 | JGI IMG/M metagenome (GOLD analysis project Ga0160428, IMG submission 108198) | Solar panel surface microbial communities from Lawrence Berkeley National Laboratory, California, USA - M | ecosystem: Engineered > Built environment > Solar panel > Unclassified ... | reverse complement strand
TCGTCCACAACGTTGTGAGCACTGGTGAGCTCCTTATTCAGAATAGTAGCATAAGCATTGTATGCCTTCTGAATCTCGCCGACGACGATAGACTCGAGCTCTCGTCCAGAATTTTCGAGATTGAGGTATGCCTGCATTCATGTCAGCACGTTCTACCGTGTTGTAACAAATACAACCACATACCTGGTGCAAGTAAGTCTCCTCGTTCATCTGCTTTTCCACTTGACGCTCGACTCCCAACCTAATAATGTAGGGATCGCCTTTGCCGAGTGCTCCAGCCGAGTCACCACCCAGGTGTGCACAAGAGCTTTTGAGTGACTCGACCATCCTCCGAGTGCTCTCTCGTTCTTTGTCAACATTGCTCTTAAAGTCGCCAGATAAGCCTCTGATCTCCTTAATCTTCTGGTTTAGATCGTTTCTAAGGCCGTTGAGCTGTGTTATGACATCGTCTTCAATCTCTCTGGCTCGATTGGCTTCCGCAAGAGCAATCTTGTGGAAGTTTCGCAGTATACCAATAGCATCGTTCATGCCTCCTTGACGAAGGAGTTCTTGAGGTCCTGATGTGGCATTGATGATGTTCGACATTCGTATGGTCGCTTTTGAGCGATCTTGGTAGGACACCCGAATTTCCCCGAAGTAGACTATCAAGTCTTTGAGAATCTTGCGCCAAGCTACCATGGATATTAGCTGAAATCTCAATTATCCTAAAGCTGGAACTTGTCATACCTTGGAAGCGATTGGCCAAGACTTCCGTAGGGTTGCCCGTCGTTGGAATCGGTACATTGAACACATTGTAAAAGTCCGAGTTAGGATCGATGTTGCGCCTGACAGGTTGCATGCGGATGCTCCTCTTGCTGCTGGCACGACTAACACCTCTTCGCACCGAATTGCCCTTCTTCTTGATAGTGGCTCCCCTGATAGGCGTGCCATCAGGATACGTATCAGGCGAGGTTCCAAGCATAGAATCGTCCACCGAATCTAGGTGTTCTGTGAAAATTGGCTCGCGCTGGATCGCAGCGCTGCTAGACTCGGCTTGGGGCTGGTAAGCGGTATGTATGGTGGAAGGAGCATATTGCGAGGCCTGCGCTACGCTATGGTTGCGATCGTCCTCGACAGGATCATCCTAGAGAGTTGTCAGTCGACGCCGATATAAGCAGAAGAAAGAGAGTTGAGCCCAATGGCTGTTGCTTACAGGCCGATATACATGAGCCATTGCTCTCCGTTACGGCGCGCGATCACACAGTGATCTAGACGACGGCGATATCCGGACAATATAATATAAGCACAAAGAGGGATATGAGGGGGGAAGATGGGTGAATTCTAGGAAGCGGTCTCTAGGAAGCGACAGCTTGGTCCCAAGCGTGGTCGGTGTCGGGATCCACTTAATTGTTGTGGGGAAATGATGGATGTGGACCACGAAGTATCAGGTATCATCTCTCTTCATTATTATGCCATCGAGACGCTTCAGATTCTTGTGTTGACAAACAGCTTATCAGAAGCGCCCGTGCTCACCAGAGGGATGTCAACTTGGAGCTTCTTCTCTACCTGTTTGTGCGGTCGGTTGTCATTAAATATGCTGTGCTTATCTACAGCACAATGCCCCTCAATGGACCCGGCGTTACGCCTCATTCGCGGCCCATTGCCATGCTTTGGCAGAGTAGTTTGCATAACAACGAAATTCGTTACTGAGGCCTTTTGTATGCTGCGGCAAGAAAGTGGTCGTCTTCACTCCAAACTTTTCGTACAGCTTCAGCGCAAGACTCTCCATTCTCTCGCCTGTACACAGGATTACACGTTGATCATCGGGCTGAACTGCACCAGGTTGTGTTGGTGGTGACCATGATTTTGCAAGCCATCGAGTAGTAAGAGCAGCTGTGCGCGTCAGTTGGGGATGCATTCACTATTATTGTGGTTGTTGACCGACCTTTTGTCTGACAGTCAGAGCTCAGAAATGGCGGGTCACATATGATACGGTCGAATCGACCTTTGAGCTCAGCTTGATCTTGGTTAGCCCATCATACACACTATGCGGCTCATTTGTATTCACCTGGAAGCTGTAAAGGTTGCGCAAAATCATATCTCACAAACTCCTTGAGCACTGCAAACCTCTCGTCAAATTCTAAAAGTCTTATTTCAGGTCGTTGACTCCGATCTATGGTTCTCTTCCACACTTGTAAGCACTTTGACAAGGTAGGTGTGAAGAAGGCATCACCCTACCATGAGGTTCTTCAACTGTATGAATACACTTGGTGCGGATACCACGGCGATCTTTGTATCTGCACTGCAGTCGTGGAGTAACTCTTTGGCAAGCGTTGTTGCAGTCTCATCTGTATACTTTCTTGCATGTTAGTTCTACTAATGCAATTCCTCCAACTCACTGAACTCACCCAAAATTGCGAGATCTGCCAATCTTCACCCCAGTCTTCAATCGACCATTCTCGGTCGTCGGCTTCGTCTTCCGCCTTTGCTTTTAATGCTTCAAAGTGTTTCTGTCTCTCGTCCTTTTCACTGTAAAAGCCTTGCAATGCCGCTAGTGTGTCTGCTGACAACTGTCTACCATTCGCATAAGTTGTACTCTATGGGACATAAACTTTGTAGACATCACGTACGGCACGTCATCCTCATTATCGGACATCACGATGGTGTTGTTACGAAATACGAATACACTTTTGGGCAGAAAATCTGAAACACATGGGCCGGGGCTGTCTCCGTCAATGCCGAGGCGATCTCACCAGTGTGATACCTGGCTGAAACATGGACAAGACATCAACATCATGTAACTCAGCCCAATTTCGAATTACAAACAATACCTGCCACGCGTCATGTCATCTTCTCTACCAACTCTGAAACAAGTTCAGACACTTACACCGCGCGTTTCACGTATTCTTGGTGATAATCCTGGCAAGGTGCCCAATCAAGCTACCTTCTGAGATATGCCTGATCTAACATGGGCAGTCAGTTCTCGCTACAAGGTATACAATTCAAGCTCGTTTATAGTATGTAGATGAGTAACAATCTTGTAGGCACCAACACATACATCGTCGGTACTGGGCACGACCGCATTCTCATAGATACTGGTGAAGGCTTTCCGAAATGGCTTGATTGGCTCAAAGAATTTGTGTCTCAGCAGAATATCAATATCAAGACCGCTCTATTGACGCATTGGCACCACGACCACATCAGTGGAGTGCCCCAGCTGCTCTCATTGTTTCCATCGGCAACCATTTACAAGAATAATCCGTCACTGAAAGGCGATCCAAGTATGTGGAAGGACATACAAGATGGCCAAGAGTTCAAGACCGAAGGCGCTACTCTTAGAGCTTTGCACTGCCCAGGCCATACTACGGATCATATGGCTTTTGTCTTGGAGGAAGAGGACGACGCCATGTTCACGGGCGATAATGTGCTTGGACACGGTACAGCAGTCTTCGAGGATATGGCAGCCTACATGTCTAGCTTGGAAGTCATGGCAAGCAAAGTCGGTGGGAGAGCCTATCCTGGTCATGGCGATGTAATTGTGGACGGTAAGCAGAAGATACAAGGTTATATCGCTCATCGCAAAGAGAGGGAGAACCAGGTGCTTGAAGTGTTGAATCAGGCAAGCGACAAAGACAAAAATTCGCAAGCTGCCCCGACCTCAATGGAGATTGTCAAGGTCATCTACACTGATGTTCCAGAGACGTTGCATGAGGCGGCTCAGCGAGGTGTAGTACAAATTTTACAAAAACTGGTAAAGGATGGTAAAGTGGAGGACGAGGGCGAAGGTCGATGGCGAGTGCGGGGTGCCAGCGCAAGTCTGTAGAAGAATGGATGAACACTCATGTGCGACGTCTTTTTAAACTGCTGGAATTCCAGTTTGAAGAAGGGATGAGACTTGATACTTATGTACTAGCCACGTTCCAGTATGAAGCTTATCCTATATTATCTTCAGACCATCTGAACACTTGCAACTTCAGTACATCCATACCAGTTCCTGTGACAATCGGACAAGCATTATTGCGTGCGGTATTGCTTGTATCGAATACAGTCTAGCGTAGTAGTACAATGATACTGACCTAGTAGGTGTGAGGTCGGTCGGCCGAGACTTGCCTAGCCCCTTTCTGAAACACAAGCGTCCGCTGCGTCCTCGGCGGGCAGGTGCAACGGCTGTCAAACATCTCATTTCTAACCTGCATCAACCTTTTCCAGAAGGAAGCACATTTTGCTTTCTGCCTCTATCCTCACTAGCAAGTGTACTGCTTTGGCTGGGATCGTCTTGCACAGTCTTGTCGACCTGGCTAGGGACTTGTACATGTCTAACATAGTATATTGATGCCACTGAGGAATAGAAAGCCAAGCGCGAATCCTCACGATAAACGACACGAGAACGGCCTTGCTGAACCTGCGAGACGTATTGCGAAGCAAAGATCAGACGCCAACCTCGCCGGAAATGCCCTGGATACTGCTTCGTCAAGTCCAAAGCTCACTCCGGTCGATCCAGCACTAACAATCGAGGAAGAGTCGTTTCCGAGTCTGGCAGGAACTGGTCTTGATGTGGAGGCAGATGGAAGCAGAGGATCAAATACACCTTCAGAGATGGAAGCGCCATTACGTGGAGCAAGAGATGGATGTGGTGAAGATTCAGCTGAACAGACTTCAGACGAGAACGTGGGCGCCAGTAATGCTGAGTCCCAAGGGACGGTGCAGTTTGTGGTCGGCGACCATGCCACCAAGGAAGAAACCATTTCAACAGGAGCCACTTTCGATCCAGCCAGAGTATTTCTTGGACCTCACTCGATTCGAGATGTCATTGCTGTCCTCATCTTTCTTCTACAACTACCAGCACCAATGTTGATCGCTGTCCAACTCGTCTTCGTCATACTCACTTTAAGCAACTCATCCTCCAACTGGACACTATCCTCTCTGACTTCGCCTTCCGAATGGTTCCACAGTTATGGAGGTAACCCGTCGCTCATGGTTATTGTTGTCGCAGATCTAGCATTTGCTACAACATGGTACGTTCTCAGCAATCTGCTTCCGTCGTGGTCTTGTTTCGTGCTGGACCTGGCTCAAGCAGTCATTGCAATGTCGCTTTTCGGAGGAGGGACTGCTTTTAGAGGAGGATGGAGTCATTCGACAATATGTTTTCTGATTGTCGCTTTACCACATATCTTCAAGAATATAAACTGGAAAACACTCGTGTTGGATCCCACGCTGGCCTTATTGTCACGTACAGGATTCGAATCTTCGAAACTATCACGCCTCACATCACTACATTCACTTCATGATTCATCTCATCACTGGATTCGTTTATTACTGGAGATACATATCATCACACAGGGTATTGTAAGGGTTGTTCGTCGAGCTACTCTACCCAAAGGAGACTTTGAACTACTCCATGCGTCAAATGGTCTTTTACCTTCGACAGAGGTTTCTGGCGAGGGCGCAAAGAGTACAAGTAGTGACGGACGGCCACCTGGACCACCGCCTGCGAATAAGGAAATAAAAGAAAAGTTAAATATTGGGAAAAGGCGGCGCAGGCAATCGAATTTTATAAGGAGTCAGCAGCCATTTTGGGCTTCTGTAGCATCGGGAAAAATATCAATCACAAAAGACGTAGAGCAAGCACACATTCAACGAGACGCCTTTGAGGCCAATTCGGACAAAACTATCGTGGAGGATGCAAAGAGAGAAGGGTTGCAAGGACGAGTCTGGATTACAAGGATCGATCCAACTGAAATTTCTTTCTCGGCGGTATGGACAGATTCGACAACTAGAAACGACGAAGAAGCTGGTGGTGATAGTCAAGGCGAGATGCATGGGTTACGTATCAGGCTCAACAACGCTCTTTGGCGACATTTCGAATGTCGTGAGGAGAAAAATAGCAACGGTATACAAGTTATATCTGGCAAGATCTATGGCTTGACTCCTGGGGAGAAGTTCGTTATTGAATTTCTAGGGGCAGAGGGTAAAGTCATATACTCTGCTCAGATTGTGACCAGACAAGTCGCCTTATCTGAGACCACGACACCTAGTCTACCACTGCCGGCTCCAGTTCAGGATCCCTTACGACCTTCTTCACCGACTACAACACTCAAGAAGTCTATTCAAGCATCTGAGAATCAGCTTACAGACGCCCGTTCTAGACTAAAGAAAAATCGCAAAGAGCATAGGACTGCGAACAGTAAGCTTGAGAGGGAGGTTGATGGCTTAGAAGCAAAGTTTACTGCTTTCAGTGGTACCGACGACCGGCAAAGGCAGCGACAGACTCAATTTCGTCAAAACATCAAGCAGGTCGAGGACGCGACTCTTGTCATTGCCAGTCAAATTGACAGCCTTTCCGAACTTCCAGAATCAGAGAGGCTGGCACATGAGGCCAAAAGACGTAAATGGCAAGAAGAGCGAGATCGTCGCAACACGATCCGGCAAGATTTCGACCAAAGCAGAACCGAGAACGAACGCCGTATGCAAAATGCTCGTAACGACAATCTCACACTTAAGCAGAAGCGCGAACGTCTCGAAGCGCGATTGGCTCGTCTTGATCAACAGAAGGACGCCCTTGTCTCTGCCAATTCGTCGACTCGTGAGGAGAAAGCTGCCTGGGATACTCAACGCGCCAATGTACTCAACGCGTACAAGGCTCGCGAGCAGGAGATTATCAATAACCTCCAGTACGTCTTGTCTCAACGGGAACAGCTTCAGTCACGTGTGTCGCAAATTGAGCAGCAAAACTATTTCTTCGAGTCTAGCTTCCAGTCTGGTGGTGCTCAATCCCCTTCGAACCATACGCCCGAGGCTGCATATTCCAGTCTCTCGCCCAACAACCGCGGTCTTTCTGCATACAACGGCTACTCCAGTTTCGGATACTCGTCCGGCACTCCACCTGTAGAAGACAATAGACACACCCCGATCAATCGTGGTAAACAACGAGGCAGGTCCTCGTCTATGCTGTCTGATGTCAGTGGTTTTACGGATGCAGAAACTGGACAGGATTCCATGGCGGACTTATTGCGCAATTTCCAACCTCAGACTGAACCGGGCTTCTCTATTCCTAGGAATACCAGTGCGGGTAGTCCTCTTGTAGGTGCTATTGCCCCACCACCAGGATTGGAGCGTGTTGGTATCAATAGGAGCGGGAGTGTTGGGCATGCGAATGTGAATGGCAATGACAATGGCAGTGGAAGTAGTGGTAGTCCGATTGGTAGATTCAATAGGTCTTGAATGTGATGTCTTGTGCTTTATTCTTCATGGAAAGGTATATTGTGTTTCATTATGCTTGATTGATATGCACAAATCCGGGTTTCGTGTCTTCATGTCTTCGTTATGCTGCGATTCTCATCGCATATGTTCATCGCCTCGTCTTACATTCATTCCCAGTGTTCTGTGCACAACTTCTCTTTCCTGCTTTGGCTTCTGTAGCTGCACCTGCTTCTCCTTGTTCTCCTCAGCTGGATCCTCCGCTATATCTACTGTAACCCCGATTTTGCTATATCTGCCATCCAGATATACCAATCCATGCACAGCTTCCTCCTCTCCATCTGCTTCTCGGTGTAAGCTTCTCATATAATTCAACCCATGCACCTCTTCCTGCCGTGCTGATGTTGACTGTTGAGGAGGAGATAGAATTGACAGCACTTCTGCTACAAGCACAACATGATCTCCAACTTGTACTTCCTTGCCTGGCAATGGTCGACAGCGCAAGACTTGGATGACGCCTGGACTTGCTACCAGCGGTGCACCGCCGGTTGCGCGGCCTGTGAAGACTTGTACTTCGTCTTGCTTTGTCGACGTAGGATCACTGTCATCGCTTTGATTGTCACCTCCACCAACTAATTTCGCAAAAGCAGCACTAGCGTCCCCTCGCGCAAAGGCATCTGCAATACGTGCTCCTCTGCTATTCGCAGCTAGAACGTGCGCGAGGAAAGTCGATGAGGCTTGCATTGCGGTGAAAGTAGAGGAGGGGAGGCGGATGTTGAGGGAGATTAGTGGTGTTGGCGCGAGTGTTACGGTGTTGAAGGACGACACTGTTGCGCCGCGGAAGTGTGATTCTGGTGGAGAGTGCTCCCCGGGCGGTATCTCTGGATGTGGTGGTTGACATGAGGTTATTAGGGTAATTGGGTGAGGAACTAGGCGCATTAGAAGCCTTAGGTGGGTAGATAGTGTTTCTTCTTCTGATTGGGATTGGGTGGGTGATGGTGGTGTAGTTGTGCTGGGTGCAGAGGCTGCGGAGTGCTCATAGCGGCGGTTTAAGAAGGAAGTCGATTGACCTCTCCCATTTGTCGAAGGACGTGAAAGGTGTTTCGTTGTGTATGAGCGAGAAGCATTGTGGTGAGTAGCTGCGGGAGTGCGGTGGAGGTCGAAAAAGCAACGAAAGAATCTTGATGCCGCTTCGCTGTCTAATGGACGCCTTAGCATCATATTCACTAGATTTGATATCAGCTCCAACTGGACGAAAGAAAGGAAAGAACAGAGGAGTGGTAAGGTATTGGAAGATGGATCCTCGGCCCGATTGGGCGCAACCTCGATACTAATTTGAACAAATATTATACACCATCTAACCACAATCACAAACTCTTGCAATCGAGGGCATTCTTACACCACTGACAATAAATGTATATCCTCACAATGCCTCCCACTACACCCCTCCTCCCACTCTCCTCCCTTCTACGAACAGCATCTCGTCCAGCACGATCATCAGTGCAACACAGTCAAACTTGTACATCGCAACAAGTCCGCCATGCAACACTTCTCCGCCGTCCTCACCGACCCTACACATTCACACAACTCCTCACGCTCTCAGATGGCAGCACCTTCACACATCGCACAACCTCACCATTGCCCGTCTACAAATCAAACAAAGACACCCGAAATACGCCATTATGGAACCCTAGCAACGCAAAGATGGCAAATGTAGAAGAAGACGAAGCGGGTAGATTGAGGGCTTTCAGAAAGCGATTTGGTAGAGGCTGGGATGCTCAGGCGGCAAGCGAAGGGGCAGATCTGCTGGGGCTACAGCCGCCAGAGGCGCCGCAAGAGCGCGAGAAGGAGGCTGTTGAGGTCAGGGTGGGTGCCGGGAAAGGAGAGGAAGTGACGAGCTCGCAGCAGCGGGAGGCGGCTGTGGGAAGGAGGAGAGGCGAGGACAATGAGGTGATGAGTGCTAGTGAGTGGAGTGAAGAGGCGGAGGATAGTTTGTTGGATTTGATATCGACGTACGGACAGGCTGGTGCGGATAATGCGCCGAGAGGGAGTGCTGCGCCTGTAAAGACATCGAAGAAGGGCAAGAAATGAGCGGGCAGGACATAAAAAGGGGAGAGCAAAGGACAGGAAGTCCGCTCTTGATGAGACGTCAGGGGACATGACATGTCGGGAATAAAGATTGAACACTCACGTCTTTATGGAAGTTCTACATGTTTTAGGAACCAGGACGATTCCATCATACACCCCAAAGGCTTGGCATTCAAACTTGCGAAAAGTGTAAATCGTAACTCAAAGGAAAAAAAGGTGTGGAGATTGCTGGGGACGTTCTCGTGCTCTCGAGCTACAATACAACCTAGTATCTCGTCATGACAATCTCTGGGATGCTTTTTGATACAATCTCAGATCGCGAAGGCAGGGTTTGCTGGAATGCTTCACCACATCCCTATCTTCTATGTTGTTCTTGGTAAGTAACATCATGCATTTGTCTTCATGTCGACCTTCACTCGTACAGTAACAAGCAATGGCATCATTTCTCCAACGCACTCGTTAATCCCATCTCGCCCTATCCTCCACGACCGTACATTTACCCCTGTTCCGCACGTAGCATGTGTGTTTGGCTCCAGTGTGGTGGCATTTGCATGTGCCATTCCCATCATCTGTTTCGGATGCTCGTATTTCGCGTGCAGTCGCCTTTGAACATGACGGTCTGTCGCAATTCATGCCTGCGAGGCTATCAGATGTTGACATTATGAGCACAATATGGATCTCGGTTCGACCACTCTGGGATGTGATGATTGAACGTCAGTTGCAGATACGTACTGGGTGAAGATGTGACTTCTCAGTTTGATGTAGCGCTCGCTTGTCGTCGATTTAATCATCTTGGCGAGCTGAAAGCCAAGGTCTCGGCACAACGCTGTCAAAAAGCAGGAGAAGTCTCATACCTAGTCTCGTGATGTTGGTGCCGTGCTGTTTGCTCTCTTCATCCTCTTCTTCATCCTCCTCTTCTGACGAATCCTTCGCCTTTTCCAGCTTGGCCATCAGGCAAGTATCAAGCTAAGGGAGCTTCTTCCCTCCGGGGCCCAACTCCGGCGGCAGACTTGCCCAATAGGGCGTGCCTAGATCATGGCTCAAGTTCGACTTCGACGAGGACGAAGCTATGTCGTCGCTGCCGCTGTCTTTGTTGCATTGTTCTTCTTCCTCGCCACTAACCAAGGATGGCATTATGCTTCGGACAAGAAGCTCGGCCGTCTCCAAGCGTATGACAACTCGTTCAGACATGGGGTAGGAGACCCGAGTCTAGAGGACTGGAATCCGAATCTGAAGAAGCCACATGAGGGAGAGTCAGATACCCTAGTCATACCGGCCAGTAAAGATGCGCAGGATTATCAAAGTGGCAAGCTAGAGGTGTACGACGAGGACTTGAAAGACCACGCAAGTGCAGACTCACCTTTGCATGCGCTAGAACCACCACCTACAGCACCAATACAGGGAGATGTAGGTCTCACAACCCCCACGAATAGTCATCCTGGGCACAGCTCCCTGAAGATTGCTCAGCCTCCCCTTCCGATTGCAGCACGCCCGCAGTCCAATAGCCACTCTAGCGCCAGCGCAGCAGCAACACCAAGTAGTCTTGTAGATGACACGGGACGACTGATTGGCATCAAGCCGTCGAATCTTGCCAACATAGTGCACTGGAAAAGCATGAGAGAGCATTACCCTGTCCCTACTCAATCTCGTATTCCACTACCGAAAGGCACACCCAAGACAATTCCCAAGATACAGCACAAGTTTGCAGTCGAGTCAACTCAACAGAAGCAAGATAGACAGCTCAAGCTGGATGAGATCAAGAGGGTAATGAACCGTACGTGGTACGCTTATCGAGAGCACGCCTGGGGCCATGACGAGATAATGCCATTACAAGCTACGCAGAATGTACCAGGAACAACACGAATTGCCTATAGAGACCGTTTTGGTGGGTGGGGTGCGACGCTGGTGGACAGCTTGGACACATTATGGATTATGGGCATGATGGAGGAGTTTGAAGAGGTAGGATCATGAGTCGAAACAAATAAAGCGTTGAATACTGATAGCGATAGGCTGTCAATGCTACAATGGATATTGATTTTACCACCTCCTCGGGCGACGATATACCAGTCTTCGAAACTACCATTCGCTATCTGGGAGGTTTATTGGGAGCTTACGATATCACTGGGCAGCAGAAGAAATACCACGGTTTGGTAGACAAGGCAGTCGAACTTGCCGAGATCTTGATGGGCTGCTTTGATACGCCGAATCGTATGCCTGTGCTCTTCTACCAATGGAAGCCTGAACAAGCAGTGCTACCTAAAACTGCCGCGACCAGTGTAGCAATGTCAGAAATTGGTTCGCTCTCGCTTGAGTTCACGCGTTTAGCACAGATCACAGGAGAGCACAAATACTACGATGCTGTTGCTCGCGTCACGCAGTACTTTTCCGAATGGCAAAATAGGACGCTGATTCCTGGCTTGTTCGATAACCAACTTGATGCGAGTGGATGCGCAACACCATGGACTCTTGCCCAGATGACGAAAGCATCCAAGAACAAGGAGGAGGAAGAGGAGACCCGTAAAGAATTCTCCTCCTTTGGTGACGATTCGGTAGATAACGTTGTTGTACACGTTGATGCTGAGGGAGATGACGATGGTCCGGATCAGCGGAAAGATCATTCGTCTTTCGGTGATGCTGATTCTGAGAGTAAGGATTATGTTATACATGTGAGGAAGAGGCAGTCGCAAAATAGTGGTGATACCAACGATAATGCACCAACCAAGACATCAGAACAAGCTCAAGAACCTGCCCGGGCAAATCCCAATGCAAAGGTCGCAAGCTCGAGTCCCGCATGTGTCAAATATAATGGGCTTCAATCGTCGCAAGGACATCACCCAGGCACGATCCGTTCGCCAGCTGAATATGGTCTAGGCGGTGGTGCTGACTCGACTTATGAGTATCTTCCGAAGGTGTGTACACTCTACGACTCTCGCCGATTTCCTACTCACATTGATCATAGCAATGGCTCCTACTTGGTGGTACTGAGGACTCGTATCGCGAAATGTATGAGAAATCGTTGGCTGCGGCCAAGGAATACCTCTTCTTCCAGCCCATGATTAACGATTCTGTGGACGTTACATTTGCCTCAAATTACTTTGCGAATGGGAATATTACTGAGGACGGTACAGCGGATGGCCACGCAGACGGCTATCGCAGTGGTATGGGTAGTCACTTGGCTTGCTTCGTTGGAGGGATGGTTGCAATGGGTGCGAGGATATACGGATATGAAGATGACATGAAATTGGCCGAACGACTTACTGAAAGCTGCGTTTGGGCGTATGGCACCACAGGCACCGGTGTTATGCCAGAAGAGTTCCGTCTGCTCGAGTGTCCTGCAAAAGGCAGTTGTGCTTGGAACCAAACATACTGGTATCACGAACTGGACCCGTCTTGGGACAAGAGAGAGCAGCAGATTGAAACGTGGGAAATCGAAGAGGAGATGCGTCGTACGAAGGAAGCAGAGGAAGAAGCTCTGCGTCTCGAGAAAGAAGCTGAAGATGCTGAATTCCCAAGCTTCCAAAGCACTCAAGCAGGTGCTGTGGTCAAGTCAGATAGGACTGACGCAGGCACCCCAAAACGTGACGTAGTATCTGGCAAACGACAAGACATCCCGGATGTTGTACCAAATGGCATAGGTCCATTGGCAAACTCGAAGACCACAGACAATGGTATCGCCACGGACGACCCACCTGGAGGATCAATACTGCCCAGTAAAGTCAGCACAGCGCCGCCCCCCCGAATTGACAAACCTCGGCTGGGCACTGGTAGGTCACGACCACAGCCACAGTTTACAATGCCTCGTCCACCCACGCATGAGCAGTTCGTGGAAAGCAAAATTCGAAACGAACATTTATACCCAGGTGTTCTGTCTCACAATCGTAAGGAGTATATCCTCCGGTAAGCCCTTTGCTTTAATACCTGTCCCTATGTCATTACTAACGAAATGATAGCCCCGAAGCACTCGAGAGTGTCTTCTACCTCTATCGCACAACAGGCAACCCCGCCTGGCGCGAAAAAGGCTGGCGCATGTTCAAATCGATTGAGAAACTTACACGTACCGAGGTCGCATATTCATCTGTTTATGACGCGACGGGCAATGGTGGATCACATAATGGTGTTATGGAGAGTTTCTGGACGGCAGAGACGCTGAAGTATATATGGTTGTTGTTTGAGAGCGAAGATGTGGTTAGTTTGGATGAGTGGGTTTTGAATACTGAGGCGCATCCTTTTAGGAGGGATTGGGTCGGCACGTAGGTGGGGACACGATGTGTGAAGCTATGCATGGAATATGTATAGTTAAGAAATGATTGTCTACAAAGGAATATAAATTACTACAGTGACAGTAACATCTACTGGTATGAGCAAGGTACTTTTTGCCACCCAAACTGAACTACCCTGCTACCTCACGAGCTTTGGATGTCGGTGTAAATCTCGAATCTCATTAGAGCCTGCTGCAGTTCCAGTCCCTTATCTTATGTCGAGATAGGAAGCCTTGAAGCGATAACTACGTGGCCAAGCAATATTCCCTGAAGTTCAGGAGAAAGAAGACAAGATGTCCAATCCACAAGCTCTGCTCCAATCACTCACCGACGAATATCAATCACTACAAACAGGTCTGCACATCTATCTATATCTCATCTATGCTTCTTATGTCTCAATATCCGCCATGTCTCATGCCTCGTCTCCCCTTTTGCCTTACAGTGAGGGAGAAACTTCAGATCGTGGACCAAAGAACGAGGAAGACCAGAAAATAATAAGCAAGAGTTTTGGAGCGTAAATTTTATGCTGGACATAGTCTATCCGCACCAGCACCATTCGATTGCTAACGCGGTGCACTGGAGACAGATCTCACAAATGCAGTACAGACGCGGCAGAGATTGGAAGCACAACAGCAGGAGAATCTGGGTGTGCAAAAGGTATTGGTTTTTCCTCCTTTGAGCCGTACAATATGTTAATCGAGGTCTAGGAATTCAAGACGCTGAAAGACGACGCGAATGTCTTCAAACTAGTAGGACCAGTGCTGTTGAAGCAAGACAAAGACGAAGCTGTCGCGGCTGTAAATGGACGATTGGAATTCATTGGTGGTGAGATGTAAGTGCTGTTTCTGTTGTCTTCTGTTGTTCCTGATAGGAGGGACATAGGAGGAGCTAAGTCCGACCTGCGCAGGAGAAGTAGTATGCAAATTCTCCACCGTGAAGAGTTGTCGGGTGGGAAGCAGAGGGTACCCAAAAGGGTGGAGCAGTGTTGTCTATCTGCTCTCATGGTCGCAACCAGGAAAACATGATCACTAACGCCAACTCCTCATCTCAGAAAACGAGTCGAAACACAACTACAAACTCTACAAGACAAGAGTGAAGCAAAGAAGATGGAGGTATGTAGGGACAAGCGAAGGCTCAGCCGAAAACCACCACTGCCACAATACTAATATGAGACATAGATCTACCAATTACAAAATGAGATGCAGGGACAGGGACAGGGACAGGGACAACAGGGCCAGGTTGCGGCGTGAAGAAAGGGATTGAAGCAGGAAGAGGACGAAGTTTGGTAGGCAGTGCGAGCGAAGGTCTGTTCAGCCATCTAAGCTTCTTGTGTGATCAGGAATGGTCTTCGCACGCCACGTTGAAGGGCAGATCTGGAATCATGGGAATTATTGCAAGGACGAGATGGACGTGTGGCACGACAGAAAGCCCACGATGAAGAACATACACGGCGATGAACCCGACGTCCTTGACTTGCTCAGACTGATTATTGAAGAGCGGGGCGAGCTAAGTTGTCGATGGCACGCTCATAACATGAGAATGAGAAATGATCTTCAGCTGCGTAGAATGCGCCACGTGGCGTCGACAGAAGTCGAGAAATGATATTCTATCGACATCAATTTGTCTCTCTTTTCGACCTTTGGTTCCATGATCCCATTGTGCAACACTGCTAGCTATTTGCATCTTCCTTTCCAGTCAGTACAAACCGTGCTTTGTCCGAATGGACCTCGGAAGGTGAGTCGGAAGGTAGCCGCGGTAGATTACTGTATCGTCTGCACGCAACAACTTTTGCCGCCTTCACAATCGTCGTTCCAGGCATATGTCCTGAAGGGCTATACCATCCAGAATTGCCAAACCGTGTGAGAAGGTAATCTTCAAAGGTGATCAACCAGGGAACCCCGCTCTGGCGACTTTCTTCGCTCTCTGATCACGTCGATTATGATTCGCTCTCGATCCTTTATTCGCTTCCTTCCTATGTCGTGCAGCCTCAGTCCCCTGCTCGCCAGCTTGTCCCGCGACATTGCCGCCGCCCCTTCCCCCTCCACGATAGCCTCCACCTCGGCCGCGGCCTCTAAAGCCACCTCTTCCACCACCTTCCGACTCTGACCCCTCGGTCGACTCGACTCCGCCTCTCCAGGATGTTCTCTCAATTTCGGGTTGCGTACTCCTACCACCAAACGTCTCGAACTTCAATTCCAGCCTCCTTAATCTCCTCGGATCACGCTTGATCATGATGGCCCATCCTTCAATCGCTTCGTCTATCATGCCGGTTTCACTCTTTAGTGCTCTCCTTGCCTGGCTCAAACGAATGGCACTGCCCCGCTCAAAGACTTCTGGCCCTGCTCGCCATGCTGAAAAGAGTGCTTCTTCGTTCTTGTCTCGCATGTCGTCGATTGTGACGTCTCCTTCTTCTGTGGCACGGCCAGGACGAGCAGTATCTACTGTAGTTCCGACAGAGTCTACCGTCCCGCCAACGTCTTCAATGTCGTACGTATCGTCATGCTCGTCGTCGTCGGCGTCAAAGGCAGAAAGTGCAGACAGAATTGCAGCTTTGGCGTTGGCATCCGCACGTGAGGAAAGGAGACAGTCTGCTGTGACGCCTTGATCGCGACGGCCAAGATGGAGGCGAGAAGTGCCGAGGGTGAGTGATGTGAGGTCTTCATCTTCGTCATAAACGTTTCGGCGACTGTACGGATCGAATAAAGGAGAGGAAGGTGGGGGAGTTGTGGAGGGCGCAAGATTAGGAACAAGGTCGTGTGAAGGAAGGTGTTGAGGTTCTGGAAGGCTTTCCGCACGGTCCGTTGCTTGAAGATGCGGTGGAAGGTCTTCTTCTAGGAGATGAGCTATGACTTGTTCGATGTCGTCATTGTACTCATTGAGCAGCTTGTGTATGAATCCAGACCCGAGATCTGGGAAGAGGTCTTGTATCTGTGTTATCATACTCATCTGGTGGACGTGGATATTGCCAATCACACCATGACCAAACTCGTCAGTAATTCTGCCTTTGCCCTCGTGGACAGGACGACGAGCACTATTACGATGACGGTTACTATGAGCGCGTCTATGTGTTTCTAAAGTGCTAATCAGATGTGTTGCTCTAGCGCTTTCTGAAGGACCTGCAAAGTGCTTTTTAAGTCTTGTGAGAAATGGCGTGTCTGTTACTAGATCAGATAATAATGTGCCTTCTCTGGTCGCGTCAGTACCCTCCGCTGAAGACTTCAAGCTATATAGATGGTCCAGTAGAAGCCCATGGTTGGGCTTGGAACCAATCATTAATGCATTCAGTCCTAGATAAACAAGCAGTAACAGTCTGGATCTCGTAATGGGATCTGTCTTGCTATATGAGGTACTAATTGAGTCCAGTAGGTCAGATCCAGCAATGATAGATTGACCTGCCAAGGGACATGCGCGAAGCAGAGGAAGTAATCGTAGAGATAGTTGATCTTGTGAAGAGAATGCGACCACACTAGAGTCAAGGTGTTTCAACAAGGTTGATTTGTACTGTGCCAAGGACGCTACAAGTTGGCTTCTGGAAACCGTCCATGCTGTTTCCATGAGCTGCTCCAGACTGGGGGTGTGTCGATAAACCCTGCTCAAATCACCACAAAATGTCCACTGCAAAAGACCTAGTGCAGGTCGTTTTGTGGTTGCCAGAGCACGATGCGCAAGCAAGAAGACGTGTCGACTTAAGGTACTATTGCGCGACGCAGTGACAATATTCTCATCTTGCTGGCCCGTACCCATTTCGCTCATATAGGAAATGAGGAACATGGTCAGAGTTGAGCTGTCATCTGATATATTCGAATCAAAGGAGTCCTGTGGTAGTTGCAAGTATGCCTGAGAAAGTAGAGCCCATGCTTCCAGACAAGTTGCCCAATCTGACGGGCTGATTCTCTTACGAATGTCGGCGGCAGGGAATGCCATCATTGGTGGTAATTGCTTGAGAGGAGCCATTGTCGTCGAATTTGATGGACAATGTTTCACTCTTGTTTCGAAATCGATCGTTCGCAACACTGGACCTTCGCATGAGCACTAGAGTCAATTATATCTTCTCCCAAAGGATACCGTAAAAGAACTATTACAATTGACATACGAGGTACGACGAATTTGTGAAAGTCGATGACGGGGGTGACGAGAGATGTGATTATTAATTGCGGGCCAACTCCGTTAGCACACTTAATTTTTGACCTCTGATGAACGGCGACGACTTCTATTCTTCAACAACACAACATCTGTTCACTCGGTCATCACGTTACTGCTTCGCGCGTCGTGATCGTCATACACTGTGCGACAGGCTATCTTGACTGAGAGTAGAAGGGCTTGAGACTGACAATTCCTAGAAACTCACAACTTCTTCCAATCACCACAAATCATCTTTCACCATGTCTTACCAGAAGCCTGAGAAGGAGGGATTCGGCGAGGGTCCCGTAAGTCTTTCGTGCACCATTCACGACACGGCTCCTTCCAGCCTGTCTAATATCCATAATAGAAGATCCACAAGATCCGTATCACCTTGACCTCCCGCAAGGTCTCCTCCCTCGAGAAGGTCTGCTCCGAGCTCATTGAGCGTGCCAAGTCCAAGGACCTCCGCGTCAAGGGTCCCGTCCGCCTTCCCACCAAGAACCTCAAGATCTCCACCCGTAAGACCCCCAACGGTGAGGGTTCCAAGACCTGGGACATGTTCACCATGAACATCCACAAGCGCCTCATTGACTTGAACGCGCCAACCGAGGTTGTCAAGCAAATCATCATCAACATCGAGGCTGGTGTCGAGGTTGAGGTCACCATTGCTGGTTAAGCAAGCGCTTTCTGCATGTTGGAAGAAAGGACAAGAAGGGGACGCGATTAGAAGCCGAAATTGTGATATACAGCTCGAAATCGCAAGATTAGAAAACCGTCAAACCTATATCTAGTTCCAGCCTCTGTAACCTTTCCGGCCGTTATGTCTACCAATGCATTGTTGCTGTTGTGTGCCTTTGTGATTTGGAGCAGGCTCCCGTGTTCCTAATCCAGGGATGAAATGAATAATGATCATCCAGCTCTGTGCTATCTAATGATGACTCTTGAGCGATGTATAACCAAAGTGAATGTTCGTGCTACCTTTGTAACATTTCTGGCCAATCTTCACTAAGTTCCCACCCCGATTCTTTCCAAGCATAGGTTCTGAAATATAGTATCACCTTGCCTTTATTACGAGGACAGTGATCTTCGAATTGCAAAGCAAAATAGACAATTAGTGGCCAACCAAGGTACCTAGATCTTCCGCCAAGACCCGGGGCTCGTTCCGGTAGTACCTTGCATGATCGTCAACCATCTCCATCTTCTTTCCTTCTTTCTCTTCTTTCTCCATCTTGCGATCAAGTCTTCGAAATGATAAGACTTCGATGACAAGCGTGGTCAACTCGTGGGAAGGTCGCGGCTCTGCGCCTGCCCCGATCTTCAACATACGCAGCACACCTATTCCCTCCAAAATCGATGCTCTCATCCAGAAGAATGCGCTTGAGAGCGGGCTCGAACGACCTAATGGCTACAATGTTTCTTTTCACTACAATTCCAACGTCGAGTTCCACCATTTCGGTCGCGCACATCCCATGAAGCCGTGGCGCTTGCAGTTGACCAAACAATTGGTTCTCAGCTTCGGCTTGCAATATACAATGGACCTCTACGATACACAACCAGCAACATATGATGAACTTGCAGAATTTCATGAGGAAGACTATTTAAACTATCTGTCGAGGTATGTACGAATCGCTTCGCTCATGCACATCACAAGACGGCTACTGATAATTTCTGTTAGTGTCACGCCTCAGAACTATCGACAATCATCAGGCGAGAACTACAACTTTGGTGACGACTGCCCGGTCTTCGATGACTTGTTCAAATACTGTCAACTCTACACTGGCTCGACACTCTCCGCAGCACGAAACTTGACATCAGGATCATCAGACATAGCAATCAACTGGTCCGGAGGCTTGCATCACGCTTTCAAAGCGCAGGCAGCTGGGTTCTGTTACGTCAATGACATTGTGCTGGCCATCTTGGAGTTGTTGCGTGTGCATGCGCGAGTGATGTATATCGATATTGATGTCCATCATGGTGATGGCGTTGAACTAGCTTTTGCTTCAAGTGATCGCGTAATGACACTAAGCTATCACAAGTATGACCCACAAGGATTCTTTCCAGGCACAGGAGGACTTCATTACACAGGTCCGGACAGTTCCAGAAACCCCGGCTCACATCACAGCATCAATGTGCCTCTAAATGATGGTATCGACGACGAGCAGTATACAACGCTGTTCCGGACAGTGACTGGTAGTGTCTTTGAATCATTCCAGCCCACAGCAATCGTCTTGCAATGTGGCGCTGACAGTCTAGGAGGTGACCGACTCGGCAGATTCAACCTGAACATCAAAGCACATGGCGAATGTCTCTCCTTTGTCAAGTCTCTCAAGGTTCCACTTCTCGTCCTGGGTGGTGGAGGGTATACAGCAAGGAACGTTGCCCGACTATGGACTCACGAGACTTCCCTCTGTGTTGGAGCTCAACTGAATGACAAGATACCGGACTTCGTTCCCTACCGACGTGCATTCGAAGGCGCCGAATACGGAGATGGCCTACTCTACCCCGAGTTGGCGAACATCGAGGGCAAACGACACCGGAACGAGCACAGCGATGAATATCTGAATAACATAGTAGTAACAATCAAAGAGCACCTGAGATACCTCAAAGGTGCGCCCAGCGTCGCTATGCAGCATACTCCTCGAGACATCTGGGGTTTACGTGAGCAAGTGGATAGAGAAATAGAAGAAGAAGCTGAGCATGAACGACACGAGCGAAGAAGGCGCACGAAAGAGCGTGGCATAGGTATCCGGGGCGAGCTATATGGCTGACATCGCGCAACGTGCTTTGGTGCATTGCATCATTATTCCCATCTACCAGGACGAGTCATCCTTGATCAACAACACAGCATCAAATCAGAAGAATCTCAAAACAGGTCCAATAGCGACACGTCTCGGACGGGGTGTACGACAGCTAGTTAGCAAGGAGACGCGCGGCTGTGATTGTCAGTGTTGTGTACTCGTTTGAAATGGTGGAAAGCCACCAAAGGTTAGGTCCAAGTGTGTATGCGATGAGGAGAAGTATGGAGACAACGAAATGGTAGCAGACGAGGGCGCAGGGCAGTATAGAAGTAGCGTGAAGACAGTTAGCAGAGTATAAATATATATATACATAGTAGAGAGGAAATCAAGACATCGAAATAGATATGGACTATTTGAAACATGAGATCATGTTTCAGAAATATGCAGGGACTACTGACACATGCCGATGAAACATTCCCATGGGCAGAAAAGTCCAGCAACACCATCCACTGCCACTTTCCGCCCAATCAAATCACATTTGTAGTGACCCGGTACCTATCGTCCTAGCTTCTCACCCTTAGACTTGTTATGCGGTTACATTTATCCTCGTGCCGCCAACCGCGCGATGTATGGGACCTCTCCACCTGCCTCGATTGCCACTTGCGCTTGCTTCGCCTGCGAGCTCCAGGTGCTCGCAATTTGACAACAACAAGATCTAACACACCATTCACACCCTCCGACCACCGAAGCAGAAGCGGGTCTCCTAGAACTCCTGGTGGGAATCTTATAGCAGCACGATATCCTCGATATGGGGCGTTGCAAACCTCAAGAACGACCACGGCCAGGCCTCGCAGAGAGGAAATACACACGTCAAGCACAGTGGGTACACCTCATCATGCCTTTGTGTATATTATTATCTAACTAGGAACAGCAATCTGCCAACATCTCTTGGGACCGTGCGCCTACAATACCTCCACTAGCTTTCAAGAAACCCAGACTTGACTTCAGAAACATGGATGACAAAGGCAGATTGCAAGAGCAGAAAACCGCAGACTCCATACGCTCAAAGTTGATGCAATGGGAACCGCCACCAGACCAAACCACGTTATCGCCACTTTCGGAAGCAGAACTAGGCAAAGTAGAACCCGGCGAGCTAATCAACAACCTGACGCGACCAGAAGACTTGTCCGCCCGGATGGAAGAGCAACAGCCACAGTTCAAGATGGCCGAGGAAGAGGATACTGACAATAACTACATTGCGGATTTCGATAGACTTAGCGCCGAGGATGGTGAATACGAAAGTGGTGGACAGAGACTACTCTTGGCTCGAGGCGACCTTGTCCACCTTCGAAGCGGCGCCGCAACACCATTGTTAGGCGTTTTCCTGGGTGTCTCGAGTCAGAGGACCTTTGTCTATTACACATCAGAAGGCAGATTCTACGTTTCAGACTCTCGGTCTGCCGACTTTCAGGTTCCAGACTTCTTTACTGCATCAGAAACGGAGCCTTTGCTACCTTATATAGACTCTGCGTCTGACCTCGAGCAAGGGTCCAGAGTCCTGAAAAAGAATGGTGTCGACATGCCGCGTGCTATAGCAGCACCCATAATAAGGAAAATGCGTGGTTTTCGAAGAGAGATTGAGATGTATTACAGAAAATACTCTTCCGGAATTGATACAGCCTTTGAGAAGATTGCTCATCCTACCGAAGTGACCTTTCGTACACTTGAGGATCTCATTGCTGTTGTCACAGGTATCCCTGTTCCTGTAGAAGGCGAATATCCTTACGCCATGCAATTTGCAATCAGTAATGCACTACTGAAGGAAAAGTTCGGTTTCAACTATGAGCAACGCCTGTACAGTTCGCAGAAGGTTCTAACAGTGCTCGCGAGGCACAACCTCGAGAGCGTCTATAGGGTACAGAGTTGGCTACGAGCTTATTGGGAACAGCAATCACGTCAGTCTGCCGGATCGCCTGTCCTACCGGTCATTGCGGAAGGGGCTTCTGTGGTCAAGAAATTTGCAAGGAAGTGCCAGACGCTTATCGCGGAGAGTCGTCGATTGCGCCGCGTGAGTGGCACGAGAATGGACGTGATAACGTGTAACAATGGGGGGACCCCAGCGGAAGAGAAAGCACCACAGTCTGTGACCTGGTCAGAAACGGACCGCGACTTTATCAAGGTGTTGCATCTTCACTGCTGCGCTGATGCACTCCATAAAGTTCAGGCGTTTCAATGGATTCCACCAACCATTGTGAGGATGACCAATAGTTATGAGGCCCTGGACAATCTGCACCTGGGTACTACCTGGACTTTACTCACCGAGATAGGACTGGTCCAGCCCTTTACGGATGCCGAACCTTTCGATATGTCTGTCAGACCAGCCAACATCTCACTCAACCTTGCACTCAACAAAATAGGCCAACGTGTGATGTCAGGCCAATCGCTACTCGAGGCAGGACAGCTTCGCGATTCCATGAGCGAGCTGAGAAGAGACTGGGGAAACATGCCTGTCTTTTGTGTTGACAAGACGAGTACGATTGAAGTGGACGATGGCATATCTTTAGAGCCAGTGGCAAATGAACCAGGAAACTACTGGTATCATGTACACGTTGCGCATCTTTCTGCCTTCGTGACGCCTCAGCATCCACTCGGACAGTGCGCTGAGCACCGTCTGACCACGGTCTACAATGAAGCAGCAGGAACTATGGCCATGTTGCCACCGTGGGTTAGTAGAGATTTCAGTCTGGGACCGAATAAGCCCTGTCTTACATTCTCCGCGAAACTTAACTCCGAAGGGGATGTTCTGGAACGGAAAATTCAAGCTGGATTCATGCGCAATGTCGTAAGATTGTCGCCACGTGCCATAGACAAAGCTTTCGGTAAAGAAGATGAATATAATAGTGAAGTCGTATTCTCTTTGTCAGTGGGTACGGCACCGGATGCCAAAGAAGAGTCGAAGCCACAATTCGAGGACGTGGATGTCAACGATGAACAGATGGCGACTTTAAGAATCATGCATAATCTGATGTCCAAGTATCAGGCGAAGCGCAATCCTATTAAGTATATCAACCAAGGGAGCGCAATGAACTTGAAAGTCACGAATATGAAAGCATGGCCTTTTGGAGTATCCTCGCCAGATACTTGGAAGCCGGAGTTCTGTTTGGTCGACCCCAAGATTACAGTTTACATGCTCAAGGTGGGTCGGGGAAGAAGTCAAACTGGAGACGAGAGCTTGCCTTCGCAATTGATTGTCGAAGAGGCAATGATTCTCGCCGGATCAGTTGGTGCTAATTTTGCCCGAGCCCGGAACATTCCCATTGTTTTCAACGGTTTGCGACCAGCAGTCGATGGCTTAGAAAATGCCACTGAAAGGATGCGCTACCTTATTGAGCAAGGCCAGATGAATCGCGTCATTTGGAGGCAAACTGTTTCGCTTTTTGCTACCGGAATTCGTAGCTCTCGGCCTGTTGAGCATCGCTTCATAGGTTTACCTGAGTATGCCCGTTTCACTTCTCCCCTCCGTCGGCACTTTGATCTAGTAAACATGTGGCAAATTGACGCTGCACTGAGAGAGGAGCATCGACGCCAGCAACAAGGCTTTATTCCTGCATTTCCACATGAGCTTAGTACCAACGCAGAACACTCAGCATCGACAGACACATTGACTCAGACAACGGAAAACAACGATAGTGCGCCTTTCTTGCCTTATACACGCACACAACTCGATCGGCTAATACGCCTATGTGTGACTCGTGGAATGACCCAGAGATGGTACGCCAGTGCTAATACTGCACATTGGAAGATATCTGCCTTGGCTCGTGCCCACTACTTGCAAGAAGCAATACTTCCTCCTGTTTTCACAGCTGAAATTGGACCGCATCTTGTGGTTCCCAGCTTTAAGAGTTGGATGTTTGAGCTCGAGCTCAGCGTTGATGTGACCAACAAGCCAGGTTCAGAGGATGGGTTGTGGCCGAAAGAAGGTGAGGTGTGGGAGGTGAGGATTTCAGATGTTTATATCAGCACAAGGAAGATATGGGTCGAGCCGGTCAGGAGGTTGGCTGAGAATGCGCCGCAATTCAGGAGCATGAAGAAGAGAGAGCATGAGATGATGCCGCCGCCAGAGACTGCGGCGACAATCAGTCCTGCTAGTGGAGATGGCGCAATGCCAGAAGTCTCAACATAGAAGGCGGAAGATGGCCGTTAGCGGAGGAGATGTGCTGACGCGCAGATGCCAAAGAGCCCGGACGTGGCCGTAGATTACCAACGTCTACTTCATAGTGCTCGAACAACATGAGGACGCTATCAATAGTCCTTTATTCCGTCAACATCCTGCTCACGCAGACTCTCCTGCTCGACCTGCAATTTGGTACACATTTGATCTCTGCCTGATACTTCCCGATGTCCTGCCTGATGCTGTTCTAAACACTGACATTGATCTTGGCTCCACCTCCAGCTCCATGGCGACTACATGGACTGCGCTCCTTTCCATGTCTGGTTCTGCGCCATTGTTAGTGGCTGAAGTACAGCTAGCTGTTGTCGCATTGCTCGTGATCGTTGGCCAGAATCGCCAAATCGTACTGGGTTTGCTGCATATCCAAGGAAATAGACGATAGTATACACCACATACGAAGATACCCAGCCAGAAAGCAAACTCAGCCACATAAACACCTAGCGCGACATAGTCATGCGGCCTTTGGAATACTATTATTCTTGTTAGCATGTCTTCATCGTTAAAATAGTAGAAGATATCAGCAACTAGAAAGACTTACAAACACTTAGCGCGCTGAACAGATCACCCGCTGCATCAATCCCACAAAATAGGAACGAGATGCCTTCCACCCCACCAGTTTTCCAAATCTCAAAGTACTCGCAGCCTACACCTGCACACAGCAGGACACCACCTAGTACGCCAAACAGCGTTGTTGGCCACACTACGTGGCGGGATAGCCCAATACGACAGGATAGGATAAGTGCTGTTTGTACTGAAGCGAAGACAAGGACGATTGGGATGAGAGTGAGGAGGAGTCGACCAATGGTCCATTTTCGCTTGAGATTTCTTAGCTCAGGAACACATGCCCACCACGAATTTGCACGGTTGACGACGCAAACTTACCTCGCCATATACACAGCACTGACTCCAGGTGATCAAACTTAGCCCAGTCAAGATCTGAGGCTGCACTATCAAGGCAATATTGAACTTGTGGACAATATTGTAAACTGCGAGGGGACAACCGGCACTAGCCCAGAGGAGCATGAAACTTGGTTTTAGACCAGTGGTGGAGCGGCGGCGGAAGTTGAGTACGATCTGGGGAAGTAGCTGTTGCAATGGTTGCGGTTGGTCAGGTAGTCAAGAAGGGAGAACAGGAAGACGTGAGGGAATGCATGTATGATAACAATGCTTTTTGGTCTTGCATAATTCAATGAACATAGATGGGAAGCTTTGTTTTCTCTCACCTGCACTGACCAGCATACGGCTCCAAGCGTCCCAAACACATTGGCAGCAGTACCTGCCTCATAGTGAGTAGCCATGTAAAGATGTTGGTGTCTCTCTATAGGATATAGTTAGGCCGAATCCAACTTGAGAGCATGCCACAACACCAACATTGCCATGACTTTTCGTCAGGTAAGATGCTGACCTGTGTGTCATCCACGTTTCAGGTTGCCATTGGCTCCACTATAAAATGTCGTCACCACAAAAGCATGTTTCAGATGTACGACATCCTGCCATCTTGTATTGCAGTCATCACTTTGACACTATCATCATCATGTCCGCTGAAGTAACCCTCCATCATCTAGACGTAAATCTTGCTATAGCACAGCTACACAGCTTGATTGCTAACATCTCTGCCAGCACTCCCAATCTCAACGCATCCTCTGGCTGCTTGAAGAGCTTAGCCTCGCTTACCCGACATTCACCTACAAACTCTTCCACCACTTCCGCACCAGTCAGAAAGTAGCACCAGAGTCCCTTAAGGCTGTCTCCCCCACTGGCAAAGCTCCGGCTCTCGTTCTGGAAAATGGTCGTACCTTGGTCGAAAGCACCACAATCATCACCTATTTACTCAAGACTTATGATACAGAAGGACGCTTTGGCGGCGGCAACCGCATGTACAACAGCCATGTAGATGATAGGACAGAGCAAGACGACTGGTTGCGTGATGATGAGTTGACCAGCTATGCTTCCTCAAGTCTCGGATTCATGATACAGTTTGTGTTCATCCTACAACTCATCCCGAAGTTATCGCCCTGGTTCATGAGGCCGTTGCTATCGCTTATGTTCAGAGGTATAGAGATGGGCTTCAAGCCGAGGTTAGAGCAGAGTATGCAGTTTGCAGAGGATGCTTTGGAAGGTAGGAAATTCTTTCTAGGTGATAATATATCGAGACCGGACTTTGCCATGGAGTTCCCGATGAATCAGTGCTTCCAAAGAAGGATGTTGGACGAGGACAAGTATCCGAAAGTAAAGGCTTGGAGGGCAAGAGTGCAAGGAAGAGAGGCGTGGAAGAGTGGGCTAAGCAAGGGCAATGGTTATGACTGGACTGGTAGGTTGATTGTGTCTGCACTGCGAATTTTTATTGACATGACGATAGTATACTGATTGGTCATCCGGGCTATGGAAGGCTAGACGAGGTTCCCAGTCGGCCTAGAATACAAGGCACTGCACATTGGTAGACGGAAGAATGAAGCAGTTTGATTTCCATTTCAGCTGACTTCATGAGCTCTTGTGACAATAGCTGGGCGCATTTAACATTCATGAAAATTAGACGTGACGGACATTCGTCTTCACTCTATACACAAGCAGAAACTCATATGCCTCAAACAACCATTTCGATGACTGGTCGATCGGCAGCAGTCGTGCCCAGACCACGTCACTAATTACACAACACTATACACTGTTCGTCGGCAGAAAGACTGGGTTGCCAAGTGGCATACAGCATGGCTTATCTGCCTTCTTCTCTTGCTTAGGCACGTAGATGTCACCCATGGATGTGTACAAGCTCGACGCATCCTCCTGTCCAATCAGGATTGTGGGAGCTGGGTTCATCCACCAGCAGAGGAAGTCTCTCTCAACTTGCGTTCGCCTTTTCGATCAATGTAGCGACGGTGATGAGGGATCGCCGTCCATACAGGGCATCTGTATTCTCGAGAACCAAGTGTTTTGCACTCTCCGCTCCAGTTCCATATTGCAAGTTCAATCAGCGTGCCAGCAAGCCCTATATCAGCCACAGCACTATCGGATCCACTGTTGGCACGGTCGTTACACATTCAAAGTGGCCATCAAAGTACTTTAACCAGCCCAATCCTGCAAGGTGACTTCAAGCACGATTATTGAAGCTCGCGCAGGTTTTGCGCAAAGCAATCCTCCATGACAAGAGCGCAATAGAAATCGAAATGTTCATAATCGAAACGGAATATGTCGTGCATGATATCGTCGAATGCTTCCTCTTCAAAGACTAAGTGGAAGCCAGAGATCTGGTCGGTAAGATTGTGAAGACAAAACTTTCCGACATGATTGGGTCACTGTGTTCTCCTCTATACTTTTGGGTCACAAAGTCGATGAAGCTTGGGGACTGATGAAGATGAGATACGTCCAACGATTTGCGCGTGAAGCATAGCTTACATGACTGCGGAATCATCGAGTTGAACTATAGGATGTTCAAGGAAGACGCAGGGCAGCAATAATGCCGACGTGTTGTACTGTGCCACAAAGCGAGCGATATTGCCACATCCGGACTGGTCTCGTACTTCGTTGTACTATCCACCAAGAACGTCTGTTTGTCTTGATGCACATCGACGCACAGTTTGACACAGCCAACGACCCGAAACAAGAGCTTCGCAATTTCATTGGGTCTTTTCAGCGCTCTCAGCCGACTCAGCATTGACGAGGTCGGCTTGACGGAGATTGCGGCGCTTGCTCATACAGCAAGAGTAGCGCTGATCCTGATTCGCTTGTCGCACAACTGTGCGACCTGTCGGTAGGCGCTTACTTGTTGAACTTACATTTATCTTCAAAGGCCCTTCGCTAGCCCACCAAATGCTTTCCAATCCTGATCTCTCCTCTTACAAGTTTTATCCTGATAACACTAGGTAAAGCTGGCCACTTTCTCGCCCTAGAGATTACTCGCGACCGCGAGAATCGTACGATTACCTTGTCTTAAAAGGGATATATCGAGAAGATACTCAATAGGTTCTACCTGAACGACTCCACCCCTTGCTCAACTCCTATGCGACGTCCGCATGGCCTCTTACCGCACGACGGTACGGTGGATCTTACTGTTCAAAAGATTTACCGTAGTGAAATTGGCTCTTTAATGCACGCGTTTGTTCAAACTCGCTAGGATATTAGCTACGCCATGTCCGTTCTCTCACGTCACCTTGTAAATCCTACTGTCAAACATTCTAGAGCTGCTAAAGAGGTTCTACGCTACTTGCGTGGAACCAGTGACAAACCTCTTACATTTAAATTTAGGCCTAAGGCTAAGACTACCGTTTCTATTACATAATAGGAACTTAATCTTACTACTTACAGCGACTCCGACTAGGGTAGTGATATCAGCTCCTCTCGTTTAACCGCTAGCTATATTATCCTTGCTAACGGTACCCCCATTTCCTGGAGATCTGGACTCTAATTAACTGTAGCTCTATCCTCTTGCGAAGCTGAGTATTACGCTCTTACCAACGCAATTAAAGATATCCTCTAGATCTAATCGTTGCTAATAGAGATTAAGTATACAGGTACCGACCTTGCGCCTATGCGCCTTTACGAAGATAACTAGTCTGCGATCGTCCTTACGGAGAATCCCGAGTTCTATAAACGATCTAAGCACATCCGTATCCGCTACTACTAGGTCCGAGAGTAGGTTGCTAACGGTACCGTCATTCTCTTCTACTATCTAACTGCGGAAATGGCCGCCGACGGCCTCATAAAGCCGCTATCACCGGTAAAACATCAGGAGTGGCTCCACACGGTCACTAACAACTAAGAGAAGTATACTTTACTTTTATTATTGTGCTTAAAAGGATTTTTCGTACTGACGTATATAAAATTTGTTGTTAGTGCATCCTACTCATATCTCAACCGTTTATGGCCCGTTTAGGTTTAAACTTGCATACCTTGTTATCGGTACGTATCACTGGAATTCCACCGTCTTAGAATAGCGTATATAGCCTTGCTGCGTTATTGTTACCTCTTAAGAGGGCGTGTTGAATTCAGGTGAAGTCTAAGTGGCAACGCTAAGAGTTGTTCAGGGTCCAGAGGTCTGTAACGCCAAGAGTTGCTTATCGTCAGACCTAACCCTAGTGGTTCAACCTCACCTCATACCAAGTCGCACGCTTAGTATTAGTTAGTTAATCAATCGACCTTTATATGTATAAAGTAGCTTCAAATAACCTCGCAATTCAACAGTTATTACTACATTCAGTCTAAAGAAGCTATAGCTTGAAACACTACAATATCTCTTAACGTAATACCTCTAAAAAAAGAAATTACCGTAGATGCATAAAGTGCAGGATCTTCTACTTACGGTACGTACTAGCTATAGTAAAAGCCTACTAATACAAGTACTTCCCCTCCTCGTTCTAAAGGGGATGGTTATTATGATTGTACCGTTAGAAAGACTTGGAAAGGAATAAGAGATTAAGATCAACTTCATTCTAAAGTGTACTCTAAAAGCCATCTTTCTCTATGCTAGTAACGTACGCACACCTAGCCTATTAAAAGAGATTACGGTAGGTAAGTATACACATATACTTATATCGCCCGAGATCGCTATAGGTAAGGTATTCTAAACAATCCTATAGGATCATGCTTTTAATAAGCACCTTATAGCAATCGTTATTAACGAAGTGCATCTTATCTCGTAGTAGGGTGATAACTTTCGTCCTATATTTATACAGCTTAATCTTTTCTAGGCTCGTACTATAAACAGCTACGCCCTCTTCGGCTGCTCTATAACGCTCGATTAAGGAATTATTAAAGATATATTACCTCGGGCAGGATTCATAAATTATAAATTCATACAAGGTTCTATCGATCGTACTTTAATTTAGTATATTATGCAAAGGATTCCATTTAAGTAGCTTCGCTTATTTGTATCTTTATATTATACTATACACCCTACTCTTCCTAGCTACGACAAAACTAGTTCTACTAATTCTCCCGCTAAATCCAAGAATATCCCGAAGACTATAATATTTATAGATTCTTATAGAGGTGCATAAGATTATATAGACACTACAAGAAACTAGTTAGTTAAATTATACCGTATCCCGTAGGAGACTGCTAAGTAGGTCGTATAGATATATTATTTAAAGACTCTAAGCGCTAATTAGGCACGAATCTACGGTTAATTTAACAATAGTAAAAGTTTATTAAGGATCATCGTCTCTATAGAATCACTTAGGCTTAGTGTAGACATGGTGAAAGTTATTCGTGTTATATAGTATAGTCTTTCTACCCTTGTAAAAATGTCTATTATTTTATAACGCTTTAGTTATATAGTGCGGGATTGTTCTAATTAGGGATTCAGTATTCTCTTTACTAAATCTTAGGCATTTAGGGATAGTTAGAGCGCTAATTAGCAACCTACGGCCCCTCCTATAAGGGTTGGTACGATAGGGAGTATATAGAAGGGTATAGTGTCAATTAGTAGTTAAGCTAATCGATGCCTCTAAGAGGGGAGGCAGGCTGTCTTACCTTTTATTCTATACGGTAGGGCTACGGACCCTAGAGGGTCCTCCTACGGACCGTCCTCGGTGCTGGCCTAGGCCTTATACTAAGAACTTACTAGGTCTATGTATTACCTTGCATCCCCCCTTTCCTGTGATTCGTCCCGAATTAGAAATAGACCGTAATAGCTGCGGCGGCGTCCCTATTAGAGCTACGCAGCGCTATCTAAACCTAACTTTATACCTCGGTAAAACCTCGCAAAACCCTTTGTGGGGAAAAATAAGGAAAGAGCGCATGTTTATAACTACTTTAGCTAAGTGATTATATACTTACACGTATAGTACCCTATTTAAATAGGCTTCCCTTCGCCTCTCTACTTTACTACTTATTACTTTAACTTCATCTATCTTCCTTTCTTATAACTACTTCTTCTAGTCTCTAGCTTCTCTCTTTATTAACACGTCCTTTAACATGTCCTCTAGTAGTGCGGCCTAGGGCCCTTCTTAGCCGTTTCTAGGACTAAAGGTCTCTTGCCTCCTACTTAGCTTACTTCTAGGAATAAGAGAGATTAGTTAGCTGCCTTTAGTGTCTCTTCTAGTGCTCTCTTAGTAGGTGCGGTTACTCTCCGTCCACGCTCCGTTTACTAACCTTTAAGGTAGCGTACTGCCGATGCCGTCATTCCTAAGCATCTAGCTAGTTAACCTCCTTTATTATCTCCTCTCTACTAACCTTGTCTCCGTACTCTATATAGAGTCGTTCTGCCTAGTAACAGCTTTCACCCTATTACTAAGCAGAAGAACAAGACGATCGCTAATCGCAAGAAAGAGGTAGCTGAAGTATAGAAGCGTTTAGATAATCTAAAGAGTACGGAAGAGTTAGATATTATTACCGTTACTAATGTATAGCACGAACTTTAATAAGTTAAGGGAGGATTTAGAGCCTAGTACTATTATCTTCTCTAATAAGTCTAAGAGTAATGCTGCCGCTTTCTTTCGCGATTTATATAAGGTTAGAACTATTAGGGCTTGTACTTCGTGTTACACTAGTAAGAAGGGGTATAAAGAGGTAAGTTTCCTTATCCTTAATTCCCTTCTCCCGTCGATATCATTTTACTAACATTACGGTCCTACGCTTCCGTCGCGCTGCGAATATAGTCCTTACTTTCCGCAATATAGCTATGTCTGTTCTAGTGAAGATTAAGAAGAAGTAGCTAAAGGGTACTACCCCTTCTAGTACGGTGATCTCTCGCTTCTCTAAGATCTATACTAATACCATGTCTAAGGCAGATGATGAGGTCTTTATAGGTCTTATTACTAGGATAGTAAAGTATAGTGCGTGCCTTAATAAGATGCTTAACGTCAACGCTTAAGCAATAGCTAACGATAAGGATATGTTAGGTAATACTAGCTTACTAGCTCAGCAGCAGGCTCGCGTTACGTTAATGTCTCTGAATGTGTAGATGTTTGTGGCTAGGTTAGGTGCTTTTAAGCTAATTGCTCCTAATGTTATTGTGGATAAGAGGGTAGAGGCTTAGGCTTATAAGAACGCTTTTAGGAGGAAGTATAAGTCTATCTTTTAGGACGGTCTTCTAAAGGAGATTAAAGAGGAGGAGTAAGGTGTTATAGGTAAATAGGCATAACGATAATGTAGAGTAGGACTTTAGGATAGGAGATAGGTACATTTTAATATATACTAGGTACTAAAGATGATTGGGACTTAGGACATAACTAATAGGTTATGTCATTAGATTTCTATATAGTCTTTACTCTTTCCTTCTTTTATAGCTTTTAAATTCGAGCCACCTTAACCTATTTATATAGATACCTTTTAATATCATTTATCTTCTTTTATTTTATGTCTACTTTGCCTGCCTTCGCTCTAGCACGCACTAAGTCACTACTGTTTTTCATAGTGAACCACACCCGATCTTAAATAGATCTAAAGCTAGTGGTCTCCTATACACCTCTAATACACCCGATTTGAACGAACTATTAACTATAACTATTAATAATTATCCTGCCTTCACACTAGATTCACTACTTATAATTACGGATCCGTAAGTTAGATTACTAGAACAGCTGACTCTAGACTCGGACTAGTTAGCATTACTATAATAACTTACTTAGCGCTTTGATTCTCCTCTCTCTCTATTACCCCTAATACAATCCTCGACTATACTTACCGGACAAGACACTTCATCCGGAGAGTTAGACTCAATTCTTAACATATTAGGCGATCTTTTATCTAGCCGCTAGGCTGCCTTACCTAGAACCTATTAGCAGCACCGTAGTAATAGTACATCTAGCTACACCTCCTACCTCTCATCATAATTTTACGCTATAGTAACTCTTATCCTAATCGAGCCGTTCGACGGCAGGAACCTCTAGGACATTAATAATTTCCTTAAGGATATTAAGATAAACGCATTAATACTATCACTAGAACCCCTTACTATGTAAAGATACACCGTCTTAAATCTCGCGCTACGGCACTAGTCATTCCTCTACTATTAAGACGTGTCATAAGGTCTCTCGCAAACGCTATTCGCAACGCTAAAACTCCGGGCCTAGAAGAGGGTGCAACAGAACAGCTTATTACTAACGAGACTACTGTTGAAGTACAATGGTACAGTCTATTGCACGTGCTTCGACGTTGAACCCTTTATGATTAGTAATAGAACTCCATATGAGTTCTCTCATCACTATAGATAGTTATAATAACAACAACAATCTTCTACATGCACAAGCAAAACTGCTACTTTTGCACATTCTATTATCATTTTATGATATCTTGATAGGTTATGAGCCCGGTTATCGCTTAGGGTTTCTTTTACGCTATCACATCTTGATTTCTAACCATTTGTTGTTCTAGTCACCCAATTCTTCCCTTTGTTCGACCATTAAAAGTCACAAACATCAATATCTTCTGCACTCTCTGTCTGATATGAACTCAGCTGATAGTTTCTAGATAAGCGCCTTAAGACGAGCGTGCCGCACCCACTCTTATGTCAATACGACTTCTCGTCGCTAAGATACACCTCAACCACTGCTTAGTTGCTCTCGTCGCATAAAACAAACATTGTGAACGACGCGACAAAGCTTCATCTTTTACTCTTTTACATAACAAAAGAGTCTCTTTATTAAATACAAGTCGACTCTCTTCAGCTTACCATCTATAGCCTTAACGATGGAGACTACAACCTCTTCGTTAGGATGGTTAGCTAAAATCGACACTCTAAAAGGCACTTCTAACTATCCTACCTAGTCTAGAGTCGTCCAAGTCATGGCTAAATCAAAAGCTATCTAGACAGTTATGAACGGTACCGTCCCCGCTCCAGCTGTCCTGATTGCAGATCCTAATTAGATTAGTCCCATCGTACCTCTAGGACAAACCGTAGGTGGTGCCCTTGCTGTCTAACCTCAAGCTCCGTTAATTGAAAACCTAGCCTACGTGACTTAGGAACAACGCGATGCTAAGGCCGCTGAGCTCATCATTCTTTCTTATAGCTCATCTCTTTAGTAATCTCTCACGTCACTGCCTAACTCAGCAGCGATGTAGACTTATCTTAAACGCTTTAAATCTTAAGGTGTTACCTTAATCTTCGATGTCTAAGACAAGCTCCAAACCTACAAGCTTTTAAAGTATAACGGGAACATGGAGACTTACGCTAGGACTTACGAAGATCTCATCCGTAAAATAGGTACTCTTAGTGAAGTCATCTCACCTAATCTTGCCATGATTAATTTCCTCTCTAGTATTAACATGTCAGCCTATGCACCCTTCTCTCTAGCTAAACGTCAAGCGATTCGAGACCGTGCTGCTGCACCTCTCCTCGACGTTACTATCACTCTCGAGACTCTCGTCTCTAACGCCATCGAAGAATGGCAAGTTATCAAAAATCACAAATATTATCACGGCGCTAGCGCCGGTACTGGACACGATAAAGTCGCCAATGCCGCCCACGACAACAATGATAAGAGCAAGGATACATCTAGTAGAGTTGGAAAAGGACTAAAGGACCTCTATCACATTCACACCAACTACACCAAGAAGCACACCAACTCGAACTGCTGGAAGCAACACCCCGACAAGGCACCTAACGGCTACGCTAACAAAGGAGATAAAGGAAATAAGAATAAGAGAGACAAGGATAAAAAGAAGGAAGAGAAAGTTGACGCTGCCACCATCGGTGCTGTCGCTCTTAACCTGAGTCCTAACGTCGAAAAGTTCGAGTCATCCCCTCCTTCAGCCTTACGAGCGATCTCAACAAAGTTAATTCAGGCTGATTAGGTCCTCGACTCTAGAGCTTCCGATTACATGACTAACGATAGAAGCTTATTTATCGACGGAGAATTCAATACTCTTAACGACTACATGATTACAACTGCCGGTGGTCTAATCCTAGCTATTAGCATCGGAAATGCACGCTTCGACCTCCTTAACTCAGCT
>Ga0160428_1000639_pt1 | contig 35512 bp, 31 predicted proteins | sample SolpanmetagenomM_FD_108198 | JGI IMG/M metagenome (GOLD analysis project Ga0160428, IMG submission 108198) | Solar panel surface microbial communities from Lawrence Berkeley National Laboratory, California, USA - M | ecosystem: Engineered > Built environment > Solar panel > Unclassified ... | reverse complement strand
TAGGTCTACATTTTCTATCGGTCAGCGCTTTGTTCTGCGATACAGGCGCAGGCATCAAAAGCGTGGATGAATGATGTGGTGATAATGGATTGAAGCGTTGATGGAGGAGGGAGAGGAAAGAAGGGGAAGTGAGGTAGCGGAGCGAAAAGAGTGGGCAAAGTTTCAGAACTTCAGCCCTACTCCTAGCCAACCAGAATTTAAGCGAGTTTTGTGCAAAGACACGCACGCGCCAACTCGTCAGCTAAGATAAAGTCTCATTTCGCACAAACGCTCCGCACCAACCCAGGCAAAAGAAGAAAGAATCGGAAAGCAAACGGGACAAAATGCAGGACACATACATGCATTTTTGAGAAATCCGGTTTCGTGCCTTTGTAGAAAAAATATCGAAAGTGGTATTGGAGGACTCACTTACGATATCTTGACTTTCGCGGTGGCTTTGAGTCTTTTGGGTGGCCGGCCAAGAGCAGTCGGAACCGCAGGTGGTGGCGGAGTCGCTGTTGCACCTTGACCTGATGCGTCGCTGTTTGCAGTGGCAGGAGTGATCTTTACCATAGCTTCTTGCGGAACGGGAATAGGTGGAGGCTTTGGCCCCTTGTTTCTTGCCCGACGTGCAACAGATAGTGGCTTGATTGGCAAAGGCTTGCGAACTTCGCTCTCGTTCACTTGAACATCATCAAAGTTTTTCCTCATTCTCTTCCGCCTTGCTTCGTTCTCCATGTCATCAGTGGCAGGCACATCGACCTCCATCTGCTGATCCACTCTGAAAGGCATGTATTAGTGTTTGGTCGAGGAATCAGGCAAGGTAGTACTCACTGTAATTCGAGTGGTGGAGGACCAGCAGCAAGCGACTCATCAACAGAAGAAAGTGGTGATGAAGTAGCTCTGCTGCGCGACGTAGCAACTTGTTCGCCACCCGAGTTGAGTGACGGGTCGATCTGCGAAGATCCATTCGCTGCACCAGCAGTAGCCTTGCCTTTTTGCTTCATAATGCCAGATGATTTTTGACCAGCAGCGATTAAAGCATCAAAGTTTTGGAAATTGACAGGTGTTGCTTGTTGAAAGAAGGAGGATTGCGACGGACCCACGTTCATTCCAGGCGACGAAGACCCCTGACTCGGCCTTGCATTTTGAGATCTGACCAATTGTTTGAGCTGCTTTAGCTTCCTATTGACAGCAGATCCTCTTTCGTGCAATGAGTTGTTGGTAACTGCAAAGCTGAGCAATGTCGCGAACTCTGGATCCTGTGCCGCTGCTGCTTGAAGTTGCGTAAGTTGGTATTCCAGTTGGGGTGAACCAGCCTGCTGTGCTAGTTGTACAGCTCCTTTGAATGACTTCTCGAACGGAGACTTGGAAGATGGTGTAACTCGAGCACTTCCTGAGTGCTGAGAAGGTGTGGTTTGCATCATGTTCTGCATTTGTGCTTGAGGTGCACTAACTGGTTGCGGCGAGACGACGGAGAATGTGCTTTGCATCGCTTGCATTGCCTGCATAGGCTGTAGAGGGTGTAGATCTTGCATGGGTGGTGAGGATTGGAAAGATGGCATTGGCTGTATCTGTTGCATTGGCTGCATAGGTGGCATTGGTGCCAACTGTTGCATCTGTTGCATCTGCTGCATTTGCTGTATGGGTTGCATCTCTTGCATTGGCGGCATAGCAGCTTGATAGCCTTGTAGGTCCTGGAGTAATTGCATCTGTTGCTGCATCGACTGAGGATATGTCGCGCTGAACAGGTTGTTGATCTCTGCATCACTGAATCCCTGGACTTCTGTAGCCTCTGTAGCAACTGCCATTAAATCTGGCGTCGAGCGCACATCGTCCATCATCATGCCACCCATATTCTGTGCTTGCATATTTCTACGTGCAGGATCTGCTTTGGCACGAGCCTTGACTTTCGATGTGGGCATTGCTCCTAAAGGCATCATTTGGTCTAGCACACCACCTCTTTCCAAACCTCTGTGGTCCATAAAGCTGGGTACAGCTGGACGTAAGGCGGGCTCATTCCAGGCATCGATAGGCGTGCTTCCATCTTTTGCAGACATCTTGCTCGTGATTTCGGTAATAAGTGAGTGAGTACTAGATTGTGAGCAGGCAGAGCGCTTCGCCGGCGAAGCCTCAGGCGACCGTGTCGAAAAGGAACGCGCGGCACTTCAATCGCCAGATGTTAGCTTTTGCGACTGTTGCGTGTTGGATTTCTTGTACAAACCTGAAGAAGTCACTTTCAATAAGCCGCAACTAGTTCTCGATTAGTCGCGTATGTGGGTTCGATATGGGTTGAAAAGGAGAAGGACTGGAAGCAAAAGGGCAGAAGAGGCTCCGCTTTATAAGGACATGGACCGTGCGTTCTCTGCCGGCGCCAATTCGCCTCTGTAACAAAACATATTTGAACACCTATTTAACTCAATGACCACGGTGTGAACGAGCGAATGCTAGTGGCAGCAGCAAGATATCCACGCGTTCTGGGCAGCGGTGACCATGGGTTTCACGCAAGAGTGATGGAGATGAAAAATCGTGATTTCACAATATGCTAATCACAATTGTATGCCATTCCTTTCAGACATAGATTGAAAGCAGGCATTACACACCATCACTTTCTGGTGATGGTTACTTGCGTTTCCTGAATGTTCAGGTGATTTTTAGTTTTGTAACAAAGCCTGGTGAAGGCGAACCATATCCTGCATCATCATCAAACCTCGCTATTACTCGTCATCCTCTTCCTCGTCTTCCTCATCAGCAGCCGTGGCGGCACCGTCTGCCTTCTTGGCGGGCTTCTTCTTCTTCTTCTTGTTCTTGCTCTTCGACCCAGTATTACGAGCAATTGGGCGTTCAAGAATCTTCAGGATCTCCTCGTCTGTGATTTTCTTGTCTGTGGTGTACTTGCTGAGATCAGGCTTTGGTGGCGCACTGAGAAGTGTGACACCGTTCTTGGTAATGGCTTGAAAAACACAATTAGCGCTAGCTTAGTGGCCAGGATGGAACGATCGTAACATACCGATTGTGGAGAAAAGCCTTGCTACAGGCTTATCATCCTTGTCACCAACAACCTCGTACTGCCTCACAACACCAGATCGTACACACTCCACTATACCAACCTTACCAGCGCGCTCGTCCTTCAACTGGCGCAAGCTGAAGGGAAACGTCTTGTGCTCGTTCACAATCTCAGATAGAAGCGCCCTCGAGCTAGGCCTCTTAAGCTGGTACTTAGTGTCCGTCCTCCTGTGTAGCGTCGGCCTCTTATCCAGAGTCTTTTGCTTTCCAGTTCCCAAGCTTACACCGATCTCCACACCCCAGACCTCGCCAACTTCTGGTAGACCTTCGCCCTTTTGACCCTCAGCAGGTGAGATGATAATCTTCTTCTTTCCTTCGATCTCATTGCGGTCGAAGACCCAGCAGGTCGTGCTCTCCACAATGTTGCAGTCGTAGCTCTTAGCCACCTTTTCTAGCAGTTGTGTAATCTTGCTTTGCGAAAATGCCTTCTCGACTGGTGCGGCCTTCTTCTCCTCTTCAGTGCCGGTAGAGAGCAAGTTAGGGGGGATCATAGTGCGAGTAAGTAGCTCATTTGCGTAGTAGGTTGCGAGGATCAAATCAGCCTCTCTCGTCTTTGCAGCTTCCTCGAGTTGTGTCTCTGACGCAACAATGATCGAGTCGCAGACGATTGTGCAGAATCCGTCAATCTGTGCACCGAGCTGAATCTTGACGACTTCATTGCCCTTGAGAGTAGCCTCTGCCTCTGCGGCGTCGGTCGAAAGCGGTGTGTATGGCGTTACGTATGAGCTGGGGGAGACAGTGACGGGATGGCCGACACCTTTGCTGAGCTTCTTGTTGCCTTTGTAGACCTTTCCAACTTCCTCGTTGAGTAGTGCATCACCCTTCTGGCAGATCTCGAGGATCTTGGCACCTTCAGTACACCATCCTACATAGCCCTCATCAGACTTGCTGCTCCTATTGTATCGCGGTGTGACTGCTCACCTTTGACAGCCTCAAGAACCTTTGCGGAGATTTGCGCAGCAGTCTTGTACCTTTTTTTGAATGTCAATATGAAGATCTTTCTAGCGTCCGATGTCGAGGTAAATTACTTGGTCAAGGTATCTGGGTTGTTGAGCGAATAATCTGGCAAACATTAGCGCATGTGTGGTGATATTACGCTGCCATGTACACACCGATCTCAGCTGCTTGTTCGGCCATTGTGAAGTAGATGGTCGAAGTCGAGATTTTGTGTGAGTGGAGGATGTCGTGTGCGAGAGGACTTGTTTCATGACGTTTGAGGGGTTCCTCTCCAGCTATTTTTACCCCTTGCTGATCTCGACATGCAAACAACAGCAGCAGTGAGCACAGTATTGGCTAGATGTGGTTAATCTATTAGATTGTACAGCTAAGCCTATTTATGCAACATGCTGCCTGATATCAACACACTATGTTCTCCAACACCGATGCAATGAGTTGTTTTTTGCCTTGCCATTCTCCCATACCTCCGCCCCAAGAATTCCTGGACAAAATCGAGTATGATACTGACATAATGGTCGCTATGCTTTGCTGTGGGCAAATCCGCAAGTCGATTATCCTAACGCATTATCTCTGGGACGTCTGATTCAGGGCTGACAGCACGCCGCCATCACTAGGTGGTGTGAATTGAGTCAATGCAGTCATGCAATGCCTTCGGACGCAAACCTTACTTCGTCTTCGTGGAGGAGGCGGCAGGTCGACCTGTTTGACCAGCTTCAGCCGGCTTCGTAGGTGAGGTAAGACCCATCTTATTTCCAGCTGCTGCGACAATGTTCCATGCTCCTCCACCAACCCACCTACTTTGTGTTGGCTGTGGGACCTTCGCCGAAGCTGGAGTGGTAGTTTTTGTGGGCTCTTGTACTCCTGCACCTGTAGCAGTGGGTGTGATCTCTTGCGAATTATGGCCAGAGATTTCGGTTTGTTTTGTGACGCCCAGTGATTCCAGTGGTGGGACCTGTACTGAGTTTTTAACTTTACGATTTCTGTCTCGTCCCTCATCTTCCATCTCAAAGAGCCCATCGTCGGTTCCGGTTTCCTCTTCCTCATCAATTCGATCACCAGCACTTCTTCCCATGCTACTTGTAGAGATAGTCCTGTCAAGCTTTTGACTGCCGTGAGTGGGCGCACCGCCTGCATTAGGGTGTAAATGCTCTCCGTCGGTGGCATGATCAGAGACATTCAAGCCACTGCTGAGTCGTGAAGCACGCAGCTGTTGTGAAAGCATACCTAGTCCACTTGGACGTGTGATTGGTGACAAGGATGCTGCAAATGATGGTTGCTCGTTGCTGGATCGTGTGTGATTTGTGGGAGAAGGTCTTGTGTTTGAAGTAGACAGTAAATCGGACTGAAGAGACGATTTGCGTAGAGGTGATCCAACATGCCCGAACACAGACGCACCTGGAGCTGATGTGCCGAGCTCGTTGTTAGTGTCTTCGCCTCGTGCTCTTCGAGCGAAAAGGGCTCCATATCGTGACGAGGGCGAAGCGTTCGAAGGTGAACCGACCGGCGAATTCGCGCTAGGAGAGCCAAATCCTGACAGACTTCGAGGGCGCAGACCTCCGTCACTATCTGCAGCTGGACGGGAGAACCGTCGTACCTTTTCCCTTGGGGTCAAAAGGTCGTCTAACGCACCAGGCACACGAGTGAGTTCCTCAGAGCTGCGCTCATCTGACGAGTCTTCTGGTGGCGGAGAAGGAGCAAGCAAGAATGGCCCTTGGAAACTTGAGGCGTACATGCCTGCTGCGGGCCGAAGATCCGAGTGCAGTATTCTGCGAGGGAATGCATCCTCGATAGCTGATGGTGACGAACCTAGGAGACTCAAACGGTTGTTGTTCTGCTTGTTGCCTGTCGTGAGATAGCTGAGGTTACCAAAGGCATTCGAGGTAATGGTTGATGTGGTTGCCGATGGTACACTAAGAGGCTCGAAGCCAAATCGCTTAGGAGCCGAAGCAGCTATTTGACCATCTCGAGCATGTAAGGGGATCGCTCTGTCATCGAACGATGCAGGAAACGCGGTGTCCACTGCTCGTACTGGAGGCGAAAGTGCGAATTGCGCCTCTTCTCGTGGCGACCCATATGGTTGGTTGGGGTACAGCCCTTCTATCATTGGCAGATGATCCTGCTGTCTCGATTGTGTAGGTAGGTATTCTTCTTGCATAGGTGCTGAACTTTGAAAGGCTGGTGCGTTAGAGTATCCTGTTGCATAAATAGCCTGGTTGTTTCCCTGGTTGTACTGCTTGTGATATCCAAATCCTCCTCCGTATTGCCCTCTCATTTGTACCTTTCGACCGTCTCGACCGTCTGGAAGAAGATGTACATTTGCACACTTAGCGCCGAATTTGCAGTTACCCTGTACCAGTATCAGTCATCTAGCCGCGTCATATGTGTACATCGCTCTTACTTTTGCAAAATACTTGCACGGAGCCATTGTGTCCTCCAGTATGTGCGAGAAGGGGCATGCAGTACCAGCCTGGCAGTTTCCCACGCGAAAGAACTTGCAGACAACACTAAACCAATATCAGAGTCTTGAACTATACGTAGACTACCAGATTAACGCACTGTGATGTATTCTTATTCTGAGCAGGAGGACTTCGAGAAAGCTGAGCATTACTACCATTCTCTTGTGCATTGCCTCGCTGCATCTGTCCTCCGAATCCTCCCGCGTTAGTCCCGTTATGTATGCCATTGAAGCCTGGAGGCATAGGAGCGCCTGCCGGGATTGATATGTTATGTGTCACGCCATTGAGGGCAGGAGACGGCGCGTCTGAGAAGGTACGTCGGTGATTTAAAGGATGCTGAGGCGAGTATGGCACGCCAGGATCCATGTCCATGGTGTGCACTTCAAGTCTCCTTCAAAGCAAATGGACCGAGGGCACTTAGGAGGAAGTGGTGATGGACGAATTGATGAAAGTGAGGGAAAGAGCGGTGTGGTGGCAGGTTGGAGGAGCAGGTATGTGCGTTATGTATTACTGTATGCGCTGTTGATGGTCAGTATTTCATCCGTATGCAGTGTCAACACGTAGACAGCTAGGCAGGTGGACAGCGGGGGTAGCAGGTGTCGAGTATATGATGTGCTGTTCATACTCGACATCTGAGCGTGTGTGCGGCTAAACGCTCCGAGCTCAGTATCTCTTGGCACAATGCTCACTCGATAAGACAAGACTGCAAAAACTGCAAGTAGCCATCTTTGAAAAGGCCGCTGCTAAGGAGCCAAATCAACATGTCAGAGCTCGGAAGGTCTAACGTATGTCAAGTTTCAATATGCTTCCCAAACTGCAACTATAACTTCGACTTGACCGCAAGCGCTTCGAATGCCGTCACCACACTTCCAGACATGTCAACAAGAGTACTCTTATTCTGCGTCCAATGATCCAAAGCTTTCCGTCCATTCTCCACCCCAACACCGCTCATCTTCCAGCCACCCACGCTCATCTCCGCAGGACTCTCGCCCCAAGTATTAATCCACGTGATACCTGCTTGCAGTCGTGCCACTACACTATGTGCAAGATTAAGGTCTTTGGTGAAGACTCCCGCTGCCAGACCAAGCGGTGTGTTATTGGCACGAGCTATGAGGTTATCGATGTAATCTGCTTTTAAGTCGTCGTAGGTCAATATGCATAGTACTGGGCCGAATATCTCTTCTGTGCAGATTTTCATGTCGTCCGTGCAATCTGTGAAGATTATGGGAGGGCACCAGTATCCTGTTTTTAGGTCGGTTCTAGCTAAACTGTCAACACGCTGACCAGAAGAAGCACCATCATACAGGACTTTCGCCTTATCTGTATGCTTGCCGTGCTCGATTAAGCTACGGACTTTCGATAGGTGAGTCTTGTTCACCAACGGACCGAAATTTGTGGACGCATCCATTGGTCTGCCCATTCGGATGTTATCGCGAGTCTTTTGAACGAGTGTTTGCTCGAAAGTAGATTTCATGGACCTAGGCACGAAGACCCGCGTTCCATTTGTGCAGACTTGACCAGAGGAGAAGAAGTCTAGTAATGTCAGTTTCCATAGTCATTATACTGCTAGCAAAGTTTATGACGTACTTGCCATCATCGCTCCATCTACTGCTGTCTCCAGGTCACAATCTGGAAGTATCAATAGAGGACTTTTGCCACCCAATTCCATAGTGACGTATTTCATGCCTCGGGCAGCTGTGCTAGCTATCTTTTGACCTGTACTAACTGCTCCTGTCATTGATACTCTACGATTTGTCAGTGACGTCCACTATCTATAGGCACAAACTCGGAATTGAGGCAAATACGCATCATTCTTATTCATGCTGCATGAGTAACTTACTTGGCAATCTCTGGATGACTGATGAGGTGGGCACCGACTTCGCCTGCACCCTGCACCACGTTGAAAACTCCAGGAGGCAGACCAGCTTCAGTGAAGATTTGAGCTAGGCGAATCGTATGCAACGGAGTATATTCGCTTGACTTGTACACCATACAATTGCCAGCTGCTAAGCAGGGCGCAGCTTTCCACTGGTTCATCGTCAGACTCTCTGGCTATTAATGACAAGACAGACCTCCATACTGTGGCAATTTGTATAGGATAGTTGAAAGCTCCAATACCAGCACATACACCTAGAGCCTCTTTTCGTGTATATATCCACGCGCTGTCTCTGAGTTGTGTCGTCTCTCCATTAAGTCCGCCACTTCCTACCAATCGTGCAAAGTACTCCAGCACTTCGGCGCCGGAGATAACGTCCACTGTAGAGGTCTCGCTGAAAGGCTTGCCCGTGTCTGCTGTTTCAATCGTGGCAAGCTCGTCATTGCGTTCGCGGAGCAAGGCAGCAGCTTTCAGGAGAATATTACATCGCTCGACAGCCGGTCGCCGTGACCAGGCTGGAAAAGCCCGTTGTGCTGAAGCTATTGCTGCATTGATGTCCTGGGGAGATGATTCATGGACGTTTGCGAGTGGCTGACCTGTTGATGGGTCTATCGTTGTGAAAGTTTTACGCGATATGGACTCTTGCTGCTTTCCATCATAGTATAATGTCACGTCTGGGTATCTCATGATTATTTTTGAAGTGGTGTAACTGTAGTCGGAATAGAGTATCGGCCAAGAGATATATGTTTACATGCCAAGGCCGAGTCAGCACGTTAGCACGATGGCGTGCTTATTTGCATCCATTTTTTTTCAGCTTCTTCAATCTCTTCTATTTCTTTTTCTTTCTTAATCTGTCGTGTGTGCTCTGATATTGCCCACGTGTCAAATCGGATTCCGATCGCTTGTGACAGGGAAAATTTGCATTTCTTCACACTGATTACTTTGATATTACCTTCTCTTATCTTTCATCTATCCACTATCTCTATCATTCTTACAACAACAACTACTACTTTACGGGCTTGTCTGAAGAATGACCACTGTGAACGTTCCTACGACTGGCACTGTCACTTCTCTTCCTTCTGGAACACAAACCTTTGACTATATAATTGTTGGTGGCGGCACAGCAGGATGTGTAATCGCTGACCGACTTTCATCATACCTGCCCGAAGCTCGTGTACTGGTAATAGAAGCAGGACCCAGTGATTACCAAAATGACCGAGTACTTCTTCTCAAGGACTGGTTAAAGCTTTTGGGTGGCGATTTGGATTACGACTATGGCATTGTCGAACAGCCACGAGGAAACAGCCACATTCGCCACTCAAGAGCGAAAGTTCTCGGTGGTTGTTCCTCGCACAACACTCTGATATCCTTCCATCCTTTTCAACTAGACGCTGAGAGATGGGAACGTGTACATGGGTGCAAAGGATGGTCGTTCGAAATGTTCAAGAGAGTCATCTCGAAGCTGAAGAACACTATCCAGCCTGTTCACGAAAATCATCGGAACCAGCTGTGTTTGGATTGGGTCAACTCATGCTCCAGTGCTCTAGATATACCAGTTTTTGAGGATTTTAATGCAGAGATTAGCAAGACCGGCGGTCTAAATAGTGGTGTTGGCTTCTTTTCCGTGGCGTACAACCCGGATGATGGTCGACGAAGCTCGGCGAGCGTTGCGTAAGTATTACCTCTGGTCTTCTACATTGCTGATAAAACTAACATACTGTAGGTATTTGCACGACATCATTAATGGAAAAATCAGACGGCCAAATCTAACTATTCTTACTGAAACATGGGTCAACAAGATCAACGTAGTGAATGATAAAGTAACAGGTATCGACATAACTTTTAAGGACGGCAAGCGACGACAGTTGTTCGCCAAGGCGGAGACGATCCTTTGCGGTGGTGCATTCGACACACCCAAATTAATGCTCCACTCAGGCATAGGACCTCGCAAGCAGCTCGAAGATCTCAAGATACCAGTGATCAAAAACCTACCAGGTGTAGGAGAATCCCTCCAAGACCACCCAGAAACAATCATCATGTGGGAACTCAACACTCGCGTTCCCGAGAACCAGACAACCATGGATTCTGACGCCGGGGTGTTCCTACGGCGAGAGCCAACCAACGCCGCCGGCGAAGACGGCAATGCAGCAGATATCATGATGCACTGCTACCAAATCCCATTCACCTTCAACACCGGTCGTCTCGGCTATCCAGGTCCTGCCGAGGGTTTCGCCTTTTGTATGACCCCCAACATCCCCCGTCCACGATCTCGAGGCAGGATGTGGTTGAACTCCTCCGACCCTAGCGAAAAGCCTAGCATCGACTTCCAATACTTCACCGACGCCGAAGACTACGACGCAAAAACCCTCGTCGCCGGCATCAAAGCAGCCCGGAAAATCGCCCAGCAGGCACCCTTCAGCAACTGGCTATTGCGGGAAGTCGCACCAGGTCCAGCATGTCAAACCGACGAAGAAATCTCCGAATACGCTCGCAGAGCCGCTCATACAGTCTATCACCCTGTTGGCACCACGAAAATGGGCCGTGCAGATGACCCTATGGCTGTCGTAGATCCCGAACTCAAGGTGTATGGGCTCAAAGGTCTACGCATTGCTGATGCTGGGGTTATGCCGGAAATACCTTCTATAAACCCAATGGTCACGGTTTTGGCGATTGGAGAACGTGCTGCGGAGCTGATTGCGGCGAGTGCGGGTTGGAGGGGAGAGAATGTGAGTAAGTTATAGATGACTCAAGTTTGTTGAGATGGGTTCGTCATTCACTACGCCAACATAAGATGCGTCAAGAATCTGAACGAATACACCTGTTCATGCATATAGAGGAGGAATGCAGTATAGGCACTACACTCTGAAACACCAGCTAGCAAAGGCGCACCCAAAAGCATAATAGGTTCTGCAAAAATATGGTTTGGAATGGCCACAAAGCTATTGGAAACACTATTCCATGAGATCTACCAATAGCCTGGGGAAGCTGCGATGGGAGTGTCTTCCACTACCATATAGACGCTCCCTCTCGACGATTGATCATCAGGAGCGAGGGAAGGCCATCGCCAGGGAAGTCGCTAGAGTAGAAGGATTGAAGAACGAGCATTCACGACCATATACATTATGGACTTTCTCATATATACCAAGATACTAGAACAATTTGCTACGTCCCAGAGGCTTGGCATACGAACTTTTTGCAGAGTTGGCATCGTGCTTGGGCTTTGCCTGCTGTGTGGTTTTGCTCTTCGATCTCGTCGAAGACGCCTTTGTTCCACTGGTTTTCGGTGTTGCGTTAGCAGTCGAAAGTCGCTTTACGAGCTCCAGTGGCGACTTCATCGTATCAATCAAACTCTGTGCTCGTTGCTTCTGGACACCATCAAATACCTGGTGCTCCTCCATCAAGCGCTGCAGCTTCTATGCAGCATCCAATCTCTGTTGATGTTAAGGTGTCTTAGGGGTAGACGGAATGACCTGATGTGATGTAAGGATTCCTAAGAGGCTCTTGGCGGTGATATGAATGTTAGCTGGTGTGATGTCGTTGGAGAAAAGAAGTTGTGGAGATTGCTGGAGGGTTTGGTTCGTGCTCTGAGACATATTACGATTGTGTATCTCACGACGACGATTTCTGGGATGCCTTGTTTGATGCAATCACAAATCTATAGATATTTCTTGGCTGGAAAAGATCGTGTACTATTACATGCGAGGCGCGACTCGGATGTCATATCAAAGGAATCTTGTCTTTGTTCGTTTGTTCGTTTGTTCGTTTCATAAGCAAACTAAAGTGTTGTTCATCATTCTCTATACGCGATGAGACATCTGGTAGCTCATTGACTTGCGCCCTCTTACGCTCTTACGTTAAGCCAGGCTTTTTGCGCCCCACCCAAGTTGACTTCCAGTGCGGCGTACTGTTACGAAGCTGCGTCGTAGGCTCTCCTCTCATGACCTTTTGGTGTTGCTTTCAATCGCCGTCGTGCGGTGTTGTTGGACTGGTTTACCAGAGGCCGATAACACTGCTGTGGTCTTGCTTCGTTCTGCTGTCCAAAGATAATTGGGTCTGAAAATAATATGCGTATACGATCCGATAGAATTTGTGTAACGCATCATCGTTAGGTCGTAAAATCACCATGTTCGTGCTCGATGTGAGCGACCAGCCATGTCATGACCTGCTCAAAGCTCAATCCATCCATGAGTGTGCCATCGTCTCAAATCCCATCTTATGTTTTGCGACGTACTGTATAGTAGCGGCTCAATTTCATCCAGCAGGCGGATTATTCCTACTCTTCCACGCCGTCCTTACTCCTGTGGCCACATCAATCAATTCCTGCTCTTCCACTCCATCTTCAATACTCTGTAACACCTTCGTCACGGTACTAGTATGATTTGCCTCTTTCTTATCGCCCCTGAATCTGTGAAAACGCCATCGATGTTCCGTATCCTTGTAGCACTCTACAATAGCTCCATCAAGCCCATCCTGTTGCTGTAGCGAGTGCAGCTTCATCTGCTCCCATTCCGCACCTGTGACGAACAATGTCGCGAATCGTTCGTCTTTTCCATCACCCATGTGCACCCACAGATCGAAAGTAGGCTTAGCTTCGTAATCAAACTGCCAGCCATTCGTCGTCGTGGTCACTGCGGAAGCATCACCATCCTCCTCAGGCCAAGGCGGGAATGTCAGCTCCAGTTTGAAATCAATCGTATTCTCCATCGCCGGCTTCCACTTCAGAATATGTTCGTCCGTTCCAAATTTATACGGCGTTTCGCGGCACGTAAAGATCAGTCCATCATTCCCATGTTGCAGAGCGGGCAGTATGGTCTTGAACAACATCTCCGTGCCATAAGCGAACTGAAAGCTCTTCTGCTCGACAGCGAATTTGAACGCGCTGGCATCTTCAGGGAACTTCTTCTTCAGCATGGTGAGTGGTTTGTAGAGTTTCTCGAGAAAATAGGCAAGCCGCTTGTCCAGCGACCGCTTCATGATGTCCTGTCCATCCATCACAAGACAGTCAAAGACGAGGTATTTCATGACTTCGCGTCCATTCGCATCAATATCAACCAGCAGCTCGCCGTCCAGCAGCGTTTGCTTGTGGAAAGCGCCCCAGTCATGTTTCTCGGGATCAATTGGCTTGCCCTGCGCATCCATCGCCGGCAAAGGAAAGTGTAACCCCGGCACAAAGTAGTAGTCATTCTTGCGATCAATCAGATAGTGTATCTCGTTTCCTCTGTCGTCCACGGTGCAGTATAGCAGGCAGCGTATGCCGTCTGATTTCTCGCAGACATAGTAGTCGCGTTTCTTGAGCTCGTCCAGATGTTTTCGCGCAAAGCTTACGGGTTGGGCGCCGGGGAAACTGGTGTTGTTGCCGCGGTGGAGGATGTCTGCGACTTCGTGACGGAAAGCTTGGGCGAGACCTGGGTCAGCTCGCATGCCGACTTTAGCCAGCTCTGGTGGCTGCGCGAATGCGCTCTTGTCTTGAGGCATGACTGCGGTGGTGACGGAAAAATTGGGTGTCAGTCAGGCATAGCAGTTTGAGTTTAGTAAAAGTGTTAAACACTAAGGTAGAACCAAGGACCTGTTCGATATAGCTTGGCAAATCTGAAACAACAAACAACATGTGATGGAGCCCTGTATTATTCTGAAACGCGGAAATAAATAGTATATGTGCTATATTCAAGCTGTCATGCCTGTTCCGACTAGCACATGTCGTAGACTATCTGTACACCGGCGAGGACAGATACTCGCGTCCTCAAAATACCTATTCATGACTCCGACCACATTAGAACGCCTTGATATCCTTTCCCATGGCTGTGACTCCCTTGATTGTTTCCCTACTCAGCATCACCACCCTTTGACTTCCTCTTCTCCTTCTTCTCGGCCTTCCTCTTTTTCCTCTCGTCGCGCTCTTCAGCGGTCTCCTCGTCGCGATCTTTCCTCTTCTTGTCCTTCTTCGCTGGAGTAGCCTCCTCCACCTCCATAGCATCACCGCCAACAGGCGCAACTGGTGGTGCAGCGAGCACATCCTCCTTTGAGGTTGTCTCGGCGACAGGAGCAGTAGCAGCAGCTTCTCCGTTCTCGAGAGGTGCGTTGAAGTCCTTGTACTCGGCATTCCACTGCGAAGGAGTGTTCTCATTGGGTCGGCCATACTTGTCAAGCTTGCCAGTCTCCTTCATCTTCTTCTTCTCTACGGCGACAGGACCGAGACCCCATCTTCTTGGGTAGAGATCACGCTCCATGATACAACGCTTGACCTTTGCTACTACACCGTGATCACAGGTGGATAGTTCGACTGTGGCCATCTGAGCAATACCAATGGCGATTGCCTCACCCTTTGTGGTCATCAAGACAACCTCTTCGTGGAGCTCGATACCATTCTCGAAACGGAGAAGACCAGGAATCATGAGCTTCGCACCGTAGCAGACGGCATTGACTGCACTGTCCTTGACAACGATCCTCTTGTAACTAGTCAAAAGACTCTCCAGAGGCCTGATAACTTTTCTGAGGTATGACTCGTCGCGGTTGTTGTCGTAGACGTATTGTGCATCTAGCACATCGTGCAGTGTAACCATTCCATCCTCTTCCGACATAGCACCACTCCTCACTCTTCGCAGCTCCTGCATGTGCGCACCAACACCCAAAAGCAAACCCAAGTGAACACAAAGTGTACGGATGTATGTTCCAGCCTCACAGCTCACCCAGAATACACCAAGATGTCTGTCATTATCAAATTCATAGAGCTTGCTCTCGTGGATAGTACGGATACGGAGTTGACGCTTGACGGCTGAGATCAAAGGAGGACGCTGGAAGAGAGCGCCAGTGAGCGTCTCAAGAGCGCGCGCAAATTGTGCTTCTCCACCAGGGAGTTTGTCGTGTAAACGTATGACACAGACATATTCTTTTCCAGCTCCTTGTTGAGATTTGACGAGGCGAGTAGCGCGGTCGCAACAGACGATTAAACAACCAGTTACTTTGGGATCGAGGGTACCGCTATGACCAGTTTTCTCAATACTGTTACCAAATTAGCACTGCACATTATTCTGCTGGATCTTGACATCTTTCTAGCCCATACCGGAGGATCCTCTTTACCCAAGCAACGACTTCGTGAGAAGAAGGGTTGGAGGGCTTGTCAAGGTTGATGACACCAGAGTTGACATATGACTTGAGATCGCGGCTGAGAGGCGTGCAACCTGCAGGAATGGGTGTGAAGTGACCAGTACGAACAAGCACTGCGCATTTTGTCAGCGTACCCCTGATATAACCTGCGCAACTTGTGTTACTCACGTTTATCATAGTTCTTGAGGAGAAGAGGCCATTGGGAGGTGTCGACACTAGGCGCAACAGCTTCGGGCTTGATGGTGTAGTCCACCTCCTGGTCCGCGCTCTTCTTGACGAGTGACATTTCTTGATCTTTTCTTACTAGACTGGACTTTTCCTTCTGTTTTCTTACGCTTTTCCTGCTCTAAGGAAAGTCTCTTGGTAGATGAACTAAATTTTAGTATGTAAAACGAATGGGGTAGGATTGATAATATAGCGATGCAGTTAGAGCACGACAGCGATCTGTCAATAGGACAGTCTCAGGCTGCAGGTCTTAGATGCAATCGCAGTGTTTGGGCTTTACGATGGCCTTTACTGTTCTGAAAGATTCAAGGTTCACAGTCGCTGTTTCCCATTTTTTCAGTGGAGTTGGTTCCGGTGTGAGCAAAGCAAAAAAGGGGGAATCTCAATCGTACAACATTCATTATTTGAGGTCTTAGTAGACTACCTTAGTCATTATTGTACAGGAGTTCCAGCGTTCAATGCCATCTTTCTTTGTCACCTTCTCAATACTGTACTAGAGACTTGGGTCATCCCGTCCACTTCTCCTTCAAAGACACATGTGGTCCTCCCTAGGCACATTCAAATCCTGGAGACTGGCAATTGTCAGAAGCCATTCTGTCTTCATGACATGCGGCTTATAGCCTTGTCCTTTGGCGTGCTTGATGAATTTCTTCCACTGTGGTTTGTCTGCCTCTTCGCTGATGAGGTACAAATCGCGAGGTCCGAACAGTGCGTCGTCTTCTTCTTCTTGGTCTTCTTCTTCTTGGTCTTCTTCTGCATTTTCCTCGCGTTGAGGTATTTGGGCTTTCGTACCATTCCACTGTATAGCCTCACCACCATTCGCTTCTATGATGGCCCTGATGACATCAGACTTTCCTCGAACATTTGTCGTACAGTACATTCTGCTCCCTTTAAGCAGTCCTCCATTGTCACGGTTTCTCTTTGCACGAGCAAGCACATCAGAGAACTTTTGGTTTTGAGTGTCTTCCCAGTCTGGGTCTTCCACCATAAATGACTCAGGCGACAACCGCTGATGCTGTGCCACCATCGCAAGCATCCAGTCGATGGTGACGACGACTGGTGCATGGACTATACTAGTCAAGAATTTGGGTGTGCGCAAGACTCTGTCAACGACGAGTACATCAACTTTGGTACTGAGTGAGTCCACTATGTTGATGTTGAAGTCAGACCAGACAAATTTGGATGGGATCAGCTCTTGTTTGTAGCCGGTGATCAGGACATTGATCATGGGAAATTCGTCGGGATCAGGCTTTGGGGCGAGCAAGACATCGGTCTCGTTCGATGTTCGTTTCGATTTTGGTGCTCTCCTGTGTTTCTTCGTTGCTGGCGATGATTCTTCTGGAGCATCTTCCGCAAGCTCATCTTGTTGTTGCTCATCGGCTTCATCGATACTCCTTTTGCGGCCACGACCATTCGACTCAACATTCACGCGTTCAGGGTCGTTGAGTCTTCGTCCGCCATACACTACTCCACCAACACGCTTCCTTTCCTTTTCATACGCAGCAATGTCAGTTGCCATCCCATGCAATTTCGATATCGCTCGATCTTTAGCACCTCGACTGCCAGGAGTAATCAATTCTGCATTGCCAAGACGCGCAGCAAGTGGTGTCCTTGCGGGTCTTCTCGATGATCCGGATGCAGCAGCTCTTCCATTAGGAGTTCCATTGTCACCGTTTACTGCCGGCATAGAGCTTGATCTAGCATCCGATTCATCCTCTGAGGCGTTGGCTGGATCGTTCTGATCCAGCTCGATCTTCAATGATACTCGATCAATAGGTGTTTGTCCAACCAGTTCCGTCATGTTCGTTCTTGGTGGGAAGAAAGAATATCGTGAGTTTGATAGTGCTTGTAATTTACCTTTGGCATAGCTTTCCTCGAGCCAGAGGTGGTTGACAAGCTCAATATTCCAATCTTTGGCTGCCATACATTTCTCACTTGCCATATGTGCCGTAATCAGATGCGTATTATCCGGTGTCATGTTCTTCGTGAATGAGCCTCCTGCAGCTTTAACCAGACTGTCAAGGAATACACGAGCCTCGCCAGTATAGTTGGAGATGGTGATTTTTGCGTTACGAAAACCTTCAATGCCATTCTCGGGATATGGGTAATGCAGCAATCGTCGCATTGGGCACTGGTATTTATTTCGGGAGATGAGGAAATAAAGCCAATTCAGGTTTCCAGTGTCCTTGCCTGCACGAGCAGCTTTGAAATATTCAGGAGTGTTTCTGAGATGGCAGATGAGCCATTCTGCTTCGTCCACATTGTCAACCACCGCACCTCCGCCATCCGAGATGATCTGTGAGAGAGTCTGCTCAAGGTGTCCCTGGACATCAAGATCCTGATGAAGCATGATCCTTTTATTCTTGAATACTGACTCTTCTTTCTCTTCCAGCTGGGGTGCTGCTGGTGGCTCCAGCATGCGCTCGAGTGGATCCATAGTGTTGAGCTCATCAAGGGCGGTTGATCTATACACGCGCGGAGGTATTGACATGTTCTGTTCAATCAGGATAGAGGGCTCCGGTAGTCTGTAGGGCTCTTCAACTATTCTGCGTCCAAGTCTGAGACAATGATCGAACCAGTGTGGTAGTACCGCTATAGCATCGAGATTCTTCTCCTGCATCACTCTGCATTGTCTGCTGTCCAAGGTAAGTGCGACGATATGAGTAACCAGCTTTGTTATCGGCTCTGAATATTGTCCTCCCATTGCCTGAATGCCACCAATGATTGCATCACGGTCACCAAGAGGAATCTCGTCCGCAAATGCTACAACTACATCATGAAAGTAGTGTTGCGGATCGGGGCAGTATGTTCTTGGATTCGGTGCCTTCTTCTTGTCTATTGCATGATCGATCCATCTTGGAGTAACAACCGGGATCAAAGCATCAATCGCGTCGTTGTAAGCTGGAAAGTCGCAACTGGTGGAGATTATGTGTGTGACATGCTTTAGCTGGCTGGATGATAGTTGCAATTGGGTGGCGCCACGCGAGGTGAGCTTCTTGACGTACTACAAGTAATCAGTACGGCTCACTAAGAGGTGTGGACAATGTGAGACCTACTGCTGCTGCTACCTCCTCGGAGAGGTCGGTACTGGGAATGAGGACGAAGTAGACATCTTGAAAGAGATTTACTTTGTCGTCGGCCATGATGAGATCGCTAGGAAGGTCCAATGTGTGTGAAGACGGCGAAGCGTGGAAGGCGAGCGAGGCCGTGCTAAAGTGCAGAAGTTCGCGCTCGCGACGTGTTTCCGATTATATGAACATCATATGTCAACCGAGGTCTCGTTTTTGGGTGACTTCGCTTCCTCCCTCCTCAATCTTGCTCGGATTATCTTGTGCTCGTTCCGTCTTGCTTGCCGTGCTGTGATCTGTAATTCCTCCTCTGCACAGTACCGGTGTTGTGTTTTCATCATGTCCTCATCTGTATACCGCCTGAAGAAGCATATTATAGACTCTCAATACCTCCGGCAATATCCTCACGCCACGATCAATGGTGAAGAAGATGAACTCAAGATCTGTGTTAACCAATATACCCCACTGAACAATTTGAGCCCTCAACCTGGTGATGTTACAATCATAGCGGCCCATGCCAATGGCATTGGCAAGGAGCTCTATGAGCCGTTATGGGACGAGCTGCACGCCTTGTCAACAAAGACTGGAGCATTCAAAATACGCAACATCTGGATAGCGGATGTAGCATGGCAGGGAGAGAGTGGCGTGCTTAACGAGAACAAGCTGGGAAATGATCCGAACTGGCTTGATCACTCTAGAGATTTGCTACACATGGTTAACCACTTTCGCAAGGAGATGCCTCGACCTCTGATCGGGATGGGCCACAGTATGGGCGCTGCACAGATGACCAATCTCGCTTTTCTACATCCGCGATTGCTTTACTCCGTAGTCCTGATGGAGCCTGTCATGCAAAGTATTAAGACCAAAAGTTCTGCCAGTGGACCTGCTTTAGCATCTACATTTCGACGTGACGTCTGGCCTTCGCGAGAAGCTGCTGCAGCTAGTTTTAGGAACAATAAGTTCTATGCCGACTGGGATCCACGCTGTCTGGATCTTTGGATTAAGACTGGTTTGAGAGATCTGCCAACTACATTATATCCTACTTATCCACCTACTACCTCCGCCTCTGCAACGCAAGCTGCACTTACAGCGGCTACGGCTGCTGTGACGGCTGCACCTGTTCCTTCAGCACCACCAGTAGACGTCCCAGTGACCCTTACAACAACCAAGCACCAAGAGGTCTTCACATTTCTCCGTCCAATGCACCCGCCGGCAAACAACGATATTTCTACCTTCACACCGACACGCACTACACATCCCGACCTCTTACCACAACCATATGGCCCCTCGCAGACACCAACATACAGACCTGAGCCCATCTTGCTATTCGAGCGACTTCCTCATCTTCGACCACACTGCCTGTACATCTTCGCTAAAACCTCCCAAACCTCGACTCCCGAAATGTGTGCCGAAAAATTGCGAGATACTGGTGTAGGATGGGATGGTAGTGGTGGAGTTCAGACAGGTGCGGTGCAGAGTGTTACATTGGAAGGTGGTCATTTCGTGCCGTTCGAGAAGCCTGGTGTTGTTGCGGCGGAGATCGAGAAGTGGTTTAGTGCCGAATTGAGAAGATGGCGTGAGGAGGAGAAGGTCTTGAAAGATCAGTGGGAGAACTTGAAAGGGCAGGATAAGTTTACGTTGAATGAGGACTGGAAATGGTGGATGAAGCAGGGTAAAAAGCCTTTGGACAGGCCAGGGAATAAAGCCGTGTCGAAGCTCTGAAAGCCGTCGCTGTTCACCATCGTCGTAACATCGGACTTCATCAAACTCAAGCATTGTTGCCGCATCCACCTCCACCAACAGATTTCACCCGTTACGAACATCTCAGTAACAACTATCAAGCGACACCCAGAGGTCAGGCGAACGCAACATCACTAACAACGTCGAATCTCTACGATCTATTCTGCCTCACTGGAAGGACTGAACATCTCATAAGCACGACCGCATCAACGGATTTCGGGTACCCTGGGTTGATCGTACCGTAGCCCATTGTTGGTGCCTAGGGACAACAGTCTCTGGGAGAAATAGTGAAGACAAGCAGAGGATTGGATAATGACGCCATTCCTTGCCGTGTGTAGAGACGGTGCGTTGGGCTCCTGGACTAACCAGCTGGCGGCGAGTGGACTTCAGAGGCGTGGCAGGCGAGGCCCTATTTACATATGGCATAGTCTGTCTATATCATGAAACTGATTGAGCTCTTACGAAGAAGGTTCTGATACATCACAAGCTTGTTTATTCTCCAGTACTTGAAGCGATGTACAGTATCTCTCACACGATCTTCTTGACCATGTAATCGAGTGGTGTTCACTGTCGAACGTGCTTGACGATTTAACTTCTTTGGTTCTCTTTGTCGTGACTTTGTCCAGGTCTGTTTGCAGTGCGAATGAAGAACTTTGTGCTCATATTGATAAGGATACATCGAATGCTGCCCGGTCTAGCGAATTGTCTCTTCGTAAAAGAGCTGTAAATGTAGCGGAGTCCAGTTGATGATAGTGCTATCAGAAGTAAATGGCAAATGAAAGGAGGAAGATCAGATGGTGATCAAGACTGGCATACAATGCAAGTGGCTGCAAGATAGAGTATTGGAGGAGGGAGGGTGTGGAATGCTGATAGAGTATTGGAGGTGGGAGGGTGTGGAATGCTGCGTGGGATGTCCTTGGGTTATCTCTAACGTAAAGTGGTGGGAGGGAAACCTGCACGAAACTTGTAACGAAAGTACAGTAATGGCAGTACACGAAAAGCCCAAGTGAGATCAGTGTTACGATAGCGTGCATGAGCGGAGCATACAGTGAACGCGACAGACCAGGCAAAGACCATCAACGCAGCTGCTTCTCATTGATGGTACTTATGAATCGAGTGGAAGTGGACGAGTAAGATCGTAATCATCAATACAGTGTGGTAGCAAGGCCATTTACACGACGAACCAAGTGGAAGCGGGAGAGGGTGTTTCAAGATGATGCATACGAGAATATTTTGCCTAGCCAGTGATACTTCCCCATCTTTCGCTCCTTCTCGAGAGACAATCCATGAAATATTGAAAAGCCGAGAATGAAATTCAAAATTGTTGTTCTTTTTCTGGTGAAAGAGCGGTGAGCTGGTTCCTCGATGCCCGTGGTAGGTACTCCTGTATCCAATACAAAGAGGTTGGTCGTACTGAGTTGTCGTCCAATCGGAGAAGAGCCCACCAGAGTAATTGGCTGTGATATTAGGTGGGTGGTACTTCGGACGCGCGTGTAAGGCGGGAGACCTTATCATTGGCTTCTCTGCGCTTGCCAATAGTGACATATCGCTCCTAGGGACTAGTCTGAGTCGAAGTCGGGTCGACCGCCCAACAGCAAAAAGCACAAAGTGTGCCGGGAAATTGAGATGTCGGGTGAAGTCCCCAGTAACACAGGTACGCCTGGAGACGAGATGAAAACAGGCTCCACACTGTACTTCCTGGGCGGTGTCTCTCGTGCACAGCTCGAACTAGGTGCAGGTCATGGTAAAATTGAGCATCCAATTGATAGCGATTGTGACGGCGGTACATGTCGACATACATGAAAATAATTGCTGATTGCACGCCTCCAGGTACTCCCGGATTGTCGATTGCATCTTGGAGGTTACGACGATAATCAGAGAGGAACTGGCGGCTTAGCAGGTCTAGCTCATCTTGGATAATCGTCGCACCACGGTTGATGGCTTGTTGTAGGCGAGCATGCTCCTCGTACAGACGGAGCACTTCGACTAGGCGTGGACTGCTGAGGCATATCACGTTGGCAGCTCCTACGAGCTCGAATAGTGTTGATCCTGGATCTTGCTCAAGGATGACTTGATCAGGAGGCGGGGTCGGAAGCTGGTAGGAGCTCGAGCCAGCCACCACAGGTACAAAGGATTGATACTGCAACTGGTTCAATGGTGCCGGAGCATTATATCCTGTGGCAGCTACCGAATATGGACCACTTCCGAGACTCTCGAACGATGACATCGACCCAAGACTTGGATCAACTAAAATGCTACGAGATGACTGAGCAGATACAGATTGACCTCCCGGAGTCCTGGCGGCTAGAGGACTAGCAGAGGTTCGTACTGAGATTCCGGCTTGGCCATTCCGACCGCTCACATTAGACTGGCGGCTGCTTGATCGCCGAGCACGAATCACTGGATAGCTACAAGGCCGTCCTTTGTTATCGTGAATACAGTGATGACCTGCACCGTGAATTAGCTCAATTTTCTCCTGATCTGTCTCGATTATAGAGTACCTACAAGGGTTACCATAATCACACTTGTAGTGCTTCTCGGTACACTGGTAGCAGGCACCTCCTCTTTTGTCTATTGGCTGTCAGCTCCTGATATGTGTAGGGTTTCGGACCAATTTACTAGGTGTTCTTGACATGGTCGTGTTTCAGAAATGTCCGCAAACGGAAATAAACGGCAGAACCAGAAATTAGAAGAATAGAGGATGGGAGGGCGGATGCTTATTGATAAGTTGGTAGCCTTAGTCTGTCACATCGAGGCGGAAATTCTGGGCCCAACCACATACTGCTCTGGGCCACACCGGACATCGACCCCCGTGCATAAACATCGACCTAAAGCATGCAGCGCCAACAGCTCTTACAGTTTTGTGGTTGGATATTGGTATTTGTAATGTGTGTAACAATACATGAAGAAAGTCACCAAGTCACGAAGTCACCAGGTCACGATGTCACATTTTCACGTGGCAAGCCGCAGACTTATCCTCGGGAAGCATTGTGTTCTTGGGGTAGCCTTGCTGATGCTTAGACGGTACAGGCTTCTACGGTCCCGTATCTTTCCTGTATCTTTCCTGGTAGAGTGGTGTCATTTCTGGGCCCACTGGATAGAGTAGAGAAAGACGGTGAAATGACCTGCATAACCGCTGTGTGAACGCTGTACAGTAGTATCCATGAAATCGTAGAAGACTTTGAGACAGTTACAGAGACTCGGGCGAGCTAAGAGAGACTAGAGCGAACTTCGTAGTAGACGGCTCATAGCGGTGAACGATCTCGGACCAATGAGATGAGGGAGGTGGTTGTCCAGATCGGCTTAACGTATCTTGTGTAACACTTCATATGTAGTCCAAAGCGGATGTAGTCAAGTATACACGATTATTAATCTTGACAGGGTTAGGCTCTGTACCCGTACTTCGACGTCAAGACCTCAATCCTGCAACAACAATCAACTTCAACGAGTTATCGACAGTGTGAGCCGTGGAGACATTCTTCGCTTCCTGCTAACATGAGTGCGGTCCTTCGATAACGACTATGTTCACCTTCACGCCACTACTTGGCGCCCAAGCCGAATCACAGGCAGTACAGTCACTTCTCGAGTTTGATGGAGGTGTCAGGATCCTTGTTGATGTAGGCTGGGATGAGACATTTGATGCTAGGCAGTTGCAAGAGCTTGAAAGGTGGGTGATAAAAATGCTGCCATATGAGATATCCATACACTTGTTCCAAGCGCAGTATCTTTATAGAAGATCGAATCGAACCACCTCTCCTCCTTGAAGCAGCATCTAATCGTGTACCTGTGACTACAGACAAGTGCCAACCATTTCCCTCATCCTTCTTACCCACGCTACGATCAGTCATATTGGTGCATATGCCCACTGCTGCAAGCACATTCCTCTATTCAGCCAGATCCCAGTATATGCAACAACACCTGTCGTGTCACTTGGACGCACTCTCCTCCAGGATCTCTACTCGTCTACTCCTTTAGCAGGCTCCTTCCTCTCCCAGACAGATCTCTCAGACGACTCTTCTTCGATATCAAAAACAACAGCTCAAACCAACATATTACTACCACCACCAACCAGTGAAGAAATAGCAGGCTATTTTGCAATCATAAATCCTCTCAAATACTCACAGATACACCAACCGGAACCATCGCCCTTTTCTCCACCACTTGAAGGCTTAACCATAACAGCATACTGTGCGGGTCATACACTAGGAGGAACTATTTGGCATATTCAGCATGGATCAGAGTCAGTCGTATACGCGCTTGACTGGAATCAAGGAAGAGAGAACGTCTTGCCTGGAGCAGCGTGGCTAGGTGGATCAGGCGCGACGGGAGCAGAAGTCATTGAGCAACTACGGAAACCGACGGCACTGATATGTAGTAGTAAAGGAGCAGATACAGTTGCACTGGCAGGAGGACTACGCAAGCGCGATGAACTTCTCTTGACTCGCATCCGGGAAACAATACAAGGCGGCGGAAGCGTTCTTTTACCTTGTGATGCTAGCGCTCGAGCACTCGAGGTGGCTTATATGCTGGAGCGTGCCTGGTCTACAGACGCCATGGTACGACCGGCTAAGTTATACCTTGCTAGTACTACGTCGACAGCGACGATGAGATATGCTCGAAGTATGCTAGAATGGATGGACGAGAATGTCATTCGAGAATTCGAGACGACGGCTAATCAAAGAGATAACAACAAGGATGGACAAGCACAACCTTTCTCCTTTAAGCATTTGAAATTACTTGAGCGAAAGTCTCAGGTTAGTCGAGCTCTGGCAGCTGAAGGACCAAAAGTCTTTCTCGCTAGCGACGCGTCTCTTGAATGGGGGTTTGCAAAGACATTAGTAGAAAGTTTCGCTTCGAATGATAAGAATCTGGTCATTCTAGCAGATCAACGACGTCATGCAGATGGCCCTGCGACCTTAGTACAAGCACTCCACGACCTCGTCGGTGCAGTGAAAGACGAGCAATCGTCCGCAGCTGGAGCAGAGGCCACCGTCCACCAATGTAACAACGAAGAAATCCAAATACAGGAACCACAAATCAGCGCAGTCAGCGGAGAAGATCTCGCAATATACCAGCAACATCTCGCCCGACAACGTCAACGTCAAACCACTTTCGGCGCCGAAAAAGCAACTGTCCTCGAAACTTCCGCTGACGTCGTAGATGACCAATCCTCCAACTCGTCCTCTTCAGACGAGGATGACGACACATCCCATCAGGGCAAAGCCCTCAATGTCTCCACCACTCTCGCCCACCCCAAGCACAAGATGGTAACACTAAACGACGAAGACCTCGGCGTTAACATCCTCCTCCGCAAGAAAGACGTCCACGACTACGACGTCCGCGGCAAACGTGGTCGCGAAAAGATCTTCCCATTTATTGCGAAAAGGCGAAGAAACGACGACTTTGGCGACATCATCCGTCCTGAAGACTTCCTCCGCGCTGAAGAACGCGAAGACACTGGTACAGGCGGTCAAGAGCTCGAAGGTCTCCTCGCAAAAGGCGAGAACGCGCTCGGTCAAAAACGACGCTGGGATGAAAAGGATAAACCATTGCGAGATCCTCGCCGCCAAGGTGCAAATGCAAATAAAAGACGACGACTACAAGAGACGTCACCCACGGCACCTACGCCACAAGAAGAGGTAGAAGAAGAAGAAAGCGAAGAATCCGACTACGAGCCATCTGAACCTGTCAATCACGGTCCAACTCGCGTCACCTTCACAACCCGCAAGATCACTCTGCGCATGAAACTCACAGCTCTGGATCTATCCGGCATCCACGACCAGCGAAGTCTTCATATGCTCATCCCGCTAATTCGACCGCGCAAGCTCATCCTCACTGGCGGCACGAAACGAGAGACTTCCTCCCTTGCAGAAGCATGTCGTACGATGCTACTGGTAAACAACGAAAGCAGCAGCAGTAGTAGTAAGCAAAGTACAATCTCCGCAGATATACTCACGCCAACCATCGGAGAAACTGTCGATGCAAGTGTCGATACAAACGCGTGGACGATAAAGCTAGATCGTAAGTTGTACAAACAGTTGAAATGGCAGGAATTCAGGAAAATGGGCGTCGTCACTATCAAAGGACGACTTGTCCTGCCTAATACCAATAGTCTTGCTGGGGAGCCAGAAATCGAGCATAAACAAGAAGATGGTAATGCAAAGAGGCAGAAAGTCGACGTCGAAGCACAAACATCATCATCGATCGCCTCCTCGGCACCTACAGCCCCGGTCCTCCCACTCTTAACAGATCTAACCACCACCACTACAACAAATTCCACAACAACTCCCACCACATCCGCCACAACAACCATCAGCCACGCGCTCCACGTAGGTGATCTCCGCCTAGCCGAATTACGACGTATAATGCAACTCCACGGGCACTCTGCCGAATTCAAAGGCGAAGGCACATTACTAGTCGACGGCATCGTAGCCGTACGTAAGAACGGAATTGGGAAGATTGAAGTTGAGGCTGGTGGTGGTGGGGTGGGTGGGAATGTAAATGGAAATGTGAGGAATGTTCAAGGAGGAGGAGGAGCTGGGACTAGCTTTTGGGATGTTAAGAAGAAAATATATGAGGGATTGGCTGTTGTTGCTGCGAGGTAGGCGAGTGGAGGCAGGGAAGTTCTTCTACTGCAGAAGCATCAAGGAGTTCTCAGATCAATCTTTGTAACTTCTTTTCATTCGAACTAGGTTCGTCTTCGGAAAGGGCTAGGTAGGCGGGCACTTTTCATCTCGATATCTTGAAGCAATACAAATCTTAGTGACAACGTCTCAACAAAGACTTTTTAGTGATCTTGTCCGACTTTCAATTTAGCTATACTAACACATAGTGTGTGACTTATGCTGAAAGGACTGAAGCCTATCGTGCTCCAAATATACAGGAGACTCGTCTCATTGGGGTATCATTACCAACCATACCAGTTGGACCAATCAGTACCTCTCAGAAATCCGACATCATACCCATCCACTGGCAAAAGTCAAGCACCAACCCCATCAATACTCTCCCCAAACAATTCCTCCACATAATCATCCAACTCAATAATTCTAAACCTGTTACCCAGCACCTTACTCTTCTCCATCGCCCTATACGCCCCACTAACACTCTTTCCCCACGCCGCAACCTCAACATTCCACCCCTTCTGCAACGCGCGTTGTACCATCTTCATGAAGCCCTGGCTGTACTCGGCCTCGGCCGCATCACCCGTCGCAAGAACCATCGTTGGTGCCGAATTCGGCATTGCAGGGTCAGCCCATGCAGACAATGGAATGTCAATATCAACGACTGATTCAAGAATCTTGAGATGCAGAATCTCGTCCACGGCTTGTTCTTGCCATTTTGGAGTTGCGGGTGGTAGGTCAGGGATCTTGGAAGGACTAGTGCCAAAGGCAATTGCCATGGCTTCTGTAGGGGTCAATAGCGTTTGTGTAGCCGTTTGAGTAGTAGCAGGAGCAGCACCGTTTCCGGCGCTTTCGCTGCCGCCGCTGTGGTAGCCATTAGTACCGCGACCATTTCTTTGTTCGCGGTCACGTTGCGCAAAGTATTTTTGGCGTTCGGTGAGTTCCTTGGCTTTGTAGACTTTGTCGAGGATGTTAGTCTCGTAGCCAACCTGGCGCGCTTCCTCAAAAGCGGCAATCTCAGGTGTGCTGCCAGCCAGGACACGTCGAGCAACAGGGCGGCGGCGCTCCATGAGCAGTGCCAGAGCGTGGAAGTTCAAGTCCACGCTCGGCACGTGATGCCATTGAGGAATGCCTCGGGCACGTTTGAGGACGTCCATGAATCCGATGAGGATGTTCGAGGCGTCGACGAAAACGTGGATACCACCAGGTTGGGGTTTGTTGATGGAAAGCTGAAGAGGAGATAGCAAGTATTTGCGGTCTGCTTGGAAGTTGTTCATGAGTTTGAGCAAAAGTGACCAATTACGGTCGAGAGAGGTTTGATGAGCAAGAGGAACGATGACGTTGTTGCCTTTACGGCGGATAGGCGTCTCATTGCTAGGTGCATGAGGTGTTGATGGAGAAATTTTTGCAATATTTTGAGCTGGAGCGTTCTGTAATCGTTTATCGGTAGCGAGACCGAGTGACAACAGAGACTTCTGATGAGCCTCGTGGGGTTTGGCTATAGGCCATTGTTTTTGCAGACTTTGGTGAATGGTGTTTGTGACCGAAGGGCGTACAGGCGTATGTGGTGCATTAGGTACAACGTTGCTACTATTGCGTGGTTGAGTGGGGACGGACTGTTTCGGAAATTGATTGGAGTTTTGAATCTTGGATGGTTGTGGTTGTATAGGTAGTGCACCTTTATTGGGCAGATGAGATGCCTGACTAGGCTTGTTTGGTGACTTCGAAAAGTCCTTGATGGCCACGTTGGTAGCTGGAGTAGCAGCAGGCTTGGGTCCTCGTTGGAATTGATGAGACTTTTGAGGCGTTGTCCCAGGAGATTGGGACATTGGTGGGAGCCGTGACATGGCTTCCTGGACTGCTTTGACTGCATCCGACACATTTGTGGCCGATGATTCCGGTGCAACTCGAGTCTTTGCTGGTGTAGCTGGGACAGGCTGCTTAATGGTCTGGCTCTCTTGCGTACCAGCAGTCTTAGTCGGTTCGGGCTTCTTCTCAAGCTTTGGGAGGTTGTTCTCCTTCATTGACCTGGAAGCAGTATTATGCATTGGAGACTTGGTGCGCTTTATAACCTGAACAACTTCATCATCAAGTTCATCGTCAGCCGAGGCTTTGTCGTGTTTCGCAGTGTCTACATGCTCTTTCTTGAGCTGCCCTGACTGCTCCGCTGCCTTCCGTGCCTTTCTGTTCCTCTTCTTTCTCTGACTCTTAGTCAGGTAGTCACCATCGTGGGACGGAGGACTATCTTGAACATCTGTCAGGTTCAGTCCCTCCTCTTCATCTCTCCACTTCACAGTCTTCGATGAGGGCGGATAATAAAGTGCTCCATCAGAAGCATAGGCGTCTAGATTTGTAGTCTGGCCGGCTGTGGACTGCTCAAAGGGCGCAATGGCGGGCGGTGGTACGTCTCGTTGAACACCTAGATAATCCCAGACCTTATTCATATCACCCAGTCCAACGCCAAGCTGCTCTGTTGATGGCTTCTTAGCCAGAGGCTTTGATGGTTCGTTAGGCAATGTGCTATCATGCTTGGAAAGTGACTGGATGAGGTCGAAGACAGGTGAAAAGTCCCAAGTAGATTCTGAGACCGGGACAGGCATGGCGAGAGTTGTCGATATTTGGTGTGCGTATATGGTCGTCACAGGGATCTTGTTGCCTCGAAGACCTGTTCGGTTGAGGGAGGGGTAGATCGGGGAGGCTAAACTCTGAGTTGTTCTGATTGCGACTGCTGCTTGTGAGACGTGAGGACCCTAGTACGCCAAGCTTGAGTAGTATCAGCTGCCGCTTGAACAAAGACAATCTTTACGCAGGGCAATGCAATGAAAGAAACAGTAAAGTAGAGCAGAGCAGAGCAGAGCAGTAGCGAGTTGGAACAAGCAATGTCGAAAGCGCAAGGTGAGTAGCTGGTCAAGTCGTGCGGCAGCTATAGTGTCGAGATGAAGAAGGAATGCGCTATGCTGGATGCTGTAGAAAAGAAAGCAGCCAGAAGTGTATGTCTTGTTGTGAATGAATGAATGAAAGTCGAATGAAGATGGATCATGCATGTGTTGTCATTCGCCTCCCGTTTCCAATGGTCCATGTCATTCATGCTTTCAGGGTGTCCGGACTTAAGAGCGGGGGACTCTCCCAAAACTGTACGGAGTATTACATCAAATATATTGCAACATACATCAATACTACTTGTGAAGCATGGTGTAGCCTCCTGTTGTTGTTGTTGTTGTTGTTGTTGTTGTTGTTGTTGTTGTTGTGAGGACTATCGACCACCTCCCATTATGGACTCCCCATCGGCTTCAGACTCAGACTCAGACTACGAGTACGAATACTCGACAACAGAAACAGAAACCTTCTACATCACCCTCGACCTCACCTCGCACCTCCCTCGCAACGCCCGCAAGCGCAAACGCGACGACACACTGACGAATATCAACCACCCAACACCAGCCCCCACGTCAGCACCACCAGCAGTTTCAAGAGAAAGCGCCACTCGCGCCCAAAGTGAAGATGGCGTTCCTTTTGCTACTGGAAACCATTCTGAACACCCTGTAAATCGCTTCCAGCTATTGGACTTGTGTACTGACAATCCACTATTATCTTACAACAACAAGCTCTTTTCATGCTATTGGGCAGCTGCGATAGGCACAGACATGCTTTTTGACGCCGGAAAGAAATTTGGGTCCGGTGATGAGGATAATGACAACGTCAACGACACAACAGCCGCTCCTCCTAACCCACAAACAGAACCACCAAAACCCCTCCTCACTAAGCCAAATTACACCCTTCTAGCCCTCTCAACGCTCCATCTTGTCGCTACTCCCGCAAAACTAATCCCTCGCGACGAACCATTACCAATCTCACCACTACCACTACCAACAATCACACCCACCACAACCACAGCCCTTTCAAATTCAATCCCAACCGCAGAAACACCTTCCTTCCTCACCCGCCTCGCAGCACTGAAAGCCCTCAAGAACGAACACGACACCGTCCCGCTGCATTCCTCCGCCCTAAACACCAACAATCTCATATCCTTCCCAATCCCCACACCATCCTACACATGCCGTAGTATCTCCCCAGCAACAACAGCCAAGCCAAGCACACCAGCACCAATACCATCAGTCTTAACACCTCCTACAACACCCAAAACAGGCCCGGGAAGCCGAGGCGGCAAGGGAAGCAGAGGGCGGAGTAGGAGAGGTGGTGGACCGGGTAGTCGAGGCGGACCAGGTAGTCAAGGCGGAAGGGCAGGAGGCGGTAGAGGGCGTGGCCGGGGTGGACGACCGTCTACTAGCTCGAGATTGGGGAGTGAAGGGGAAGTTGAGGAGCAGGGTGTAGCGGGCTTGAGTACAGCGACGGGGACGATGATGCATTGGGCTGTTGATCCGCAGTTGGAGAGATTGGGCGGTGCTAGTGGTACTACGACTGATGTGGCGGAAGGGAAGAGTGTTGGTGAGAATGCTGCCAATGATACCGGCGTCGAGGCAAGCACGACGATTACGGCAGCTGGAGATGGACTGGACGCGAACGCGAACGCGAACGCGAACGATGAAATGGTGAATGATACAACCATGACGTGGAATGATACCAATGACAAACTAGATTTGAATAGCTAAGACGAGATGAGAAGGTCTGATATACCACCACGCTAGTCTATAATTTGCAACATATGCACCACCACCATGCTGACCTACGATCTATATCACCCCATGCACACCAACACTGTGTCCTACATTACATTACTACACTACATTCAGCCAACTCAAGCCTCACCCCACCCAGCAACACCATCAGGACCAGCCCAATCCCAATAATTCGTGCTCCTAGACACACTCGCACTGGTTCGTGTTCTTTTACTACTTTGGCTAGCACAGCTACTCTCGCTAAGCACCCTACGGCCCAGTACGGAGCCTAAGGCTTGCGGAACACTTACAATTGGCGATAGCGGCCGCCGATGTGTAGATGCTCGAGGAGAGGAGATGAGTGGGTGATGTGCGCGTATCAGTGCGGCGCGAGAAGCATTTGTAGGCGAGGTTGTTGCAGTGGAAGCGGTCCGATGTGGTGGCTGTGTAGATGTCGTGTATGATTGCGCTTGTGCTGTCGAAGGTCGATGGGCTGATGGCGATGCGGCACGGCGACGAAGTAAGCGATCGCGGATGAAGTTGAAGACCGCCCTGACATCGAGGTCGCGCTCCCAGTGTTCGCGATTGGGATCATGCTGATGAGAGGTTGATGTGGTGGGAAATGAAGAGTCTTCCACCACACCCCAATGGGAGGCCGAGTCGACATTGCCTTGAGCTCGCATCGTTGGCTCGAAGTCTGGACTAAATGGACAAGAATTGGATGGCAGCGTGGTACCTCGCATCGAGGGCGGAAGAATCGACGACGACGAGGCTTGTTGTCTTGGCGCAGGTGCAGTATTCAATCCAGCATACGATATATGCTCTTCCTCCATCTCTTGATACGTGCTAAAAGCCCCTGGATGCTCCGTAAGCTGGCCAACGAGGATACCCAACTCCCTCGCTATCCGAGCTATCAGACGTTCTTCCCATGTTGAGCCTGACCTTGCCAATTCGAGGACATTCCGTTGAGGAGGAGATGCCAGTATATCTGATTGTCGGGGCGTGCTGGAGAGTGGTGTGTCATCCTCACCAGCAAGGTTTTCACCAAAAATATAGCACAGTGTTGCGTCGTCTATACCAATGAGATCTTGAATGACTCTGCGTGTAAAGTGTGCCCAGAAGCCTTCGTCTGCAGGAGCCGATGAATGAGCGGGAATTGATTGCGTGTAAGAAGGAGCCGGCTCCTGAAACGTGGTATTTCGTTCGTTAGTCATTTCAGATCTGCTGGTCGTGTTACGCCTCAATCGCCTTGTCTCCTTCTCAATCTCCTCCAGTATCGCCCTACTCTGCTCCATCCGCCAATCTTCTATCCGTTTCATCCTCCACGTTTCTTGTTCAGCTTCTCTATTGCTGTCTTCCTCCACTATTGCTGCTACATTATTGCTCCTCCTCATTTGCTGGGAGCTCGATCGCCTTGCCGCGGACGGGCGTCGTCTGCGATTCGGGTTGTATCGTTCGTGCTGCCATAGTTGTTCTTGTACCGCGAAAGTGCCCAGACCGTCGTGAACTGGCAGGACGGTGTCGGAGTCATGCAGTGGTCTGCCAGGCACAGCGAATGCATGGAGACCATCATCCAAGCTGTCCAAATCATCAGTCTCGTCGTCCTCGTCTATACCATGATCTTCCTCTGCATGTCGAGAGGGTCGGGTTCGTAGAGAGTCGAGCTCGCTTAAAGCTGAGCGCCCTGGAGTACGTGCGGTATGTGCTGTTGATATAGTCGCGGTCTCGGCTCCAGACGAAGCGTGAGACGAGAAGAGAACCCATTCGCGAGCTGGCTGGGTATCTTGGGGAGTTTGCTGAATAGATGTGTCGAGAAGAGGATGAACGTGGTGAGGTCGTTGCGCTTGTTGCCGCTGCGGGGCTAGGAAGGCCATCCTGGGTGATGTCGTTTGTAAGGGTGTCCTGTGAAGAAGGCTTCGAGGGAATGTCGCAGGAGATCAGACGACGCTTGGGACTCAAAGGTATTAGGTGGTGGAGCAGATTTTCGTATTCAGCGTTATCATCTTGTGGATAGACTCATGCTGAGTAGGACTGGACGTGTATGCGGAAGGATTTATGAGGAAGGACTGGTCAGGTGTAGCACTCAACAACAAAAGATGGCGATATCGCAGGAGGAGAGATAGGAGTGGATAGGAGAGTTTGAGGTTGGCTGATCATCTGTTTCAGGAATGTCGCAATAGTGGAACTCAACGGCTATACAGCGTCGATAAGGGCATCAGGCGTGTTTCGGATCTTCCAACCTCAACAATGTTTTTGAGATAACTATCTCTAGCAGGTATTGGAAAATACCTGTAAAAAGATCATCTACTGACTATATGACGACCTATTCAGGGCCCCATGATTTCCCTCACCACCTTGTCGAGATCGAATGCTCCTTGCTATTATATCAAGGTTGTCTTATCTACGGCTTGAACTCCGTTTTTGAGGACACTGCGGGTTGAGTCGGATGCCTGAGATTGTAAAGTCATACTGCGACCCCTCTTATCAAAGTGTCCACGATCACTTCCACTTCATAGTCCGAAGGACATGGAAGTCATCGTCTGAACACGAGCTCTTACGTGTCATTATCAGAGTCTTGCCCATGACATATTAGCTTGAGACTGAATACCTGGTAGGCATGAGACAGCCATACCAAAAGTCGCAATCGAACATCAGAGCAAGATAAGTAGAGCTTGATCAACCTGATCAAGATCAATCTCATCCATCCAGCGTCAAGTATTCCCATTAGGCGTCTACAGAGACCAGGCTGATATGATTCGTCCTCATTCTGTGTATCGGCTTGTAAGGATATGCCATGATTCGCTCCATTCATGCTTATGCGTGGGAGTCGTTACAACGAGGGTAATTCCAGGAAGAGACAATCAGAGCAGTCGTACAATCCTATTGCTCACATCACTTGTAACCACTCTTCGAAAAGGTTCGACCATGGTCGACAACTGTATGTGGCAAAGGTGCCGCAAACATATTGAAGCTGCGGGCTCGTAGGATAGTACAGTAAATGTTGATCATCCTGGAACAAGCTAGTCGGCGAGACTTTTCGAAACACTACTTCGAGTCCTGCCCTCTATCTGGCAACTCGGGTTGCCCAGTAATTAGCCTGTCACATCATGTTACCTGTTATGATTTGAGTAGGAATAATAACGATACACAATGTTGAAACGTACCATCTCCTACATACCTCGAAGCCTAGACAATATATATGTTTCCATCCATGTCATGGACGATTTACTGTTCAGAAGCCCTCAGAGCGCGGTACTGGACTCGACACATCGATATCCATGTTGTCATCAGATTCCGGAGCAGGGGTAGCAGGCAAATGGTACACCGCTTTGAGCCTTCGAATCTCCCGTCGTTTGCTAGGAGTCGGTGCACGACTCATTGTAGTGATGATATAACTGTCGCTGTCGGTTTCACTGACCATTTGACTATAGCTTCTCTTTGGAGCTTGTCGTTTGATCATCTGCCTAGAATCCTTCTTCTTGCTAGTACTCAAGTCTCGAAAGCCCTTAATAAGACTTGCTTCATCCTGAGTCACATTCGTGAGATCGGTGTCCTCTGACATCTCTTCGTCTGGCTCTTCGATCTCGTCAGGCAGTTGCTCATTTTCATCTTCGGCCTCATAGCCGTCTAGCTCTTCTGTCACATCTGTGACTTCCGGCTCAGACTGTGTCTCAAATTCGGGGGATTGTGAATGCTGAGTTATGTTTTCGTCGACCTCCATAGTGCATTTACTTCACAAATCGTCTCATATCAGGAGCAGTACAAAGGTAGCGCTTGCCATGACATGATTATTCATCCTCTCAAT
>Ga0160428_1000636_pt1 | contig 35659 bp, 33 predicted proteins | sample SolpanmetagenomM_FD_108198 | JGI IMG/M metagenome (GOLD analysis project Ga0160428, IMG submission 108198) | Solar panel surface microbial communities from Lawrence Berkeley National Laboratory, California, USA - M | ecosystem: Engineered > Built environment > Solar panel > Unclassified ... | reverse complement strand
TGAACTTACTCTGGCGTAAATGATTACTGTTTTTTTATCAGGTGCTGGTTGTGCTTTTTCAGGTTGTCCTAAAAGTTGCACAACACTGTTGTACTTATATTTTTTTTGTCCTCCAGGTGTGACGATGTATTCAATGAGGCCTTGTTTTGCCCAGTTATTGAGACTGTTGAAGCTGATTTGATATTGTTTTTTGATAGTGCTTGGCGATACGTATTCTTGCATAAAATATGCTTTCCCTTTGTCTCACAAGTTTTCACGAGTTTGTGTGTTTTGATATTCACAGTTTCAAGGAATATTTTAAGTTACCAAAAACGCACTTCTTTGCGTTTTCACCTTCGTTTCTGAAGTTTGTCGATATAAAGTTATTCTTTCCATTTTTGTTTCTGTTTGCATATTGTCAATATTTTGTTTTTTTGATGATTGCAATGTTATGATATAAACGTGTATGTGTATAAACGTAAATCCTATATAAACAAGTTAAAGATAATGAATTTTGTACAAGCTACGTTTCTCCTGAAATTTCTTTTTTACGCATCAATCTTACAACATATTACATGTTCTACTCAAGAGATCATGTACTCTGTAGACAAGCACTGTGACCAAATGTATGCACGAAATATACGAAAATACGAAACAGAATTGAATGATGCTTTCAAAGAAAGTGCCTTACTCAGAAAAGACTTAGAATTCAAGATTAGAATCATTGATAAATTACGAAGCGAACGAGATCATTTGACAAAAACACAGGAATTTATTATCACTCGCTTAGAGAAAGAAGTCACAAGACTGAAAGAAATTCCTTCTGATGATCGTCACAATGATAAAGTCAAAAGCTCCGACCAAAAAAGCAGAAGCTCCAAAAAGCAAACAGGAAAACACAAAACATCTACATGAAAACATAGTGTATTGAAGTAAGCGAGGTTGAATTGATGTTCAAGAAAGCAATGGTAGCTTTCCAATCTTGTGTCGAAATTTGTCCTTGACCTGCTCTGACATTTGATTTTTATACTTATTGAGAATGCCACGAATTCCGCATTGTTGCAATTTTCTAACAGCTTTGGCTTCATTTCTCATCGCAACCTGTGTTTCATTTTTATAGTATAACAAGTCCCCTGTCAATCTCCTGTTAAGATTTGCTTGACGTTTCAATTCTTTCGCGACCTCGGAGAAATGGAGTTGGTGAATTTCATAATAATTCCCATAGTTTCGCTCAAGCTGTTTTTGTTCATTGCTTATTGCTCGTTCTGCCTGTTGAAGCCTTTCAGATAAAATGAGCAGGTATTGCTGAAATTCCTCAACCATCATGATGTCGTACGGCTGACTTTCAATCTGCTTGAGTGTTCCGGAGATGAGTTGCATGGTAGGAAGAAAGTGTTGGTTCAGTGCGTATAGATGTTCGGCTAGCGTGATCAGACAAATGACCACTAGATAAAACTGTTGCATGATGCGATGATACGATATGATAGACGATATGTGAATGATATATGGGGGAAGACAGATTGATGTGTTGCGCGTCGGCCAAGAAAAAAACAAAAAGAGTTCGATTTTGCTGCATATTTTTCTGTCGTGGGTATTTTGAAGCGGAGCGAGGTTCCACCCAAGATTCCTCTCAAGCTTTCCTGATCATAGATACGCGAAAACGTACTCTATGCATTGATATCTAACAATTCTTTCATTTCATTGACACTCAGAGAAGAAGCGACTTTCTGATCGACCACGCCTTTGGATAAAAGTTTCTGAATGGCTTTGTCTTTCTTCGTGGCCATTTTGTATATCTTTTCATCAATCGTGTTCTTGCAGATCAGATAATACACATAAACTGGTTTTTGTTGGCCTTTACGATAGGCTCTTGCGCAACATTGTGCCTCCAATGGCCGATTCCAAAAACTTCCTATCATGAACACGTGCGTGGCGCACTGCAGATTTAATCCGCTATTTGCACACATGATACCTAAAATGAGGATGGGATATTTGTTGGTAGTATCACTTTTGAAAGCTTCAATGATTTCTTCACGTTCTGTGCGAGAGATATTACCAGTATAGATTAACACTCTTTGTCCGATTTTTTGCAGCCATTCCTTGTAGTTGTTGATCACCGATAAGAGACTAGAAAATATGAGAATCTTCTCTTGAGGTGTTTCTCTTCGAATCTTGATGACTAATTTCAGTAGTTCTTTGACTTGACTGCTACATTTCTGTTGCGCGGGTAACTGGAGACCTTGTACTAGAGATATATCGGAAGCAGCCAATCGTAAGGAATTAATTAACTCGAGAATCTTGGGCGCTTCTTTCTTTTTCCCATTGATCATTTTTCGACGTGCATCACGTTTGATTCCATTGTAGAGATCATATTCTTCAGGAGTCATCTCTATCAACTGAATTGTTTCAATCTTCTCTTTTAGTTCGAGACTTTGTATATCCTCGGGGGTACTTTGTATCATGACAGTTTTTACTAATCTGCCCGTGCGCAGCTCTTTCTCAAAATGTCTTTTCGATTGATGCCCGGCACAACGTAAAAATTTACAAATACCGAACAGATCAAGAGGTGTATTAATGAGGAATGTGCCTGAGATAGCCCATCGATATTTTGAATGTAGAAGCATCAATTTTTGGCTGATGAGTGTGAGCGGATTTCTCAAAATATGCGCTTCATCTGCAAACACTCGGTTCCATTGGTGAGTAAGAAGGATACTGTCATCAGGAACTGAAAGGAATAAATAATAACTCACATAGATAATATCACAATCGCTATCGATAAGCCTTTGTAACGTGAGTTCATTATATTTCCAGAAGATTTCTCCTTTCAGCAAAGTCAAGCGCTCCATTTCAAATTTCCATTGTTGCAGCAAACCCGGAGGTGTGATATAAAGATCTTTGGTCCCTGGATTATCGTGTGTTTTTGCATCGGTACAGGTCAAACTTAGTGCGCAAAGTGTTTTTCCAATACCCACGGAATGCGCTAGGGCACCACACTGTATTCTTTTTTCATTGTTCAACATCCACTCTTTGGTTCGTACTTGCGTATCTGTCAGGTTAATTCCATCACGGATCAGTCTCATCTTGGCGCTTTTATCTCTTTACTCTTTCTTCAACTCGGTCAATAATTTGGAATATTTTGCAAGGCATGCTCTTTTTGTACCGATTGGGCAATCTTTATATATTTGATCGAATTCTTGATGGAGTAGCAATTGAGACTTTTTCATGATGGACCAATGGCAAAATGCGTTCAATGAAACTAGCAATCTGTTCACGCACTTGAATTTTCATTTGTCCACCTCTAAGATCTCCACTCGACCCAATTTGTGTGATTTGCAAACAATTGGCTCGCAAAAACGCACAATGCATCTTTCATTTTCTATCTTGTCAACAAATATTAAATGTTGAACGAAGAAGGTCTGCATTATTTAGGTGGATTTTTCGATGCTGATGGTTGTATCATAGTTAGATCTGGAAGTACGTTGATAATCGAAATCGGTCAAGCAACACGAGGGGCTATCACAATTTATCTTCTCCAAAAAGTATTCGGAGGAACGGTCTACGTAGAAAAAGCAAAAAAAGCGGAACATCAAGATATTCATAAGTGGGTAATCCGTGGCAACCAAGCTGTTGAATTGAGCAGTATCTTGAAGAATTATACTTACTTGAAAACGAATCAGTTGTTGATTGCTTCGACATTCCCTTCAAAAGAAGGGAATATAATGTTACAGAATAAACTTACTGGTGAAAGAAATACATTTTCTAAACTGTCAGATGCTAGTCTGCATTTTGGCGGAACAAAAAATACATTATCAAATCATCTTTTGGGGCAGAAATCAAAATTATTCTCCGAGTGGAATATTACAAGAAGATATGATCGCATCACCCTCAAACAAGCAAAGAAAGATATCGACGATCAATTACGCATCTACAAAAAAGAGCCTCATATTGAAATCACAAACAGACCTCACAACGCCTATTACGCCGGTTTCTTTGATGGTGAGGGGACCATTCGAACAAAAAATCTTCGGGCTCAAGCACCACAATTGTATACACCAATTCTGGAATCATTACAGAGAAGTTTCGGAGGTCAAGTCAGATGGGCAGGTAATAAGTATCTCTGGATCACCCATGGAAAAGAAGCTGAAAAATTCTACAACGCAATTTTACCATATGTATTAGGGAAATATCCACAGATCATAATAGCATTAGCGAATCCAAATGACGATTGCTCCGAGTCTTTGCAAAAGTACAAAGGACATCAGGTGTACACCGATATCTTTGAAATGTCTGATGAATATAAAATGCTAGAAATCAGAAGAGATAATTGGTATAAACTTTTCTCGGTCTAAAAAACTACAAAAAAAAAGTCTGCATCGTAGATGCCACTTAGATAAGGATCGGTAATCCTGTCGTGAAGGATTTCTACTGCTTGATAGTTTGTTTGCACTTTACATTCCTTAATCTTTGCCGTCAAAACATCTCGTTCAGTTCCTTTGGATTTCGTCAACCATTCAAGAGCTAACAGTGCTTGTGGTGCTTTGACAATGGAATGATTAACAAGAACATTCAACAAAGGTATACACTTGGTTCCAAACCATTGAATGCTGTATTCAATTTTGTGTTTTCTCTGAAGTCTGATATATTTATTTATATTACCACCGAACCATTTTTGGTATAATTGTAAGACTGGAGGTTCCCCGATATTGGAAGATTGATATACACCCACGGTAAGTTTTCGATTCTGGCTGATCTGAATGCAAGCATCTCCGTCGGAGAAGCCAGCAATATATTCTTTGAGTTCTTTTGTAAGATGATTTCTACATTCCAACATTGTCGCATCTCTGACAGTAGTCAAACCGAGTTTATCGCTTATGACTTTACGCATCTCATACACAACATCATACGACCTAGAATAGGATCCATGATAATATTTATCTTGAAAAACAAGACACCATCCGTATCTATTTTTCTCTATGGTGCCTGAATATCTCGTTACTTTATTTGTTGTTCGATCAATATAGGTACGATCATCTATTTGCTCCATAGATTGCGTATGTTTGATCGTCTTATGTTCTTATTCTCTATCCCAACACCATGAAAAAACCAGTCACTTCCAACAACGCACTTCTGGCACGCCGCATTCTCAGTCTGCTCGCCGGTTCTCGGGAGGTGTTTGTGATGTTGTAAAGAAATTATATATTGTACTCAGACTAGCAGCGATGCCTACGCAACCTAACATTGTTCCACTAATGATTTTTATCACACGTGCATTCAGCGTAGAATCTAACTTGTCGATGCGAGCATGTATCGAGATAATTTCCTGTTTGAGCTGAGAAAGTTCATTCTTGATTCCTAGAAGAAGCTCACCAATGTTGACGGTAGCGTACGTTGATATCACTGATTTATGTGCTTTAGCAGCATGTCGATAACCACGGACGTGATAAGGGTGAATAGTGCGTATATTATTGAGTATGATTCGATTCATTTTTGCACAGATGTGAGAGGAAAGTAGTGAAACACGCGTTTATCTGTTTTTAGGCTCCTCTTATTCTTGTAATGAAATCAAAAAAAACTGCATGAAGCAAGTATGCAGAATGTCTTGATAAGCGAAAACGCGCGCTTCGACCGCCTCATTTCATTTTTTCCCTGTTTTGATTCGCATCAAACTAAGCAAAATCATATGACAAGAAGTGTGAAATTTCCTTCTCCACACTGACAGCCCAATGCAAAGAATATAGTCAATCAGAGACTTTCCTACCGATCACACAAACAAGAATAATCACAATGAGATATGATATTGGGTTGTTTGTCCGTTGTTTGTTTTGGTCTTGTTGTTCTATCAACAGATGGTGTTTCAAATGTATTGAAGACATTATATATTGTAGCCAAACTAGGATTGTTTCCTGTTTGAGGTTGAGAGAGAGTTCAACTTTGACTAGTTCGCTTTAATATCTGCTTTGATTGCTTTGGAGCAGTTGCGCAACATATAATCGTAGGGTTCTCAGTATGTAGCTCACGCGCATTTGTAAAATGGCAGAATCCTCAAACAGGAGGACTACTCGTCGCATGAAATTAATTCGGATGTTATTGTAATAATCTCCATTGACAGCATCTTCTCGACACAATGAGTCGTCTTTTCGAGGAGGTGGGAGTACATGAAATGTAAAGTAATACGTATTATAAAGAGCGATATCTATCCAATTCCAGGCAATTTGAGTATTGATTTGGGTTGCACGATGTACGTGTTCATTGGGATTGCATATCCAGTCTGATATATGACTTGTTATGTAAGCGCGTAAATGTAGGTTGTGGAAAAAATCATTCGACATCACTTGTCGTGTAATTTCGAACTCATGGATACTCATTTGACGATTTTCATATACATGAGCTAAAAAGTCGCTAGGTATCTGATGTCTAAGCTTTGTATAGAGATCCAATGTGGGTAACATGATTGCAATATGTAATGGTCATCGGCAAAGAAGGTGCTTTTCAGACGAAAATATATGACTACAAATGGTTATTTCTGCACCTCCCATCAGAATCTCATTTCGAGTCCGCTTTGTTCCCACCATTCCAGTACAGCTCCATGACCTTTCTCTAATGCGAAATCGATGGCCCTGCGAGTATATTTCATTTCGAGTCCACTTTGTTTGCACCAATCCAACACAGCAATATGTCCATATAAACATGCATAATTGATTGCGTCAATAGTATATCTCAATTCAAGTCCGCTTTCATGCCACCATTGCAAGACAGGAACATGACCATGCCTAGACGCGTAATTCATTGCCCATCTACTCCATTTCATTTCTAGGCCGCTCTTCCGCCACCAGTCCAATACCGCAATGTCACCATGCTTAGATGCGTAGTTTATTGCATCTGCTGTCCACCTCAGTCTCAAACCACTCCGGCTCCACCAATTTAATACAGCAATATGTCCATTCATAGACGCGTGATCTATCGCATAAGCGTCCGCCGTCCATTTCATTTGAAGTCTGCTTTCCCGCCACCAATTTAGGACCGCAACTTGAGCATTCTGAGATGCGAAAAAAATTGCCAAATCAGTATACCTCATCTCAAGTCCGCTTTCTCGCCACCAATTCAAAACTGCTACAAAACCATTTTGAGAAGCGCGATCGATCGCAAATTGACTCCATTTTATTTCGAGGCCGCTTCGGTTCCACCAGTCTAACACAGCTACATGACCATACGTGGATGCATAGTTTATTGCATCTTCTGTCCACTTCAGTCCTAGTCCGCTGTCTCGCCACCAATTCAACACAGCAACCTGACCATTTGTAGAAGCGTCGTCCATTGCCCCTGAAGTATACCTCAATTCCAGACCACTCTGGTGCCACCAATTTAATACAGCAATGTGTCCATTCATGGACGCGTGATTTACTGCTTTGCAGGTGTATTTCAACTCGAAACCTGTAGTTCGCCACCAATTCAACACAACTATATGACAATTATAAGAAGCGAGATCCATTGCCCAACCAGTCCACTTGAGATCAAGTCCGCTTTGTTTCCACCATTCCAACACAGCAACATGACCGTTACTGGATGCCCAATCCATCGCATATTTACTCCACTTCATTTCTAAACCGCTTTCTTTCCACCATTCCAATACAGAAACATGGTCATTCCTAGAGGCGTAATCTATTGCCTTATCAGTCCATTCCATCTCGAGTCCGCTCCTTTTCCACCATTCCAATACTGCTACATGACCATTCATTGATGCCCAATCAATCGCGCTGTCACTCCATTCCATTTCAAGGTCGCTTTGTTTCCACCATTCCAATACTGCTACATGACCATTTATTGATGCCCAATCAATCGCGCTATCACTCCATTCCATTTCGAGGCCGCTTTGCTTCCACCACTCTAAGACTGCTACATGACCATTCATTGATGCGTGATCGATTGCTAGATGTGTCCATTTCATCTCGAGTCCACTATGTATCCACCAGTCTAATACAGCAACATGTCCATTTTTAGATGCCCAATCGATTGCATCAATGGTAAATTTCATTTCGAGTCTAGTCCGTTTCCACCAGTCTAACACTTTAACATGTCCATTTTCAGATAAGTGATCGACGAGCGAAAGTGGGATAGACGGTTGCATTTCCAATGCAATTTTAAATAGATATAATATATTCGAGTCATTGAGGTAAGGTTCGACTAAATGAACAATGAGATTGATTTGCATAGAAAGAGTGATGTAAGAGTCATCTCTGCTTTAGCAATAATAAGGCTTTTTTATTCTTCGCGTCTCTGCAGATTCCCACACAAAATTATCAAAGCACAAAAAAGATAATTACATTACATCAACAAAAAGCACAAATGAAATTCTGTATGGCGAGTGTACCACGAAAGAATGTCCACTGAATCGTATAGGGCATCCTAACGTGAGAAACGCGATCGAAAATAGGTTTGTCGAGATGATCAAGAACCGGGGGAATTTTCAAAACAGTGAAGAGGTGCTAGAAATTGTGAGCGTGTTTCCAGGCCTAAATTTGCTTTCGGAAATCATTTTATGTGCTAAGATCGCACAGATTTCACAAAAGTACCACATACGACACGTCAGCTTGATCCACATCATAGATTCATGAGATTCTCGACATAAGCGTGACAAGTACCATGTCATAGCCATGTCATTAGTATCATGATGTTTACAATATGAGCAAAGATTGTCAATCAGTTAGCTGTATACTTTTGACATTAGTTGCATCACGAATCATGAAATCTCGTTACAAATGTATCGTGAATGTTACGAAATGTTACAACAGTGTAAATTGGTGCCGAATACGATCGTATGATACTGTAACAATGTTACAAGAAATTCTTCCTATTTTTTTTTCAAAACTATATAAATATTTATTATTCTATATAAGCTCAGATTCAGACACAATGGCCTGATTTTCTGTGACATTGTAACAAAACTTGTCGTGTATATCCGGCGTCCGAAAGATGAAAAATGAAGGTTACATAGTTACAAAGCTTGATTCATCTGATTCTTTTATTCCATAAATCGGTAGCCTTTCCAACCACGCTGGATAATTCCTTGAAACCTACATGGCTTATCGGTTTGATCGTCAAATACTTTCTTTTCAAAGTACTGTTTTACAAGCGCTTTCTGCGGAACACGGGAATCGATATTTTCTTTGTGCCATTCACCAAACTTGTCGTATAACGCCGTCCATTGTATGAAACCTGCCGAGTTACATTCGATATACTGATTCGTAAACTTCGACCAAGGATCGGACTCGTCTTTGTACTTTTGTATATGTTCCTCGACAACGGGTGGTGCAATGAGACCTTCTAGTTTGTAGATGCGATGCCATTCTACAACTATACCAGTCACATAAGGAGCCCATTCTTTGATCTTCTTGTCGTATTTCTTTTTGTCCAACTTTTTGAGATATGTGCTCTCTTCCTCTGGCGTCAAATTTGCTTTAAAAGTAACAGGCCAAGAAATAACCATGAGGCGACGCCAAAAAGCGTACGTATCTTCTGAAGCTTTGGGTATCTCATTACACAGCAAAATGCTGGTGAAGAGAATAAGAATCTTCTTCGCTTTCTCATGAAGATCACGACAGGTCATAGGATCTTCGCCTGTGATATTCTTACATACATCTGCTTGCAATTTTTCGTTACCAGTGGGTTCACTAAAGAAAACAGCATATCTTTGCAAACAATTAATTCAAGATCTATCAAGTGTGAGGCAAGTACTACTTACTTGTCAACCAGACGCATCAATGAAGAATTAGTATCACCTGCATCCTCTCTCTTGCGGGTTAAGAGTTGATGAGCTCCAACATCACAATAATCATCTTGAAAGGTTTCATTGAGTAACTTTTGTAAATAGGTTTTGCCATTTTGTCCTTTGCCTGTCCAAATGAAAAGGAATTGCTCACAAGTCAAACGACTCATCGCATATCCAAGACTTTTTTTGAGGTAATGACGTTGTTCTGAATCAGGTTGCACTGTTACCATCCACTCTTCAATTTCTTTTACGATTGGACATGTAGCATTGTAAGCAATATAATCGGTGCTAGTTCCTTTTGTCGCACAGTCATGCGGCGAGCCGTCTCGTAAAGTCATTTCTTCAGTATCTAGATCTATGACACCATTTCCAAAAACCAGAAGATTACGTTGATCTTTGATCTTCTCAAATTCTTGGTGGCGAGTATAGAAAATCATTTCGGCGGCTGTAAGAGTTGATGACTTGAAACCTTGACCGCCCAATGTTTTGATCGCATCTTCTACCTTTAAGATCCGTTTCGTATTGTCTTTCTTATTCTTTTTATACCATTTCAAAAGCTTGATGAAATACTTTTTGAGATCTGATATCAATGCAAGGGGAACTAGATGATGTACAGGGTACCATCGATGAGATCTGTATTCATACCATCCTTCACGATCACCTAGACATCGCAATCTGTCGGAATAGAGAACATAAAGAAGTTCTGCAACCGTGTCGTTCTCTACGCTATGTAAACAATTCATCAATACACAACGGACTTGATCATGATCAGTTAAATCCGCTGCGATGAGATCACTGTCGTTGAATGTGACATCTCTGAGACGTTCGCTCAAATCTAATAAAGCTTCACTTTGACCACTAGTTGAATTCACATTGCCGATATTGGTGTTGGTAAGATTGTTGAAACTGTTGACATTGATATTCAAATGGAGGAAATCGCACAGCTTGGTGTAAGTGGCTGGACTGTGAGCAACAGTAGTATCTTTTGGCCAAGTCATGCCACAAGTTTGACAAACAAATTTGATACCAGATTGATCAATCTGTGCTGTGAAATTATTGCCACATGTATGTCCTGATAGCGATTGTAGAAGAGCGCTAGGTTGCAACAAACTCACAATCTGACGAAGATCGTAATCCAGATCGGCCATCCCATCTTGCTCTACATCATTGATTACTGATTTGACAAACATCTGAACGTCTGATCGAACACCTTCTTCGTCGATTGGTGTTCCAGAAGGATGAGCTTCGAATAAGGCCTTTATCTCCGTGGGCAGAGAGGAAAATGCTTTTGTGGAATATCGATGCTTTTGACAATCAAGGTCGTGACAATAGAAACTCAATCCACTCTTGTTGATGATCGCAAATTGATGATTTCCGTTATGCTCACGCTTAATCTTTGGACACCATCTGATTTTGGTAGTGATCAAGAAACTGAGTCGATCTTGATTGTCGATTTTCCTTTCCACTTTAGTAACGACATTATCTTTGCGAAAATCGTTGATATAATTTTTGATCAGGCTACTTTCGCTAGGTTCAGTCGAGATCTTCTCATTGCTCAAACTGTATGAGTTTTCCTCTTCTGGCACAAACAGAATTTGTAAAAGCTTCGGATCTTCCTCAAACCAAGTAATGATGCTTTTCAAATAGTTCTCTCCGGTGTAGGTCAAACGAAGAAGGCGTAAAATAGGCTTTTCTCCATCTTTGGACCATTTCCTACTTCCACACATTCTCATTGTTCGATTTCGCGTATAAACTTTCGTGTCACTGAACATTTCTAATTCTGGAGAAATACGAAGCATCTCAATACATAGATATTTTGCTCTCTCAGTGCTTTTACATAACCACAATTCCTTTATCCCTTGATCATTTTCTAGTACCAGGTGAATTACAAGATGTAGTGAGAATTTGGTTGACGAACAGCTCTCCGACCAGATGAAACAATTGTTCGATTCGATTGATTCGGATGAGCAGCCAGTCAAGCGTTGAAGAATAGGTTGGAGTGTAGCTTCCACTTTGCAACAGAAATCCTTGATGTTGATTGGCACGGTGTTGTCTTTTGTTGTGTAGACGTAGTCGAAATCAAAGTAGGGTTTACAACGCTCCGTTTCGGCGATAAGTTCGAAGTGATGCTTAGATACTTTTTCTTGCAAAGATTGTAAATGAACAATCGCCACCTCCCACGATGTATAACTGCCATAACTGCGATACCCTTTCGAATCCATGACAACAACGCGGGCTTTATGTTCATGTTGCTGAGCATTTTGTGACATGGCTTCCTGAGGATTTGTGCCTGAATACCATTTCGTTCCAAGTCTTTGCTTGACAAACGACATTCTTCGTTGTTCGTTCTTCGTGTACTTGAGAGGAACAATAAAGATCTCCGCCACTTTTCATCCGAAATATAAAACAAAGTCTGCAGAAAATATAATTATTGTTCTTTCCGACAACCATACAATTTATTGTCTTGCAGCAGGATAAAAGTAATATAAGAGAATGTCAGTCTCGTCGATCTCAGATGATGCTTTGACCAGAGAGATATTGAACGATAAATATGGCTCCATGGAAATTCATCCGCCATCACAAGAGAACGGTACACAAGATAACACAGGACGCAATGCGCTGATTCATCAGATTCTGAATGTTTTGTATGAGGAGATTCTGCAAGCAAAAAACCATAAACTGATCAAAAACGGATTGATTATTCCCATTATTAGTCATATGATTATTTCTATTAAACCTTTCATTATTACACTTTCGACTTTGTTTCTGTTGAGCATTGTGATGACTACGATCGTTCTGATTGTATTGATTGTAAAGAAAACATGACCAGAGCTTGTGTTTGTAGAATCTTTGCAGCCAAGCAATATCTTGGTTCTTAGTCCTAAAATTTGCGAAGATGAGTTTTTTTTTCTCTACGTATTCTATCGAATCATAGTATGTCGATTCAGGAAATCATCAACCACCCGTCCCCCATCAATACATATCCCCTCGTCGTAATTGCTCAGAGCATATGGTCAGCGCTCCTCAATCCAGCGACAAGTCAAAAAGGCCGGGAAGAAATTGGAGTTTTTGAGATGCAAAATGCGGGTAGTTTGCTCGCAGAAACGGAGTTGAATCATTGGAGGAGCGAACCTGTCAAGAACTGGAAACGACTTTTGGAGATGGTATTGAACCCGCACGAAAACATACACCATCTACAGATACCACCAATCCCCGAATATGATTTTATCAAACAAAAGAGAGGACCAAAAACAATTATAAAATTGAATTTATCAAGCAAAAAGACACAACGTATCGCATCCTCCACACCAGAAGATTCTGCCGGAGAATCCTCGGAGACAGAAGCTCACTGGGATGCTCTTATTCGAAAAGCACAAAAATGTCGTGCTGAGCAAGACAGAATCATTGCACAAATAAAAGACCAGGAGCAAAAGCGAATCGAACACAAAAACAAGCTCGCAGAAATTGAGAATAGCATCGCTGTGGATTATAAAGCGAAATTGGACTTAGACAACATGCTTTTGGAATTACACGCACGAGGCAAAGAGTTTACTCAATTGTTTGCACCTCGTCAAACACCACCCTGTCAATCAAATAAATAGTTTGATTATATTTACATCCATTAATAGTTTTGTTTGAATCAAAATGGGCTGACCATAATAAGTGTTTGTACTGGAAATTTGAGTATGAGATCCTGCAATGCTTCATCATGAGCATCTTCTTCAATAATGATTAAAAAGATGATTTTCTTCGGACAATTCTCCAAACGAATAGCTGCGTCAAAAAGCACTTGTAGAAACCATCTTTCTAGTCTTCGTATTGTCCATACAAAGAATTGATAAAAAATTATCGTCGATGTCATATCCTTACTCGGGCTCCGATAATAAAGTCCTTTCATGGAGAAACAAAAGTATTCCAGCTTATTTACAACAGCTGAATATGTCTGCTTGATACGATATTGCTGTGTGGCAATCTCGTCAGGTTCAATTTCGAGTGTATCTGTATGTGGTAAAGCTGTGCCTCTTTTCGCAATTGCATCGAAACTATATAATACAAGTAGTTGTTGCTGAAGAGGAGTATACATTAACGATGATATCAAGAATAATAGGAGATATTTGCTGTTTGTGAAAGTAAGAGAAGAAACTATTGGAAATTAATTCATCAAAGATGTTCCATACGAAATCCTGCAGCTGGATAATCGGATCCAATGAATTATTTTTTTTTTATTCATCTTCGACTTCTCCATATACATGATGTGTGAAATGACCTTGGTACCAATGCTTCGAATAACACTTTGAGCTACAATAAACATTGTTGCGGCAACATTGGAACGGTGCATAGGCCAACAGATTTGTGACACTACACATGCTACATAACGGCATCGGGTACAAATGCAAAAGATCTTCTCCTTTTTCTCTGAATCGAAACAGATGAATATAGGCTTTATCTATATCGTTGTCTGGTGATTTCTCCAATTCCACCGCATATAAACACTGATTTTTCGTGTTTTGTTGTAACCATTGTATTGTTGATTGCCACCAATCTTTCGCATCTGTAGTGCACAATTTGTATGTGTGGTCTGATAGTCCTTTGAAGCAGTCTGGATCGTATTTGCTTTCAAAAATAGCGATCATGAGGTCACGAGTTTGATACGTTCCGAAATAAATCCTCTTTGTAGTTTTTGAAACTGAGATGAGACTGTTACGAAGTTGCCTGACATCTATGTTAACAATCCGAAGAAGTTTTTTCAGACGCTCTTTTGTCCGAAAGTAAGCTGGTAATGCATCCATAGAGGGTTTTGTTATTTCTTATAACTCCGTATACTCCGTACTCGGTGTATTTGCCTGTATTCCGATACGGATATGAAATGATCAATACGAAACGAAGTCAGTTTCCCCGCGTTTGCTTTTCTGCAGCAGAAAAACTCGCTGCACGCGGTGTGAATATTAATTAAATATAAATATATCTTGTATTTCAGTAAACGAAATGCTCGGTCTAGAAACGTTTGTCGACTCTAAGTATCCCTTTCTCAACACGAATAAGAAGAATTTTGGAGCGAAAAAGCTCAATTGGTTATTTCAAGACAATTTCAACCCTAGAAATGTAAAAGCCATTCTCTTTGAGCTTATTGATGATCGATTTCCTGATGGAAGTATTATGGGTAAATGTATATTATGGGAAAAAGTATACGACCCTCTTCGACACCCAGCATTACAGGAGATATCGTTCTTACAATTTCTGACATCATCTGATTTTGCGAAAGGATCCGAGCAAATCTCATGTTTGCCCCAGATCATTGCACGATTTCCTTTTGTCAGCGTTTATAGTTTGTCCTTGACAGGACTTCCGCTTCCGTATTTCAATGAGACATGTTATCCCACTTGCTCAGTAATTCTATCAAAGCGGTATGATTACACTTTGGAGACGATGGCACTGCGATACCCAGACCTCAACTCTTCTCAATGGAAGCAAGTGGTGTTCCAAATCATTCATGGTTTATTCGTTCTGCAAAAAAGGATCAAGTTCCATCACAATGATCTCCATTCAGATAATATTCTTATTGAGATGGAATCCGAACCTAAATCAAAGGTGTTCTCACTAGAATTGAAACAAAAGCGAAAAAACAGGAAAATTGATTTTGCATTCCCACCTTCACACTTCAACGCAGTGATCTGGGACTACGAGACATGTCTATGTTTTGACAAAACGGTGCCCCTGAATTTGCAAACTGATTATGGACTATGTGGACCAAAGTATTGCACCCCTGATACGTTTTGTCCAGCGTTTGACACACACTTATTCATGGTTCAATTTCTCAACATCGAGAATATACCTGAAGAAATCAAAGAATTTATACGAACTCTCTACCCCAGTGAATTGTTACCAGACTTTGCGAATTTCCGCAAACTTCATGAAGATACAGATACCGTCTCGCAAACCAGCAGTCAGTCATGGCAATCTGTGACAAGTGTGAACAGCACTGAGAGTATTGAAAGCAGGAGCAGTTGTATCTATGAAGACGACACCGTATCCACAGCCACACCACCGCTTTCTACCCTAATACAACAACTTTTGACACATCCCGATATAGATCTTGCTATCTGTAGCGCTCTAAAGGAAGATTTAGCAAGTTGGTGTCAAAATGTCACTGGTGTTTCTTTGTTACCAATAACTAAAAGCGACGATGCTTCATCATTGGAACTATCAGAAACGTCAGAAACGGAAGAAATTGAAAACTCCTCCGAAGAAGCTATCGATGACGAAAGCAAAACTGAGTCAACTAGTAGAGAAACTACAGAGCCAGATACATATGATTATGATGCCCGTTATTCAAAAAATGCCACGCACTTTGATTATATTGCGTACTGGCTTGATGAAGAAGAAAAAACTGAAGTGAAGGAATTGGTAGATCAAGAACCTGATTTTTATCCTCCTGACGATCAAGAGCTTTTGGCTTATTTCAGACTTTGTCGACGAGGATGGTGCAATAGAAACTTGCCAACGCCACAAGATATCTTATTACACGACTTTTTCTCCGAATTCCGGGTCTAGATTTATCATATATTTATATATATTTGTCTCTTGTATCATCATATATCATTATGAGCTCGCATAGTATTTCCAGCCTCCTTGAAGACAGAATTTCTCCCACAATGGATTCAGATTACGCAAAGTGTCTTCTCCCAATTTGAGTAAATGCAAATACTCTCGACATCCGACCAACTCTAAAGCCTTTCCCAGGAAACTTTTGCCAAAGGAACGCTGTATCGTTTGGACAACAGTTCCATCCTTTGTTTTCATTGAAGTTCCAATACAAAGCTGGGGAGAAATCACATTTTGGATCACCCACAATGCTCCATCAGGGATAGGTTTCAATTTGTTTCCTGTGATGGTTTCCCATATAACGGGCGTATCTGAATAGAATTCTGACATTTTCAATTGTTGGAGAACTCTATAGATCTGCGCATGTGAGATATCCTTGTGACTTGCTGGCTCAATTCCGTTTGTTACAGCATGATAAATTCTCGACCACTTGGCATCGCTAAAGGTCGCCACTTTCAATCCTTGTATACGTAGGATTGGATCACTCAACAAATTTGAAGTTTCATTATTGACAGATGCGGGAGAAACTCCTAGTGCGAAGGTTTTGTTTGGGGAAATACTTGCATCTGTAAAATTAGCAGTGTACTGATTTGATTCCCGAACTTTCTGACCGCAATGTGCACATACGGCATACTCCGCCAAAAGAACAATTTCGGGTGTCTGGCAACATTCTGTAGCTTCGAATATAACCGGACTCGTGTGGTCAGCTTCGGAATGAGATGTATGTAAATAATATTGTTTTTCAGCCTCTGTGAGATCACATGCATTATAATATTCACGTGCAATGGCGTCCAGTTTGGTAGTATCATAAGCTTTGATATATGTTTTCCACTTGGCTCCTCCTATACACTTTTTCACCTTGGGCTTTTCATCTTCTTCGAGATATCTTTTCATAATACATCCCACCCGCAATAGGAACTCGAATGTGGCTTGCTCATCGTTCAATCCATCGATTTTGGCTACATAATGATCATATGGATGCAACATTTCGAAGAAAAGTGTATGAAACAAAGGAGAGAGCAAATCGAGTAAAGAAGTGTATGTGAAGAAAAACTAGTTTCTCTTATACTTAGATAAAGACAGTCTGCAGAAAAAACAAGAAAAAAATGCCTCTCGTTTCAATTCTAACTTGCGCACTGAATTCATATGGGATCTATCAATTAGTAAAATCATCTCCGAATAATAATTTAGTTCCTGGATTGATGGTTGGATTATTCCTGATCTCTATTGTCAATGTGATTCTATTGGTCAATGGTATTTATTTGTCATCTCAACATCTACCGGAATCAAAGTTGGAGGCACAAATCAATCTGTTTATTGCGTTATTGAGCACCATCGTCTACAGCATGATCAGGTATTATTTAACATCCAAAGAAGATTTGTCGTTGTCATACATATTTTAATGATCATGTATACAATAATACTTCGATCTAAAAATCGATCTCTGCAAATTCGCTACAATCAATGTTATCGAGATTGAATATTTGAGCATCTTCCTCTGGAGATAATAATGATTTTGCACTTTTCATGTTCCAACTTATACCAAATGTTGCATCTTGCGCGACCCATATCAAATCTGGTTCCACACAGACGTATTCCAATACTGTTTCAGGAGAAAAGATTTGAGCTATTTTATTGGGCAGTTCCTCGTTAGGGGGCCATGCTACTATTCCATCGCTGCTGTGGAAAGCTGATCTCTCATGACCGCAAGTAATTTTGAAGATGTGATTATCAAGATTACTCTTGAAATGATTCTGAAGCACATAATCACTCAAAAGTTTTCTTTGAACAATTCTATCTTTTAATTGGAGCTTGATTGCAGTTTCAATCTTGCGCACCACAGCAATTTGAGCATCGGAAAGCACTAATCGCATTTTGTAACTAATTTTTTTGCAATATTCAGATCGTATAATCCTGTCAAGAGCTACCTGATTGAAACGAACAAAAATCTTCGTTCCTTTGTTCATAGAAGAAGTCACTGGAGGAAAGGCGCCAATTTGTACTTGAATCATCTCCTCAACATTCCAATTCTCATCTTGATCATACAACACATAGGGAGGAAAATCTGTATTTTTCTTTTGAGATTTCATTGATAGCAATCCTGTTTGTACCTCTTTAGCTTTGACCAGAAAAACGTTCTTTCTCCGAAAGCAAAAACGCAATTGTCGTCTGCAAACCACCCTTTTAATGATTTGGGAATGCAGCGCAAGCGCATTATCATGTTTCCTTAGGGTTCTTTGTGTTTTTTTCTTTTTCACACCCCAATGATGACTGAGATGGCTACGCTCACCTTCGAAGAAGCAATTGCGCGATGCAAAGCGAACCCTCCAGTGGAACTGAGACAGAGTAAGCGACATGGGACGGGTGTTTTTGCAACAAGAGATATACCAAAAGGGAGCCCGGTGTGTTATTATGATGGTATTGATGTCGGCGAGGAGACGGGAGGAATTTCGATTGAGGATCATGCGTTCAGCGTCAACTGGGCATCGTCTTGGTTGCCAGAAAATTGTGTTGGAAAGACACGCATCGGGAAGAGAAAACCAGACACTAATTTCGGAATTGCTCAATATATTAATGACAGTTGCTTTCCCGACCTGTTATCACTCGTCAATCCGGAAACACATAAGATCTCACTCTCAGCCGCGTATGAATGTATGGAAAAATATAGAAGGAAATCTCTCGCGGTCGCCATGGTTTTTGTTGATCCGCGCTCTGACGCTGCTCCGATGTGGTATTTCGCAAGCAGAGATATTCGAAAAGACGAAGAAATTGTTAACTGCTATGGAGAACGTTATTGGAGTTTGCAATTACTTACTATACATGACCTTACAGTACGCCTCGTCATCAGCTTTTTATACGAACATGAATACTACTACAAGTTAGCGAAGAATACTTTGACTGATGATGTCGAAACCACCCGAATTCTTGCAAAGTATCAATTACGAGAAGCCGTGGATTTTGCTTGGAAGAATGGTGAATGGGTTGAAAGAGATCGGAATGGGAAAAAACATTGGTTGCATCAATTGCTTTGGTTGTTAGTAAATCAATTGATCGTTCCATCAGAGGATTGGGAAATGGTATTGTCAAAATGAAATCGAGTCTGCTTATCTTTAGTTCCAGTTTCTAATTATTATTGAGTCCGCTTTTTCGCCACCACTCCATTACAGTGTTGTATGCGGAATCCATTGCATTTTCACTCCATTTCATTTCGAGTCCGCTGTTTTTCCACCAATTCAGAACTGCTACATGGCCATAATAGGAAGCGTCATCCATCGCTTTATAACTCCATTTCATCTGAAGTCCGCTTTCGCACCACCAATCCAATACAGCGACATGACCACCCTCAGATGCGAGATCCATTGCATATTCACTCCATCTCAGTGCGAGTCCGCTTGCTCGCCACCAATCCAAGACAGCAACATGACCATTCCTTTAGGCGTAGTCTATGGCGAAGTTACTCCACTCCATTTCTAGACCACTTTGTCTCCACCAATCCAACACAGCAACATACCCATTCTTAGAGGCGTAATTCATCGCCCGATGCCAATTCATTTCGAGTCCGCTTTGTTTCCACCAATCTAAAACCGCAACATGACCATTTCTGGAGGCGTAGTCTACAGCGAAGTTACTCCATTTCATTTTGAGTCCGCTTTGTTTCCACCATTCTAACACAGTGACATGACCTTTTAAAGATGCGTGATATATCGCAAAGTTACTCCATTCCATTTTGAGTCCGCTCTTTTTCCACCATTCTAATACAGCAACATGATCATTTTTAGATGCGTCATCTATCGCATTCCTACTCCACTTCATTTCGAATCCGCTGTTTTTCCACCAATCTAACACAGCTACATGACCATTTTTAGATGCATCGTCAACTAGCAAAGAGGGAATATCAGCTCGCATTCCCAACGCGATCCGAAACATATATAGTGTATTCGAATCATTGATACTAGGCTCGATCAAATGAGCAATCAGATTGCGTTGCATACGAAACCGAAATGAAATCTAAAATGTACGCCTGCTGAAACAAAAGTGAAGTGGTATCATTTCGACAAAAAACAAAAAATCTGGCTTGTAAATCCTTTGTTGCAAAATATACCGAATAATATCTTTTCTTTTGGAAACTGCAAGTCAAGGTAAACATGTTCTTTCAAATGAATGAAAGATCGACCAAGCGCATCAACGACTGGACAAAATGTAATGATCATCTTATGTTTATTTCAATATTTGTATACAGACGTACCATCTTGTTTAGGATATGATGTGCTACTTTCAATATTTCTCCTTTCTCACAAGTATCATTAAGCCATAGAGGAGGCATCGTTTCCAAAGCAATCGGCTTTTTTGTCAGGGAACTGATCGCAAAATAAGCACATCCCATGGCGATTGTTTTCGAATTCGTGCCTAAGATGATCGAGTCCAGCTGTATATCGTTGAGATGTGAAAGGAAGAGAGATCTGAATTCTTTGATTGTTTCTCTGCTTATGTATTTGTGTTTCATCATATATTCCGTGATTGCAATTCTATAGTTGTGTATTGGATCGACATCGAATTCCAGTCCCAAGGTCAATAAGATATACTCTTCGTGATTCAAAACCTGATGTCTAAAGTCAGTAATGTCGAGTGGGAGATGCTTGATGTTCCGAACAATCTCCATAATCATGCAAAGCGGTCGGAGATTTTCTTGTGTTTTTGTAGCTAAAAGTATGGCTGATGTGCCGAGGGTAATGTAATCGTAGTCATGAAAGGTGTTCTTGGCAAAGAATCGTAGTGAATAAATCAACGCGGCATATGTTGTATTCGTATGACAAAGTAATTCTCTTGTGACTTGCTGAATGAATATAGTGAGTCTTTCAGTCGACATCTCTTAGCTTTTGTTTCTGGAGGGGCTTGTCATTTCGTTTGTTTGAGATCCATTCTCTTTTCTCGCTGCAGCTTTTTTCATCTTCATCCTGCATACCCAAAAGAGCAAAACTCAATGATCGTTTTAACTAGGCGTGAGTGACTCTATTCCATACAATATAGATTCCACATACATTGATACATTGATTCGGACCGAATTTTACTAATTTTTTGATTGTAATCAAGAAAAGCTGTCATTGCGATTTTTACCCCACCCGTTACTCCAATCGTCGGAACATAATCATTCTCAACGCAGTTATCATACATACGTTGCAGAAGCTTTTCATTCTCTTTGATGTCTAGTATTGCTCGCAAACGCATCCATCGCGCATGAAAATATTCACAATCAGCGGTGTGGGTTAGGGTTTTCAATTTTTCGGGTCGTAAATCTTTGAATGAAACTATGTATAACGTCTCCCACTCTCGAACTCGACTCCCAGCGATTTCTCTGAAGATTTTTGATTTTGTTACTTTGCATAGCTCACGCATAGTGTTTTCCCGATGAAGTTTTGTAATTATTTGCTCCATGTTTTGCGTCATGATCATTCTTGTTTTCTTTTTGGAAGGCTTTAATGAATTTTTGCTTTTTTGTCGTTCTGCAGCAAATAAATGTAGTGAGGTCGTGCAGAAATGATTCTGGATTTTCGAACTTGACCCAAGTCAATGTGCATGTTTGAGCTTATGACCTCGAATAGGTAAAATATATTGTCGATCGTGGTGTCTGAAAAATCCATCTTTATAAGATATATTGTTTTCGGTTAGTAGAGTTTGTATCACGGCCAACTCATTTTCGAGTGAGTCATGTAACTCTTCTTCATATTGTTGTCCATCGAAGCATACTTCCCGAATCGTTGGCAACAGGAGAATGGATTGCAGTATACGACACATCCGATATTTGTGTTCATCGTTCATCTTGCTGAGTGGACGTCCGGCTGAGATTCTGAGCTGGCGCACATTTACAAGTTCTTTGCTGAGTTGTCCGAGCATTTCGCAAAGAGTATTATCATCATATTTCTTATAGAGCTCAAGACGTATCGAGAACGATAAAAGAGCGCCAAGGATTTCCGAAGATGGAAACTGATCTCTAGATTTTTGTAATGAAAATGATTCGGATTTTCCGAATAGTATTCACGCGTAATGTCTCTGAAAGCAAGTCCAAATCGTTCCCCGTTCGATTTGGATTCCAACATTATTCCAAATATTTGTATTGTTCAGTACAGTAAGATCCGTACTCTGAAGGGCGTCGTTGATCATAGCGGATTTCATTTTTTTGTGTAGCTCAGCATAGATACCTCGACATGTTCGAAGAATGGAGGAATTAATGGTACGGTTGTGGTGACTGTTTATATGCATCTGATAGATGATCATGCGAATATGATATGGTATTGTGTCAAGACTTCCTTTCGGCTTAGTATAATCCGCGTCGATGACGACAAACTTTTTCATGATGTTACACAATGAATGGAAAAGATAATTGTCAAAGAGACGAGGACTTCTCTTTAGAAATCTCTTGATCTTGGAAGCTGCATCTTATACCTCTGCAGATTTGGCGTAATCATGATCGAAGAAAGGCATTCTCCACTTTGTTTGATTTCATTGCGCTTCCATTCGTCGGTACCTACCGAATATACAAGTATAGTATGTCGTACACAAATAAAATGTGGGGAACCTATTGGTACTCCGGAACGAGTCCACAAGATGCAATGTTGGCAAACGCACGAAAACATCAACATCAATCCCATCTTGTCTCCAGAGATCGGGAAGAAATAAGGGCTCGACAAATATAAACAAGTTTGTGCGGTAATACGACATTTGCAAAGAAAAGATTTGCTTGATACTTATCGTAAGAGAGGCATAAGATGATCGAACAAAATATCAGCTTTACGGGGTATATATACCTAATCATTCCTCGTATGTCTTTGGTTGCCAAAGTAGGATACTGTACTGATCTGAAATCGCTGCCAATCAGATATATATCTCCATACGGAGAATTTGAATCACACACATATTCAATCCAGGTAGATACTATACAGAACCTTATAAATCTTGAAGGATGTGTGCATCGTCAACTATATTTGGCTAAACTACATTGGCGAAATGAATTGTTTCACAATACAGATAAAACTTTGCTGTTGGATGAATTCAAGAGGGCTTGTGAAACACTAAAAATGCAAAATTATAAATTTACAAAACCAAAGACAGGTCGGAACAAATCTTTTGAAGAACTAAGATCTTATGATCGAAATTACAAAATTTGTGTGAAAGATGTTATTAACATACAATACTGTACATTTGATCACGATACATTGTCCGACGCGGAAAAAAACCTTAACCGTACTGAATACATTAAATTACAATCGTACCATTATCTCGCTTGGTACAACGTGCTGTGGGTAGATGAAACTTTCTTCAGCGAAAATCCAGTGCAAACAAATTACGCTTTACAATCTTTTCTTGTTGAATATGTACTGGGTAATTTTTCAGGACAAAACGATAAGAAAATGGCGATGATCGTCGAGGTCTTGGACATACTCGAGTTCAAGCACGTTTTCGATACTGGCCATATTGTGCACACAATCCCATCGAGTCAAGGTGTGAAAAACACGACCTTTCTCGACGATGCGAAGCTACAAAAGCTGTTGAAAACAGAGTTTTTCTTGAACTATTTCACAGCATGTTCGATCTTCAATATTAGGAAAAACGATGACGACGAAGAGGACAAGAAGAGAACGAAGAAGTTCACGGAAATCGAACAAGCTGAAAAAGATCTGGACAAGGGGATTTGGACATCAATCACAGCAATGCAGCAAGTCTCTCTCATGTTACGAAGGGCTCACATCGTGTTCACAAGTAAGAGAAAAATGAAGCAAGTCAACAAAAAGACTTTCTACTATTACCAATATCAGCTCGACAAGACCTCGGTAGAAAAAGCAATGGAGCGGGTTTATCTTGTACTTCATAAACTCCATGGTCAAAATTGGCCAGATGTTTTACAATCAGACGAAGTGAAAAGTCTCCTGAAGAATCTAGAGAATAGCGGGCTACAGCATTATGACAAGTATACTCGTCCCCGAGTATCTAACAATGAATAGAAAAAAAGAGCATTATAAATAGTGATATTACAACACGGGACATAACACCATTAGACGTATATTGTTTGATGAGTTATAGTCCACCACCACCAGGACATTTACATGTTCATTATCAGGAGTCCGCTTTGACGCCACCAATGCAACACCGCATCATGGTCGTTTTTAGATGCGTACTTCGTTGCATCTGTAGTCCATTTCAATTCGAGTCCGCTTTGTTTCCACCAATCCAATACAGTAATATGACCACTATAAGAAGCGTAATCCATTGCCTTATAACTCCACTTCAACTGAAGTCCGCTTTGTTTCCACCAATCTAACACAATTACATGACCATTTCTAGAGGCGTGGTCCATAGCGAAGTCATTCCACTTCATTTCAAGTCCGCTCTTTTGCCACCAATCCAGTACAGCTACATGACCAAACTCAGATGCCCAATAGACCGCTTCAATACTCCATTCCATTTCAAGTCCGCTTTGTTTCCACCATTCCAGAGCAGCTACATGACCTGATGAAGATGCCAAATCCATTGCATCAGAAGTATACCTCAATTCGAACCCGCTTTGTTTCCACCATTGCAGCACTGCTACATGACCATGATCGGATGCCCAATCCATTGCACAATCGCTCCACTTCAGTTCGAGTCCGCTTTCTCGCCACCAATCTAGAACGACAATATGACCATTTTCCGATGCAAAATTCAATGCACCTTCAGTGTATCTCAACTGCAACTCGCTTGATCTCCACCACTGTAATACATCTACATGACCATTCTTGGATGCGAAGTCAATTGCCCTAACAGTCCACACCATTTCGAGTTTGCTTTGTTTCCACCACTCTAACACAGCTACGTGACCATTCTCCGATGCGTAATTCATTGCGGCGATACTGTATTTCGGTTCTAGTCCGCTTCCTCTCCACCAGTCTAATACAGCTACATGACCATCTTCAGATGCGTTGTCCGCAACCGAAATCGAAGGTATAACATCCGATTGCATTCCCAGTGCGTTTCGAAAGAGGTATAATGTATTCGAGTCATCGAGATAAGGCTCGATCAAATGCACAATGAATTTGCGATGCATACAGCGACTAGAACTGTTTGTCTCGTGTTCATATTTTCTCCCTTTCAGTGATTTGCTGCATGCAGAAAACAGCCCTGAAGAAATAGTATGAGCTTTCAATCTCACATCTATCGCATGCCACCATATCTATGCAACGCAATCTGATTGCTCATTTGATCGAACCTTTATTCAATGACTCAAATACTTTGTTTATGTTTCAGACCGCGATGGGCATGCAACCAGACCCACCTCTTTCTCTTGCGACCGATGCATCCGGATATGGGCATGTAAATGTGTTGGAGTGGTGGCTACAAAGCGGACTAGAACTCAAGTGGTGTGAATATGCGATGGATCGTGCATTCAGAAATGGTCATATTTCTGTGTTAAATTGGTGGCGAGAAAGCGGACTTCAAATGAATTGGAGTAGTTGGATAATAGACAGCGTTTCTATGTTTGGTCATATTGCTGTATTAGAATGGTGGCAAAAAAGCGGACTCGAAATGAAATGGAGTTATAGGGCAATAGACAGCGTTTCTATGTTTGGTCATATTGCTGTATTAGAATGGTGGCAAAAAAGCGGACTCGAAATGAAATGGAGTTATAGGGCAATAGATTCTGCGTCTGAGGCTGGTCATGTAGCTGTCTTGGATTGGTGGCGAGAAAGCGGACTCGAAATAAAGTGGACTTCATATGCGATAGATTCTGCGTGTGAGGCTGGTCATGTAGCTGTTTTGGATTGGTGGAAGCAAAGTGGGCTCCTTATGGAGTGGACTTCTCATGCGATGGATTACGCATCCAGTGGTGGTCATGTAGCTGTATTGGAATGGTGGAAACAGAGTGGACTTGAGATGATGTGGACTCATTGGACAATGGATTACGCATCTACAAATGGTCATGTGGCTGTATTAGATTGGTGGAAACAAAGCGGATTTGGAATGAAGTGGACTGTTAGGGCAATGGATTACGCATCTTTCGTTGGTCATATCACTGTACTGGAGTGGTGGCGACAAAGTGGTCTAGAAATGACGTATAGTAATAAAGTAATGGAATACGCATCGAGAGATGGGAATGAAGCGGTGCTCCAATGGTGGCGTCAAAGCGGACTCCAAATTTCTTGATTCTCGAAACTCGGAGATTACAGCATTACGACAAATAAACTCGGAGAAAGCAACTGTTAATAAAGATGCAATCGTTTCTGTTACAGAAAGTTTTGCCTTAATCACAGATACATTTCAAATTCTTTCTAGACCAAGTGAAATGAAATACTACGCGTCGTTGTTGTTGTGTTGACATCCGTCAATAGAATTGACAATTACGAGAGCAAAAATGAATAAAAGACGAGCGAATGAGTTTTTAGTTTGATTGTCTCGAAGTATATTTGCTCATCATTCGCCCTACATAGAAACTCTCGATCGAAGTTGCACGAGGAGCACGCGGGTACTATTGGAAGGGGAGAGAACAGACTGCAGAAAGAAGATTTAGAGAGAAAGAGAAAATAAACGAATGAACGTCTAACGAAATTCAAGTGACTTCTATTCCTATTCAGTGGAGCCTGTGTTCACTTTGGTGAAGTAATTTTCGAATTTGTTTTGTTGCTTTTGGATTTCTGTTTTCTTTTTGGCTTTAGAGGAAGCTGTTGCTTTTGTTTGTCTTTTGTTGAAAAGCACAGGTGTTGCTGTGCTTGAAGTCGAACCGACAGAAAAGAAATTCCTCATAGCTAATTTCTCTTGGGTTTTCTGCGCCAATAAGACTTGTTCATTAAGTCGCTTTGTTGCTTGAGCTTTAAAGTCATCCAGGACATGACCAAATACCAGACCGGAGCCCAACACGGCAAAAAGCTTTTCGAATGGTCTTCCGTCTTTATCCAAATATGCAACCACGTCGATTGGCACTTTGTTGGCAACGACAAATTCAAGAGTTTCTACTTGATCCGCTTTTTTGTCAGAGCGATCAAAATCAATGACTTTCAGGAACCCAAAACGTTCTCCAATTGCGGGTTCTTCTCCTGGAGATCGAGCTTTTATGCGTCTAGCTAATTTCACAGCTGCTTTGTTGGGAATCGCCCATTCTCTTGTATCATAAGGTCCTACTCTCGCCTTTTCTACTTTTTTGATTGCTGCAAGCTTAGGACTATCATACGTCGCTGCTAAGCGACTGGTTTCGCACAAAAGACTGAGATCGATTTCTCTATCGATCATTTTTTGTATCATCGTCTTAACATATTGCATTCCACTTGAGATTCGAGAATGTGCTTGCTCATGCGATATCGAGATGTGTTGTTTTTGTTGCTGCAAAAACTGTAATTTCTGTCTAACAATTCGACCTAATTCCAAGATGTGTCCAGACTCCTGATGTATTCTTGAAAACACTGTCTTTGGTTCTTCGTCCTCTGAGGCTTGAGTTTTTTTGCTTAGAGCAGCCAATGTATTCAGAATGAAATCATGTTTTTTTTTGGTCATCTGAACATATTGTAGATACGAGACTGTAGAATCCTCCTTGTCATCATTCACTTTTAGTTTGACAATGGAGCGCATCAAATCTTGTTCATTATCTGTTTGTGTTTGTGACGGCACAACGCTCCCAAAGAAGATATGTTGAATTAGATGTTTGTAAATTTGCTGAAAGTAGGCGCAATAATCTCTCTTGACCTGTTCACCACCGAAAAAGATGACTTCAAGTTCTTGTTTTCGATTTCGAATACTGTATACATAATTCTTTCGATTGATCAAGATAAGATTGACTAGCGTTTTTTCATACTCCATTTCGATTGGAGGACATGCAAACGAGCTTGTCAAATATTCACCTGCAGCTTTACCAAAATTCTCAGCTTGTTTTTCCGTGGCTCCGGGACAGTTCACAAACACCGAATCTGTGTTGGAAACAATCAATCTTCCAGGTCCAACGCCGAAATGTCCGTTCTCCGTAGTTAGGTCATAAACATAGTCAACTGTATCGGGCAGCATCGAAATACTAATGACCACATCAGGGTCACGAGTCCAAGGCAGCTTCTTACGTCCATCAGTCAGCGTCAAATGTTCAATGCTCTCATTGTATGTTGAAAGTGTGTAATTGTAACCAAGCGAGTTAACAAGATGGATTAAACCGGCGAGGCCAATCTTTCCCTTATCCACTAAGTCGAGTGCTCCATCACCAGCATAATAACCCTTGAAGAACGCCAAACGCGTCTTGAAGTCAGCATTTAGTATAAGGTCAGGGACAATTTTGTGTCGGCGGGTGTCGTAGAACCACTCGCGCCATTTCTGAGCGAGTCCATTTATTTTATTGCTATTTGCGATAAGCTTGTAGACGCCACTTGATTTCATTGTCTCCAAGATCTTGAACTTGAGTCCACCTTCGTGACGTTCCAATGCATCTGCTGCCCGTTGGAGAAGAGACTTTTCTTGATTATTGAGCGCCCAAGATGTGTAGCTTCCGCAGCTTCCGTGGGCGTAGAAGAAGCCCATAGTCCATGCGTATTCCTCATCAAAATCTACAATTGTATGTGATGTTGGATTTGGTAGATCGACATGGAGTAGTGAAGAACCGATGCGAATATTTCCAGGCTTAAGCTTTTCGCCACTCGGAGAGAGAAGTGAATGGTCTTCAGTGACATCGGCAATACCGGTGGGAGATCTCACACGATATAGCTTTTTGTTTGTCTTATGTCTGATAACATTTGTTACGCTGACAAAGCCTTTATCAGTCCACACCTTGTAAGGGCAGCAAGCTTTGTATTGCTTTCCGTCACCAATTCGATCAACCCATTCCTCATCCGGGTTCATATCATCGATGCAACGATACATGATTCTGCCATCAGCCATTTGCAATAGTATTGGCGTGTTGCCTGTAACCGAGTCACCATAAATCACTACAGGAGGTTGCGGTAGCATATTCATAATTCGTCCAGGAAGAGATGTTTCTACAATGAGCTTTGATTGTGCAAGCATGTTTCTCCCTTCGCCCGTAATTGATTGAGCATAAGCAGCCAAAGGAAACTTTGAACCTCCGACGAATCCAAAGAACGAATTCCTAGCAAGTAAAATGAATGAGAACATGAATAAAATATATCTCTGAGCTTACATTGACACTTTGATTGCATTTTGCTTTGAATCCAAATTCAGATATTCAGGACTTTTTTTATCCAATTTTTGCATCTGTTTCTTGACTTGTTGTCTTGTGTCGGAAAGAATGCGGAGAATGTCAGGTATCACATTTCGTAAAGGTGCGATGTTGTCTTGGACACACATTTGTTCCGTTTTTTTAGCAAAAGAGTAGTCAAGCACCTCACCAGTTAACGGATGTATGCTTCGGGATTGATAATATTCTACGTTTGGGAGATTTGTGTATCGTGAATGTAATACCGCTGAACTGAAATCAAAACCTCGACCTATCATGATCGATGGATACAAAGATTTGAAGTCGAGGACAATGGTGGGATTGCTATAATATCCCCTAATAGGTTCCTCTACGTGACCACCGGCCAATTTATCTGCTTTGTCGAAAATATTGTCAAAATAATAATTGTACTCGGGTTTTGCGTAGTAGGAGTATAAGCTGCTAACACATTTCACAGTTTGTCCTTTGGTCACCAACCATAAGATATCGACCAGCATCAGATTACTCATCTCCAAGAGTTTATTGACAATGGAATCCACGGTAATTACTTTTTGTGTTACTATCACATCTTGTATGCAGTAATGTGCAATCTCAGCAGCTCCAGCGACAGTCTGACCTTCATACAATGCAAACATTTCTTCATAAGCGAGATCATACTTGGTTTCGCCTCCGAGTAACTCCGTAGATACAAATTTGAGACTATAACTCGAAAACTTCTTGGTCACATCGGCTGAGATAACAATCATTGCATCAAGACAGAAAACTCCAGCAATGTCTGGTCTTCGATATGTTGCATCTCCTCTAGCAGAAGAAGAGAAAGTTTCTTCGATAAGATAGGCGTCATTGTCAATGATTTTTCCCATTTGGTAGAAAGCACTGCCGCACCCAACTATCTTAGCCCTTTCGAACAGGTACCAATGATCAAATTGATCTGAGTTATACCCACTCAGTACATCTGGGCGAAGTTGTTGTAAGAGTCTCCCACATGCTTCAAGCAATTGTTGCTCCGTAGTAAAGACGAAAATCTCAAGATCCCCATACATGCGCTCGTAAGTCTCTCGGAGACTGTTTTCATTGATTGTTTTTGAAAAATACAAGATGATCTTTCTAATAAACTCATTTGCCTGTGTGAAAGTCGTGATACCTATACAGAAGCAGGGATTCTCCAACAGTAGTGGATCGATTCCGCCGTTTTTTCTATCTTCCGTGTATGTCTCGATATCGATCGTTGCTTGCACGATATGAGGATTCATCTTTGTTACATTTGTTCGCACGGTTTTCACAAAATCCTTAAAGGGAACGGTAATCTCAATATCACATAAGCTTTGTTTGTCCCCGTATATGCATTCAAACTTTGCTTCTTCGATTTCATACCACGCACAGGGTGTAACTTGGTATAAACTGCTGTTTCCCCAGAATCTAGTGATTGGAATCACGTCCTTATTCACGAGTTTGATCTCAAAACCGAGTATATCTGTAAACATATCGAAATGGTTTACGTCGTCCAGAAAATATCTAAGTCTTGAATAGGTGAATAAGTTCTGGCAAAGCACAGGTACGATGACATCCTCTTCGCCGTTCCGAAATCCATAATTACTTTTGCGTCTCTCGACTTCGCCAAAGCGAACAAAGTGATTGAATCGTTGCCAGCCTTTTTTTCTTTGGTCTTCTGAGGGTGGGCGGCACAATTTTTTTTGCATTTCTTCGAGCAACCTTTCTCCAAAATTACTCTGTTGCCATAAGTCCAAGCCACGTTGAACACGCTGATCATTTGTTTCACCGGAGACATGAGATAAATTGATACGAATATCGAGCTGAGGAGTGAATTCTGTTACATGACAACATACGTCTAAACCGGAATCGGAGCGACCGAACAATGTCATTGTGAATTTCGACTCGTCAGTGATCGGATAATGTGCTTGTGCTCTCAGGTCGCGATCATCTGTTTCACTTTTGATTTGTTGATAATACTTGTATGATCGGATATCTCCATCGCTCAATTCACTTTTGATGACTTGGAACAAAACCATCTTGTAAATATTGGGAGATTGTATTGTTTGTGTGTTCGAGGACGAAACTTTAGTAAATGGCTGTTCATCATCATTGCACTTTGCTGCAGAAATAAAAGAATTCTCACTTATTTTTGATCCCTTCCCTTGCTCATTACAATTTTCTTCCTCTGTAAATGAAGAGCTGCAAAATTCAAGTTGCCGCGTTTGGTCAATCATATTCACTTTTCACTCAAAATTATAACAATAAAATACGACGAAATGTTAGATATCCCAATTATGAGACCAGGATTGTGTAAAGAGATGATCAAACAACAAACAGTGAAGGAAATGGAAGAGCTGATCACTAACTCAATCAATAGTGCTATCAATAAGAAACAAAAGTATTGCGTAGTAGGAGAACACCCGACGTACGAAATATGCCAGGAACTACGCGCCAAAGGTTATCATCTGGTATTCAGATTACCACGACCCTATGTAGCCCCGGTCGAAACAGTGATTGAGTTCGAGAAAGGTGCTTCATCGGAGAATATCGAGTATAAAAAACTCAGTCTGATGGAAAAGATGATCGAAGTATTGACATAGAGACACAATGTATTATCTCAAAAACCCATACTGACTTTAGTAATTGTGCATTTAATTTGTAGATCTGATATCCTTGTGAGAATTGAAAAAGCTGCAGCTTTATGAAAGGAAGAAGCAGGAAGATTCAAAAATAACTTCAATCTCAGTTTTCAATTGATCTCAAATCGGTTTTGAACTTTTGTTTTCATTGATTTCATGTCTAAGAAAGATGAATTTGATCTGATCTCTTTGAGAAGCTGCAGCTTTGTGAAAGAAGGAGAAGAAGCCAAAAAAAAAGTTTCTCGATCTCAGTTTTCAATTGATTTGGAATTGGTTTTGAATTTTTGTCTTCATTGATAAGATGATGAACTTCTGATCTGATCTCTTGAACAAATGAAAAAGCTGCAGTGAAAAAAGGAGAAGAAGCAAAAAAAAAGTTTCTCGATCTCAGTTTTCAATTGATTTGGAATTGGTTTTGAATTTTTGTCTTCATTGATAAGATGATGGTTTTGAACTTTTGTCTTCATTGACTTCATCGACTTCATGTCTAAGATGATGAACTTTTGATCTGATCTGATCAAATCTGATCTCTTGAAGAAATGTAACGCTGCAGCTTTGTAAAAAAAAGGAGAAGAAGCAAAAAAAAAAAAGTTCAATTGTGCTCACAGTTTCAATCGATTTGGAATTGGGGGAGTGGCTTCGTATATCTGCGCGATATTGTACCATGTATAGGATTGAACGCTAACAGTGTCAAAGATGTAAATTTAATCAGAAATGAGTAAGTTAAAGGCACAAGTTATAAGACATAATGTGCAACTCGAATCAAATATATAATTCGATAACGGAAAGATGTATTCAGAACACTGCCCGTAATAGAACCCGAATTCAGAACTCAAGTAAGAATAAAAAACCTCTTAAGCTAGAATCTCCACAAAGGAAAATTCGACAGAAATGTATCTCATTATGTGAAAACTTTTGTCGTGAAAACGTTTTAGGAGATGGAGATTGCGAATTCTATTCTATTGCGAAAATCATCAATTCTATCTTGGATCATGAAAGTAAAATCACAACAGCTGATCTGAGATTTATATGTAGTGAAATGATGCGCGACAAAGAGTATTTATCAAATAAAGAATTGCGTATATTGAGAGTTGCCTATAAAGAAGATAGAGCTGATGAATCATGGACACATCGATCAGATATGGATGTAATTTCGATTTCGAGATATCGAAAACGTATAAGTAGAGCGATACTGAGTAAAGGATTTTGGGGTGATCAGGTGACGCTGAACATGTTATCATATCATTTCAGAATCAACTTTTGGGTAATTAATCAGGATTGTAGTATTATTCACACAACACCATCCTACACAAGCAATATTCACGCACCTGTTGCCTTATTACATCTGCATGATATGCATTATTCCCCGCTCCGTCTGAGATCAAACCATCCAGAGTATATTCTGGATGTGCAGAACCCAGATGTCAAAAAAGTATTGAATCAGTTGCTGCAGAAGAGAAAAACACCAAACAAAACGAGATAAAATACACTTCTCAGCCAGCATTTCCATCTTTCAACCTCCGTAAGCTTTGTCCAATGCCAGTACTCAAGTCACAAGATGACTGTCTTTTTCGCGTTACCAAGGAGGAATTGGAACCATCAGTGTTGTTAAAAACTCTTTTGGGTGATTTTGAACATCTACAACTAGAAGAAAACACAACAACGGAAAAAACAGATGATGTTCTTAGTGAAGGTGAACAGCCAATACCGTTGGATGTATCTAAACCAGTCTTGGCGAAGATAGTTGAATGGCTCCGCTATCAACAAGTAAATGCACTCACAGGCAATCAACAGGAGGAAATTGTAAAGATGAAATTCGATAAATATGAGATGTCTGAATGGGAATCAAACTTTGTTGATGTAACGCCAGCGATCTTGATGGAACTTATCGCTGCCGCAGATTACCTCGATATCGGCAAACTCAAAGATTTGATAGGACGTTCTTTCCAGAATCTCCTCAGCGGAAAAACTCCACCGCAAATCCGTGAGATATTGGGACTTGATGATGTCAAGGACGAAGATGCCGCCGTAAACAAGGACGATAAGGATGACAAAAAACAAGAAGAACAGCCTAAATAAAAAGTGTTTTATATAATTTTACAGATAATCAATCGCGTCTATGTCTCATGGAGAAGGCCTTTTGTTTACTTTCCCTTTCTCAGTCCCATTTGATTTTCGGTCTTTTGGTCGTGTATTCTCAGTTTTTGTTAATTTACTTTTTATCTTTGCAAGCCATGATACTGGCGAATTCATCTCTACACTCTTGCCATTCATGAACACGTCTCGAGTCATCAAAATACCTGGGACAAGATAGAAATAGAGAAACAGATAGATATGCATTTTCATTATTCTCTCATAGCAAAGGAGAAAAAATATAGAATTGTTCAATTTCTCCTAAATTTACATTGCAGGTGATGTTTTCGGGTCTCTTGGTCGTGTATCTTCATTCAAATGATATTGCAATTCACGTAATAAATTTGGCAGAACTCGATCCTCGCTATCTTTCGGATTATATGTTTCTATCAAATGTAAGTTCTGCGGATATGATTGGGCCTTGAACTCGGTGTCGTCAAATAATGTGGTGTTGTCCGAATGAAAGTACGGAAATACCCTCCATACCTGGCTTAGGTTTTTGTAGCTTTTGAAAGGGCGGTCCACACATGGAGTACATTTGTCGGCAAACCAAGTGAACAGAAGAAGCTTTTTTTCCTCTGAGGTGAACAATTGATCAAGAATAACAGTTGCATTTCGTTCGAGCATTGATGTCCAAACTCCTACTTCAATCAAATGATTTTTCTTCCATTCCAGTAAAGTCGAAAGAAACATGTCAACACCGGGTCGTAATTTTGCTGGTCGACCTTTGCCTCGGCTACTACACAATACACCATTCACGTCAAGAACGAACAACTTCATAGGAGGTAAAACGAGAAAGTTCTCTCCTTTTGCTTTGTAAACTACCAAGGACCAAAAAAATATCATTCAATGTAGATGCGAATTATAAACTTGATGTTGAGTGAAGCACCATCTAATCTATAGCTACAGTCGAAAGTCTTTCAATTTGTTGACAAGACGAACCGCTCCATTGCAATCATCAAAAAACAAAATATTAACAATATCGAAACAGAAACAAAAACGGAAAGAAAGACTTTGGATCGAACTGCAGAAACGAAGGTGAAAACGCAAAGAAGTGCGTTTTTGGTAACTTTAAAAATTCATTGAAACTGTGAATATCAAAACACACAAATTCGTGAAAACGTATGAAATATATTTATATATATTATATTTATGCAAGAATACGTATCGCCAAGCACTATCAAAAAACAATATCAAATCAGCTTCAACAGTCTCAATAATTGGGCAAAACAAGGCCTCATTGAATACATTGTCACACCTGGAGGACAAAAAAAATATAAGTACAACAGTGTTGTGCAACTTTTAGGACAACCTGAAAAAGCACAACCAGCACCTGATAAAAAAACAGTAATCATTTACGCCAGAGTAAGTTCA
>Ga0160428_1000633_pt1 | contig 35690 bp, 41 predicted proteins | sample SolpanmetagenomM_FD_108198 | JGI IMG/M metagenome (GOLD analysis project Ga0160428, IMG submission 108198) | Solar panel surface microbial communities from Lawrence Berkeley National Laboratory, California, USA - M | ecosystem: Engineered > Built environment > Solar panel > Unclassified ... | reverse complement strand
GATCGCTGAACTACGGCAATGCGTCGCGAAGGGCGAGCAGAAAGCGAAGCTGGCTCGCGATTTTGGTATCAGCCGTGAAACGGGCTAGCTTCCGATCTGGCCTACCACGCGCTCGATCTCGTCTATAGCGGCCTTGATCGTTTCGGACTGCTCCTGCAGGTCGTGGACCTTGGTCTGGCCTGGCTCTGCCTTCGTCCACCAAAGGCCGTTGTCGATCACCTGTAGCAGGTGCCCCAGCCGAGCGTGCTCATGCTTGAGTGATGCGATGAAGTCGGTGGTGGTGTTCACGGCAGACCCTCTACTTGGCAGCTATCATACCGCAGTGAGGGCGCAAGAGCGAGCAGCCGCGGCTAGGCGCAGATCCAACCAAAGGGAGGTTGCAACTCGGGCGGAATTAACATCGAATTTCTGATATCTCAATCTGCAGCTAGAACGCAGTCTATTATTTCAGAAAATTTTTCGGTTACTCCTTCAACGCTGGGAAAATGGTACTCATGATCGCCTGTTGCGAGCATCGTATCACTTGGATTTTTCAGTTCAGTGAGCGCGGCGCGAACGATGGCCTCAGACTTGCTCAAATCAATATTTCAACTTTCTCTCGAGTGGCGGCGTTTCCGGCAACTCTGCGCAATCTTTACATGTCACTGTTCATGATTTTATCTCCGGACGACGGGAGGGCAGAGCATATGTTCAACATCCGAAGTCGTGCGGATTTCGTGCCAGCCCAGAGATCGTAATGCCGCACCCATGTCGCACGGAGCAGGCTGCCAAGCGGATAGCTCCGACTCTGTAGCGCTATGCGCCCCACGCCGGGGATCGACCCCGTCGCACGATCTATCGCGGGCTGACGGGGAAGGTCGTCCATCTCACTGGCCACAGGAGCATCCGCCCACGCATGAGAAGCGCTCTGGCGCAGCTGGTCCGGCAACCTGTTCAAGGACGTGGTGCTGAGCCGCGAGCGGACGATGACGCGGGCGAATGGCGGGGGACTGTCGGGGCCCTCCTGATCCTCACCGCACCGGCGATGATTAAGGGGTGCTCAAGTCCGGTGTGCTAAGAACAGCGCTCGCGCGCACGATCGGGCTGGGACCCTCTCGATGAAGGACATACCCCGGCGTCGGGCCGCCCTTCTGTCGCGCCGCGAGGATGCCCTGGCGCGGGCGTCGGTGGGGCTATGGGAGTGCCGCCTGCGCGACGAAGCCCTCGAATGGACTGGCGGCGTCTACGACCTGTTCGACATCCCCCGCGGCGCACGCCTGCATCGGGGTCGGATCCTCGACCTGTACGAGCCGGCCTCCCACCGCCTGCTAGCGGCGATCCGCGGGCGGGCCGTGGCGACGGGCAGTGATTTCCACCTCGACACGGAGATCGTCACCGCCCGGGGGCACCATCGCTGGATCAGGATTACGGCGTCCGTCGAAACTGAGGACGGCCGGCCTGTACGGATCTTTGGTGTGAAGCGGGACGTCACCGAGGAGATCGCGAGGCGGGCCGAGCTTGGTCGGCGAGCCGAGCGTGACGCACTGACCGGTCTGGCCAATCGCGGTGCCTTCGATGAGCGGTTCTCGGAGATAAGCGGACGCGCTCCGATTGGCGCGCTGCTGCTCATCGACCTCGATGGCTTCAAGGGCATTAACGACGCCCACGGACACGCGGCGGGCGACGTGTGTATCCAACGCTCGGCCGCGCGGCTCGCGGACATCTGTTCGGATGCCGCTCTCGTAGCCCGCATCGGCGGGGACGAGTTCGGGGTGCTGATCGCCCGACCTATTAATCGGTGGGCGGTGGTGGCGCTGGGTCGGCGCATCGGCGCAGCGCTCAGGCATCCGATCGAGCACGGCGGGCGCCAGCTGCGCGTCGGCGCGTCGGTCGGCATCGCGTACAGGGACACCAACTCCGGCGACGGCGCTCCGGCCGAGCTTTTTGCCCGGGCCGACGCGGCCCTCTACGCCGCCAAAGCGGCTGGGCGGAACACCGTCTGGATTGACAGCGAGCCGCGCGGTTCGGCCACCGGCGCTTCTGGACTTGCTTCGGTTTAGTGGAGAGCGGTTAGGGTGGCGATGCGCTTCTCGAACTGAATGGGGCTGGCGAAGTCGAGGTGCTTTGAGATACCGGGCGTCACTGCGCGCCGCGGTACCTTCATGAGCCATACCATTTAAGATGAGCGGCCTCGGGTAGTTCTAAAGCGCTGTCGCGGTTCCCAGAGTGACTCAGTTAAGTTTGAAACTTAGCGGATGGTGCTACGACTTAGTTCGGCGAAAGACGCGCGCCCAGGTGCGTTCTACCCATTGAGCACTCTGCTCCATAGGCATCTTCATCCAGGGAATATCCTCACCCAACAGCACCAGCCCGACCGGCAACATCCAAACTCCAATGAGCGGGATGGGGGCAAATGCGCCGCAGAGCAGAAATGCCAGAGCCGCAGGGATCCTGAGCCAGTGATGCGAGGGTTCAAGAAGCCAGTGGAGGGCTGTGCCGACCCAATGAGGGAGCTTCTTGAGGAGTCCCCTTATTCGCGTATCCCACTCGGCAGCCGTGGCGGCCATGGTGCTTGTCCTTCGATCTGCCGACCCACTCAGCCGGACATGGGCTGTGAAGGCTGCCGACGGCCGCACGGGCGGAATGATCTACCATCTCGGCGGGGCTTGTCGCAAACCCATCGTCGGACCGCGGAAGGGGGCTTGATGGTGTGGACGCTCCCGACGGCATCAGCGTGCCAGAGTGGTGGTATTAGTAGCCTCGCAGCGCCATAAAACTGCGAAGCTGCTCCTGGTTAAGCGGGGCGACCAGCGACCTTCGCGGCTGTCCCGTCCGCGATCTGCGCCTCAAGCTGTGCCTTGAAGTCGGCGATCCCGAGCACCTGGGTCGTGTTCCCTTGGTCGTCGAGGAACTCGTAGAGCGCGTCGTCGATGTTGCGGTTGCTGAAGAACACGATCGCATCCTGATCGCCGCCGCCTTCCTCGTGAGGCTCACCATGGGCGGGGCCGGAGACGAAGCTGCCGGTCGGGCGGATTTCCTTCAGCTCTCCGTTCGGACGGTAGAACCGCAGCTCACCCTGCATCACCAGGGTGACGTAGGGGCAATGGTGCCGGTGGAGCATCACCCGCTGGTTGGCCGCGAACTTGAACACGACATCGACGATCCGGTTCTCTTCATCGACCTTGTAGACAAAGAAGGCGATGTGATCGAGCCAATCGAGCGTGCGCCACGTGATGTTGCTCTGGTCGAAGCTATGCGCTGCCATTCGGGTTCCTCCGGCTTGTTTTTGGGCGAGCGGCGATCGGCATACGACCGTCTGCCGTCGCTCGTCCGAGACGGAAGCTGGGGCTCCGCTCCGTAGGATCAAACCCGCGGAAGGCAGACCAGCTGCTTGAGCAGTGCACGGCTGGCCGAAGGATCGCCCACGCCCGTGCAGCCCGATATGCCGAACGCCCGCAGAGGGTTTCAGAACGGGTCTTCCAGGCCATCCCCGAGGATGGAGGTAACGCCGCTCTCGATCAGCGGCTGATCTTTGACCCCTGTACTCCCCCGTTACTCCATATCAGCGACTGACATCGCTGCTCGGAGCACCGGCGACCCGGTCCATCACGATGGGAGCTTGTGCCTTGCCCTGTGCGCCCAATTCGGGCCGACGGCGAGCTGACGTCAGCCCCGCTGATAGGTGGCGATCAGCTCATCCGCTGCTGTCAGCATGCTCGCCATCGCATCAGACGCGGCGTTGAAGGCCGGCGTGCCAGTATCCCAGTCCTTCTTCGACAGGGCGGCCAGCATCCGTACCGCTTCGGTATGGGCAACTTGTTCCGCCTGAGCGAACCGCACGACTGCAGGATGATGCTCGAAGGCCGTCCCCTTCAGCTGCGCGGCCAGAGCAGGCGCAGCTCGATTGCGCATGAAGCCTGCGGCCTTCTCCGGAGCCGCTTGTCCCAACAGGATCCCTGCCAGACGACGCTTCCACGCACCGACATCGACCGGCAGCCGCACCAGCTGGTAGACCGGTGCCGTGTCCTCGACGGCATCGAGAGCCGACTGGGCGGTCGCTTCCGCTTTGATGAGGCGCTCGGTGATGCTCGCGATCTCGCCGCGGGTCTTGGTCGCCTTCTCGGCGATGCCCTGCACGTTCCGGGCGATCTCCTGCGTGGCCAAGCTCTGCTGGCTGAACGTGTCGGCCAAGGCGCGGTTCAGGTCGCTCGTCTGGCGAATGCCGGCATCGGCATCCTCGACACAGGCGCCGAGCTTCTCGACCGTCACCGCCCCGGAAACCACTGGGGCGCGGCTCTCACTCACGGTCCTCTGGCACGTACACTGCGTGCAGATCCAAAAATAAATGGCTTTTGTAGATTGAATGAAATAAATAGTTTAATATTAATTAATTGCGGCGCCCTGCTGCATTCAAGTTTCCGTTATTGGAGCCATGCAATTTTCGCTGATTTTGAAACTCAAAGTAACTTGATGGTAGCTGGTTAGACCTTAGAATAGAAAACTAATCTATGATGGGTTGCGGGCTCACGGTCAACGAGGCTCGGCGACCTAGTGCATAGACGCCGACGAACGCACCACGTGCCTATCCGCTAACATCCTGCTGTGGCTTCGGAAAACGCGCTGCCTTGTGGACGTTTAGTCGGAGTCAGAGCACTAGCGTCGCTACTCGTGAATAGGTCAGAGCCGTTCCATGAAGCTGTCCATTGGATCGAAGATCCAGGCCATCACACTTGTTGCCCTTCTTGGGCTCACTGCCGTCGTTGGACTTGCCGCCTATGGGCTACACGGCGCTATCACCGAAGCCCGTGCCCTTAAGACGCGGGATCTGGTCGAGGCTGCTCATGGCATCCTGGCTCACTTCGAGGCCGAGGAACGCGCTGGTCGCATATCTCGCGAAGGGGCTCAGGCCACAGCGGTCGCGACCGTCAAGGCGTTGCGCTACGCTGGCAAGGAGTACTTCTGGATCAACGACATGCAGCCCCGCATGATCATGCATGCGGCTAAGCCCGAGCTCGACGGTAAGGATCTTAGTGAGCTGCGGGACCCGAACGGCAAGGTGCTGTTTCGGGAGATGGTCGAGGTGGTAAAGGCAAGTGGCTCGGGATACGTGCCATACCAGTGGGCAAAGCCGGGCGCCGAGCAGCCGGTTGACAAGATTTCCTACGTCAAAGGCTTCGCGCCATGGGGCTGGGTCATCGGTTCCGGCGTCTACGTCGACGATACCGCCTCGCAGATGCGCCCGACGCTGTTGAGCTTGCTCGCTGGCCTGCTCGCTACGGCGTTCGTCGTTGGTGCCATCGCCTTCCTGATTGGGCGTGACATCAGCCGGCCTGCCCTTGCACTTGCCAACGTGATGAGGAGCCTCGCTGATGGAGACCTGACCAAGCAGGTACCCACCACACAGCGGAGCGACGAGATTGGTCGGATGATTGAGGCGACTCGGGTGTTCAAGGACGGGCTGGTGCGGGCTCGCGCCTTGGAAGCGGAGGTTGCGGAAGCCAAGGTTGCTGCCGAGGTTGAGCGCAAGGCGGCGTTGCGTGGGATGGCAGACGGCTTCGAGCGGGTCGTAGGCAGCATCGTTGGGACCGTCGCATCAGCAGCAACCGAGTTGCAGGCAACCGCCCAGAGCATGGCGGGCACGGCCGCTGAGACGGCGAGCCAGTCCACCACTGTGGCAGCCGCAGCCGAACAGGCTGCCTCGAATGTGAGTACGGTCGCGGCGGCCGCTGAGGAACTTGGCGCTTCGGTTCAGGAGATTGCGCGCCAGGTCCACGACTCGGCCAACCTTGCCCGGACCGCCGATGCCGAGGCATCCCGTACGGCGGAGCTGGTGCGCGAGCTTGAGGTCGCGACCATGCGGATTGGTGAAGCCGCCGGCCTGATCACAAACATCGCTGGACAGACCAACCTCCTGGCCCTCAACGCCACCATCGAGGCTGCTCGCGCCGGGGAGGCGGGGCGTGGCTTCGCGGTTGTGGCCGCCGAGGTGAAGGCGCTGGCGGGCCAGACAGCCCGGGCAACCGAGGAGATTGGCGGTGAGATCTCCCGCATCCAGGCAGCGACGGCGCAGACCGTCTCAGCCATCGGCGGCATCGCGGGACGCATCCGCGAGATGAACCAAGTAGCCTCCTCCATCGCCTCGGCGGTCGAGGAGCAGGGAGCAGCCACTCAGGAAATTGTGCGCAACGTCTCCCAGGCCGCAGTAGGCACGGGAGAGGTCACGCACAACATCGTTGGCGTGGCGCAGGCCTCCGAGCACACGGGCGCGGCGGCTACCCAGGTCCTTGCCTCAGCCTCGGACTTGTCGGGGCAGTCGGAGCGGCTTGGCAGCGAGGTTGCTCGCTTCCTCGTGACCGTCCGAGCAGCGTGAGGCGCCCCATCATCGAGGTCTCTGATGCCGCCTGCTTAGTCCGCTGAGGTATGCCGTTGCGGACTATTCGGACGATGGTGAAAGGGCTGTCTGCTAGAGCGGGGTTCGTCCGATCGGAAGCTGTGCTGGGCGGCTGGGGGTTGGCGGGGCAAGGAGGAGGCCATGCCGACAACCTTGTCCGTCGATCTGCGCCAGCGTGTGGCGTCCGCGGTTTCGTCCGGGGCGACCTGCCGGCAAGCCGCCGAGCGCTTCGGCGTGAGCCGGGCCAGCGCCAGCCGTTGGTCGCAGCAGAAGCGGCGCGTGGGCCACGTCGCGCCCAAGCCGCTGGGTCAGGCTTCTCTCCCTTGGTGGCCTCGTAGGACCCTGTTATTCAAGGGCTTAAAGTACGCCAGTGATCGTGAAGCTATGCGGTAAGGTGGCGTATCTCGCGCCGCGCGAACTGTTGAACGGATATCGAGCGTCCCAGCCTCTGTGATGTTCCGGTTCGTTCGCCAGGGTGTGTCTAACGCATAGCGTCAGACTGTCGGTAATTCGATCGGTTGTCCGGCCGCGGCTCATGCGGTCAGCGCAGAGCTAACTGGTGAGCCAGAGGGCGCCGCTGACGATCACTGCAGCCGCAGCGACGAAGCTGATGTAGGCGGGTAGCCGGCCGGCCGCCTCGGCCGGTTCTCAGCCGCCGTCTTCCTGGTCAGCGCGATCCGCTCAGGTAAAGGCGGGGTGCCCGCCACCTTGTCACAGGTGCCGATCTGCGCCACGCCCACGTCGTAGTGCTCGACCTTGTCGCCTGTCACGCCGCCGTCGATGACCGCCTTCAGCATCGCCGTGGTCGGCTTCTCCGACGCGGGTGGCACCTGAACATGCAGGTTGGCGGGCGGGCACGTACTGAGCCGGCGTTTCGCTGTCTGGAGACGTTTCCGTCAGCACCGGCGTGCCTGCCAGGCTTCGTAATTGATACCCGGGTTGGAAGCTTACTGGGTGTGATTGGTTGTCGAGGGCTGCGAAGCGTACCACTCCGCCGCTTGGTCGATCTCTTCCGGAGTCATCCTCCGGGCGATGTTCCGCATCTGCTGGCTTATGTCGTTGCGACGCGCACCTGAGGCGAAGGCCTGTAGCTGAGACTTCACGTAGGCTGCAGGCTGCCCCTCCAGCCACGGACTCCCCGTCTTGTTGTCGAGCACACCGTGGCAGGAGCCACAAGGCGCAACGTTGCGCAACGGAGCGCCGTTGATCACGATGCGCGGGGCAGGCGTGTCGCTGGCCGGGTGGTACCCGGGCAGCCGTGGTAGATAGGCGTAGTACGCCGCGAGATCGGCCATGTCCCGCTCAGACAGGTCCACCGCAAACGGCGTCATCGTCGCGTTGACCCGCACGCCGGCTTTGAAGTCGGCTAGTTGCTTGTAAACCACAGGCGCGTACTGGCCGGCGAGGTTGGGCGAGTCGGCCCGGCTGACCCCAGTGGGACCGTGGCAAATGGCGCATTGCTGGGCGAGTGTCGCGCCTCGTCCGACCGCCTCCGGATCTGCGGCACTCGGCAGCGTCGAGGTGACCACCACCTTCGTGAGCTTGCCGTCTGGCTGCACTGGGGTCGCCGACGAGGGCGCCTTCGGCACGCCCGCGGCACTGCAGATGGCGTCCCAGACGCCGGCGAGCTTGAGGTCCGGCTGCGCATAAGGGAGCAGCACGAAACCACCGAGCGCTGTCCCGGCGAGCAGCGCGACAGTGATGCCGACAGGACCGCTGAACCAGGGGTTCCTCGGTGAGAGGAGGCTGTTGTCGCTCATGGGTTTGCCCCCACGTATACAGCTGGTACCGAAGTATCCTTGCGCAATGCGAGTTGCGCGATGGGGTAGCCGTAGTTGGTCACCGTGAGGCCAACCATGAGCGCGAGCCATAGAGCGTAGCTGTTGAGCGCCGGCACTGATAGCGGCGGGTGAAGGGCGAGCGCGAACCGGTAGACACCGGCATCCTCGTGCGGCGCGCGCTGACCTCGGATCAGCACGAGGATGAACAGGGCCCCGGAAGCGACCAGGATGAAGCCGCCGATGGCTGAGAGCGTCACCGAGAAGGCCTGCGTGGCGATGGCCGGATCACCGTAATCGAAGTAGGCCATGCGCCGGGGCATGCCGAGGATCCCGACCCAGTGCCAGGGGAACGTGGTCACGATCATGCCGATGAACCACAGCCAAAGCTGCGTGCGCATCAGGCGCAGGTCGGTCAGGGCCCGGCCGGTGAGGTGTGGCCACAGGTCATAGGCGATCGCAAAGTACATGATGACGATCGCGCCACCGAAGATCAGGTGGAAGTGACCGGTGATCCACTGCGTGTTGTGGATCGACGTATCCAGCTGGTAGCTCATGTTGATGAGGCCACCGGCACCGCCGAAGCCGAGCATCACGAATGAGAACGCGACCGCAAGCATGATCGGGTTCGACCAGGGCAGGACCTTGATCCACCCGAACGGCCCGCGGCCGCCGCGCAACCGGGCGGCAATCTCTACCGAGGCGCAGATGGTGAAGACCGTCAGGAGGGTCGGCAAGGCCACGAGGGCGGTGAAGGCCGAGTGGATGAACTTGAAGCCGGCACCGACCTGCGGGTCGGCGAAGGTGTGGTGCATGCCGATCGGCATCGCCACCACCAGGAACAGGATGAACGAGATCCTGGCCATGGTGTCGCTGTAGATCCGGCCTCCAATCGCCCGCGGGACGATGGTGTAGTAGGCGATGTAGGTCGGCATCAGCCAGAAATACACGATGGCGTGCAGCGTCCAGGAGAAGAACACCCGCGACAATCCCGCGTCGATGGTCGATTTCAGGCCGAAGGCGACCGGCAGGATCTGTAGGAGCAGCTCGAGCGCGGCCCCCACCGCCGTCCAGCCCCACAAGTAGGAGCCGGCCACGTTGGCGAACATCGGCAGGGGCACCGGCACGCCGGGGTTCGCCTTCTTCCAGGCGTGCAGGTTCACCGACATCAGGGCGACCCAGATCCAGGAGCCCACCACCACGAGCACCACGCCCAGGTAGTAGAAGGGGCTGCCGATCAGGGGCGGGTAGAAAGTGTAGAGCACTGACGCCCGGCCGAGCGCCACCGGGACCATCGCGGTGACCGAACCGATCACGACGAGCCAGTACCCGGCCCAGGCCCAGCGCAGACCGATAAGGCGCTGCTTGAGCGAGATCTCGCTGATGGCGTAGCCGAACCCCATCGCCACGAGCGTCGGGAACACGTAGGCCATCACGGTCCCGTGCGCCGTCAGCGAGCGGTAGTACCACTCAGGGTTGCTGATCCAGTTATGGAGCGGGCTGCGGATGAACATCTGCCAGGCCCCGAGCAGCAGGGCGAGACCGAAGGCTGCGAAGGCCAGCCAGAAGTGGGCGAGGACGAGCCTCCTGCTACTCAACACAGGTGACTCTCCGGCTGTTCGAACTCATGGACAGGAACTCGGGCTTGTCGACGACCTTGACTTTGGCCCACATGCCCTCGTGTCCGACGCCGCAATACTCTTGGCAGGGCATCAGGTACTCACCCGGCTTCCTGAACTTGGCCGGGATCTCCGAGACATAGCCAGGCACCAGCATGGTGTTGACGTTGGTGTTCTGGATCAGAAAGCCGTGCACCACGTCGGGGCTCGTCGCGCGGAACACCACCGGCGTGTCGGTGGGCACAACCATGCACTGGGGCGTGAAGCTGTATTGCTGACCGACGGCCCGCACCGTCACCGAGCCGTCCGGCTCGACCGCGCTGCCCAGATTACTCTCGACGAACTCGCCGGCCAGGTGGAGGGTCTGCGGCTGAATCGTCTCGACGCGGGCCTGGGGCATCGTTGCCTGGTGGATTCCGGCGAAAGCCGCCAGCCCCGCCAGAAGGACGATGATCGCGATGGACAAAATTGCCCATCGGCGTTCGACCCGCTCGGCGACGCGGGCGCCTTCGTCAACGTAGTCGTGTGTTGTCATCGGCGTTCCGGGTCAGCTCCCGCGCGGCAGGAAGACGAACAGGTAGAAGGCGAACCAGCACGCCACGACGATGGCCGTGGCGATGGCCGCGAGCGTCAGGGCACCCGAAGGACCAGCCCGCACGGCGGCGGCCACCTCGCGGTGCTCGGCCTCCTCGTCGCGGTGCTGCAGCGGGGGGGAGTTCAGCATGGCATCAGTCCAGAGGGGCGGAGCGGAGCTGATTGGCTTCCTGGGCGCTGACGGCGGCACCGCGATTGCCCCAGGTGGTGCGGATGTAGGTGACCACGGCCGCGACCTCGTTGTCCGAGAGCGACTGGGCGAAGGGCGGCATGCCGAACGGGCGCGGGTTGCCCTGTGTGCCCGGAGGATAGCCGCCGTTCAGCACCATGCGGATCGCGTTCACGGCCGACGACATCTGGATGGATTGATTGTCGGCCAGCGGCGGATAGGCCGGCGGCTTGCCCTGACCCTGCGCGCCGTGACAGCTCGCGCAGTGCGCGTCGTAGACGGTCTTGCCGAGCGAGAGCAGCAGGCTGCTCTCAGTGGTTGGCACGGTCGAGGTGACTGGCGATGGCGCCTCCTGACCGAGGCTCTTGAGGTAGACCGCCATGGCCCGGGTATCCTCCGGCGTGAGGTACTGGAGACTGTTGTAGGTGACCTCCGCCATCGGTCCGTAGACAGCGCCGCGCCGCGAGACGCCGGTGCGCAGCAGGTCAGAGATCTCCTCGATGCTCCAGTCGCCGACCCCAGCCTCCCGGTTGGAGGTGAGCGAGGGCGCGTACCAATTCTGCATCGGGATGAGGCCGCCCTGGAAGGCCTGAGACTCCGAGTTGCCGCCAAGCGCATTGATGGGCGTGTGGCACATGCCGCAGTGTCCCAGCCCCTCAACCAGGTAGGCGCCCCTGTTCCACTCCGCCGATTGCGTCGGGTCAGGCTTGAACGCGCCTTCCCGGAAGAACAGCGTGCGCCAACCGAGGATGAGCTGGCGATTGTTGTACGGGAACCTGAGGTCGTGCGGTCTGTTCGCCTGGTTCACCGGTGCGACCGACATCAGGAAGGCATAGATCGCGTCGCTGTCGGCCCGGGTCACCTTCGTATAGGAGCCGAAGGGCATGGCCGGGTAGAGCAGCCCGCCGTCGGGCGAGCGGCCCGTATGCATCATCTGGTAGAACTGGTCGGCCGTCCACTTGCCGATGCCCACCTCCGGATCGGGTGTGATGTTGGAGGTGAACAGCGTGCCGAAGGGGGTCGCCATGGACCTGCCTCCGGCGAAGGGTTTTCCTTCGGGCGCGGTGTGACAGGCGATGCAGTCGCCGGCCCGCGCCAGGTACTCGCCCTTCGCGAGCACGTCCGAGTCGGGATGGACAGCCGGTGCCGTTTGGGCTTCAGCGGCGGTGCCCAGGAGCGCGGCGAGCAGGGCCGGGAGAGCCCGGCGGGCGAGGCTGGCCACGGCGTTCCTCCTCACTGGGGCTGGCTCCCGCAGACGAAGGGAAGCGCGTAGGTCCCCTTCGGAACGGAGCGGCGCTCCTCCGGCGCGGGTCGCGAGGCGAGCCATGCGGTGACGGCCGCGACATCCGCCTCGGTGAGGTGCCCCGCGACGACCTGCATGCAGTCCGGCGAGAGGGCGGTCCGCGTGCCGTAGCGCCAGGCGCCGAGCTGTGCGCTGATGTAGCTGGGCTTGAGCCCGAGGAGACCGGGAATGCCCGGCTCCATGCCAGTCAGGTTGGGACCGTGGCAGCTGCTGCAGGCCGGGATGTTGCGCGAGGCGTCGCCCTGAGTGACCAGCCTTCGTCCCATTACCAGGACCTCCTCTGCCGCAGTTGGAACGGCGGGAGGCGGTAGGGGTGGGTTCAAGCTGGCCAGGTACTCGGCCATCTCCTTGAGATAGGCTTCTGGCAGGTACGCCAGAAGGTAGTTCATGGGCGGGTAGTGCCGCCGGCCGTTCCGGAACGCCACGAGCTGATTGAAGAGGTAGCCTGCGGGCTTGCCTGCGAGACGCGGAAAGTAGGGATCGCGCGTTCCTTCGCCCTGTGCGCCATGACAAGGGGCGCAGGCCAGCACGCGCTCGGCCATCGTGTCCGGGGGAGCTGCGGAGGACTGCCCGTGCGCCGGCTCAAGAACCGAGACTACCAGCGCAGTCGCAACAACAACGCCACGGACCAAGTGCAAGACCGCTCTCCACCTTTAGCCAAGCTCTCACAGGTAGCAACGTACAACTCGGTTCTCAAGCTTTGTCTTCAAGATTCTTCTTCGTGTCCGATCGAGTTTGACCACATATTCGAGGGAACAATTCATTTGCGCGCAATAAATACGAGTAGTCTGAGCGAGAAACTTGCCTGCTCTAACAATATTCATCTCACTGGAGTAGGATATATAGAACAATCAACGCAATACTCTATGTGGGTTTCAGATGCGGATAGTGCCCTCGCTGTTGGAGGCAATCACCGCATCTGCTGAGGCAGACAGGACGGCATCGGCTACAACACGAGCGTAGTCCAGGCAGGCGCTCCTCCAGTTGAGGCGCCGCTTCACCTGCGGAGCGGCGCTTTCGTGCTCAGGCAGCCTGCCGCGGTTCCTCGATCAGCTCGTCGGCGGGCCCGAAGAACTCGAACCGGATGCGCTCGGCCGGGATGCCCCGGCGTTGAAGTCCGTTCACCAACGCGCTGAGGAACGGCTTTGGACCGCAGAGATAGTAGATCGCCTCGTCATGGGGGGTCTGCGTCACGAGCCAGTCTGCGCTGATCAGGCCCGCCGCATCGTAGTGCTCGCCCTGCCGATCATGCGCGTCCGGCTCCGCATAGAAGGTGTGCATCCGGACATTCTCGTTGCCGGCTGTCAGCGCCTTGGCGTGATCGCGCATCGCATGCACACGGCCATTGAGCGCCCCGTGAACGTACCAGGTCGGTCGCTCGGGGGTTGCGGCCGTAATCGTCTCAAGCATGCTCATCATCGGCGTCAGACCCACACCGCCGCTGACGAGCACGACGGGGGCGTTAGACATCTGATCGAGGAAGAAGTCTCCGGCCGGTGGTGCCGCGCGCAGCACTGTCCCGTACCTGGCATGATCGTGCAGCCAGTTCGAGACGATCCCGGCTGGCTCATCCGCCCGGCCCTCGCGTTTGACCGTGATGCGGTAGGCCCGGTCGTTTGGCGCGCAGGAGATTGAGTAGTTCCGCTTCAGGACACCCTGTCCCGGCAGGTCGAAGAGGAAGCCGAGATACTGTCCCGGCCGGTGGCGCAGAACCGGACCGCCGTCGACGGGCACCAGCACGAAGGAGCGGATCGTCTCGCTCTCCTGCGTGACGCTCTCGACCACGAAGTCACGCCAGCCGTTCCAGCCGCCCGGCTTAGTGGCGAGATCGCGATAGATCGTGGCTTCTCGCCCGATCAGCAACTCGGCCAGGAACCAGTACGCCTCGCCCCAGGCCGCGCAGATCTCCGGGGTGGCAGCCTCGCCGAGCACGTCTGCGATCGCACTGAGCAGTGCGTCGGCCACGTGCGGATAGTGCTCCGGCAGGATGTTCAGCGCGACGTGCTTCTGCGCGATGCGCTCCACTGCTCCGGCGAGAACGCCGAGATTGTCGATGTTACGGGCATAGGCGAGCACCGCCTGAGCAAGGGCCTTCGGCTGCGAGCCGGTCTCGCCGTGGTGAGATTGGTTGAAGAGGTCGCGGATTTCGGCGTTCTGGAAGAGGCGCTCGTACATGCGCTTCGTGATGGTCAGGCCATGTGCCTCCAGAGCCGGCACGGTGGCCTTGATGATCGCAACGGTGGCGGGAGCGAGTGGGGTTGGCATCGGCAGCTCTCAAAGGTGCATCACCGGCGCACCTTATGACCCTCTGGCCGCAAAGATGCAAATAATATATACCTTCAGCTCACACGGGGTACGCGATGCGTCTGACCCGCTACACCGATTACGCCCTGCGCACTCTGATCTACGTCGGCCTGCATGAACCCCGGCAGAGCTCGATCGCCGAGATCGCGCGCGCCTATGGCATCTCGGAGAACCACCTGACGAAGGTAGTGCATCAGCTTGGGCGTCTGGGTTTGATCCGGACCACCCGCGGCCGTGGCGGTGGGCTGCGGCTTGGCAGACCAGCGGCCGAGATCGTGATCGGTGCCGTCGTGCGGCAGACCGAGGACGACCTCGCACTGGTGGAGTGTTTCGCGAGCGGGGTTTGCGCAATCACGGCACCATGCCGATTGAGGCGAGTGTTAGGAGAGGCTTTGGCAGCATTCCTGGCCGTTCTCGACGGTTACACTCTGGCTGATCTGCTCGCAGATGAGGCTGGCCCGGAAATCGCACGCCTTCTGGGTCTATCGACAGAGCTCGCCTCAGTAAACTCAGGTTGAAACAGCCCAATGCTCCAACTTTACCTGCCCGGCTTCATATGCGGCGGCCTACGTCTCGCTTGATCTCGGGGTGCGCTACACGACGAAAGCGCTGGGCACGCCGATGACCTTCCGCTTCCAGGTGCTCAACGTCTCGGACACGCATTACGGGCTGGTTCCGTAAGGTCGCGTTATGCAGACGACCATTGCCGTCGGCAAAACGATCGTTTTCCCGACGGGAACGAAGAGGGGCCACCGAGCTGTGACCTTGAGCGCTAAGTGGCGGTGTTTCTTCAGCGTTATGTGGCGCCGATGACGAGGGTGCTGCGGGCGGCTTCGACTACGTCGTCGGTGATGACGCGCAGGTTGTTGATTGCCAGGATACGCTCGATCTGCACGAACAGCCGGTGCAGCAGCCGGAAGTTGCCCCCGGTGATCCGGCTGATCGAGGCCATCGCCTGGGCGTCCGTGAAGTCCGCTCCGTCCAGGGTCAGCCCGAACTGCCGCCAGTGTCGGGTGAGCACGAAGGACAATTCCTCGCCCTGCAGCGGACGGTAATGATGGGCGAAGCCGATCCGGCTGTAGAACTGTGGGTAGCGCGCGAGGCGCTTCTCCAATCCGGGCATTCCGATCAGGATCACGCCGACCCCGTTCCGGTCGAACACGTCGCGCACATGCTCCAGCGCCGGTGTCGAGAGCCGCTCCGCCTCGTCGAGGATCAGCAGCTCGGTCGGGTCCGTCACCGTGCCCGTGCGGACCGTCTCCTCCCGATGAACGTGCTCGCCGATGCAGATGTCCGCCCGCGTCATCAGCCGCGCGATCTCGTCGCGGAGCACCCGGAACGGGCTGCCGACCGCGGGCGTGTACAATACGGTCCGGCTCTGGGCGAGCGCGGCGTAGACCTTGGCGTCCGAGGGCGCCCGCACGCCCCAGGCGAGCAGCAGCGGCTCGGCGATGTCCCATCGGGCATAGCGCCGAGCCGAATGCGTCTTGCCGACCCCGGCGGGACCGCAGCACAGGCCGATGTAGCGATGCCGGCGCACGGCGTCGGCGAACTCGGTGAAACGGCGGTGCTCCTTCGTGGCGATGAAACGCCCCTCACGCTCGCCGGTCGCCGCGCCCGTCATGAGACGTCGTCCTGGTAGAGACGCAGCCGGGTCCGCGCCGGCGGCGGTGTGGGAGATGGAGCTGGCCTGGGCAGGAAATCCGCGACCCGCGCGACCCGCTCGGTGATGGCCGCGCGCAGGGATTGGCAGTGGGCGCGCCGCGCCGCCGCGATGTCCTTGAGCGTGATGACCTCGCCGGCATGCTCCTCGCTGACCGCCCGACACAGGAAGACGTCCCGATGGAAGACCCTGAGTTCGGACAGGTCGCGTGGGTCGTAACGGAGCGTGACGCTCTCGCCGACATAGGCGGCCAAGGTCGGGGCAACGTAGCGCAGCCCCTGGAAATGTATGCCGTCGCGCCGCACCCGGCGCGGGGCGCTGAACATCACCAGCAGCAGGTCGAGATCCTCCAGGGTGTCGGGGAGTCGTGGCAGGAAGCCACCGCCGCGCCAGGCGTCGAGCGGCGCCTGGCCGATCTCGCTGTGGGGACGAGCATGATAGGTGCCGGCGATGAAGGCGCCGACCGCCAGGTCCAGTTGCGCCAGCGACAATGTCGGCGGGCCGGTCGTGGCGCCTTCGACGAGGTGACCGGGCAACTCGGGCAGCAGCTCGGTGTTGAGGGTTCCGAACAAGCGCTCGACCTTGCCCCGTCCCTGCGGTCGCCCGACCGCCGAGTAGACGAGACGGAAGCGTAGGCTGGCGGCCACCTGATCGAGGTGCCGGCTGGTGAAGTCGCTGCCGTGATCGACGTAGAGCACGTCCGGGATGCCGCAGACCGGCCAGGCAGGGTCCGCCTTGCGCCAGATCGCGTGGCGCAGGGCCAGGCAGGTGTTGAGCGCGCACGGCGCGCCGACGAACACCAGGTAGCCGGCGATCGCACGGGAATGGTCGTCGATCACGGTCGTCAACCAGGGCCGGACGGGCATGCCGTCCTGATCGCGGATCAGGATGTCGAGCAGGGTATGGTCGGCTTGCCAGAGCGCGTTGGGTGCCGCGGCGCGATGGCGGTGGATCAGTTCGTAGCGGTCGCGGAAGGCGGCCGGGCCATCCTGGGCGAGGGTGACCAGGGCGGGATCGAGACGCGCGAGGATCGCATGCACCGTGCCGTAGGACGGCACGCGCCAGCCTTGGGCCTGGGCGATGGCGGCAATCCTGCGATGGATCGTGGCGGCAGAGGCACGTGGCTTCTTCAGGCCCATGCCCTCGACCAGCGCGACGAGGTCCGGGGGTGATCGGTGTCCTCCGGCGTCTCGGCGTGGGGAGCGTGCGAGACCGGCCGGTCCACTCCGGCGATAACGGGCCAGCCAACGCTGAGCGGTTCGGAGGGCGACACCGGCCTCGGCCGCCGCACGGGTCAGGGGCACGTCATCTTCGATGTGGGGCCGCAGCACCGCGAGGCGGGTCAAGGCCTGCCGGTGCCGCTCCTCGTCCCGGGGCGCGACGGGGACCATTCAACCCTCCCGAACGGCGCCAAGCTATCCCGACTCGTGTCCGCAAGGGGATCGTCCAACGGACATGCGGCGGCCCGAACCCGGTTCGTTGTCAAACCACGCGAAACATCGTCTCACAAGAATAGTACGATAAAACTATCACTGAGGGGAGGGCTAGCGTACACTTTCCTTCATGACGACCACCCTGATCGGCTACGCCCGCTGTTCCACCGACAAACAGGACCTCGCTGCTCAAAAGGCCGCCCTCGAAAAGCTCGGCGTCGTGCCTGAGCGGATCTACACCGATCACGGACTGACCGGCACGAACCGATCCCGTCCCGGCCTCGACCAAGCGCTTGCGGCCGTGCGGACCGGTGACACCCTCGTCGTGCCCAAGCTCGATCGGCTGGCACGATCCGTCCCCGATGCCCGCAGCATCGCCGACGCGCTCCTCGCCCGCGGGATCAAGCTGGCGTTGGGTTCGAGCGTCTACGACCCAGGCGATCCGATGGGGAAGATGTTCTTCAATATCCTCGCCACCTTCGCCGAGTTCGAGTCCGATCTGATCCGGCTACGCACCCGTGAGGGCATGGCTATCGCCCGGTCGCGGGGCAAGCTGCGGGGTAAGAAGCCCAAGCTCTCCGACAAGCAGCAGAAGGAGCTGCGACGTATGCACGACACCGGCACCTACGCGATCAGCGATCTTGCAGAGCTGTTCTCGGTCTCCCGACCAACCGTCTACCGGACGCTGAGCCGTCAGCGGACCGCCACATAACGTTGAAGAAAGCCCGCCACTTACCGCTCAAGGTCACACGCGAGCCACTCGAAACAGGCCCTTTTTTGTCGGAGAACCGTGTCGGCTTTTCTATTGCCGGAGAAACGCTCTTTTGGCACTGTCCCGACATGCTCGTCGGATATGCCCGCGTCTCCACCCAGGATCAGAACCTCGACCTCCAGCGCGACGCCCTGACCCGCGCCGGCTGCGAGCGCCTGTTCGAGGAGAAGAAGTCCGGAAAGGCCGGCACCAAGCGACCAGCCTTTGAGGCAGCGCTGGCTTTCCTGCGCCCCGAGGACGTGCTCGTGGTCTGGAAGCTCGATCGCCTCGGTCGCTCCCTCGTCGAGATGATGCGCACCATCGACGGCCTGCGGGTGAAGGAGGTCCACTTCCGCTCCCTCACCGAGCAGTTCGACAGCGCCACCGCACACGGTCGCTTTGCCCTGCAGATGCACGGTGCCATGGCCGAGTACTTCCTCGACCTCAATCGCGAACGCACCATGGAAGGCCTGAAGGCAGCGCTCGCTCGGGGTCGCAAGGGTGGCCGGCCAAAGAAGCTCAGCGAAGCCGACCTGGAGGCGGCCCGTGCCATGCTCGCAGCCGGCACGATCAGCGTGGCAGAGATCGCCAAGCGTATGGGCGTCAATCGCGACACCTTCTACAGCTACTTCCCCCGTGCCCGCGCCAACAGCATTGCGGTCAAGCCGTGAACCCGCGCATGACACGTATGGCTCCGGCGTTCTGCCGGTCCCGGCCCAATGGATGTAACGGCAGACCGCGTATCCCGCTACGTACCTCCGCTGGCCTCGCGGGGCTGTCGCCCACCGTCCGGTCCGAGATTATCGAAGCCTCATGACGATCAGCCGCCCTCAGCTCGCTGACGCCCTGCTCACGGCCACGCACATCGCCGAGCGGAACCTGATCGCGGCATTTATCGCCGATGCGGCGACTGAGCCCGCGCCCAACCCATTCCCAAACACCAGCGTCGGCGCCGTGCGACAGATCTGGCGGCAGCGCGCCGCGGAGTTCCAGTCGTTTGACGTTCAAGTGGCGGGGCTCGCCTGTCTGCTCGCGGCCTTATCGGACATGAGCGTGAGTGAGCCGTTGGTACAGGAGATCCTACGTGCCGGGCCGCACACGGCAAACGTGTTCCACCAGGGTGCCCACTGCCAGATCGTAGGCGCCGTTCTCTACGGCAAGCCCGGGCATGCGCTGCCGGATGCACCGGCCATGCCGCTTGCGCATCGTGGTCCCAGGCGACGTGTCCGAACCGCCGTGGGGCAGCTCGACCTATTCATGTGAGCGGTACAGCCATGGCTGGGGTGTGCAGCTTTCAGCCGTGGGTATGCACATGTGCTTCCTCGGCGCCCTGATCGCCGCGGAGCCGGCGCCTGTATCACTCCGAAAGGGTCGTTTCGAGGTGTGGTGCGACCGACGGGGATCGAACCCGTATGGATTGCTCCATGCGCTTGTTAGAGGTCCAGCTAGCTGGGCCCCTAGGCAAGCGCACGCGTCTACCAATTCCGCCACGATCGCTACGGAGAGGTATGCGCGAGAACGGACTTCTGCAAGGTAAACTCCCCTGAAAGCGCATGCGTACAAAATCGCTCGGGATCGTGTGAGGCCATTCAAACGGGTCGCTTGTTTCCCCAGTCAAAATTGCAGTCTGATCGATATTCCTTGAAAGGAATAATGCGCTCCCCTAAAATGAGCGCAGAGGTAGGGCTGAGTATGACGAAGCAGGCGGATAAGGTCGTCAAAGCGGTTCGAGTGAGCGGCAGCGATGCAGGCCGCATTGTCGGCAAATCACTACGGGATTTGCGTGAACGAGCTGGTCTTACCCAAATCCAGATGGCGTATCGTCTTAACGTCGGCCAAGCGGCAGTTTCAAAAATCGAACACAGGGGCGATGTTCAAATTTCGTCGTTGCAAAAATACGTTGAGGCTCTAGGCGCTGAGCTACGCATCGACGCCGCGTTTCCCCCGAGCACAGAGACAAACTCGGATCAGAAAAAATTAGGCGCTGGCGACGACCAGCTCGTTTTGCCGATATTTCGGGATGAGCGATTTGACGATCTAAGAGATGTGGTCTTGAGCATCAAGCCTCAGTACACATCAAAGATCCTTGAAGGCGAAAAAACCGTGGAGCTGCGTCGAAGATTTCCAGCTACGCCAAAGGGGACTATAGCCTATATTTATTGCACCTCGCCAGTGCGGGCGATTATCGGTCGCGCTGAAATCACGGAAATTATCAAGCTTCCTGTAGATGAAATCTGGCGCGAGTACCATGCCTCAGCGTCAATCGACAAGTCGGATTTCGACTCTTACTTTAGTGGCATCAACGAAGGCTTCGCTTTGAAATTTGCGAACGCCGAAGCTTTCTCTCGACGGCTAGAATTACCGGAGTTGAGAGAGCGGTTTGGCTTTGAACCGCCTCAGTCTTTTCTCTACGCAACGCCGGTGCTTCGAAAGGCCATAAGGGATGAGTACCCAAACGTATCTCATTGATACGAACGTCATCATAGGTCTCGAAGACAATCATACTGTTCAACCAGCCTTCGCAGACCTCATAAAAGGAGCCGCAAAACATAAAGTCGATATTTTCGTTCACGAAGCAGCTCGGGACGACATTTGTCATGACCGCGATATAGCTCGCCGTTCGATTTCATTAAGCAAACTCGAGAAATTTCAGACTCTCGCCAAGGTCCGCGAGCTGGAGAAAGCGGAGCTTGAACATGAATTTGGCCCGCTAGCGAAAGCAAACGATCTAGTTGATGCAACACTTCTGCATGCCCTCCAAATTGGGGCAGCAGATTTTTTGATTACTCAGGATCGCAGAGGTGGCTCGGGGAATCTGCACAGTGGGGCTGAGTGGAGTCTCTGCCTGACGGCGGCCAGGATGGCTGCGGATCAGGAGCGATGATGAGCAAGCGACAGCGCCGGAACCACCTCCCGGCCTTCAAGGCGAAGGTGGCTCTGGCCGCCTTGCGGGGCGAGAAGACCCTGGCCGAACTGGCCCAGCAGTTCGATGTCCATCCCAACCAGATCACGACCTGGAAGGCCCAGCTTCTTGACGGGGCTGCCGGGGTGTTCGGATCCGTGCCCCGGTCGGAGGCGGCACCGGCCATCGATGTGAAGACGCTGCACGCCAAGATCGGTGAGTTGACGCTGACTAACGATTTTTTGTCCGGCGCGCTCGGCAAGGCCGGTCTTCTGAGCGCAAAGCGATGATCGATCGCGGGCACGACCTGCCTGTCGTCCAGCAGGCCAAGGCACTCGGGATCAGCCGGGGCTGCGTCTACTACCTACCGCGCCCGGTCCCAGACAGTGATCTCGCCGTGATGCGGCGGATGGACGAGTTGCATCTCGAACTGCCCTTCGCAGGCAGCCGGATGCTGCGGGACCTTCTGAACAAGGAGGGCATCGCGATCGGGCGCTGTCATGTCACGATGCTGATGAAGCGCCTGCGCATCGAGGCGCTCTACCGCAAGCCAAACACCTCAAAGGCGAAGCCTGGGCACAAGATCTACCCGTATCTGCTGCGCGGCCTGATGATTGATCGGCCCAATCAGGTCTGGGCCATGGACATCACCTACGTTCCGATGGCGCGTGGGTTCGTCTACTTGGCGGCCGTGATCGACTGGTTCAGCCGTCGGGTCCTGTCCTGGCGGCTGTCGATCACCATGGAGGCCGACTTCTGCGTCGAAGCTCTGGAGGAAGCGCTCGCCCGGCACGGCAAGCCGGAGATCTTCAATACGGACCAGGGCGCGCAGTTCACCAGCCACGCCTTCACCAGCGTGCTGCGGGAGGCGGGAATCGCCATCAGCATGGACGGCAAGGGCGCGTGGCGCGACAACGTCTTCGTCGAGCGCCTGTGGCGGTCGGTCAAATACGAGGAGATCTATCTGCACGCCTACGACAGCGTCAGCACGGCGCGCGCCTCGATCGGCCGGTACCTCGCCTTCTACAACGGGCGCAGGCCCCATTCGAGCCTTGACCGGCGTACCCCCGACCAGGCCTACTTCGACAGGCTGCCGCATCCCGCGGCGGCCTGACCCCGGCAGAACTCCACTTATCCAAGCCCAGGTCGCTGTTCAGACAAACCGAGCCACCTCTCGCGGCATTCATGCGCGAGCGCGGCGCCATTCGGCAGAGCTGAGTGGGCGGGTCCTGTTTGTTGCAGATGCCGTGCAACTGCTCAAGACAACGTACGAACCGGTCGAAACACCGATCCGGTACGTCGAAGAAGTTTCAGCTCACACCATACCTTTGAAAGATAAAATATTTGATAGCCTGAGAGAGGATTATCCGCCTTTTGACAAATGGTGGAAAGATAAATGCGTCAAAGAACGCAGAGATTGCTGGGTAGTGTATGACGATGGCTTGGCAGGACTCATCGTAAGAAAAGACGAGACAGGAGCCAATACGGACGCGACGATTAAATCGAAGAAAATTCTTAAAATCTGCACTTTTAAAGTGCGTCCTGAGAAACGCGGCGTCAAACTCGGAGAACTTTTGCTGAAGAAAGTTTTCTGGTTCGCGCAGCTAAATAAGTACGACCTTGCTTATATAACTACGTATGAAACGCAAGTCGCATTGATAGATTTGCTCGAATACTACGGTTTTAAGCATACCGCCACGAAAGATGATGGCGAACGCGTCTATGAAAAACAGTTTTCGCAAAAACGGCTCCCTGCGACACCGGAAGCTTCTCACTTCGATACCGCGAGGTTGAACTATCCGCGATTTGTGACCGAAGAAGGTGTGCGGGCCTTTGGCGTACCGATCAAGGAGGCCTATCACGATACCCTGTATCCTGACCTCCGTAATTCCCCACAGCCTGACCTATTCGAAGCGCTGGGGATGGGTACTGGCCCTAAACGCCCGGGCAACACAATACGCAAAGTTTATTTGTGCCGGGCGCAATCCAATCTCGGAAAGCCGGGATCAATTCTTCTGTTTTACAAAGGCAAATCGAAGAATTTTCCGTCTCAAGCTTTAACGGCAGTCGGTATTTTCGAAGAATTTTCAGTCGCGACTTCCACCAAGGACCTCTTGCATATGACAGGGGGGCGGTCGGTCTATAGCGAGACGGAGCTTATCGATTGGAAGGCGTCCCCGCACCGGCCAGTTAAAGTAATAAACTATCTCCTAGCGGGCTACATAGATCCTACGATTTCGCTTGATGAACTGAGAGAACACGGCGTTATTCCGGGTCACCCGCCCCAATCCATATTTGAAATTGGTGGAGCAGCCTTGCGTCTGATCTTGCCGCGCATGAACTTGGGGTTTCAGACGTGAAACAGCTAACAATCGCCATGCTCGGCGTTTCTGGAGTTGGAAAATCCACCTTGCTTCGGAGGCTGGCGGAGGTAGCCAATTTTCAGCACTTACAAGCTAGTGCACTCATTCGGAGCGCGCGGGAAGCTTTGGAAGCTCGGGAAATAGAACCCGATATGCTTCGACATTCTAATATCGACGAAAATCAGAAATTGTTAATTCTAGGGTTTGAACGCGCCATCGACCCTACAGCAGAAATTGTCATCTTAGATGGTCATTCAGTGATTGATACACCGCAGGGGCTCACACCTATCAGCCCGTTGGTGTTTGGTGCACTTGGTGTTGAGCAGCTTATTTTTCTAGCTGAAAATCCGTCTACGATTGTTCAACGTCGAGAGTTAGACGAAAGCCGAAATCGGCCTGCACGGAGCGTTTTGGAACTTGAGAAGCATCAGGATGCGGCTCTCACAAATTCGCTCAAAATTTGTTTACACCTTAGAATACCGCTTACCGTACTCAGCGATAGCAATCCTCATAAGCTAGCTGCCTTCATCTCAGCCGCGAAATCGTCTGACGGCTGACGTCGTAGCTGCGCCCAATGCTCGCTGGCGACTCTCCTTCAATGTCACGCCGCCGGATAGCCTCGCGCTGCTGATGCGGGGTAAGCTTGTGCTTCGGGCCAAATTTCACTCCATCCGCTTTCGCCTTCGCCCGCCCAGCAGCGGTACGCTCGCGCAGCCGCTTATGCTCAAGCTTCGCTGCTAGGCCGAGGACAGCCAGCACTACGTCGGCCAAGTCGCTGGTCGTGTCGATGATCGGCTCCGCGATTGAACGCAGCCCGACGCCGGCACCTTTAAGTCACGAGCGATGGTCAGGAGGTCGGCCGTATCACGGCTCAGGCGGTCGATTGCCGGGATGATGACGGTATCGCCTCGACTGACGGACCCGAGGAGCTCCCGCAGTTGCGGGCGCTGAGTGTTCAACCCGGAGAGCTTGTCGTGCAGGATGCGCTCGCACCCAGCGGCTTCGAGCTGGCCGATCTGGGTAGCGAGGTCTTGGGCGTTGGTGGAGACGCGGGCATAGCCGAAAATCATGCCCACATCTTGGCTGGGGTTTATGGACGGGAAAAGCGCTTTTCGATCAAGGGCAGGAGAGTGTGTCCATAAATCAAGATATGTGGACGGAGCGACCGTGATCGCGTTGCCTCGGTCGCAAAGCCTGAGAAGGAGATCGGCCCGGCAACGGCGGATATCCGGCGGCCCAGCTAATCGGTCGCGTTAGGACTTGGCGACGTCCCAAGGGTTGATGACCTCAAGGCCACAGCCCTCAAAGCCACCCACGTCGCGCGTGGCGATGCGGAAGCCAGCCGCCGCCGTGACGGCGGCGATCAGCGCATCGAAACCCTCGATCCGAACGCCTGCCGTGCGCCGCGCCATCGCGATCTGCGCATAATGCTCGGCTGCACTGCCGTTGAACGGCAAGACGCGACCGGCAAATTCCTCGGAGAAGATGGCCTGAACCACCGCCTCGAACCCCTCACGGCGTCGCCCGGCCGGAAGAGCCGCTACGCCGTAGAGGATTTCCGCCCGGTTGATGCTCGTTGTGTAGAGCGATGGGCGGGGCTGCTCGGCAACCCATGCAGTCACGGCCGGGTCGGGCGCCGGCCGCATCAGCTCCGAAATCACGTTGGTGTCGAGGACGATCATCGCCCGAAGCTGGGCGGCTCACCGATTGAGATGGCCGGATGATCTTCAAGCTCGATGCCACCAAACGGCGCGACCCGCCGGCGGATCGCCTCCGCCAGGTTCACCGACTCGGCCGCTTCGGTGCCGAGTGTGTCCGAGAGGATTGAACGCGCCTCGGCTTCCATCGATCGACCGTTCCTGGCAGCGCGCACGCGAAGCCGCTCTTTCACCCAACCGTCGAGATTACGGATCGTGATCGTCGCGCTGGGTGCATGGGAAACAGCCATGCTCTGATTGTAGGCGTTGCTAGCACTGCTAGCAACGAAATCGTTTTTGGCACTCTGCGTCCCGCCTTATCATCGCTCGATGTGGTGACCCCGCTCACGCTCGTGTAGCGGATCGGAGCGACCGAGGCGGCTGGCAAGCTCGTCGACCAAAGCACGCCTCGCCCGGGCCGGTGCCTGCGTCAGACGACGCCCGTAGGCATCCACCAGCCGCCACGTCGGCACGATGAGCTGCTCCACGCCGAGCCACGCCATCGCTTCACGTAAAAGCCGCGTCGCACGCATCACGCGCGGCACCTCCAACCCTCGGCCGACAGGCTCGCGCGTTCCCAGCGATCCATCCCGCACGAACGCACCCCGATCGGCGGCGTAGTCGATCACGTTGGCCTTCTCGCTGTAGTTCCGCGCCTCACGGAACAGGCGCTCCAGCACCATCGCGTCGGTGGCTGACATCCGCGCATCCTCCTGATGCTGACGGCACAGGGCATCGAGCCGGTCGCGCTCGACCACCACCCTAGTCTCATGCCGGTGCCGGGTCAGGCCGACATAGACTTCCCGCGCGTCCGTGGCCGCTCCGACATACATCACCGCTGCGGAGGAGGTCCGGCCCTGCGCCGCGTAGGCGGTGCCGGCATAGCCGTGCACGATCCTGGGCTGCGCTCGCTTCCGGCCGAACCGCGGCTGTTGCGCCAGATCCAACCATGCGGCCTCGAATTCGCGGCCATCTTCCAGCGCCAGGCGCAGGCGTGCTCCTCCCTCCGGCTCGGCCATGATCGCCTCGATCCGGGCGTGGTTGCCGTTGCGCAATCCGAGATGCGGCAGGCTCTCGCCGAAGCGAAGGGTGTCGCCGACCGCGAGCGCGAGTGGCACCGGCCTGTCGTCGCGGTCGCGCGCCGGCAGGGTGACCAGGTCGGGGCCGAGGCGTCCCTCCGCCCGCAGCACAGCCCGCGCCCGCACGTTCAAGGCGGCCGCGTCGGCGTTGCGCCGGGTCACAATCAGCACATCCTCGCCGTGCGCCGCGCGCTGCTCGCTCCAGACTGCGAGCACGCGCGCCTGCGCGGCCTCGGCGCCGGCGATCAGCTCGACCCGGTCCCGGGCCGCGTAGGCGCGCAGGCCCGCCTCGACCTCACCACGCGCCATCAGCACCGAGGCGGCGCGCTGCCACTCCACCGTCTGCCGGCGGACCTGTTCGAGCACCGCCGAGCGCCCGACCACATCGGCGACCGCACGCAGAGCGCTCGCGCCCCCGACTGAGGCGAGCTGCCGTCGGTCGCCGATCAGAACCACCTTCGCCCCGGCCGACCGGGCCGCGCTCAGCACGGCCTCCAGGTCGCGGGTCGCGACCATCCCGGCTTCGTCGACCAAAACCACGGTCCCGGCATCGAGCACGGCCGAGTGGTCGGGGCGATGGATGGCATCCGGATCTGCAGCCTGCGTCCGGTCCTGGCGCCAGCGCGCGATCGCCTGCGCCGGGATCCCGGTCGAGCGCCCGAGCTCGTCGGCGGCCACCCACGACGGCGCGAGGCCGATCACACGGAGACCGGAGCCGCGGGCGGCGGCCACCAGGGCGGCCGCCGTCGTGGTCTTCCCGGTGCCTGCGCCGGCCTGCAGCAGCGACACCCCGTCCCGACCGGCGGCGTGGCGCACGGCGTCGCCCTGCTCGGGGCTGAGATGAGGGGCGCGCGCCAGCGCGCCCTCGACCGCCTCGGGCGTGATCCAGGTCCGTTCCAGGAGGCGATCGGCCGCGCGCAGCATCGCGGCCTCGCAGACGGCGATGCCCGGGCTGGTCCAGCACGCGCTGGCGCCCGGCACCATCGCGGCGTCGGCCAGCGGTAGCAGCGTGCCGTTCCGCTCCAGTTGGCCGAGTTCCGCCTCCACGGCGTCGACCCCGATGCCGGCGACGCCCGCGATCTCCAGGGCTTGCTGGAGCAGGTCCTTGCGCGCCACGACGCTCTCGTGCCGGAACAGGGCCGAGGCGGCGCGCGCCACCGGGCCGTCGCCGGGGATCTCGGGCGGATCGAACGGGCTCTCCCGCTCCAGATCGCGCTCAGCGGCCACCGCCAGGGCGGGATCGCGCTCGGGGTGACGTGCGGCTAGCCACGGATCGATCGCGCAGACGGCGAGTTCCTCGCGCCAGCGCGCCTCCAGCTCCGGCCCGGTCGGCAGTTCCTCTTTGCCCCGGCGGGTCGCGAGAGCGGCGATCTCGCGCTGTGCGCTGCTGGCGCCTGTGCCCGCATAGGCGAGGATCTGCTCCGAGCGCTTGGAGAAAGCCTGGAGCAGCGTCTCCGGCAGGCCGGCGACCTCCCACTGCCCGCGCCCGGCCTCGCGATACTGCAGGCCAAACCGCTCGCGCAGCCCCTCGGCGAGTGCCGCCCTGTACGCCGCCCCTAATCCGAGCTGGGCGGCGTACAACCGCTCGGGCTCGATGGTCAGGTGCGTCCGCGACTTGTACCGGCCGGCGCCGGCATTCTCGGGCGCACCGGCGACGTTGATAAACACGCAGTGCGTGTGAATATTTGGATCACCTTCTCTGGTTGTATAGTGATCGAACCGGCCGACGATCAGGTCGCGCGGGCGATGCTGCTCGGTGCCGCCGGCGCCGGTCCGGACGGTTACGAGGCCCTCCGCGGTGACAAAAGTCAGCGCCCGCTCGACGGCAGCGCGATGGGCGGCCTCGATCGCAGCGCGCTGCTCAGGCGTGCCGGCCATCCAAAGGACTGACACGCTCTTCCCGGGGGTCATGGTACAATCGACGCCGGCCCAGTGCCCCGGGCCCGCACCGCGCACTAGCGGCTTGCCCGTGCCAGGGTGGATCCCCGCGCACAGGTCGCGGAACGAGGCGGCATCGATCGCTGCGCCGTGGCGCACGATCGTGCCGCCGCTGCTCCACCACACCCCACCACCGTCCGAGAGGTAGTACTCGTCCCTCTTATCGGGTCTGGCTTCGCGCTGGCTGTCCTGCGTGTAGTACGCCGCCGCCGGTGAGCCAGCACCGAGCCGGTGCAGCGAGGCGGTCACGGCGCCGGATCGGCGACGCCGTCGCCCTTGTGCAGGCGACAGACCTTGGAGAGGTCGATGCCGGCCGACGGCGCGCCGAGTTCGCCGACCGCCTGGGCCATGTCGAGGATGGCGCCGTCGATCTGCTCCATCCGCTCGACCAGAACGCGGTGACGGATCGCCACCTCCAGGTGCTGAGCGACGCACGCGGCAGCCAAGCTCTCAGCGGACCAGCCGCGCTCGGCCGCGGCGGCCCCCAACCGGGCGGCGAGTGCCGCCTCCAGGGTCACGGTGAGCTTGACCTCCTGGGACATCGGCGTACCTGCTGCGCGCGGATCGGGGCGGCAGGCCTGGCACGGTCGAGGCGGCTGGGCGAGGCCGACAGGGCCGCGCGGTTAACGCCGGGTCACTTCAGTGCGTGAGGTGTGATCCATCTCGACCATGGTCGTTTAACGGCAAACGCAACGGCAAGGGCTGGCAGCCCTGGCAAAGCCTCGTGGCCAAGCCGACGTTAACCCCGGGCCGGGCAACGCTCCCGGCCATGACCCTCGATCCCAAGCGCCTCGCCCGGGACGCCAAGCGCGTGCAGGCCACGCGTCCCACCGCCGGCATCGGTCGGGAGACCACGGGCGTGACCCGCGCCGTGCGCGACGGCCTGCCGATGATCCGCCAGTTGCGCGAGGGCGGCATCACCTGGGCGGCCATCGCCGCGGCGATGGCCGCCCAGGGCGTCACCCAGGGTGCGGGAAAGCCCCTGACCGCCTCCCGCCTCACCGCCATCGTCGGTCAGGTCGAGGCACAGCTGCGCCGGCAGGCCGAGCGGGCAGCCGCCCGCCGCGCGCGACCCGACCTCGCCGCTCCACAGCCGCCGCTCACCGGCGATACCGCTGCCCCGGCGCCGGTCGCACCGGTCCCGAACACTCCGCCGCCCGTCCCCGACCGCGCCGCGCCTGCCAGTGAAGAAGCGATCCGGCGCGCGGGCCTCGACGCCCTGCACAAGCTCCTGAAGAAGGCCTGACCCCATGCCGCGCATCCTCCTCGTCGCCCAGGACAAGGGCGGCTCCGGCAAGACCGTGTTGGTGCGCGCGCTCGCCGAGTGCCTGCCCGCCGCCCGCCTGATCGAGATCGAGGCCGGCCGCCGTCTGGTCGAGCTCGACGACCGCCTCGCCTTCTTCCCGGTCCGCGCCGAGCGCGGCGAGATCAACCGCACCGGCGGCGCGGCGGCGCGCGCCGAGTTCGACGGCGTGCTCAACGCCATGGCCGCGGCCGAGGGGCCGGTGATCGTCGATGTCGGGGCCAACACCGCCGGCTCGCTCCTGCCGCTGATCCGCGAGGCGAGCGGGCGCTATGGCCGACGCGGCATCACGTTCGCCCTGCTCGTCGTGCTCACCAGCGAGCCCGGTGCTCTGGCCAACGCTCCGGTCCTGCTCGACCTCGCCGCCCCGTTCGTAACTGCCCGCTTCGTGGTCGAGAACCAGGTCGAGGGCCCGGTCGACCCGGCCGCCCTGAAGGCTCTCGGCAAGGGCGTCACCCTGACCCGGCTGGAGCTGCTCAGTCTCGACGCGCGCGCCAACGAGCTCCTACAGCAGGGTGGCTTGCGGTTCATCGGCGAGGACCTCGCCGCGGCCGAGGACAACCTCGCCGCAAAGTTCGGCTTCGCCGAGGCCGGTCGCATCGTCGAGGATCTCACCGCCTTCCGCGCCAAGGCGATGGCCGCCGCTGCCCCCGCTGCGGCGTGGCTGGAGAGCTGAGCCCATGGCCCGCGCCCCCACCACCGTCCAGGATCGCCTACGCGCCGCCCGGGAGGCCGAACGCGCCGCCGCGCGCCGGGTGAGCGCGGCGAGTCGGACGCGGCTGACCGAACTGCTGCGGCTCGTCCCGCGCGATCGCATGGCCCATCTCGACGACCCGGCCCTGACCGGTCCCGACCGGGTCAGCCTGCGCCGCTCGATCCAGGTCGCCCTCGCCAAGCCGCGGCGACGATGGCGACCGAATGGCCGGATGCTCGCGCGCGGGCGCCGCTTCGGCGTCTGGCTGCTGCGCGGGGTCCTCCACCCGGCCGTCCTCGCCCTCCTGGTGGTCGCAGGAGGCTGGTTCGAGCTCGCCCGCCGGGCGACGCCACAGGTCGGACGCACACTGCAACCGCTGGCCACCAACCTGTCGGGGCCGCGCGGTTTCGTGATGACCTACACCGTTCCGGCGAATTCCTGGGTCGCCATCGACAGCCTCGAACGCGACCTCGCCTGGATCCGGGTCTGGGAGCCCAGGCAGGGCTACCTGCATGGTGCGGTCTGGCGCGCCGGCCTCGATCTGGCGCCCGCGCGTTGATCGGGGTGGCGCCGGTTCGCCACCCTGTCCTGTTTAGACGGCGCGCCAGTGATCGGGCTTCTTCTTGTCGTTGAGGTGCCGGACCCGGGCGACGTGAGGGCTATGGCCCTGTGTCTTCGCCCAGGTGATCGCCGCCTGCTGCGTGGCAGCCGTGTGCAGCACGTGATCGGCGTGATCCTCGACGACGTAGTCGTCGATCTTCGTCCCCTCGGGACGGCCCTTCGGTCGGGCTTCGACGTAGACGACGGCCATCAGCTTCCTCCATGTGTTGGCCAGGCTATATGGCCCGCATCCATGGGAATTCAACGAATGATCTATCAGCGATAATTTGACCATGCCGGCCACATTGCCTACGTAGACAGGCTATAGGCTTACAAAGATTTGCACATGAATGCTTTCGGGCGGCCTGCGATCAGGCGTAGGGTCCCCGGAAAAGGTCGCCGAGCGCCTTGCGCCGGAACAGCGTCGCCCAGCGGCGTCGGCGATGCTCGGGGCGGTCGTGGATCATGTGGCACCGCTGACAGAACGCGGCCAGGTTGGCGCCGACATTGTTGGCCGTGTCGTGGTCGCGGTGGGCAGCAGCCAGCACCACCCGGGTCCGGCGCACGACCCCGAGGATGTCCACAGCTCCAGGCGTGAAGCGTACGCGCCGCCCGCTTCCGTCACGCCAAGATGCCACCTCCCCGTCCCACCAGCGGCCGTCGCCGAGGTGGACCACATTCTGCCCGTGCGGCCTGCCGCAACACTCACAGCGCCCGGCTGCCCGGTCGAACCGGATCATCCGGGAGAGCTGCGGTCAGTCGATCGGGTAGAAGAAACGGTGCTCGCGCCGGATCGGCATGGTGCGGGTCGAAAACAGGGCGTCAAAGCGTGACCGTAGAGCGGAACCGGTCACACGCCCAGGGGTCTGCGCGCGCGGCCGACGCAGTGCCAATCATCGGCCGATGCACACGACGGAATGCCCGGATGCGGCGCCGTGACCCGCGCCCGCCGGAACCCGGCCGTGAACGGCATCTCCTCGGAGAACACCGCATCTGGACGCGAGGACGGGGATCACGCACCGTCGCGCACCGGTCTGCCAGACTCAAGCGGTCGTCCGCACCGGAGCCACGAGGTCGAGCAACCCTGCGCATCGAGCATCCCTGTGGGCGAACGTCTTGGCGAGCTTGAGCGGGTCGGTGGTATGCGCCGGGCTGTTGAGGAACACGAGTGTGTGCCGCTGGGTCAGCGCGGCCAAGTCCGAGGCTGGCACCAGTGCTTCCGCCACCGCGGTCGAGCTCCGGCTCACCTTTCCGGTGGCGGGATCAGTCGTCTCGGTCTCCTGCACCCCGGTGAACGTCCCCAGAGCCTTCGACCAGCGCTCCCGCTCCTCGCCCTGTGCCCCGGAGAGGTTGAACAGCATGATCACCTCGGCGGTGTCGCGCAGGATCGCGGCCCCGGCCTCGCCGTAGGCCTCGACCATCTGCGCCTCCGACTGCCAGAAGCTCCACACCGACACGCCGTAGCCCGGCAGTTCGCCCGCCCCGCGCAGGATCGCGTCGAAGCGCCCGAGCACGAACGCTTCGTCGATGATCACCAGGACCCGCTCGGCTACCGGCGTGCGCCTCACCGCGCTGAACAGGCTTGCCAGCAGCCAGCGCACGTAGGGGGCGATCTCCGTACGCCGATCGTCGGCCGGAAGGACGATGAACAGGTCGGTGTCGCCCGCGCAGACTGCATCGAGTGCGAACGTGTGGCCGGTCACGACCCGTCGCATGCGCGCGTCGAGCAGCCAGCCGAACGCCTGGGCCGCGGTCGACAGGATGTTGGCCCGGCTCTTCTCGTCGTCAGAGCCGAGGATGCCGCGTGCATCCTCGGCGACCGGGTCCGTATGCCCCTCCAGCGCGGTCAGCAACGCCTCACCGCGCCCCCGTACCAGCACCGTGGCCTCGGTCACCCCCTGGCCGGCCCGGATCACGACCTGCAGCGCGGCTACGACCAGGACGACGGCGCGGTCGCGGAAGAACGTTCCCGCCTCACTGGTCCGGTCCACCTCCGGCAGGAGGGCGCGGGCCATGCTCTGGAGCTCCAGCACGTCCTCGGGATCGAGCCCGAGCAGCGGATCCCAGCGGTCGGAGCCGCCGGCCAGACCGAGGGGATCGAGGACGCGCACGGTCTGGCCGATGGCCTCGCGCCGCCGCCGGGCGGCGCGTACGACGTCGCCCTTGGGGTCGACGACGACGATCGGGCCGCCCCACGCCTCGGGCTCCGGAAAGGCGACGTTGGGCAAGATCGCGCCACTGGTCTTGCCGGTGCGCGGCGGAGCGATGGTGATCAGGTTGCCCTCGACCGAGACCCTGACGGCTCGGCCTGAAGCCGGGTCGAGCCCGAGTTCGATACCCCGGCGCATGCGCGCGAGATCCGGCCGCCCAGCGAAGCGGGCGTCACCGAAGCGCTTCAAGCGGTGGCGCAGCGGCACGAGCCGTCCGCCCATGGCGAGGAGCACCGCGAGGAAGAGCGCCGTGCTCCAGACCGCCAGGAAGGCGAGGCGGCCGCCGCCGCTCAAGCTGTTCGTGCGGCCGAGCAGCATGTCTCGGTAGGTCGTGCCCATCCGCTCGAAACAGCCGAGCCAGCCGGCCAGGCCGGGCCCCGTCGGGGAGAACCAGTCCAGAGGGGTGCCTGGAATGCCGGGCCATGCTCGCGGGTCGAGGCCGTGGCTGGCGAGGTAGGCAGCCGGGTAGCCGAATAGGAAGGCCGACAACGCCAACAGGAGGACGAGGCCGACGCGGAGGGGGAAGTCGGGACGATGCATCCGGCCGCCGTAGCCCACCGCCTCTGAGCGAAGCCGATACCGATCAAGGCCAACTTGAGCGGTATCGCAGAAACACCGTTTACCGCTCGACTCGATCGCAACACCGACAAGAGAATTCGTTAGTCTCGGTTTGGCAGACAGTCGACCAGCGGGCGCAAAGAACCGCTCAAGCAAGCGCAATCCTGGCTATCTCGTATCACCGGAAGCTAATCAGACTATGCCTTATCCTGAGCAGATCATCGCGGCATTTCGAGCTGCTCTCGCACCGGTGGAGCCGCTCCGTCAGATCCCGGCCGGTTGGTTGCTCTACAGAGGTGGCGGTAGGCCTGATGCGGGAATGTTTCCGATTCGACCGGGATACGTGTTTCTATCGTCGTATCCTGCCTACGCGCGGAGCTACGCGGGTGACTGGAACTATCACCCCTACCGCTACGTCTATCGCTGCCTAACCAACCAGCCACTATCAGTATGTGTCGTTCAAGGCATGAAATCTATAGTCGATGTTGCGATAGATTTAAGACTGACCACTAGAATCAACGCGACGATTTGGCAGCGCGAAAACATGCTTCCAATTGCAAATGAAGCCCTGAAAGGACCAATCGACGGCATCGTCTTCATCGACCCGAATGACGACACGACGGACGAAGTGCTCGTCGATAACTCCCGCGTGCTCCTTGATCTTGAAGATCTCTACGTCTTCCACAAGGATCATCGTGATCCAACGCGTGAGGCGGAAGTTTTGGCCGGCGGCCCAGCCGCCTAGGCGGACGGCTAAATCTCCGGCCAATGCTGCGTCGGCATCTTCGACACCTAACGGCGGGCGGCGGCAGGCTGAGCTTCGATCTCTTCTGGACGCGCGAACAACGATATCGTCCGGCTCCGTCGGGCACTTCCGTTTGGGCGGCGCGGAGGCAGATCGGTTCGGAGCCGCCGGACGTTTGGGCTTGGCCCTGCGTAACACAGCGCCGCGGAGGCCCAGAGCATGGGAGTGTGGCCCGGTGAGAAGGTCCGCGCGGTTCGGAACCAGCTCCGCCGGCCGGCGGGCGATGTCTTCGACGGCACGCACAGCCGACCGGACCCCATCCGAGGCGTCGTACAGATTGGAGACGTTGCCGGCGATCTTCGCTCCGATGGCCAGCAGGTGGGCTTCGGCATCACGTGGGGCCGCACCGGCCGGCCCGCTGGATTTGGCGGCCGTGTGAATCGCACCGGCAAGCTCGCCCATAGGTAAGGCGAAGCAGGGCTGCGATCCTGCGCCGGTAGGGTGGCCGTCGTCGTTCGTCATACCGTCCGTTCATGTGCAGCCACCGCATGGCTTAATCCGCGCCACCACCCGCCCGGATTCGAGAATGTGCCGCTCGGGCAAGGTCGCCCGCTGCCCTCCGGCAGCGCTGGGACGGGTGGGTTATCCTCGATTCTAAGGGGATTAGAACTTGAGTAGGCGTGGGCTTCGCGGATTTGCACCCTCCCCTCTCAGCTTCATCTCCTCTCTCAGACCGGTCGGATCGGACTGGAAGCGTCGGTGATGGGGTCTTGCGGGCGAGCTGCAGCCAGGCCGTCCATTCAGGCGCGACAATCCGCACGATGTTGGTGTCGTTGCGAAACCCGGTGATCCGCCGCTCCTCGACCGTCACGAGCCCGAGCTTCCCGGCTTCACGGATGGCATTGCGGACCGTGGTCTCAGCCACACCGACGATTGCCGCGAGCTGTCCGACGGCCAGTCGGCAGTCCTTCCGCCGCACGACCTCGGCCGCCACGAGCGCCAGCACCGCCTGCTCGGCCAGAGTGAACCGGGCCGCTAACGCTGGCGGGAGCCGCCCCGAGGCGGCCCAGCGGCGACGGCGCTCCAGCGAGGCATCCGTGCGCGGGCGTGAGCCGACGGCCCTTCTGGCAGATGCTGTGTTATCCTGAGCGGCCTGGCTATCGCCCGACTTAGAGGCTGCTGGCGCGGCCAGAGTAAGCCGCCGAGCAGTTGGCGCCTCGATGCGTGTCTCGATCAGGCCAGACAGCACCTCGGCCTCGGCCTCAGTGACCCTCCCCTCCCCATAAGCGCGCCAGAGCAGCGCCGTTACCTGGGGCAAGGTGAGTCGGGTGGCCGCTTCGATCGCGCGGCGGATCTCGTCTGCAAACACGTGTCTCGGCCCTTATCCACAGGGCCACAGGGGGACGTTCGGCGGCGCAGGCTGTGCGCTCCGTTCAAGACAAGCCGGTATCGTCGCGGGAATTGGCGTTCCCGCTTGACGCCAGGGGCGTCTTCATGGCTTGTGAGGGAGTGTCAGCGGCCTCACAGGCCATTTCGATTTTCGACGGGCTCCTCGTTTGGCGACGGGGGGCCCGTTGGCTTTTCAGGGTCCTACTGCGGCGGTTGCTCTCCTGAATG
>Ga0160428_1000631_pt1 | contig 35755 bp, 30 predicted proteins | sample SolpanmetagenomM_FD_108198 | JGI IMG/M metagenome (GOLD analysis project Ga0160428, IMG submission 108198) | Solar panel surface microbial communities from Lawrence Berkeley National Laboratory, California, USA - M | ecosystem: Engineered > Built environment > Solar panel > Unclassified ... | reverse complement strand
TGGCGGTACTCCTTGTAGGTGGTCGAGCCGATGCAGCGCAGCGTGCCCGAGGCGAGCGCCGGCTTGAGCAGGTTCGACGCGTCCATGGCCCCGCCCGAGGTCGCACCGGCGCCGATCACCGTGTGGATCTCGTCGATGAACATGATGGCGTTCGGGTGCGCCTCGATCTCCTTCATCACCTGCTTGAGGCGTTCCTCGAAATCGCCCCGGTAGCGGGTGCCGGCGAGCAGGGTGCCCATGTCGAGGGAGAAGACCGTCGCGTCGGCCAGGACCTCCGGCACCTCGTGCTGGATGATCTTGCGCGCCAGCCCCTCGGCGATGGCGGTCTTACCGACACCGGGGTCGCCGACCAGCAGGGGGTTGTTCTTCTGCCGGCGGCAGAGGACCTGGATGGTCCGCTGGACCTCGCTCTCGCGGCCGATCAGCGGGTCGATCTTGCCGTCGCGGGCCTTCTTGTTGAGGTTGACGCAGTAGGCGTCCAGGGCGTCGCCCTTCTTCTTGGCGCCGCCGCGGGGATCGCCCTCGTCGCTCGGACGCTCGGACGCGCCCTCGTCCTCGGCGCCGCGCACCGGCTTCGACTCCGACGCACCGGGCCGCTTGGCGATGCCGTGGCTGATGTAGTTGACCGCGTCGTAGCGGGTCATGTCCTGCTCCTGCAGGAAGTAGGCGGCGTGGCTCTCGCGCTCGGCGAAGATCGCCACCAGCACGTTGGCCCCCGTCACCTCCTCGCGGCCTGAGGACTGGACGTGGATCACCGCGCGCTGGATCACGCGCTGGAACCCGGCCGTGGGCTTGGCGTCCTGCCTGCCGTCCCCGGTGAGGTTGGAGAGTTCCGTGTCCACGTAGTCGACGAGGCTGCGCTTGAGCGTGTCGATCTCGACGTTGCAGGCGCGCATGACCGCGGCCGCGTCCTGGTCGTCCACGAGGGCGAGCAGGAGATGCTCCAGCGTCGCGTATTCGTGCCGGCGCTCTCCCGCGAGCGCCAGGGCGCGGTGGAGGGCTTGTTCTAGGCTGCGTGAGAAGCTTGGCAAAGCTGGCCTCTGTGTGGGTGCCTACCGCGAGCGGCGCCTATTTCTTTTCCATAACGCACTGGAGAGGATGTTGGTGTTTGCGTGCGAAGTCCATGACCTGCGTCACCTTGGTCTCCGCCACCTCGTAGGTGAAGACCCCGCACTCGCCGACCCCGTTCTGATGCACGTGCATCATGATCTGGTAGGCGTCCTCGTGGCTCTTGTTGAAGAACCGCTCGACCACCAGCACCACGAACTCCATCGGCGTGTAGTCGTCGTTCAGGAGGAGAACCCGGTAGAGGCTCGGCCGCTTCGTCCGCGTTTTCGTGCGGGTGATGATCGCGGTGTTGGACCGGTCGTCGCCGCCCGGCGTGCGCGACCCGGACGCCGTGATCGCGGTCCGCGCCGGCCGAAGACTCCTCGTCGAACTCGCGGTGCCCTGCATGGGGACCTGTGTCATGTGCGTCGAACCGATCCCTCGATTGGAGCGGGCGTCGCCGGCCCTGGCGGGCGTTCTTGTCCGGGCCCTGCCGGGGGCAGCGCTCAGCTCCACCGCCGGTAATCTACAGACGGTGAGCCGACTTCGCCAGACGCCTGTGCGCACTTGTCCGCCCCGCACAGCTTGTCCCCGGTGCAGGGCCGCCGCGCCCATCCGGCGGCCGGCCCCCGCGCGGCCGCCGGATGGGCGCGGGGATCGCGGCCAGGATCCGACCCGGTCGCCCCGTCGTGGCACGGGTCGCCCCGGGTCGTCACGGGTCACCCTGGCTCCGCAGGCGCGGGTACGGACGGCGCGGGCCGCAGCGGCCTTCCGCAGCCCCGGCGCCCGGCAAGTCGCGTTCAGGCCAGCATGATCCGGTATTCAAAACGCCGGCATTAACGGGCCTGTAACTGCACTTGCCTAACTCTCCGATGATGCAGCGGGGCCACGCAATCGGCGCGGGGCCACGCAGGGGACACGACCGGCCAGCACCGGTCTCGCGAGGCAATCAGGCGTGATGCGTAGCGTAGTAGGCCGCTCCCGGACGATACCCGCGCTGCCGGCCGCCCTGGCGGCCGCGGCGGTCCTGACGGCCCTGGCCGCGCCGGCCGAAGCGAGGCGCGGGCGGCATCACCATCACGTGCGCGCCAGCGGCGGCTACAACCCGCCCTACGCCGCCATGGTGGTGGATGTGAAGAGCGGGAAGACCCTGCACGCGATCAACGAGGACGCCCTGCGCCACCCGGCCTCGATCACCAAGGTCATGACGCTCTACATGCTGTTCGAGCAGATGGAGCGCGGCAAGTTCGCCCTCGACTCGGACCTGACCATCTCGGCGCACGCGGCCGCACAGGCTCCCTCGAAGCTCGGGATACGGCCGGGGCAGACGATCTCGGTCGAGGACGCCATCAAGGCGATCGTCACGAAGTCGGCGAACGACGTGGCCTGCGCCATCGGCGAGAACATCGCGGGCTCCGAGGAGCGTTTCGCCGAGATGATGACCGCCAAGGCGCGCGCCCTCGGCATGAGCCGGACCCATTACGCGAACGCCTCCGGCCTGCCCGACCCGGATCAGATCACCACAGCCCGCGACCTGACCGTGCTGGCCCGCGCGATCCAGGACCGGTTCCCGCACTATTACCGCTACTTCCAGACGCGATCCTTCGCGTTCCGCGGCCGGGTGATCGGCAATCACAACCACCTGCTGGGCAACGTCCAGGGCGTCGACGGGATCAAGACCGGCTACACCCGGGATTCCGGCTTCAACCTGATGACCGCGGCGAAGTCCGAGGGCCGCCAGATCGTGGCGATCGTCCTCGGCGGCAAATCCGGCGCGAGCCGCGACCGGATCATGGCCGACCTCGTCCGCTCAAGCCTGCCGCGGGCCTATGCCGGCGCCCGGACGTCCCCGGCGGTCACCGAGGTCGCCGAGCGTGCACGGCCCGCCGTGGTCGCCGACGCGGTCTCGCGGACCCGCACGCAGGTCGCCTCGGCCGACGACGAGGATGTCGAGACCACCGGCACCACCGGCGAGCCCCTCGACCTCGCGCCCAGGGCCACCACGACCCCGGGCGGCGTCTGGAAGCCCGGCCCGCAGGGCCTGCCGAAGGCCGCGCAGGCCTATGCCGGCACGGGCGGCGCCCAGGCGCCCTTCCCGGGCGCGAGCAAGTCGACCGCCCGCGTGGCGTCGGTCGAGCGCGACGAGCCGCCGAAGGCGGTCTCCGGTGCCCGCGTCGTGCCCACCGCCTGGGTGATTCAGCTCGGCGCCATGGACGACGAGGGCAAGGCGCGCTCGATGCTCTCGGAGGCGCGCGCCAAAGTCGGCAGCAGCCTCTCCAAGGCGGCCCCCTACACGGTGAAGGTCGAGCATGGTGGAACGACCCTGTTCCGGGCCCGCTTCTCGGGTTTCGCGGAGCAGGATTCCGCTCAGGAGGCCTGCTCGGCCCTCAAGCGCAGCGGCTTCAGCTGCTTCGCGACCCGGAGCTGAGCGCCACACAATTCCGCGACGCAGGTGCGCGTCGGACCGGTGATGCCGCGGCATGTCCGCCCGCGGCCGAGACTCTGTCGATCCGTAGATCCCTGACAACGCGCGTGGAGTTTAGCGATGTCGGTTCAGAAGCCTGTCCCGGGCCGCGTTGACGCGCGCCGCCCGTTCGGCGCTCCCCCCCTGGTCGGGGTGGGCGCGCTTCATGAGAGACCGGTGGGTCGCCCGGATCTCCTCAGCGGTCGCCCCGCGCTGAAGCCCCAGGATCTGGTACGCCTCCTCCTGCGACATCGCCCCTGGATTCGGCGCGCGGCGCGGCCCCGGGTCTCGATCGCGCTCAGCGTCTACACGCCATCCGGGCGCCCGGCGGTCGAGATACGGCTCTAGCAGCGCGACGCCCGCGGCATCGCGCAGGCGGCAGTGCCGCAGCAGCTCGATCACCGCGTCGACGGGCATGGCGTCGAGCCAAGCGCCCGCGGCCGGGCCCGCGACGACCCGGCCCGTATGCAGGCTGCCGTCGGGATGCAGCATGGCCTCGAGGAGCGCTGTCCGGACGCGGCGCTCCTGACGCTCGCGTCGCCGTTGGCCGAACGGCTGCGTGACGAGGCCGCGCAGGCGCGCGGTCATCGCCGCCGGCCCCTCGATCATCCAGACGCCCCCGAGACCGAGAAGCGCGGCGAGGACGAAGTTGCCGCGGAGCAGGAGGAAGCCGGCGGCCAGCAGTGCGAAAGCGCCGAAGGCCGGCCATCGCGCCGGGCCCAGCCCCGTACCCGTCCTCGTGCCCAGCGCCGCGCCGATGCCTCGGCCGACGGCGCGTTTCAACCTGCGGCCGAGTCCCCCGCTGTTCTTCGACCACCACCACAGGGTCAGGCAGGCGAGCAGGCCGGCGAACAGCACCATCGTTCAGCGCCGCGCGCCGGACGCGGCCGTGACCCGGCCGCCGATCTGCACCGTCGTCCCGTAGCCGAGGTCGTAGACCCCGCTCCGGCGCGGCTTCGCCTGGTCGGATCCGGCCTCGCAACCGGGTGGCGGCGGCAGGCGTACGCCCTCGGGCAGATCGTCCGGGCAGAGGCGGGACCGCAGCGGCCGTTCCGCAGCCGGTGCGATGCCCCCCGTGACGGCGCAGAGGAGCGCGACGAGCGGCCAGACCTTCATCGGCGGTTCTCCGCGACGTCCGTTGTGGTGATCCGGACCTGCCGCACCCGCCCGCCGCGCTCGACCTTCAGCGTGACAGAGGTGCCGAGGCCCGCCTCTTCCATGGCCGCCGTGAGGTCGGCGAGCCTGTGGACCGGGCGCCCGTTGGCCTCGACGATCACGTCGCCGATATCGCCGGTCTGCAGATCGACGCCGCGCAGGCCCGCCTGGGCGGCCGGGGTGCCCGGAAGGACCCGCACGATCACCACGCCGTCGATCCCGAGGCGCGCCGTGGCCGCCTCCTGCGCTGCGATGATCCCGATGCCGGGATTGCGCACACGGCCCACCCGGATCAGTTCCGGCACCACCCGGTTCACCACGTCGACGGGGATGGCGAACCCGATGCCGGCACTGGCACCCGAGGGCGAGACGATGGCGGTGTTGACTCCGATCAGCCGGCCCGCGGAATCGAGCAGCGGCCCGCCGGAATTGCCCGGATTGATCGCCGCGTCCGTCTGGATGACGCCGGAGAGTTCCCGCCCCTCGCTGGTCGGCATTCGCCGCCGCACGGCGCTGATCACCCCCGTGGTCAAAGTGTGGTCGAGGCCGAACGGGTTGCCGATCGCGAATGTTGATTGTCCGACCTTGAGGTCCGCCGAGGTCCCGATCGCCAGCGGCGGGGGCATCCGTGTGACCCGCCCGAGCCGGAGGACCGCGAGGTCGTAGGACGGCGCCATCCCGACCAGGGTTGCCGGGACAACGGTGCCGTCGCTCATCCGGACCGAGACGGAGCCGCCGCTCTGCGCCGCGTTCTGGACCACGTGGGTGTTGGTGACCACGTGGCCGGCGCCGTCCCAGACGAAGCCGGTCCCCGTCTGCGTTCCGCTCTGCTCGCCGCTGCCTTCGTCGAGGTCGAGCAGGTCGCGGTTCTGCGCCGCGGCCTGCGCGAAGACGTGAACGACCGACGGGCTCGCCTGCTCGAACAGGGCGATCGTGGCCGTCTCGGATTGCGCCAGATCGCCGCGAGCCGTCACTGCCCGCGGCGCGTCGGCCGAGTAGAGCAGCGGCTGCAGGTAGGGCTGGGCGACGTAGAGCGCCAGCAGGACCAGAACCGCGGCGACCACGATGCGCACGGTACGATCCGGCACGAATGTCTCCGATCCCGAGCCCATCGCGGGCAGGAGCCTTAAGTGCGCGTTCAGGATCGGAGCGTCAACACGGAGAGGCGCCGTCGCCGGCGTGCCCGAGACGTGTCCTGGCGCACGGCGGCGAGCGGCGCAGACTGGCTAACGGAATGGTCATCATTCGGGAGCCACAATTCTCGCAAGTTCACGGTAGGATCTAAGCGCTCTTTACGGACACGGAACATCGTACCAGGCCTGTTATGGTGCCCAGGCGCTGAAGGCTGGTTTCTGAAGCCGCCCACATTGACCGCAAAGATGCCGCAGAGATGCTTGCATTGACGCTCAGAACCACCATCTCCGCCGCCCTCCGGTTGCGTTCGGCGGCGGCGATCTGAACGGTCCCAAACGGTTCGGAAGGACGAGTACCCATGGAAACCGAAGCTCTGGAACGGCCGGCCGATCTGACGATCTGGCGCACGGCCCCGGCGAGCACCCCACTGGCGCAGCCCGAGCGCTACGGCACCCTGCGCGAGGCGATCGCGGCCGCCGCCGGCGCCCTGGCCGACCCGGCCAAGCAGCCCTGGATCATCACGGAGGAGGGCGAGATCCTCTCCCCGAACTGGATCCGCACCTACCTGAACTGACAGCGTCCCGGTCGAAGATCGGGGATACCGGGGACGGCGGTGCGCGATCGGCCGGCTGGGACCGCCGCACGGCGCCCGTGGCGGAACTCAGCCCGCGGGGAGGCCCAAGTCGTCCCGAGGCCGCGCCGCGCGGGATCCGGATGCGCCGACGTATCCGGGTTCCGCACTGACGGCGGTTCCGGAGTCCGGGCCCGCCCGTGGCGCTTCGCACCGGCGACGCCTCATCGGTAGGGCACCGATTTCGCCGGGTCTCACTCCGCCGCGTCTGACTGCCGGTATCCCTCGATCCCGACCTGATCGGGGTTGATCGCGTGCAGCGCACGTCGGGCCGCCTCCAGCGGATGCTCGGCCTCGATCCGGACGGAGCTGAGATCGGGGCTCTTGTAGACCGTCACGATGGTGTCCATCACCTCGGTCAGCGTGGTGCGCTTGTCCTCGGGCGCGGCGATCAGCAATTGCAGGCCCCAGGCCCTGTAGAGATCGACCAGCGCCTGGCTGTTGCGCACGTCGAGCTTCGAGAAGGCTTCGTCGAGCAGGCACAGGCCCAGGCCCGGGTGCTCGTCCCCCGGCCGGTCGCCCGGATAATACGCGCTCGCCAGCGACGCGGCGATCGCCACGTAGAACGGCGCCTGCGCTTCCCCGCCGGAACCGCGCAGGGCGCGCGCCGACATGGTGGTGCGATTGCCCGCCCGGTCGCGCATGCCGATCTCGTAGACGAAGTAGTTGCGGTAATCCGCGAGGCGCCCCGCCTCCTCGTCGCCCGCGATGAGCGCGGTGATCTCCTCCAGCGCCGCCGCCATGGGACCCTCGGCCTCGCCGGCGAGGAGTGCCTGGGCGGCCTCCGGGGAGCGGGCCGTCTCCGTGGCGAGGGCGTGGACGGCGGCGTAGCGGCGGTCCACCGCGGCCTCGAAGGCGTAGATCTGGCCCGTGAAGCTGCGGGCGGAGAGCCGCTCGTTCAGCGCCTCCAGCCGGGCATGGACCCGTTCGAACCGGTCCGCGAGGCGCGTCAGCAGATCCTCGGTCATGAGGCGGCGCATCTCGATCACGGCCCGCTCCGCCTGGGCCCGGTAGCGCCGCAGCTCGTGGCCCTCCACGGCCTCGTATTCCCGCCGGACCCAGGCGAACCCGTCGATCGCCGGGGCGTCGCCCGCGTGAAGCGGATTCTCCACCCGCCACGCCGCGCAGGCCTCGGCCAGTTCCCGCTCGGCCACGCGCCCATGGGAGCGGGCGGCCTCCGCGGCCTCCCGCGCGAGGCCGCGCTCGGACGTCGTCCGTGAGCCGGCAGCCTTGGCATCGAGGCCCGCCAGGGCGGTCCGCGCCTCCGCGATCACCGTCGGGTGGAACGGCTCCGAGCGCGCGAGGCGGACCTTGGCGGCATCGCCACTCATGAGCTGGCGCAGGGCCGCGCGACGGCCCGAGAGCGCGGCGCGGGCAGCCTCGCGCATGGTGACCAGCCGGGCGCGCAGAGCCGCCTCGTCGGCGAGCAGCCGGTCGAGCTTCGGCTCAAGCTCCTCCGACAGCTCCCGCAGGTAGCCGCCCCGCTCCGCCGTGAGCGCCGCGATCTCGGCAGCGAGCCCGGCGGTGTCGCGCTTCTCGATATCGGCGCGCTCCGTCTGGAGGGTGCGCCGCCGTCCGTCGAGGCCGTCGAGCTCGGCCCGCAGCGTCTCGACGTCTTCGAGGCCCCGCGCGATGCGGGCGCGGATCGCCGAGGCGGTGCGGGCAGCCTCGCGCAGCACCGCCGCCTCGCCCCGCAGGCGCCTCGCCTCGGCGACCGCGATCTCGTGGGCGCGGCGGCTGTCGACAGTCGGCCCGCGGTGGCCGCGGGTCATCAGCAGATCGACGCTGCGCGTGACCGAGTAGGCCATGCCGGCGGTGGTGCGCCCGCTCGGCGCGACCGCCCGGGCGAGGCGCGCGAGTTCGGCATCGTCGCGGGCGAGGTCGTAGCCCCCGAGCCGCACGCCGAGGAACGCTTCCGCGTGCGGATCGGCGGTCTCGATGACCGTGAGCGGCCCGTCGTCGTAGCGGCGTGCCCGCTGCTTGGCGGTGTCGGTGGTCTTGACCAGGATGCAGCGGTGAAACCGGTCGCGCCCGGATTGCAGGACGCCGAGCGCCTCGTGCAGCCGGTCGGGCGGCACCACCAGCGCCTCGCGGGCGCGCCCCAGCAGCCCCTCGAGGGCCGGCCCCCAGGCCGGATCCACGATCTCGGCCAGTTCGCAGACCGGCACTGCCTCGATGCCGCGGCGCGCCAACTCGCCCCGGAACGCCACCGTATCCGATGACAGGCGCGCCGTCGGGCCGGCGCCGGTGCGCGGCGCGGTGCGCTCGGCCTCGCTCTCCTGGGCGCGGGCCTTCAAAGCGGCGTCCTCGGCGGCACGCTCCAGCGCCTCGTCGAACTCGGGAAGTCGTCCCAGCCCCTCGACCAATTCGGCCAGGGGCCCCTCCGGGCGCAGGATTTCCTCGGGCGGCGCTTCCCGCCGCAGCCCGGCACGGAGGCAGGCCTCGGCGAGGCGGGCCGCCGGCGGGCAGCTCTGCCGCAGGATCGGCGTGACCGGCTGAAGCTTGCCCATCTGGCCGATGAGGCTGACGAGGTCGGCGGTCCGGGCGACCAGGTCCTTGCGGTCGCGGTCCAGCATCGAGAGGCCCAGCGTCGAGGCGGCGAGCCGCCCTTCCGCGGCGCTGGCGGCGGCGAGCGCCTTCTTCTCCGCGATCTCGCCGTCGATCTCCCGCACGTGACCGCGGCTCGCGGCGACGCGCTCCCGGGCGATGCGCAGGGTGTCGGTCCCCTCGCGCAGGCGCGCCCGGACGGCGACGAGGTCGAGGCTGCGGCGGCGCAGATCGGCACCCGCCGCGCGCAGTTCGTGGATCGCGGCGTCGAGCACCGCGTCGCTCCAGGCGTCGTAGCGATCGCGCAGGCGGCGCAGGCGCGCCAGCCGGCTCTCCAGCTCGGCGATGGTCTCCAGGAGGCGGCGCCAGTTGGCGATCGAGTGCCGCACGCGCTCGACGTCCAGCGGCTCGGGATCGAGTACGAAGGCGCGGACGAACGCGCTGGTGTCGAAGATCGGCTTGAACGCCACCGCGTTGGCGAAGCTGCGCAGGAAGTGGCGGGGCTCCGGCGCCGGCGCCCCCTCGCGCAGGGTCGCCAGCACGTCGGCCGTGAAGCGCTCGCCGGAGGTGCGGTACTCGGTGAAGCTCGCCGCCTTGGCGCGCAGGTCGAGGGCGATCTCGCTCCACGGGGCCGTGAAGCTGCCCCCCGGGGCCGTCCGGGCGTAATCGGCGATCTCGAACCGGTGCCCGACCGCGATGAAGCGTGACAGCACCGTCTCCTTCGGCTCGACCGCCCGGGCCGCGAGCGCGAGGCCGACCGTGACCACCCGGCCCGATGCGGCGTTCTCGAAGACCAGGGCCAGCACCGTCTCGCAGGATTCCCGGGTCGGGCGTCCGCCCTCGGCCGGGTCGCTGATCCAGCCGAGGCAATAATCGCGCACCGTGCGGGCGCTGCGCCCGGAGGCCGAGGCGTTGAGCGCGAGACGGCTGGCGTTGTTGCCGGCTAGCACCGTGCCGACCGCGTCGAAGATCGTGGACTTCCCGGCGCCCGTCGGCCCGACGAGGGCCGCGGCGCCGCGCAGCCGGATCTGCTCGCGGCGGATCAGGTACCAGTTCGAGATGGCGATATCGGTGAGAACGTACACGATGCGGGTGGGGCTAGGCCGCTCCTGAGGACATGGGCGGACCTGTTGGCCGGGTTCGCCCGCGTATGCAAGCGCAAGCCACGCCCTGGAGACGGGCGCAATCGCCGGTCGCGACAAACCGCCTTGTCAGCCTGGCGGTGCCATGCATCATGCAAGTCAAATGACAAACTCGGAAGAGTCGCGGCGCATGAAACTGAGCAACAAGCTGAGCGCCCTCATTTTCATGCTGTTATTGGCCGCGATCTTTCAGGGCGGCGTCGCGTCCTACAATTTGAAGTCCATCGATCTTCGCCTTGAACAACTGCTCGGCGCGGCGCTTCCATCCATGAATGCCGCTCAGGGGATCGAGGCGCTGGTGGTTCGCGGGCGCTTGCTGCCGGTCCGGTTCGCGACGGCGGACACCGAATCGGAGCGCGCCGCGAGCCGGAAGGAGGTCGACGAGCTCATCGCGCTGCGCGGCAGACAGGTGGACGCCTACCGCGCCCTGGTCGCCACGCCCGACGAGCAGGCCCTCTACGACGATCTGAGGGCGAAGCTGAAGCTGCAGCGCTACGACTGGGACCGGCTGAGCGCGTTCTCGGTGGATCAGCGCGAGCAGGCCATGGCCTATTATCGGGGCGCGATGAACACGCGCTACGCCGCGGCCCTGGCGGCGGCACACGCGCTGGCAGACCTCCACGTCCGGCGCGTCGACCAAGCCGGCCGCGCGGCGCGGGAGAGCCAGGCGAGCGCCCTCCGGTGGACGCTGATCATCCTCATCGGCGCGCTGTTCATCGCGTCGGCCGCGATGCTGTACGCGTTCCTGGGCGTGTCGCGGCCTCTGACGCAGATGACGGCGGCGATGCGCAGCGTGGCCGCCGGGGACACGGCATGCCGGCTGCCGTCGATGCGTCGGCGGGACGAGATCGGCGCCATGTCGGCCGCCGTCCACGTCTTCAAGCAGAACCTGTTGCGTGCCCGCGCCCTGGAGGCGGAGGCCGCGCAGGCCCGCGCCGACGCGGAGGCGCAGCGCCGGGAGGCGGCCCGGCATCTCGCCGACCGCTTCGAGACCGCCATCGGCGGAATCACGGGCTCCTTCGCGGACGCGACCGTGCATCTGCGCTCGACTGCCGAGCGGCTGAGCGCGACGGCGACGCAGACGGCGGGACGGTCGACCAGCGCCGCCGTCGGCGCCGAGGAGGCTTCCGCGAACGTCGCGACCGTGGCGGCGGCGGCCGAGGAACTGGGCGCGTCGATCGGCGAGATCGGCCGTCGGGTCGGCGCCACCACGAATCTGGCGCGGGCCGCGGTCGGCGAGGCGGCCACGACGGCCCACCTCGTCCAGGATCTCTCCGCGGCCGCGCGCCGGGTCGGACAGGTCATCGACACGATCGCGGCCATCGCCGGCCAGACGAACCTGCTCGCCCTCAATGCGACCATCGAGGCCGCCCGCGCGGGCGAGGCGGGCCGCGGCTTCGCGGTCGTGGCCGCGGAGGTGAAGGCCCTCGCGGACCAGACCGCTGGGGCCACCACGCGGATCACGGTTCAGATCGCGCAGATCCAGGGTTCGACCGGGCTGGCCGTGCAGGCCATCGCGGGTATCGCGGCCCGTATCGGCGAGATCAGCGACTTGGCGGCCGCGGTCGCCGCCGCCGTGGAGCAGCAGGGCGCGGCCACGCAGGAGATCGTCCGCAACGTCGCTGCGGCGGCGATCGGTACGGCATCGGTCACAGCCAACGTCAGCGGGGTCGCCGGCGCCGCCGGAGAGACCGGCGCGGCCGCCGCGCAGGTCCTGGCCTCCGCCTCCGAGATGTCGCGTCAGGCGGCGCAGCTCGGTTCCGAGGTCGCGCGCTTCCTGGCGACGGTCCGGGCGGCCTGATCGCGGCCGGCCGGTTTCATCCCTCCGCGGCCTCAGTCCAGGCCCGCAGGCGTTCCAGCCACGCGTCGGAGGCCAGCACCGCCAGCCCCGGCAGGAGCGAGAGCGGCGTGACCCTCTCGACCCGGTCGCGCTCGCCCAGCCGCAGGCCGCCGCGCCGGGCGTAGAGGCGCAGGATGTCGGCGAGCCGGCCCTCCTCGGGCGGCTCGTTGCGGGCCACGGTGCGGATCTTCTCGACGATCTCGTCGGTGGTGCACTCGACGATCCCGTCCGTGCCGGCCCGGTGATCGCGCAGGCCTTCCTCGTAGAGCAGCCGGAGCGCCAGGAGCACCAGGGTCTCGTCCTTGCGCAGGCGCTCGGAGGCGATGTCGTGGCGCGGCGCGTCCGCGGCCGGACTGAGGGACACCATCTGGTCGCGATGGGTCACCGTGAGCGCGTAGCCGAGGCACGCGAAGTAATCGGTGAAGAACGGCGCGTAGTGCCGCGCCAGTTCGTAGGAGCGGCCGATGCCCGGGGTGTCGGCGTAGATCACCTGTCCCTTCAGCAGGACCTGAAGGGCGCGGGTCAGCTCCTCGGCGTCCGGGGCCCGGGCGCCGGGCGGCGGAAGCTCGTCGCCGTCGATGATAGCGCGGAAACCCTCAAGCACCGCGCCGCCGCTCCAGCACGAAATCCGGGCAGTCGAGCCAGCCGTTGGTCACGCGCCCGTTCAGGCGCGCGACGGTGAAGCGCTCGCCGAGCCGGGCGTCGAACAGCACGTCGATCTCGCGCAGACGCTGGAACACGATGAAATCGTCGACGTCCGTGATCGCGATCTGCGAGCCGCGCAGCGTCAGCGCCCGGCCGAGCCGGGCCTCCACGAAGGCGGTCATGCTCTCGGGCGTCACGGTCGTGCGGCGGCGGAATTCCGCCTTGGCGGCCGCGAAGGCATCCACCACCGGATCGTCCTCCAGATCGGGCAGGGGCTCGACGTCGATCGCGCTCTTGCGCGCCCGCGGCGCCTGAAGGTGCGCGGGGCCGATCGGTGGACGCAGCAGCGCGACATCGGGCGCCACCGTCGGCGCGATCTCCGACAGGCCGATGGCCCGCAGCATCGCGGCGGCGCGCTCGACGCCGCTGGGGTCCGGCCGATCCATGACGTGGAGGGCCGCGCCGATCCGCCGCTCCAGGCGGGCCACGACGGCGTCGACCGCGTCGAGATGGTTGTCGAGGCCCTCGAACACCGCGAGGATCTGCGCCAGATCCGAGCGGACCGCCCGCTGAGCCGTGTCGAGGTCGGGGCTGCGCCCCTCCCGGATCAGCCCCTCGGCCAGGGCCCGGATCGTGAGGGCGTCGCGCAGCGCCCGGCCGGCCTCGCGGACCACGCTGGCGCGGAAGCGGAACGGATTGAAGCGGGTGTGCAGCGTCCGGTAGTCGCTGATCAGGTGGCGCTCGACGAACTCCTCGAAGAACAGCCGGAAGGTCTTGGCCCGATCCGGCTCGCGCAGGATCCGCTCCTCGACCTTGCGCATCCCGGCGGCGAGCCCGCGCACGTGGGAGAGGAAGGCGGCGGCGGCCCGAGCGGCGTTCGACAAGGCCTCCGAGCGGCTTCCAGGATCCGACAGGGCGCTCTCCAGCCCCCCCAGGACCTCCAGCACGGCGCCGCCATAGGAGCGCGTCTCGCCGCGCTCCAGCCGCGACAGCTCCTCCAGGAGCAGGCGGGCCTCGGGGTCGAATTCCACCACCGGCACGTAGCGCTCCCGGCGCTCGATCAGCCAGCCGGTCTCGAGCAGGCGCCGGTAGAGCGCCGCCCGGCGCTCGGCCGGGTCGGCGGAGATCGGCTCGTCGCCGCCGACCTCCGGATCGCTCCAGCCGGCAGCGAAGTCGCCGATCTCGGCGAGTAGTTCGGCCTTGCGGACCGGTTCCGCGCCGAGGACGCGCCGGTGCAGGTGCAGGAGCAGGGCGGCGTTGAAGCCGCGGCTCGACGCGGCCAGCGGCTTGAACAGCTCGTCGGGCAGCTGCGCGAACAGCATGGTTCCAGCCTCTCGCCGTCGCGCAGCCCGACCGTTACTTCGCGCCGAGGAGTTCGACGTCGAAGATCAGCGTGGCGTTCGGCGGGATCACGCCGCCGGCCCCCCGGGCGCCGTAGCCGAGCTGCGGCGGGATGATCAGGGTGCGCTTGCCCCCGGTCTTCATCGTGGCGACGCCCTCGTCCCAGCCCTTGATGACCTGTCCGGCCCCGAGCGGGAAGGAGAAGGGCTGGTTGCGGTCGCGGGAGGAGTCGAACTTCTTGCCCTTCTTGCCGCCCTCGTCGAGCCAGCCCGTGTACTGGACGGTGACCTGCTGGCCGGCCTTCGGCTCCGGCCCCGTCCCGACGACTTCGTCCTGGTACCGAAGGCCCGAGGGCAGGGTCACGATCTCGGCAGTGGCAGCTGTGGTCATGGCGATCAACGCGGCTCCGGTGATGAGGGACAGGCGAGGCATGGTTTCTCCCTGGGACCGGCGCCGTCCGCGCCGGCCGTCGGCAGGCCTTCTACCGGCTCGCGCCGGTCCAGGCCAGCGACAGGGCGGCGCCAGGCTCCATGCCCCTCATCGCCACCGCGATCATGCCCCTTCCGGGTAGCCCGCGGGAGGGGCGAGCCGGCGTTCCCTCAACCTGAGCGATGGCGCGCAGGTCCGGCACCGGGCGCAGGTGCGTCGGGACCGAGCCCCACGGGCGCCGCGCGGCGGCACAGATCGACCGGCAGGGACGCTTCGCGCTGGCGCGTCCGGATCCTTCGGGCCGCGGGACGCCGACGGACCTCAACCGCGTCAGGTCTCGGGCCGGTATCGCCCGGCGAGCATTCCGGCGAAGTGCGCCATCAGTCGGCGGGCGACCTCGTCCTTGCCGAGGCGCGGCCAGGACTCGACTGAGCCGTCCCGGCCGATCAGGTGAACGGCGTTGTCGATACCCCCCATGACGCCGCCCTCGGCCGACACGTCGTTCGCCACGATCAGGTCACAGCCCTTGCGGGCGATCTTGGCTCGCGCGTGGTCGAGGACCGCCTCGGTCTCGGCGGCGAAGCCGACCACGAGGGGTGGGCGACCCGTCGGCATCCGGGCGACCGTGGCGAGGATGTCGGGATTCTCCACCAGCGGCATCGGCGCAGGACCGGCGCCGTCCTTCTTGATCTTCTTCGCGCCCGCCTCCCGCTCCGGGCGCCAATCGGCCACCGCGGCGGCGAAGACGGCGATGTCGGCCGGGAGTGCCGCCTCGACGGCCGCCAGCATCTCCCGGGCGCTCTCGACCCGGACGACGCCGACGCCCGGCGGATCGGGGATCCCCACCGGCCCGGACACGAGGGTCACGGCGGCGCCCGCCCGCGCGGCGGCGGCCGCGATCGCGTGGCCCTGTCGGCCGGACGAACGGTTGGCGATGTAGCGGACCGGATCGATCGGCTCGTGGGTCGGTCCGGAGGTCACGAGCACGCGGCGGCCCGCCAGCACCTGCTCACCGGAGCGCCCGCCCAGCAGCCGCTCCAGGGCGTCGGCGATCTCGTTGGGCTCGGCCATGCGGCCCGGGCCGCTCTCCGCCTCCGCCATCCTGCCGGCATTGGGGCCGACGATCCGCACGCCGTCGCCCTCCAGGGTCGCGCGGTTGCGGCGCGTGGCGGGATGGGCCCACATCTGCACGTTCATGGCCGGCGCGATCAGGATCGGCAGGGTCGTGGCCAGCAGGACCGTCGTCGCGAGGTCGGCGGCGTGGCCGCCGGCCATGCGGGCCATCAGGTTGGCGGTGGCGGGCGCCACCACCACGGCATCCGCCTGACGGGCCAGTTTGATGTGGCCGATCTCGGCCTCGGAGGCCCGATCGAACAGGTCGGTATGGGCGCGCTCCCCGGCCAGCGCGGCGGCGGCCAGCGGCGTCACGAATTCCTGCGCGCCCTCGGTCAGCAGGGGGCAGACGCTCGCGCCGCGCTCGCGCAGGCGCCGGATCAGGTCGAGGGCCTTGTAGGCCGCGATCCCGCCGCCGATGACGAGGAGGACACGGCGTTGCGCGAGGGTCTCGATCATGCCGGGGACCCTCTGCGCGTCGGGCCGGACCCGTCAAGCGCGCTCACGCGGCGGCAGGAACCGCGGACGTCTTCAGACCGCCGAAGCGGCGCTCGCGGCGGGCGAACTCGGCCACGGCCTCGGCCAGGTCGTCGGGGCCGAAATCCGGCCACATCCGCTCGGTGAAATGCAGCTCCGCGTAGGCCGCTTCCCACAGCATGAAGTCCGACAGGCGCCGCTCGCCGCCGGTGCGGATCAGCAGGTCCACCTCGACCGGCGACCCGTGCATCGGGCCGGCCAGGAGCGCGCCGAAGCTCTCGCGCGTCACCGCGTCCGCGCCGTGAAGCGTCTGCGCCGCCGCGATGATCGCGTCGCGGGCCGAGTAGTCCACGCAGATCCGCAGGTGCAGGCGGGTGCCGGACGCGGTCGCCGCCTCCGCCGCCAGGATGGCCTCGGGGATGCCGTCCGGCAACCGGTCGCGGCGGCCCACGACGCTGAGCCGCGTTCCCGTCCGGGCGAGCCTCTGGGTCTCGTTGCGCAGGTAGGAGCGCAGGAGGCGCATCAGGCCGCCGACCTCCTCCACCGGGCGCTGCCAGTTATCCGCCGAGAAGGCGTAGAGCGTGAGCGTGCCGATGCCGTGATCCGGGCAGGCCTCGGCGGTGCGACGGATCGCCTCGACGCCGCGGTGATGGCCGGCGAGCCGCGGCAGGCCGCGCTGCGTCGCCCAACGCCCGTTGCCGTCCATGATGATCGCGGCGTGCAGGCCCTTGGGCTCCGCTTCGCTCTGCATCGAAAAGTCTCCCGGCATGGGCGTATCACTGAGGTTTATCGGGTCAACATTAACAATCCCGGCCGGATCCGGCGGTCTCACGCCGGTTTCGCGGCCGGATCGAGGCCGCGACGCCCGCTTTCCGCGCCGCGGTCCGCGGCCGTTGCAGCGTCCCGCACCACCTGTTCGAGCACGCCCAGGTAGCCGATGAACCGCTGGCGCCCGATCGCGGTCAGCCGGCACACCGTCTGCGGCCGGTTGTGCGCGAAGCCTTTCTCCAGGCTCACGAGATCAGCCTCACTCAGAACGGCGAGGTGGCGGCTGAGGTTGCCGTCAGTCAGTCCGCAGAGGCGCTTGAGGTCCGGGAAGGACAGGCCCTTCGGATGGGCCACGAGCGAGGTCAGCACGCTCAGCCGCGCCCGCTCGTGGATGATCCGGTCCAGCCCCTCGTAGGAAAACCGCCCGTCGTCCCGGTCAGTGGTCGTCATCGCAGGATCGCGCGCCGTGGTGGATGATCGCCGCCAGCCACACTTGGCCGACCAGGAAGGGCAGGCCCATCGTCCAGGGCGACAGGGCATGCGTCCCCGCCGAGACCGCCAGGACGACGAGGCCGGCGAGCAGATACCAGGCGCCGATCGCCTGTACCGCCCGGGGCAGGATGCGCGCCGAGGCGAACAGGCCGAGACCGACCAGCACTTGCCACAGGCCCGGCAGCATCCAGACCTCGCCCGGGGCGAACCGGGCGATGACCAGGGCGAGACAGGCCCCCGCGCCCGCGGCCGGCAGGAACACCTCGATGGCGTTCCACACCATCGCGTCGGCGAGGCCGGAATGCAGGCGGCGGCTGCGCCGGACCGCCTCGATGCCGATCATCAGGAAGGCCGCGAGGGCCGCGGCGATCCAGAGGCCGAAGAACAGGCCCGGCCGCGCCATCGGGTCGCCGAGCCACAGGGCCTGCCCCACCGCGCAGGCGAGCGCGAGGCCGCCGGTCCCGGCGAGGGTGGCTGCGCCGACCCCACGGAACGCCGTGCCGCGCGCGATCTGGGAACGGATCGCGACGATGTCGGCCAATGCCCTGTCCAGGTCCTGCATGGCCCTCATGCCCCGGGCTTCATCGCGCTTTGCACTGCAAAGTAACGGGCCGACCGGATCGTCGCAAGCCGATTCGCGTCCGTCATGACGGCGGGTTTTCCGGCCATCGGCCGAGCGAGTCCAGTCCGCGACAGGACGAACTCTGGAAAGGGGATGTATTGCGGGCCTCATGCCGCGCGCGCAGCCGCAGTGGCGCACCGCCGGACCGGGGCGGGCGGACGGGTGGGCGGGAGCGGCAAAACTCCCCGGCGCGGCAGGGTTTCTCGCGGGCCGCGACAGGCCCATATTGTCTCCATGCCCGCTCCGAAGAAATCGCGTGCCGCTTCCGTCACGGCCTCCTCCGCCAAGGCGTCGAAGCCGGAATTGAAACCGCTCGACACTTATCTCGCCGAGTTGCTGAACCCGGCGCTCAACCGCAACCGGCCGGCGCCGATCGAACCGCCCCCTGAGGCGCCGGCGCGGCCTGGCAAGCCCAAGGGCGGGGCTGGCAAGAGCGGCAGCGGCAAGAGCGGCAGCGGCAAGGCCGCCACGCGCCGGGCCGAGATCGCCCGCGACGGCTTCGCCGAGGCCCCGCAGGCCGGGTACGCCCTCGGCGACGCGGCCGATGTCGATCCGCGCCTCGCCCAGGCGCTCGGCCTGACGCCGCCCGAGGACGGTCCGGCGCCCGAGGGCGCCGACCTGCCGGATCCGGGCGGCGACGGCGGCGCCTCGGCGACGGTGACGGCGCTGGAGCGCCTGCTCATCGAGGGCAACCCGCTGTTCAAGGACGGCAAGACCTGGGTGCCGCATCGGCCGGAGCGGCCGCAGAAATCCGAGGGCGGCGTCCGGTTCACGCTGAAATCCGAGTTCACGCCGGCCGGCGACCAGCCCCGGGCGATCGCCGAGCTGGTCGGCGGCGTCCAGGCCCTGGAGCGCGATCAGGTGCTGCTCGGCGTCACCGGCTCGGGCAAGACCTTCACGATGGCCAAGATCATCGAGGAGACGCAGCGTCCGGCCCTCATCCTCGCGCCCAATAAGACGCTGGCCGCGCAGCTCTACGGGGAGTTCAAGACCTTCTTCCCCGAAAACGCCGTCGAGTATTTCGTCTCCTACTACGATTATTACCAGCCCGAGGCCTACGTCCCGCGCTCCGACACGTTCATCGAGAAGGAATCGTCGATCAACGAGCAGATCGACCGGATGCGCCACGCCGCCACCCGGGCGCTCCTGGAGCGCGACGACGTGATCATCGTCGCCTCCGTCTCGTGCATCTACGGCATCGGCTCGGTCGAGACCTACACGGCGATGTCGTTCACGGTGTCGCTGGGCGAGCGCATCGAGCAGCGCCAGCTGATCGCCGACCTCGTGGCCCTGCAGTACAAGCGGATCCAGTCGGATTTCGCCCGCGGCACCTTCCGGGTGCGGGGCGATTCCATCGAGCTGTGGCCGGCCCACCTGGAGGACCGCGGCTGGCGGATCGGGCTGTTCGGCGACGAGGTCGAGAGCATCGTCGAATTCGATCCGCTCACCGGCAAGACCATCTCCGAGCTCAAGTTCGTGAAGGTCTACGCCAACTCGCACTACGTCACGCCGCGCCCGACGCTGCAGCAGGCGATCAAGGGCATCAAGAACGAGCTGAACGGCCGGATCGAGGAGTTGACCAAGATGGGCCGCCTCATCGAGGCGCAGCGCATCGACCAGCGCTGCACCTTCGACATCGAGATGATCGAGGCCACCGGCGCCTGCAACGGCATCGAGAACTATTCCCGCTACCTCACCGGCCGGAAGCCGGGAGAGCCGCCGCCGACCCTGTTTGAGTACCTGCCCGACAACGCGCTCGTCTTCACCGACGAGAGCCACGTGACGGTGCCGCAGATCGGCGGCATGTACCGGGGCGACTTCCGCCGGAAGGCGACGCTCGCCGAATATGGCTTCCGGCTGCCCTCCTGCCTGGACAACCGCCCGCTCCGCTTCGAGGAGTGGGATGCGATGCGGCCGATGACCGTCCACGTCTCGGCCACGCCAGGCAAGTGGGAGATGGAGCAGACCGGCGGCGTCTTCGCCGAACAGGTCATTCGCCCGACGGGCCTTGTCGATCCGGTGATCGAGATCCGCCCGGCCCGCAGCCAGGTGGACGATCTCCTCGGCGAAGTCCGGGAGGTGGCCCAGGCGGGCTACCGGACGCTCGTGACCACGCTGACCAAGCGCATGGCCGAGGACCTCACCGAATACCTGCACGAGAACAGCGTGCGGGTGCGCTACATGCACTCCGACATCGACACGCTGGAGCGGATCGAGATCATCCGCGACCTCCGCCTCGGCGCCTTCGACGTGCTGATCGGCATCAACCTGCTGCGCGAGGGCCTCGACATCCCGGAATGCGCCCTGGTGGCGATCCTCGACGCCGACAAGGAGGGTTTTCTCCGCTCTGAGACCTCGCTGATCCAGACCATCGGCCGCGCCGCCCGCAACGCCGACGCGCGCTGCATCCTGTACGCGGACTCCATCACCGGCTCGATGGAGCGGGCGATGGCCGAGACCGAGCGGCGCCGCACCAAGCAGCTCGCCTACAACGAGGAGCACGGGATCACGCCGCAGAGCGTGAAGCGCGGCATCGCCGACATCCTCAGCAGCGTGTTCGAGCGCGACCACGTCCAGGTCGATACCGGGTTGGCCAAGGACGCGATCACCGTCGGCCACAACCTCAAGGCCGTGATGGCGGACCTCGAGAAGCGCATGCGCGCGGCCGCTGCGGACCTCGACTTCGAGGAGGCGGCGCGGCTGCGCGACGAGCTGAAGCGACTCCAGGCCACCGAGCTGCTGGTCTCCGACGACCCGATGGCGCGGCAGGGCGACGTGGAGCGCGAGGCCGGCAAGTTCGGCCGGAAGCCGCCGCGCGGGGCGGGCGGCAGCCGGATCGCCAAGCCCGACCTCGACAATATGGGTCCCGGCACGGACCGCGAGCTGCCCGTCGGCGGCGCGCCGGTCTGGCAGGAGCGCCCCAAGCCGCGCTCGACGCAGGGGCTCGGCGGGCAGAAGCCGAAATACAAGGGCGGGGGCGGCAGGCGGCGGAGCTGACCGGCGACCGCCGGGACCTCACGCGGCCGCGTTGTCCCGGCCCAGATGGCGGCTCGTCGCGGCCTCGCTCGCGTCGACGATCGCCTGCGCGATCCGGACCACGAGGGCGTCGCAGGCTTCGTCGTAGGCGCGATGATCGGACTGGCCAGCCGCCGCCGCGAGGGCGCCGCCCCGCTCGCGGACGATCTCGCGCGCGGTGCGCAGCGCGTCGGCAAAAGGTTCGAATGGACGGGGCATCGTCGCGCTCCGGAGGCGCCGGGCCATTGTGGGCCAGGTTGGCGGCTGGAACGAGCGTCGCGGTAAAACTGTTCCCGGCGAGGCCGAACGCGAATGCCGCACCGGCCCCGATCAGCCCCGGCGAGTGGCGAGCGCACGATGGCCTCAGAGACGAACACCCCCCCGACCCTCGACGACGATACCCTGGCCTTCGCGGCCCGCGTCTTCCAGTACGCGCGGATGGGCCATGCCGGGGAACTCGCCGACCTGTTCGGGCAGGGGTTGCCGGCGAACCTGCGCAACGACAAGGGTGACAGCCTGCTGATGCTGGCCGCCTATAACGGTCAGGAGGAAGCGGCCCGGGTCGTTCTGGAGGCGGGCGGCGACCCGGAACTGGCCAACGATCGCGGCCAGACGCCGCTGGCCGGCGCGGCGTTCAAGAACGATCTGGCGATCGCGCGGCTGCTGCTCCAGCACGGGGCGGCGGTGGACGGGACCGGCGACGGCACGCGAACCGCCCTGATGACGGCGGCCATGTTCGACCGGACCGAGATGGTCGACCTGCTCCTCCAGCACGGCGCTGACCCGGACCGCCGCGACGCCTCCGGCCAGACGGCGGCCGACATGGCACGGGCCATGGGCGCCCAGGCGACGCCCGATCAGCTCGACCGCGCGGCGCGGCGTTAGAGCCGGCTCTCGGCCTCGCCGCGAGGCACGATCCGATGCGCACGACAGCTGGCCCTGAACGGAGAATGGCTTTGCAGAAATGGTCGGGAACCATCCTCCTCGTCGGCGCCGCCGCGGTGGTCGGCGCCACATCGGCATTCGCCGCCGAGACGCCCTGGCCCGCCTTCGGGCATGACCCGAGCAACCGCAACTTCTCCGATCTGACCCAGATCGACCGCGACAGCGTCGCCCGGCTGCGGCCCGCCTGGATCTTCCAGACCGGGATCACCGGCTACTTCCAGGCGCAGCCGGTGATGGTGGACGGCACCCTCTACGTCTCCACGACCCAGAACAACGTCGCGGCCCTCGACGCGAAGACCGGTGAGCCCCTCTGGACCTACACGCACAGGCCACGCACGGAGAAGATCTTCGGGCCGCCCTCCAACCGTGGGCTCGCCGTGTCCGGTGGACTCGTCTTCGAGGCGACCATGGACGGGCGGCTGATCGCGCTCGACGCCAAGACGGGCCGGACGGTCTGGGACAAGGAGGCGGTGCGCCCGGAGGAGGGCGAGAGCGAGACGGCGTCGGGGCTGGCGGCGACGCTCGGCGGCAAGCCGGTGCAGGGTTCGAGCCGCCTCGGGTTCAAGATGCCGCCGCTGGTCGCCGACGGGCTGGTGATCGTCGGCGTGACCGGTGCGGGCTACGGCCTCCACGTCGAGGACGAGGCCGGCGGCCTCGACGGCGGGTCGGTGGTCGGCATCGAGGGCGGCTACGGGCGGCGTGGCTGGCTCGCCGCCTACGACGCGAAAACCGGCGAGGAGCGGTGGCGCTGGTACGTGACCCCGCCGGAGGGCTGGGAGGGCGGCTTCGTCGGGACGACCGCCGACGGCACGCCGCTCCACCGCGACATCGCCGCCGAGAAGGCAGCGGCGCCAGCCAACCGCGACGCCTGGCGCGTCGGGGGCGGTTCGCTCTGGATGACGCCGGCCTACGATGCCGACCTCGGTCTGATCTTCCTGGGGACAGGCAACCCGGCGCCGCAGAACTTCGGCCTGTCCCGGCCGGGCGACAACCTGTACACGATGTGCCTCGTCGCCCTCGACGTGAAGACCGGTGCGCTCCGCTGGTACTACCAGCAGGTGCCGCACGACGAGTGGGGCTACGACGTCGCCGCGCCGCCCTTCCTGCTCGACATGCCCGGCGGCGTGAAGGCGGTGGCCTCCGCGAGCAAGACGGGCTGGATCTACGTCCACGACCGCGCCACCGGGAAGCTGATCGCGCGCTCGGCATCGCTCATCGACCAGAAGAACCTGTTCGCCCCGCCGACCCCGCAGGGCACCGTGGTGGCGCCCGGTCCCCTCGGGGCGGTCTCATGGCCGCCCACCGCCTACGATGGACGGCGCGCGTACCTGCAGGTCCGCCACGGGGCGACGACCTACACGGTGAAGACGGTGACGGCCGCCGCCGGGCGACCGGAGATCCGCTACACCGAGACCGGCGAGGCCAGGGGCGAACCGTCCTTCAGCACCCTGACCGCGGTCGACCTCGCCGACGGCGGCAAGATCGCATGGTCGGTCCGCGCGGCAAGCCGTCTCTCGGGGGGAACGCTGGCGACCGCCGGCGGGCTGGTCTTCTCCGGGGAGGAGGACGGCCATCTCGACGCCCACGATTCCCGCGACGGGCGGGTGCTCTGGCGCTTCCAGTGCGGGGCAGGGATCAGCGGGCCGGCCATGACCTACGCGCTGGACGGCAGGCAGTACGTGGCGGTGGCGGCCGGCGGCGCGTCGTTCACGAAGGCCGCCGGGTTCGGGACCGGCGACGCGCTGCTCGTCTTCGCGCTGCCCGATTGAGGGCAGCCGATGCGGGCCTCACCGGCGCTCAGTCGGCGGCGATGGCGTAGCGCGTGCGCAGGCGCAGGCCGAACACCGCCATCATGAACATGCAGCAGGTGGCGTTGTTGCCGTTGTACAGGACCGTCTCGAACGAGGCCGAGACGAGGCCGAGGAACCACAGGCGCAGGAACAGCAGCGTCTCGGCGTCGAGCCGCGTCCCGCCTGCGGCACGCTGGAGGTCGCGCACCGGTGCCAGCACGAAGGCCACGACGGTGAGCACCAGGAACGGGAAGCCGCCGATCAGCGCCGTGTCGAGATAGGCGTTGTGCGAGTGGTTGGCGCTGGTCACCCAGGTCAGTTCCTCGGCGCCGCCGTACATGGTGCGCTCGGTCATCCAGAACGCGCCGATCCCCCAGCCGCGCCAGGGGCGAACGAAGATGTTGTCGATGGCGAACTGCCAGATCTCGCTGCGGCCCGTGAAGGTCGCATCGGTCAGCAGCGCCCCGACGGCGTCGCGGATCGGCGCCACCAGGACGGAGCCGATCGAGACCAGCGAGAACCCGATGATCGGCCCGAGAAGCAGCAGGGACCGGGCGAACCCGCCGGTCAGGACCTGACAGAGGCCCGTGACGGCGAGGATCACTGGCAGCAGGAGGATCGCGGTCTTGGAACCGCTCGCCACCAGGAAGCCTGCGGCCAGAAGCACGATGCTCCAGCCCAGCATGCGGCTGGCGGCGGCGGCGACGTAGAACCCGATGATCACCAGGACGACCATGGCGGCGCCGGCCTCGTTCTTGTGCGGGAAGATCCCGCGCCACAGACCGGGATGGCTCGGATCCGAATTGACGTCGAAGGCCGAGTGGATCGCGAGGTTCGGCACCAGCGCGACCGCGAGGTAGGACGAGGCCAGGATCACCAGCGCCGCGCCCGCCAGGGTCAGGGCGAGCTGCCGGGGCGAGCGGGCGACGATCAGCACGCCGGCCGAGAGCATGGCGGCGATGGCGAAGAGGGTCAGCCGGCGGAGCGACAGGCTCGGCTCGATCGACAGCAGCGCGGTGAGCCCGAGCCAGAGGGCGCAGAGCATCAGCGGCCAGGTCGCGAGGGGCCGCAGGTGGCGCGGGCCGATCCGGTAGATCGCCGCGGCCATCGAGAGGCCCGTCACGACGAACAGCAATTGGGTCAGCGTGCTGCCGTCCTCGGCCGCCGCGAGGGACGATCGGTCCGCCAGATCCACGAACCACAGGTGGTTCCAGAGCAGGACGAAGACGGCGCCGTTGAGGAGCACGCGCAGGCCATCCGGCACGTCGCGCCCGGCGAGGCCGCGCCGCCGCCCGCCGGCCGTGACCCCGATCGCCGCGTCCGCAGAAGCCATGTCATTCCACCGCGAGGGCCGCGCCACGCGGCCCGACGTATTCTAGCGGCGGCGACATCCCGAGCGATGGCGAATCGGCGGTTGCACCGATCAATCGCGCGATAACCTTGACGCGCTGCTCAGCGCCGCATCGTGTACTGCGAACGGCCGGAGGATTGCCGCATCAGGAAAGACGCCATCTCGGCGAGTTCGGGCGCCTTCGACCGGAAGGTCACCGACAGGGCCAGCAGCGTGTCCTTGTGGTCGAGCCCCGGGTAGATCCGTTCCTGCACGGGCACGTGCTCGGCGCGCAGCTTCGCGGCGAGGCTGGCGGTGTGCCGCGGCTTGACCACCGTGTCACCGTCGCCGGTCGCCAGGAAGGCCGGCGGCGACAGCGGCCCCACGAAGCTCCCCGGCTGCGTGGCGGCGAGGTCGGCTGCCTGCCCGAACACCTTGACGGTGGTGTCCTGATCGAGCGGCAGGAAATCGTAGGGGCCGGACAGGCCGGCCACGGCCTTGATCACCTTCGGATCGACGCCGGCGGCGGTGACGTAGCGCGGGTCGAGTCCGAGCATCAGGGCGTTGTAGGCGCCGGCCGAGTGGCCCGCGAGCACGATGCGGCGGGGGTCGCCGCCGTACCCGGCGATGTTGTCCCGCACCCAGGCCAAGGCGGCCGCTCCGTCCTCCAGGAATCCCGGGAACGGCGCCTCCGGGTAGAGCCGGTAATCCGGCAGCACCGTGACGAAGCCCTGGGCGGCCAGCGCGTGCCCCACGAAGGCGTAGTCGTCCTTGGAGCCGCTCTGCCAGGAGCCGCCGTAGAAGAAGACCAAGACCGGGGCGTTCTCCGCGGCGGTGACGGGAACGTAGACGTCGAGGCGCCGCCGCGAACCGTCGCCGAAGGCCTGGTCCTTCGCGGCGAGGCGCCCGCCCGGATCGCGCGGGCCGATCGCGTCGAACAGGGCGAGCGGCGAGGCGGCGCTGATGCCGAAGGCCGCGAGTCCGAGGCAGAGGAGGCTCGCAAGCGCGGTGAGGATCCGTGTCATATCCCATCCGGTTGTCCCGACCGGGCGATACCGCACCGCGCTCTGGGCGGATTGATGACGGTCCCGCGGCGGAGCGCGGCAAAATCAGGTGCGCAGCACGATGCAGGCGCCGCCGACCTTGCGGATGCGGCCGCAGAGGTCGTCGGCGGCCTGCCGGCTCTGCGCCGGGATGCGGATCCGGTAGAACGCGCGGGTCCCGCGGTTGCGCAGGCGCGTCCCGATGATCATCGGCCGGACCTCGCCGATCACCCCCGCGTAGCTGCTCCGGGCCCGGTTGAAGCTCTGGAGGGCGAGCGCCTTCGAGAAGTTGCCGGCGAGCTGGATGCCCCAGGGCGCGGCCGGGCCCTCGTTGAGGCCCAGCGCGAAGCGGTCGCCGCGGGTTGGGATGCGCAGGCTGGCGGTGACCTGCATGCAGGTCTGCGGCGGCTCGGCCTTCGCCTCCTTCGCGTCGGGCTTGGCGGGCGCGCCGCCCTCGGGATACTCGATCCCCTTGGCGGGGCCGGTCCGCCAGTCGTCCACCGGCAGGCCCGTGATGGAGGCCACGTAGGCGCGGGTCTCGGCCGGGAGGCCCCCGTCGCCGGCGAGCCACTTGCTCACCCGGGCAGCCCCGCCGTTATAGGCGGCGGCGGCGAGCCCGAGATTGCCGAACTGCCTCTTCAGATCCGCGAGAAGATGCGCGGCGTGCGGGATCGCCTGCTCCGGGTCGAACGGGTCGAGCAGCCCGCGCTCCCGCGCCGTTCCCGGCATGAACTGGGCGACGCCCTGCGCGCCCGCCGGGCTGACGGCACCCACGCGGAAACTGCTCTCCCGCCAGATCAACCGGGTCAGGAACGGCACCGGCAGGCTGCGGGCCTTCGCGGAATCGTCGATGAGGCGGCACAGCGCCTGTTCCACCGTTTCGGTCGCCCCCTCGGACGGAACGGCCGCGGCGGGACGCGCCGTGATCAGGATGAGAAGGGCGAGCAGCGCGCCGTAGCGCAGGCAAGGGGTGTTCACCCCGGCGCTTGTAGCGACCTTCGGTTGCGGATCAATCCGCAGCGTTCCCGGCGGGGCGCTGTGGGGCGCGGGGGTCCGCGCCTGGATTCACCCGTCCGGCACACGGTTTCCGAAGCTTGCCGAGCCGCCCTGTCCCGGGCGCCGCGCAGCCAGAAACGGTGATCCGGGACCCGGCACAAGCGTGGCCGCGCGATCATGCCGCCCCGGGGTTGGCGGCCCAGGCGGGCGCGTCGGTCCCGAGCCGGCGCGCGGGCCGTGTCCAGCGCATCGGAGCGCCCGCATCGACGACCGGCGGCCGGAGACGCCGGGCAGCGCCCCACGACGTGGCCTCCATCCCGGGGGCGCGGTCGTCCTGCGCCTCCGGCGTGATGGCCGCGTCCGGCTCGGCCGGCCCGGCACCCGCGAGGAGTGCCGCCGTGCGGGCGAGGGAGAGCCGCGCCCGGCCGCCGGCCCCGTCCGCCAGCCGGCGGGTGAGCAGCCGGAGCCCTGCCGCCGCCATCATGTAGCCGGTGGCGTGATCCAGCGCCTGGACGGGGAGCGGTACGGGCCGATCGGCCTGCATCCACGCCTGCCCGGCCTGCGCGATGCCGCAGCTCATCTGCACGAGGCTGTCGAAGCCGCGCCGCCCGGCCCAGGGACCGGTCCAGCCGTAGGCGTCAAGGCAGACCTCGACGAGGCCGGGCGCCAGGGCCCGCCGCGCCGCGGATCCATAGCCCAGGCCGTCGAGGGCGCCGGGCCGGTACCCGTGGACCAGCACATCCGCGCCCGCGAGCAGGCCTTCGAAGACCGCCCTGTCGGTATCCCGGCTCAGGTCGAGCCGGGCGCAGCTCTTGCCCAGCGTCACCTCCGGTTCGAGGGCGGGCTCCTGCCACTCGGGCGGGTCGATCCGCAGCACGTCCGCGCCGAACCCCGCGAGGAAGCGGGTCGCCACCGGCCCCGCGAGCACCCGGGTGAGATCGAGGACCCGCAGGCCCGCCAGCGGCCGTCCGGCCCGGGGCGTCCAGCGCGGGCGCGACCGCTCGGCCACGCGTTCGACAGCCACCAGCGGCTCCGCGGCCACGGCGCGGCCCGCCGGATGCGCCGCCCACGCGGCGATCCCGCGCATCCCGGCCGCGCATCCGCCCTCGGCGAGGATCGCCGCCTCGAGCTCCTCCCCGGCCCAGCCCGCCACCGCGAGCGCCATGGCGGCGCGATCCGCGCGGCGGCCGAGCACCCGCTCGGCCGCCGCCCTGTGGTGCGGCGCGTTGGTGTGGAGCCGGATCCAGCCGTCCCGCGCGGCATAGTCGCCGGCGACCGGATCCCACGGCGCCGGCACGCGCCAGCCTTCCGGACGCAGCGAGGTGGCGAACCAGAGCGAGGCCAGCCGCCGGTCGACGGTGACGGTCCCGCGCGTGCCCGCGACCTCCGCGAGCGCCAGGGCCGCGGCCGCGATCGCACCGGCGGCGAAGTCGGTCACCGCGAAGGCCGACGGCAGGGCGCCCGCGCCGACGAAGCGGAGCGACGCGACGGCGTCGGGCGGTCCGTGCACGGCCGACCAGATCTGTGCGGCGAAGGATTTGGCGCTCGCATCCATCTCGGTCTCTCTCCCGCGGGTCGGGGTCGGCGCGACCGGCGCCGAGACCGATCCGCCCTCGCCGCAGGATAGACTAGGGTCCCGGCTCCGGCGCGCTATAAGAGGCCCATGTCCGAGGCCGAAACCCAGCCGCTCCTCTCCGTCGAGGGTCTGTCCGTCGCCTTCCGGTCCCGCGAGGGCGAGACGGTCGCGGTCGACGGCGTCGATTTCACCGTCCGCCGGGGCGAGACCGTGGCGCTCGTGGGCGAATCCGGATCCGGCAAGTCGGTGACGGCGCTGGCGATCCTCCGGCTCCTCGACGGCGCGGCACGGCCGGCCGGCCGGATCCTGTTCAAGGGCCGCGACCTCGGGAGCCTGCCCGAGCGGGATATGCGCAATGTGCGCGGCGCCGACATCACCATGGTGTTCCAGGAGCCGATGACGTCGCTGAACCCGCTCCACACGATCGAGCGGCAGATCGGCGAGGTGCTGAGCATCCACCGCGGGCTGACCGGCAAGGCCGCACGGCGGCGGATCCTGGAGCTTCTGGACCTCGTCGGCCTGCGCGACGCGGAGCGCCGCATGGGCGCCTACCCGCATGAATTGTCCGGCGGCCAGCGCCAGCGCGTGATGATCGCCATGGCGCTCGCCTGCGAGCCCGACCTGCTGGTCGCCGACGAGCCGACCACGGCGCTCGACGTGACCGTGCAGGCGCAGATCCTGGCGCTGCTCGCCGATCTCCAGAAGCGCCTCGGCATGGCGATGCTGTTCATCACCCACGATCTCGGCATCGTGGAGCGGATCGCCGACCGGGTCTGCGTCATGCTGCGGGGCAAGATCGTGGAGGCCGGGGCGACCAGGGCGGTCTTCGCGAACCCGCAGCACGACTACACCCGCCGCCTGATCGCCTCGGAGCCCAAGGGCCGCGCCAACCCGGTCCCCGCCGACGCCGCTTCGCTGGTCGAGGCCGGACCGCTCAAGGTCTGGTTCCCGCTGAAGTCGGGCCTGCTCCGGCGCGTCACCGGCCACGTCAGGGCGGTGGACGGCGTCTCGCTGCGGGTGCGGGAAGGCGAGACCGTGGGCGTGGTCGGCGAGTCCGGATCCGGCAAGACGACGCTGGGCCTCGCCCTGCTGCGGCTGACCGGCTCGGAGGGCCCGATCGTGTTCCTCGGCAAGGCCATCGACGGCTACGGCGTGGCGCAGATGCGCCCTCTGCGCCGGGACATGCAGGTGGTCTTCCAGGATCCCTACGGGTCGCTCTCGCCGCGCATGTCGGTGGCCGACATCGTCGCCGAGGGGCTGGTGGTCCAGGGCATCGTCCGCTCCCGGGCCGAGCGTCGCGCCGTGGTGTCGAAGGCCCTCACGGATGTCGGGCTCGACCCGGCCGCCATGGACCGCTACCCGCACGAATTCTCCGGGGGTCAGCGCCAGCGCATCGCCATCGCCCGCGCCATGGTGCTCAACCCCCGCTTCGTGGTGCTCGACGAGCCGACCTCGGCGCTCGACCGGTCCGTCCAGGCGCAGATCGTGACGCTGCTGCGCGACCTCCAGCGCGAGCGCGGGCTCGCCTACCTGTTCATCAGCCACGACCTGAAGGTGGTTCGGGCGCTGGCCAACTACGTGGTGGTGATGCAGAACGGCAAGGTGGTGGAGGAGGGCCCCGCGGAGACGATCTTCGCGAACCCGAAGACCGCCTATACCCGCGCCCTGTTCAAGGCCGCATTCGCCCTCGACAGCGATGCCCCGACCGAGCTGGAGCCCGCCTGACCGTGGCACGCGCGCTCCTCATCGTCCTCGACTCCGTCGGCATCGGCGGGGCACCGGATGCCGATGCCTACGGCGATGCCGGCTCCGACACGCTCGGGCACATCGCTGAGGCCTGCGCGGCCGGACGCGGCGACCGAGCGGGGCTCCGCGCCGGACCGCTGCGGCTGCCGCACCTCGCATCGCTGGGGCTCGGGCTCGCCGCCGCCGGAGCCTCCGGCCGGATCCCGCCGAACCTCGCTCCGGACGGCCGGCCTCGGGGCGCCTACGGTCATGCGGTCGAGACGGCCGCCGGGAAGGACACCCCTTCCGGCCACTGGGAGATCGCCGGTCTGCCCCTGCGCGAGCCCTGGGCGCATTTCCCCGACACGAGACCGGCATTCCCGCGCGACCTGACCGCGGCGCTGATCGCGCGGGGCCGCCTGCCGGGCATCCTGGGTGACCGGCACGCACCGGGCGTCGCCATCATCGACGAGCTCGGCGCCGAGCACGTCCGGTCCGGCCGGCCGATCTGCTACACCTCGGCCGACAGCGTGTTCCAGATCGCCGCCCACGAGGAGGCCTTCGGATTGGAGCGGCTCTACGACCTCTGCCGGGTCGCGCGCGGGCTCTGCGACCCCTACCGCGTCTGCCGGGTGATCGCCCGGCCGTTCGTGGGCTCGGCGGAGGCGGGCTTCCGCCGGACCGGCAACCGCAAGGACTTCGCCGTCGAGCCTCCGGGCGTCACGCTGCTCGACCGGGCCGAGGCAGCCGGGCGCACGGTGGTGAGCGTGGGCAAGATCGGCGACATCTTCGCCCATCGCGCCACCGGTCGCGAGATCAAGCCCGGTCCGAACGCGGCCTGCCTGGTGGCGGGTCTAGACGCGCTCAAGGACCTGCCCGACGGAGGCCTGATCTTCATCAACCTCGTGGATTTCGACACGGAGCACGGCCACCGCCGCGACGTGCCCGGCTACGCGGCCGAGCTGGAGGCATTCGACGCGCGCGTGCCCGACATCCTGGCCGCGCTGGCGCCGGGGGATCTTGCGGTGATCACCGCCGATCACGGCAACGACCCGACCTGGACCGGCACGGACCATACCCGCGAACAGGTCCCGGTCCTCGCCTTCGGACCCGCCATCAGCGGCCGCGACATCGGCCGCCGCGACAGCTTCGCCGATATCGGCGCCACGGTGGCGGGCCATCTCGGCCTGCCCTGGGACGGTGCCGGACGACCGTTCCTGGAAGGAGGACAGCATGCGGGATGACGAAGACCGGCCGCGCGGGAGCGTCACCCATCAGATCGGTCAGTCCCTCGACACGCTCTCGCTCTCCGATCTTGACGCCCGCATCGCCCTCCTGCGGGCCGAGATCGTCCGGATCGAGGCGGCCCGGGCTGCCAAGCAGGCCGCGCAGGGGGCCGCCGACGCCTTCTTCAAACGGAGCTGAGACTTGGACCGGTCGGACACCCTCGCGGCCCTGCGGCGCGGCGAGCTCGGCGGCGCCCGCGCGCTGCGCCTGCCGGACGGGCTTTCGGAGATCCCGCGCGAGGTCTTCGCCCTCGCCGACACGCTGGAAGTGCTGGATCTCGGCCGCGGCAGCCTGAGCGATCTCCCGGCGGAGTTCGGGCGCCTGCACCGCCTCCGGGTGCTGTTCTGCTCCGGCAATCCCTTCCCGCGGCTGCCGCCGGTGCTGGGCGACTGTCCGACGCTCAGCCAGCTGGGCTTCCGCGGCTGCGGCATCCGCGAGATCCCGGAGGAGGCGCTGCCGCGCGACCTGCGCTGGCTCACGCTCACCGACAACCGGATCGAGCACCTGCCGGCGGCCCTGGGGGAGCGTCCGCTCCTCCAGAAGCTCATGCTCGCCGGCAACCGGATCGCGACGCTGCCGGATCGTCTCGCGGGCGCGGAGAACCTGGAGCTGATCCGACTCGCCTGCAACCGGCTCGAAACGTTGCCGTCCTGGCTCGCCGACCTGCCGCGGCTCGCCTGGATCGCGTATGCGGGCAATCCCGCCGAACCCGCGACGGCGCCCACCGCGGCCCAACGGGTGCCCTGGGCCGAACTGGAGATCGGCGATCTGCTCGGGGAGGGCGCCTCCGGCCGGGTCCACCGGGCCGTGTGGCGCGGGCGCGGCGACGCGCAGGCCGTGGCCCTGAAGCTGTTCAAGGGTGCGATGACCAGCGACGGCCTGCCCGAGCGCGAGATGGAGGCCTGTCTCGCCGCCGGACCGCATCCGGCGCTCACCGGAGCGCTCGGCCGGCTGGACGGCCACCCGGAGGGCGCGCAGGGGCTGCTCCTGCGCCTGCTGCCGCCGCAGAGCCGGGTTCTCGCCGGGCCGCCGAGCCTCGCGAGCTGCAGCCGCGACGTCTACGATCCGGACCAGCGGTTCAGCCCGGACCACGCGCGGCAGATCACGCGGGCGGTGGCGGAGGCCGTGGCCCATCTGCACGGACGCGGCCTTCTCCACGGCGACGTTTACGGCCACAACATCCTCTGGGATGCCGAAACCGGTGCCGCCGTGCTCAGCGATTTCGGCGCCGCCTCGGCTCTGCCGGGAGGCGATGCCGGTGCGGCCCTCGCGCGGATCGAGGTCCGGGCGGTGGGCCTCCTGATCGGCGAGCTTCTCGATCGCTGCGAGGCGCCGCCGGCGAGGCTGCGCGCTCTCGAGCGCGCCTGCACGCACCCCGATCCGCACCGGCGGCCCAGCCTCGCGGAGGCGGTCGCCGAATTGCGGCATAGGCCGGCCTGAGCCGCCCCGGCGGCTGTCAATCGCGAATGTCGTCCGGCCGACGCACCACGACGGCGAACAGGTCGCCGAGCGCGGCGAGGCTCGCGGCCTGAAGCTGGGCAGCCTGCACCACAGTGCCGTCCGGCGCCGGCAGATCACGCGTGGCCGTCGCGGAGGCCACGACGGTGGGGCGGAAGCCGAGGTTGAAGGCGCTGCGGGCGGTGGAGTTGACGCACATATGCGTCATGAAGCCCGCCAGGACGACATCCTTCACGCCCGCCTTCTCCAGCTGCGCCTGGAGATCGGTGCCGACGAACGAACTCGGATAGGCCTTGGTGATCACCGGCTCGTCGCCCTGGGGCGCCACCTCCGGGCTGATCTGGCCGATGGGCGCGGTCACGTCGTAGGGCGAGCCCGGTCCGGCATCGTGACGGACGTGGAAGACCGGGATGCCGGCCGCCCGTGCGCGCTCCAGCAGCGCCGCAGCCTCGCGAAGCGCGGGCTCGACGCCGTCGAGCCGCATCACGCCCTCGCGGTAGGTCTGCTGCAGGTCGATCATCACGAGCGCCGAACCCTTGAGCGGTGCGGGCTCCGGATTCAGGCCTGACAGGCCGCGCAGGGTTGCTGGTTCGGACATCCGGTTTCTCCCAGAGCGTCGCCCCTGATCAGGGTGACCGACGGCGGCGCGGGACCCTACACCGGCGCGCCGCGCCGGCACCATGGGTTATCGGTGCTCCGTGCCCGCGCCGTCCGGCCCGCCGCCCTAGCGCGCGGGTGGCCCCGGATCGATCGCCTGCAACTCGTTGGCGGGCAGACCCGGACCGGCTTGGGCCTGCGCGCCGCCGCCGCGGGCGCGGTTGGCGAGGGCCACGGTCAGGCGCTCGGCCGTGTCGGGCTGCATCACCGCCAGGACCTCGGCCATCTTGCGCGGGTTCATGGCGAGCACGATCGGCACCAGCACGTCGTGCCCGAGCCGGTCGAACACCCGGGCGGCGTCCTTGGGCTTCATCGCCTCGTACATCGTGACGATGTTCTTCAGCCCCTGCTTCTCGGCCTCCTCCTTGGCCTTGGCGACGGAATCGACCTTGTCCTCGGCCTTCCTGAGGTCGCCGAGCCCGGTCTCGAGCTTCCGTTCGGCCTCGCCCAGCATCTTCTCGCGCAGTTCCAGCTCCTCGCTCTTCTGGCGCAGGGCGTCCCGCCGGGCGCCGAGCTTCTCCAGCAGGGCGCGCTCGGAGAGCGAGGCGGGCGGCGCGGCCGCCGGCTGCGGCACGGGGGCCTCCGGGGCCTTCTCGGCCGCGGCCGGCTCCGCCGTGGCGCCCACCGACCCGGTCGTGACAGGATCGGGGGGCTCGTAGCCCGTACGGGCCCGCGCCACCGCCCGCCCGAATTCCGGCAGCGCGACGCCCTCCGGCAGACCGGCTTGCAGCAGGCTGAGGAGCTTGAGCACGAGCAGCCCGGCCGCCGCCAGGGCCACGGCATCGACGAGGCGCAAGCGCCACGTCCGGGCGGGTTTCGGGGGCGCACGGCGCAGGGCCGTGCCGGCCCGGCGCAGTTTCTCCTCGGGATCCGGCTTCGGCGGGGGGATCTTCGGAGCCTTGACCCCGGTCACGCGGCGCGGGCCCGGACGCGCGCCAGGGCGCGCTCGCTCATGGCGAGCGCCGCCGCGGCGGCCACTCCGAGGCGCTCGCCGTTCGGGCTGCCGGTCTCGGAACGCCCTGCGGCCGGGACCTCACGGGTGATCGGAGCCGCCGGCGGCGGGGCGGGCGCCGGCTCGGGCCGCGCCGGGACGGCGCGCATCTGCGCCACGATGGCGCCGATGCGCGTGACCACCAGCTCGCCGGCCTCGACCTGCTGCGACAGCTCGGCGGCGCGGGCGGCGGCGGCCTGCAGGCGGTTGCCGAGGACGCGGTCGGATTCGTCGATGGCCGCGCGCAGGCCCGCGATGGCGCGCTCGGCGGTGCCGGTCGCCACCATCAGGTCGCCGATGGTCTGGCGCAGGGCCGCCTCGTCGCCCTTGAGCTGGCTGATCCGCCGCGACAGCCGCAGGGAGGTGACGATCGTCGCGGCCAGGAGGACCGCGACCAGGATGTCGGCGGCGAGGGTGACGAAGAGACTCATGTCGGGACCCTCATCGTGCTCAGCTGTCCGAGCGGCTGTTCATCGAGGCCTCGTAGGCCTGGATCGTCGTGCGCGACCGGCGCAGGGGACGCGTGACCTGCACGGCGATGTGCCCGTCGACCCGGCCGATCCGCCCCTGCGTCAGGGCCCAGTCGCCGCAGCGGACGGTGATGAGATCGGACGGCTTGGCGTCGAACATCAGCGTCTCGCCGACCTTGAGGCTCATGACCTGCTTCAAGGGCAGCATCATCTCGTGCAGCACCGCGTCCATGGTGACGTCGGCCTGCCAGATCTCGGTGGCGAGGTGGCCCTCCCAGACGTGATCGCGGCCGAGCTTCTCGCCCATGAAGCTCTGGGTCAGCAGCTCCCGGATCGGCTCGATCGTCGCGTAGGGGAACAGGATCTGCAGCATGCCGCCGCGCCCGTCGACGTCGAGGCGCAGGCTGATCAGGATCGCGGCGTTGCCCGGCCGCGTGATGGTGGCGAAACGCGGGTTGGTCTCGATCCGGTCGATGCCGAAGCTCACGGGCGAGAGCGGCTGGAACGACATCTCCAGGTCGCCCAGCACGATCTCCACGAGCCGGCGCACCAGGGTCATCTCGATGGCGGTGAACGGACGCCCGTCGAGGCGGCTCGACAGGCCGCCGCGCTTGCCGCCGAGCAG
>Ga0160428_1000630_pt1 | contig 35761 bp, 28 predicted proteins | sample SolpanmetagenomM_FD_108198 | JGI IMG/M metagenome (GOLD analysis project Ga0160428, IMG submission 108198) | Solar panel surface microbial communities from Lawrence Berkeley National Laboratory, California, USA - M | ecosystem: Engineered > Built environment > Solar panel > Unclassified ... | reverse complement strand
GGGAGGCGCTGGCCGCTGCCCCGCCCCTACCCCTGCCCGACGAGCCCGATTACGAAGACCTGCTGCGGCGCACCCGGCAGCAGCTAGCGCCACCCGCCCCACGCTACCAGGCGGCCCCCACGTTGCGGCGTTGGGCCGCAGCGGCCGCCCTGGCTGGCACCGTAGCCGGTGGCGGCTGGCTGTATTTCAATAGCCATCGGGCGCCAGCGCCGTTGGCTGTAGCCACACCCTATGGCCAGACGCGCACCCTGGCGCTGCCCGATGGCTCGCGGGTGACGCTCAATGGCCACTCGGCCCTACGCTACGCCGCCGCCTGGCAGCCCGACAAGCCCCGCGAGGTGTGGCTCGATGGAGAAGGGTTTTTCGCGGTGCAGCACATGCCCAACAGCCAGCGCTTCTTGGTGCACACCACGGCGGGGCTGCAAGTAGAGGTGCTGGGCACCCAATTTGTGGTGGCCCGGCGCCGCGACCAAACGCGGGTAGTGCTGCTGCAGGGCAAAGTGCGGGTGGAGTTTGACGACGACCAGCAGCCCGATGTGCTGCTGCGCCCCGGCGAGCTAGTCGAAACCCACGACGACCAGCCAGCCCTGGTAACGCACAAAAAGGTGCGCACCGCCCCCTACGCCGCCTGGAAAGATGCCCAGCTGGTACTCGACGAAACCACCATTGCCGAGCTGGCCACCCGCCTGCACGACACCTACGGCCTCGAGGTGACGGTGGCCACCCCCGAGCTGAACCGCCGCCGCATGACGGGCACTGTGCCCGTGGGCGAGCTCCCTACCCTACTGCAGGCCCTCGAAGAAACCTTCCACCTCCACGCCACCCGCCAGGGCAACCAGCTTACCCTGGCCGAAGAAAAATAGCTTTTCGTTTTCCTCCCCCACCCGATTATGCCTAAACTCCTTACCCCCCTGGGCAAGCACTACGGCCGCCCAGCCTGCTTGGCTGCCAGCGTGCTCCTGCTTCAATCTCTGGGCACGCCGGCTGCAGCGCAGCTGCTAGCGGCCAACATGGCTGTGCAAAGCACGCCAGTTCCCAGCCGCGCTGCCTCGGTGCCCCTCAAAACCCTCTTCAAGCAGTGGGAAAATGAGTACCACGCTACCATTTTTTACGAGAGCGCGCTCGTCGACAACAAGCGTGTGCCCGTGCCGACCGAGGCTGCTGGCTCGCTAGCCGAGCGTCTGGCCACGGTGCTGCCGCCAGCTAACCTACAGTTTAAAGAACTGCGGGCCAACTACTTTGTGGTAACCAGCCGCACTGCCGCTGGCGGGGCTACCCCCTCGGCTACGTCCCCCCAAGATGTACCCGTATCGGGTCGCGTAACCGACGCTAAGGGTGAGCCCCTACCCGGCGTAACGGTGCTCGTGAAGGGAACTACCACCGGCACCTCGACCGGAGCCGACGGTAGCTTCTCGCTAAGCGCGCCCGAGAACAGCACATTGGTTTTCAGCTCGATTGGTTACAAAAACCAGGAGATTGCTGTAACGGGCGCTACCAGCACCATCGCTGTGCGGCTCACCGACGACCAGCAAAGCCTCAACGAGGTAGTAGTGGTAGGCTATGGCACCCAAAACCGCCAGGAAGTAACAACCGCCGTAACCTCGGTGAGCGCGGCGGCCATTGAGCGCCAGCCGGTGGCGGGCTTCGACCAGGCCCTACAGGGCCAGGCGGCGGGCGTGCAGGTCACGGCCCCTTCGGGTGCGCCGGGCGCCGGCATCAACGTGCGGGTGCGGGGCAACTCGACCCTCAACCTCAACGCCTCGCCGCTATACGTGGTCGATGGCGTGCCGATTATCCCGGAGTATCAGCAAGAAATTTCGGTAGGCAGCCAGCGTTTGAACCCGCTCAACACGCTTAACCCCAACGATATCGAGAGCATCGACGTGCTCAAGGATGGGGCGGCCGCGGCCATCTACGGCGTGCGCGCTGCCAACGGCGTCGTGGTTATCACCACCAAGCACGGCAAGGTAGGCCAGGCCCAAGTAGGGCTCAACGTGTACTACGGCCGCCAGTACCTGCGCAAGAAACTAGCGGTGCTTAATGCCCAGCAATTTGCCCAGGAGTTTAACGACATTCAGGCGGGTGCGGGCCTAGCTCCTGGCTTCGCCGACGTGAACAACCCTTCGCCCTATAACACCGACTGGCAAGATGCCGTGTACCGCCCCGGCTACCAGCAAAACTACCAGCTCAACGTGAGCGGCGGCACCGAAAAAACCCGCTACTACGTGAGCGGTGGCTACTTCAACCAGCAGGGCATCAGCCTAAACTCGGGCTTCGACCGCTACAACTTCAAGATTAACCTGACCGAGGAGTTGAGCACCCGGTTCCGGGTGGGCACCAACCTCAACTTGAGCCGCACCCATACCAATGGCAGCGTGCGCTCGGAGGCGGCCCTCGGCAACTCAGGCACGGTGCTGGGCGGACTTTCGCAGATTCCGACCATTGCGATATACAATGCGAATGGCACCTACGGTGTGAACCCGTTTAACCAGTCGGACAACCCGGTGGGCAACCTGCTCGAAAGCACCACGCAGGCCGTGGTGTACCAGGCCGTGGGCAATTTGTACGGCGAGTTTGACGTGTTGAAAAACTTGAAAGCGCGCAGCTCGATTGGCATCGACTTCCGTACCCAGGACGAGACGCAGTTTACCAGCACCAACTACCCCGGCACCTCCAACGCCGACGCCTCGACGCGCGGCTCGGCCCGCTCGGCCAACAACCAGCAGACCATCTGGCTGCTTGAGAACACGCTGACTTACAACCCCAACCTGGGCGACACGCAGCACCTGACGCTGCTGGCCGGCCAGTCGATGCAGGCCTCGGACCGCTACACGGCAGGCGCCTCTACCAAAGGCTTTGGCTCGAATGCAGTGCCCTACCTGGGCGGCGGCTCCTCGATTCTGGACCTGCCCTACAGCTACGCCGACCAGTGGAGCCTGCTGAGCTTCTTCGGCCGGGCCACCTACGATTATGATGGGCGCTACTTGGCCCAGGTGAGCTTGCGTGCTGACGGCACCAGCCGCTTCTCGACCAAAAACCGCTTTGGCTACTTCCCGGCTGTGAGTCTGGGCTGGAACATTGCTAAGGAGTCGTTCTTCCCGCAAAACACGGCCGTGTCGAGCCTCAAGCTGCGGGCTAGCTTCGGCGCCAACGGCAACCAGGAGATTTATACCTACCAGCGCTTTCCTACCTACGGCACGGGCTCTAACTACCAGGGTAGCGGCTCGGCCATCCTGAGCGGCATCTCGCCCAATAACATTGGCAACGACGCGCTGAAGTGGGAAACCACTTACCAGTACAACGGAGGCTTGGATCTAGGCGCGTTCAACAACCGCCTCACGTTCACCTTCGACATTTATAACAAGCGTACCAAGGACCTGCTGCTGCAAGTACCAATTCCGCTGAGCACGGGCGCACCTACCAACGGCGCGGCCAACGCCAGCGTGCTACAAAACATAGGTAGCGTGGAGAACCGGGGCATTGAAATTGGCCTGTCGACGACCAATGTGGAGGCGCAAAACAACGGCTTTAGCTGGACCACTAACTTCAACGTGAGCGGCAACCGCAACCGCATCCTAGACCTGGGCCAGCAGGTAGGCGATGGTGGCGCGAGCACTAACCGCACCATCCTGAGCACCGACTACACCATCTCGCAGGTTGGCAGCCCGCTAGGAGCGTTCTACGGCTACCGCACGGCCGGCATCTTTCAATCGGATGCAGAAGGCACAGGGGCACCGACCCAGAACGGCAATGCCCCCAAAGCTGGCGACGTTCGCTTTGTGGACGTGAACGGTGACAAGGTAATTGACCCTAAGGACCGGACCATCATTGGCAACCCCAACCCCAAAGCGTTTGCTGGCGTCACCAACAACTTCGCCTACAAAGGTCTGGAGCTGAGCGTATTCTTCCAGGGTAGCTTTGGCAACGAGATTTACAACCAGACCCGCCAGATTCTGGAGTCGCAGTCGGACCCGCTGAACCAGACCGTTCGGGTGCTCAACCACTGGTCGCCGACTAACACCAACACCGACGTGCCGCGCCCAGTGCGCAACGACCCAAACGGCAACAACCGTTTCTCGAACCGCTGGATTGAGGATGGCTCCTACGTGCGCCTCAAAAACCTGACGCTGGCCTACAACGTGCCCACCGCATTTTCGCAGCACGCCGCGCTCAAAAACGTGCGCGTGTACCTCACGGCCCAAAACCTGGTAACCTGGACCCGCTACACGGGCTACGACCCGGAAGTGAGCGCCGACCCATTCTCGACCACCGGCTTTGGCCGCGACTATGGCGTGTACCCGCAGTCGCGCACCTACACTGTGGGCCTGAATGCCAATTTTTAAGTCGTTAGTTGTCTAGAATTCCCATGAAAAAGTCTGTTATACTACTGCCCGTTTGCGCGCTCAGCCTGCTGGCTAGCTGCAACTTTCTGGATAAAACCCCGCTGACGACCATTGCACCCGCTAACTTCTTCGGAAGCTCAAGCGATGCTGAGGCCAGCATCACGGCTGCCTACGATGCCCTGCAAGGCACTGGTGCTTATGGCCAGGACCTGAACGTGATGGGCGAGATGCCCTCCGACAACTGCACGAGCACCAACGGCGACGTGAACGCGATGGATAAAATCATCTGGGTGTCGACGACCAGCCAGGTGAACAACGTGTACCGCGATGCCTACCTGGGCATCAACCGGGCCAATTCGGTCATCAAATATGTGCCTACGGTAACGATGGACACGGTACGCCGCCGCCAGATTGTGGGCGAGGCGCACTTCATTCGGGCGCTCAATTATTTCAACCTGGTGCGGGCCTACGGCGGCGTGCCGCTGCGCCTGGTGCCTACCGAAAGCGGCGCCAGCGCCGACGTGAACCTGGCGCGCTCGACCAGCGACCAGGTGTACGCGCAGGTAGTGGCTGACCTGACGGCTGCCGCGGCCCAAATGCCTATCAGCAACCCCAACCGCGCCACCCAAAACTCGGCCAATGCACTGCTAGCCCGCGTGCAGCTCACCCAGCGCAACTGGGCCCAGGCTCAGGCAGCTGCCCAGAAAGTAATTGGGGGCGGCGTAGCACTCAACTCGTCGTTTAACTCGCTCTATCCTGCTGAAAACAGAGGTACCGAGTCGCTCTTCGAGATTCAGTACGCGGGCAACAACGACGGCGGCAACCTCGTGCCCGACTTGGTTCTGCCTTCACCGCTGGCCACGTACTCGTTCCCGAAGTTTAACATTCCGACCGCCAACCTGCTGGCCAGCGCCGACACCGTGAACGACCTACGCTGGGCCTACGTCGGCCCCGTAACGGCCGCCAGCGGCAAGCTGGTGGGCCGCAGCCACGCGAGCTACATCGATGGCAAGCCTGGTGCGGGTGGCAATAGCAACGATATAGGGCCCTTCGTGTTTAAGTGGCGCAGCCTGGGCAACGGCTTCAACTCGACCGACAACACCTACGTGTTGCGCTACGCCGAAGTGCTGCTGGCCTACGCCGAAGCTAGCAACGAGCAGAATGGCCCCACCGGCGACGCCCTGGCCAAGCTCAACCTGGTGCGCCAGCGCGCTGGCCTCACGGCCCTCACGGCGGCCTCGCCTCAGGCCCTGACCAAGCAGGCGCTGCGCAACGAAATCGACCGGCAACGCCGCCTGGAGTTAGCCTTTGAAGGCGAGCGCTGGTTTGACCTGCTGCGCTACGCCCGCCACACCCAGGCCGATGGCACGGCTACCCATGCCGTTACGGCGCTGGATATCATCCAGCAGCAGCGCACCACCCGCGATGCCAACTACCTGCTCTTCCCGCTGCCGCAGGCCGAGCTCAACACCAACCCGCTGCTGCAGCAAAACCCCGGATACTAATTATGAATGACTAATGGCTAGTGGATAATGACTACCTACAAAACGTCTTTGTTCATTGGTCCTTTAAGCTGTTCATTAGCCACTAGTCATTACACTTATTGCCGCTTTTGTCGTTTCGGGGCGGGGGTAGGGAAAGTGAAATAATCAGACTTTCCGCCCTGGAACGGCATTGGGCCGGCATCCGCTTTCTTTTGCAGCTACGCTCCTTTTCCCTTGAAAACCACCCATTTTATTTCCCGCGTGGCGGGCTGGGGCCTGGCTACGTGCTCGGCCTTTATGCTGCTGCCGGCCCACGCCCAACGCGCGGCGCAGGTACGCGCCTGGGTCACGACACCTGACCAGGCGCAGCTGCTACGTCCGCAGCCGGGTACCTTGCGCTTTGGCCCTACCCCCCCAGCCGGCGCCACTATTGACATCGACGACCGCCAGACCTTCCAGACTATGGACGGCTTTGGCTACTGCCTCACGGGGGGCAGCACCGAGCTGCTGCACGCCATGAGCGCCCCGGCGCGGGCCAAGCTACTGCGCGAGCTGTTTGGCACCGGCCCCACCGACATTGGGGTAAGCTACCTGCGCCTGAGCATCGGGGCGTCGGACCTCGATGCACAGGTGTTCAGCTACGATGATATGCCGGCTGGCCAGACCGACCCCACACTGGCCCGCTTCAGCCTGGCACCCGACGAGGCGCACCTAATTCCGGTACTGAAAGAGATTTTGGCCATTAACCCCCGCCTCAAGCTGCTCGGCTCGCCCTGGAGCCCGCCCACCTGGATGAAAACCAACGGGGAAAGCAAAGGCGGCTCACTTAAGCCAGAGTATTATAGCGCTTATGCCCAGTACTTTGTGAAGTACATCATGAGCATGAAGGCGGCGGGCATCACCCTTGATGCCGTGACGGTGCAAAACGAGCCGCTGCACCCCGGCAACAACCCCAGCCTGCTGATGACGGCCGAGCCGCAGGCCGAGTTTATTGGCCGGCACCTGGGGCCGGCTTTTCAGAAAGCAGGGCTCAAAACCAAGATTATCTGCTACGACCACAACGCTGACAAGCCCGAATACCCCCTCACGGTGCTGGGCGATGCGGTGGCCAACCCCTACGTCGATGGCTCGGCGTTTCACCTCTACGCCGGGCCCATCGAGGCGCTGGGCAAGGTGCACGACGCTTTTCCGACCAAAAACGTGTACTTCACCGAGCAGTGGGTGGGCTCGAAAACCGACTTTGCCGGCAACCTAGGCTGGCACACCAAAACGCTATTTGTGGGCGCGCCGCGCAACTGGAGCCGCACCGTGCTGGAGTGGAACCTGGCCGCCGACCCGCAGCAAAACCCCCACACGCCGGGCGGCTGCACCGAGTGCCTGGGCGCCATTACGCTGGCCCCTGGCGACCAGGTGACGCGCAACGTGGCCTACTACGCGGTGGCCCAGAGCAGCAAGTTTGTGCGCCCCGGCTCGGTGCGCATTGGCTCGAGCAGCCCGGCGGGCCTGCCCAACGTGGCCTACCGCACACCCAACGGCGGCCACGTGCTGCTGGTGCTCAACGACCAGCCTACCCCGCAGGCCTTTGGCCTGCGCTACCGGGGTAGGGCCGTGGCGGCCACGCTGCCCGCTGGGGCCGTGGGCACCTACGTGTGGTAGCTGGCTCTGCTAACGAGCAGGTACTACGCCTTTTTATTCGCTTTTTCAGTCGTTGCGCATGTCTATTCCCACCCGTTGGCTCACGTATTCTTACTCACTTGCGCTGCTGGGGCTGCTGGCTACCGGCTGCAAAAGCAGCGACTCGGCCACGCCTACCCCCACCCCGCCACTCAACCCCACGCCGCCCGCCTCGGCGCCCTCGCAAGTAGCGGTGTGGCTGACAATGCCCGACAAGTCGGCGCTCTTTTACCGGCAGCGGCTGAGCTTGCAGTTTGGGGACAATACCAACCAGAACCCCACCATTGTAGTGGATACTGCCCAAACCTTCCAAACCATGGATGGCTTTGGCTACACCCTCACCGGGGGCAGCGCCCAGGTGATGAGCCGCATGGACGCGGGCAGCCGCGCGGCGCTCATCAAGGAGCTATTTGCTACCGATAGCACATCGCTGGGCGTGAGCTACTTGCGCCTGAGCATTGGGGCGTCGGACCTGGACGCGCAGGTGTTTAGCTACGACGATGGGCCAGCCGACCCCACGCTGGCCAATTTTAGCTTGGCGCCCGACCAGACGGCCCTCATTCCGGTGCTGAAGCAGATACTGGCCGTGAACCCGGCCATCAAAATCATGGGCTCGCCCTGGAGCCCGCCCACCTGGATGAAGACGAACAACAGCACCGTTGGTGGCTCGCTCAAGCCCGAGTACTACGACGCCTACGCCCGCTACTTTGTCAAGTACATCCAAGGAATGCAGGCGCAGGGCATCACCATCGATGCTGTGACGCTGCAGAACGAGCCGCTCAACCCGCAGAACAACCCCAGCCTGTCGATGACGGCGGCCGAGCAAATTGATTTCATCAAGAACAACGTGGGGCCAGCCTTCCGCACGGCGGGCATCACGACCAAGATTATCGCCTACGACCACAATACCGACCGCACCGACTACCCGCTGGCGGTGCTCGGCGATGCCGGGGCTAACCCCTACGTCGATGGCTCGGCGTTTCACTTCTACAGCCCCAACGTGCCCATCACCGTGCTCAGCCAGGTGCACACGGCCTACCCCGCCAAGAACGTTTATTTCACCGAACTCTGGACCCAGGCGCCTACCGACGGCCACGTAGTTGACTTTGGCGGCGAGCTGGCTTACCACGTGGGCAACCTCGAAATCGGGGCCGTGCGCAACTGGTCGAAAAACGTGCTGGAGTGGAACCTGGCCAACGACCAGAACTTTGCGCCCTACACGCCGGGCGGCTGCAAAAATTGTCTGGGAGCCGTCACCATCAGCGGCAATGCGGTGACCCGCAACCCAGCCTACTACACTATTGCCCACAGCAGCAAGTTTGTGCGCCCCGGCTCGGTGCGCGTGGCTACCAACGTGCCCGGCAACCTGCAAAACGTGGCCTACAAAACGCCCAACGGCAAGCGCTGCCTCGTGGTGCTGAACACCGGCACCACGCTGCAAAATTTTAATATTCAGTACAAAGGAAAGGTGGTGAGCACCTCGCTCTACGGCGGGGCCGTGGCCACCTACGTGTGGTAGCCGCGCCGGCGCCCTACCCCCTTTTTTTACCCGACTTTTGCTTAATGAATTCTCGCTTTTTCCCGTTGCTGCTGACTGCGGCGCTCGGCCTGGGCCGCGCGGCCGCCCAAACTCCGGCCTACTCGGCGGCCAGCCGCCAGGTGCAGGTTTTTACCACGGCCCAGGGCACCGGCCAGCGCCTGGCGGCCGGCCCGCTGCTCAGCTTTCAGCCCGCGCCCCAGCCCGTGGAAACGCAGGTGTGCGTGTTTGTGGACCCCGGCCACCAGTTTCAGACCCTGCTGGGCATCGGCGGGGCGCTGACGGATGCCTCGGCCGAGACGTTTTTTAAGCTGCCCAAGGCCACGCAGCAGGAGTTTATGCAGGCCTACTACAGCCCGAGCCAGGGCATTGGCTACACGCTGGCGCGCACTAGCATCGGCAGCTGCGACTTTTCGAGCGCTAGCTACACGTACATCAAAGAGGGTGATGCGAGCCTGAAAAGCTTTAGCGTGAAGCCTGATGAGCGGTACCGCATCCCATTTATCAAGCTGGCCACGGCGGCGGCCGGCGGCAAGCTGCCGCTCTTTGTGAGCCCCTGGACGCCGCCGGCGTTCATGAAAACCAACCACGACCTGCTGCACGGCGGCAAGCTGCTACCCGAGTTTCGGCAGCCATGGGCCAACTACTACATCAAGTTTATTCAGGCTTACGAAAAGCAGGGCATCCAGATTTGGGGCCTCACGGTGCAAAACGAGGAAATGGCCACCCAGAAATGGGAGTCGTGCCTGTACACGGCCGAGGAAGAGCGTGATTTTATTAAAGAATACCTAGGGCCGACGCTAGCCAAGAACGGCCTGGGCGGCAAAAAGCTCATTGCCTGGGACCACAACCGCGACCTGCTGTTTCAGCGCGCCAGCACTGTGCTCGACGACCCGGCCGCCGCTCAGTACGTGTGGGGCATTGGCTACCACTGGTACGAGACCTGGACCACCAGCGGCCCGCTCTTCGACAACGAGCGCCGGGTGAAGGAGGCGTTTCCGAACACCAATCTCATCTTCACGGAGGGCTGCGTCGAGAATTTCAAGTTTGACCAAGTAAATGACTGGAAGCTGGGTGAGCGCTACGGCAATTCGATGCTGAACGACTTCAACGCCGGCACCGTGGGCTGGACCGACTGGAACGTGCTGCTAGACGAAACCGGTGGGCCCAACCACGTGGGCAACTTCTGCTTTGCGCCCATCATCGCCGATACGCACACCGGCAAGCTCATTTACACCAACGCCTACTACTACATCGGGCACTTCTCGAAGTTTATTCGGCCCGGCGCCAAGCGCCTGGCTACCACCACCAACCGCGACTGGCTGCAAGCCACTGCCTTCCGCAACCCCGACGGCAAGGTGGCCGTGGTAGTGATGAATAGCGGCGACAAGCCCCAGGAGTTTCAGCTCTGGATAAAAGGCCAGGCGGCTAGCACCACCAGCCTACCCCACTCGATGGCGACGTACGTTATCAACTAGCTACTGGTAAGCAAGTAAAGAACGTCATGCTGACAAAGAAAGCAGCTCGCTCACGCCGTTGGATTAGTAACCTAAATGGCGTGAGCGAGCTGCTTTCTTCGTTGGCATGACGTTCTTTTTAAGTACGCTTTCTTACCTGCCCTTTCCCTACCCCCTCTTCCCACATGAAATTTCTACCCTTCCTGTTTTTCGCTACTACGGCCCTGGCCCAACGCCAGCAAGCGCCGCTGCTGCGCGCCGAAGGTCCCAAAATCGTGAACGCCCAAAACCAGGAGGTGCTGCTGCGCGGCATGAACCTGGGCGGCTGGCTGCTGCAAGAAGGCTACATGATGAAGCCCGGCTACGGTGGCACCCAAGGCTCGGTGAAGAAGGTGCTGTACAGCGCGGGCCTGAGCGACGCGGCGGTGGAGAAATTTTACCAGCAGTACCGCGATAATTTCATCACAAAGGCTGATATTGACTTCATTGCGCAGCAGGGTTTCAACTGTGTTCGCCTACCCCTGCACTACGACTTGTTTTTGACGCCGGCCCAGCGGGCGGTGCGCAACGGCGTGATTAGGGGCACCGTGCCGTATGCCGACTACGTGGCCCGGCTGAAGGAGTGGCAGCAGCGGGGCGAGCTGTTTCGGGAGCCGGCCCGGCTGGAGGCCATTCGCCTGATTGACCAGACGCTGGCCTGGTGCGCGGCCAACCGGCTGTACGTGGTGCTGGATTTGCACGCCGCGCCCGGCGCCCAGGGCACCGACTCGAACATTGCCGACGCGCTGCAACCCAACGACTTCTGGCAGGAGCCGGTTTTTCAGGACATCACCAATGGTTTGTGGGCCACGCTGGCCCGGCGCTATAAAAACGATGGCCGCATTGCGATGTACGACCTCGTGAACGAGCCCAACAACGTGCCCGGCGGCAATGCAGCCATTCAGACTATGTTTGAAAAGCTCATCAACACGGTGCGCGCCCAGGGCGACCAGCACCTGCTGCTGCTGGAGGGCAATGGCTTTGGGAATAATTATAACGAGCTGGAGAAGAAGACTTTTACGCACCCCGAAAATTTGGTGTACAACGCGCACCGGTACAGCATCTTGCCCAAGTACCCGCTCAGCAACGCGCTGGATGCTAGCAACCCCGACGCCAACCAGCTCGGGGCCATCGGCAATTTGGTGCGCTTTCGGGCGGCGCAAAATGTGCCGGTGTGGGTAGGCGAAACCGGGGAAAACACCGCGCAGTGGATGGGCGAGGCCGCCCGCAACCTCAACAGCGTGGGCATTGGCTGGTGCAACTGGACCTATAAGCGCTTCAGCGACCAGCCCATCGCGGCGCTGCTGCGCATCAGGCCGCCCTACTTGGTGGAGGTGAAGTCGGCCGCCGACCTGCCCGTTATCCTGAAGAATATCAAGTTCAAGAACTGCGTGCCGAACCCCGAAGTGATTGACGCGCTGCGGGCGGAATTGAAGAAGTAGCTTATTTCAATCAGTCACATTACTAGATGAGCAGGATGTGCTTCCCGATAAATTAGCCTGCCGATTGATGCGAAACGCAATTTTTCTCTTACTGTTCAGCCTGCGGCTGGCGGCCCAAACTGCGCCGCCGGCCGGGCGCGTGGTCGTAGCCTACCTCGACTCGAAGCTGCTGCGCGGCAACCCAGGCGGCGAAAACCCGCGCCGCCGCGTGAGCGTGTACCTACCCCCTGGCTACGACGCCAACCCGCGGCAACGCTATCCGGTGCTGTATTACCTACACGGCTTTACGTGGAGCGACAGCTTGGTTTTCAACCAGGATGGTATGGGGCGCCTGCTCGACCAAGCCATTGCGGCGGGGAAAATCCGGCCGCTCCTGGTGGTGGTGCCCAATGAGCAGACGCGCTTTGGCGGCAGCTGGTATGCCAACTCGGCCACCAACGGGCCCTGGGCCGACTTCACGGCCCGCGAGCTTATCACGTTCACCGACGGGCAGTTTCGGACGCTGGCCCGGCCCGGTAGCCGGGGCCTGGCCGGCCACTCGATGGGCGGCGGCGGCACGCTGCGGCTGGCCCTGGCCTACCCCGGCACCTGGGCCGCAGCTTACGCACTGAGCCCGGCCTTTGTGGGGCCGCACCCCAGCTTTGTGCCCGGCGCTGGGCTGGGCCCGGCGCTGCGCGCCAGCAGCGCGGCTGAGGCGCAGCGCAGCTACCCGGTGCTAATGGCGGCCTCGCTCGCCCGCGCCTTTTCGCCCAATCCGAAGGCGGCACCATTTGGGGCCGACTTTCCGGGCTCGCTGGGGGCTGACAGCCTGCTGCGGCGCGATGCCGTGCTGGCGCGCTGGGTGCTAGCCACGCCCACCTACACCCTGCCCATCCGCCCGGCTAGCCTGCGCCAGCTGCGGGCGCTGGCCTTCGACTGGGGCGCGCAGGATGAGGTGCAGCACATTCCGCCCACCTGCCACGCTTTCAGCAACTTGCTGACGGTGTACGGCATCCGGCATACGGCTCAGGAGTACGAGGGCACCCACGGCAGCCGCATCATGGGGCCCACGGGGCGGGTATACCAGCAGGTGTTGCCGTTTTTTGATAAGTACCTGGATTTCGGGCCTTAGTACCGAGGTAGTATGAGTTGCTACAGCGCTGGGCTGCACGAGGCTGGGGGAAGCTGGCCAGCTTGTCCTCACCCGTCATGCTCAGCACAGGGAAGCGTGCCGTTCTTTTGACTTTCTAACGCCTCCCTGCTCATGCCCTACCCCCCGTCTTGGCGCCCACTTTTGCTGCTGCTTGCCATTGGCGTGGGCCGCGGGCGGGCGGCGGGTGCCCAGGCTGCCCCGGCGCACGCCATCGAGCAGCCGGTGCCGCTGGGCAATGTGCAGGTGACGGCGGCGCACTTGCACCGGCGGGTGCTGGGCAATGCGAGCGACTCGCGCCGGACGTTTTTTGGGCCGACTACAATGAGCCGGGCAACCAAGTTGGCCAGCGCCTGCGCCTCCAACGGCCGGGCTGGCTGGAGACCGTGTCGTTTAGCGTGGCAGCGTGCAGCTACGACAGCCTGTTTTTGCGCGTGCAGGTCTATGGTGTGGCGCAGGAGTTTCCGGCGGCACCGCTGCTGCTGCAGCCGGTGGCTGTGCGGCTGGCGCGCGCCGACCTAGCCCGACGGGTGGTGCTCGACTTGCGCCCTTACCACGTGTGGCTGGCGGGCGACGCGGTGGTGGCGCTCGAAATTTTGCGGGCGCAGGGGCCGGGCACGCTGGCCTTTTCGGCGTCTAGGATGCCGGGGCCAAGCTACGAAATCGACTTACCCGGTGATAGCACCAACCGTAATATTCCACCGCGCGGGGCCAGCCAGCGGCCAGTGCCCTGGCAGCAAAGCGCCACTACCCCCTGGCGCAAAACCGACCTGTTTAGCATTGGCATAAGCGCGACTATTTTGCAGCCAGCCCATTAAGCTTTTCTTTCCCTACCCCCATGAAAGCTCCCCAATTTGTTTGCCTTTCGCTCGCTGGCCTGGGTGCCACGCTGCTAAGCCAGCCACTGGCGGCGGCCCCGCCGGCCAAGCCCACCGTCATCCTGTTTGTGGGCAACAGCTTTTTTCACGGCGCGTTTGAGCCAGTGCTGAGCTACAACACGGCGGCCGTAACTGACGAAAACTTCAAGCCCACCGAGCAGCGCAGCCCACGCGAGCACGCCGATGGGCCGTGGGGTGGCATTCCGGGCATTTTCAAGAAGCTCAGCGACGAGGCGGGCTTTCACTACGAGGTGCACTTGGAGGCCATTAGTGGGCAAACGCTGCAGTTTCATTATGATAATGCGCTGGCCGTGATTAAGCAGCGCAAGTGGGACCGGGTCATCATGCACGACTACAGCACCGGGCCGGTGCCCACGCAGCATGGTGGCCAGCCCGCACGCTTCTATACCTACGCCACCAAGCTCGAGCAGGCCGTGCACGAGGCCAACCCCCAGGCCAAAGTTTACCTCTACCAAACCTGGGCGCGGGCCGACCAAACGTACCCCGCAGGCAAGGGTTACTCGGGCCTACCCCTCGACTCGATGACCACCGACTTGCACCGGGCATACTATAAAGAAGCGGCTCAGGACCGCGGCTTTGCGGGCGTGGCGCCGGCCGGCGATGCCTGGCTGCGCGCCGTGCGCCAGGGCCTAGCCGACCCCAACCCCTACGACGCCGCCGAGACCGGCAAAATAGACCTGTGGGGCCGCGACCACTACCACCCCAGCGCCTACGGCGCCTACCTCAACGCCTGCGTGGTGCTGGCCCAGGTGACGGGCTACGACCCCCGAAAGCTGGGCGCCCAGGAGCAAGCCGCTGCCGCGCTAGGCATTGCGCCCGAAGTGGCCGTGCGGCTGCAAAAAATCGCGTTTGAGCAAGTAAAAGCCGGGCGACGGGGGTAGGGCCTGTCCAGTAGCGGACGGGCTGTCCATTAGTGGACAGGTTTTGGGCGGGTACCCAGGCACTAGTGGCTTACAAGTAGCTACAAAACAGTAGCTTATATCACTGGCACGGGGCTTGGCTTTAGTAGGGGGAATCTACCCGCTACTTGCCCGCTCATGGACAGAATTATTGATACAGCTACCCAGCGCCGCCGCCAGCTGCGCTACTGGCTGCTTGGCCTGGGGGCGCTGGCCGCGCTGCTGGCGGCCGGCTGGGGTCTACGCGCCGCGTTGCAACCCAGCCTGCGGCGCGCCGACCTGCTGACGGCCACTGTCGAAACTGGCGACGTGGACGCGACGCTCACGGCCGCCGGCACCGTGATTGCGGCGCGCGAAGTGGTCATTACCAGCCCTATCCAGAGCACGGTGCGGCGGGTGGCGCTGGCGGTGGGAGCGCGGGTGCGGCCGGGCCAGCTCATCTTGGAGCTTGACAAAGACCTGGCGGCTTCGTCGCTGGCCAAGCTCGACGATGAGCAGCTGCGTAACCAAGACAAGAACTCGCAGCTGCAGCTCACGCTGGCCCGCAGCCTCACCGACCTGCAAGCCCAGCAGCAAGGCCAAGACCTGAAGGTGAGTAGCTTGCAGTCGGCCCTGCGCGACGAGCAGCACTTGCTCACCATCGGGGGCGGCACCGCCGAGGCGGTGCGCCAGGCCGAGCTTAATCTTCGCACCGCCCGCCTCGAAGCGCAGCGCCTGCGCCAGCAGCTGGCCAACCAGCGCCTGGCCAGCGCCGCCGACCGCCGCGAGCTCGGCTACACCGTGTCGATGCAGCAGCGCAGCATAGCCGAGCAAGCCGCCAAGCTGCGCCAGGCCGACATCAGCAGCCAGCTGCCCGGCGTATTGACTTGGGTAAACGACAACCTCGGCAGCACTGTGCAAGCCGGCGATGCCCTGGCCCGCGTGGCCGACCTGAGCCGCTACCGCGTGCGCGCCACCCTGGCCGATGCCTACGCCGACCAACTGCACCCCGGCGATGCCGTGCTGGTGCGACTGGGCCCCGGCACCGACCTACGCGGCACCGTGGCCAGCATCAGCCCGGCCGTAGACAAGGGCGTGGTCACCTTTTACGCCACCCTCGCCAACGACCACCACCCGGCCCTGCGCGCCAACCTGCGCGCCGACGTGTACGTGATAACCCGCGCCCACCGCGGCGTGCAGCGCCTCCACAACGGTCCCTTTTACCAAGGCGGCCAGGAGCAGGCAGTGTTTGTGCTGGCGGGCGGTAGGGCCGTACGCCGCGTGGTGCACTTTGGCGACAGCAACACCGACTACGTGCAAGTAATCAGCGGCTTACGCAAGGGCGAGGAAGTTATTACCTCCGACACCAAGAGCTTCGTGGACACGCCAGAATTGCGGGTGGAATGAGGGGTAGGGCCTGCTCTTTGGGGCAAACGCTACCCCCTACCCCTCTCTTTTTCGGAAGAAATGCCGAATGATTACTCGCTTTAATTTCTACTAGCCGTGCGCTCTTTTTTCCAGAAGAATCTTGCTGGGTTTGCCGGCCAGGGAGGCAAGGTCTTGGGGCAGCTTGTCCTGCTCCTGCTCCCAGTGGCTGCCGCCGCCCAAACCCTCACCCTACCCCTGCTCATCCAGCAAACCCTCGCCACGGCCGCGCCCGGCCAGCAGGCCCGCGCCGCCCGCGAGGGTGGCTACTGGGCCTACCGGGCCTACCAGGCCAGCTACCGGCCGCAGCTGGCGCTGCAGGGCATAGTGCCGAATTTCAACCGGGGTATTGAACCAGTAAAGCAGCCCGACGGCACCACGTCGTTCAGGGCGGTGCGGTACAACTATTCGCAACTGGGCGTGAACCTGACCCAGAATATTGGCCTCACCGGCGGGCAGGTGGTGGTGGGCTCGCAGGTGCAGCGGTTCGACGATTTTATTCGGGACGAAAAAAACTACAACAACCAGCCCTTTACCCTGGGCCTGACCCAACCGCTGGGGTATTTCAACGCCCTGAAGTGGGCCCGCCGCATCGAGCCGCTGCTGTACCAAGAAAGCCAGCGCCAGTACCTCGAAGACCGCGAGGCCATTGCCCAGCGCGTCACGGAGCTGTATTTCGACGTGCTCTTGCAGCAGGTAAACGCCGCCGTGGCCGGCCAAAACGCCCAGGCCACCGCCGAGCTGCTGCGCGTGGGCCGCGAAAAATACGCCTTGGGCCGCCTCTCCCAGAGCGACTTATTGCAGCTGGAGCTCAACCTGCTCGACGCCCAGCAGGCCCAGGCCCAGGCCCGCCTCGACGCCGAAACTGCCACCGTAAGCCTACGCACCTACTGCGCCCTGCCTACCCCCCCCCGCCACCACCGAAACCGAAACGCCCCTGGCCGTGCCGCCCCCCGCCCCCACCCTGGCCGTGGTGCCCGCCGAGGCCCTGGCCCAGGCGCAGCAACACCGGGTGGCGGTGCTGGCTCTACAGCGGCGGCAGCTGCAAGCCGCCCGCGACGTGGCCCAGGCCCGCGGCACCACCGGCCTGCTGGCCACCCTCACCGCCAACCTCGGCTACGTGAACCAGGCGCCCTACCTGCTCGACAGCTACCAGGCGCTGCAAAACCAGCAGCAGGTGGCGCTCAGCTTTTCGCTGCCGCTCGTGGACTGGGGCAAGCGCCGCGCCACCGTGCGCACCGCCGAGCTGGCCCGCGACCAAACCCAGGCCGCCGTGAGCCAAGACCAGCGCAGCTTCGAGCAAACCGTACTTACGCAGGCCAGCCAGGTGCCGGCCCTGGCCGGGCAAGTGCGCCGCGCTGCCCGCGCCGACACGCTGGCCCAGCGCCGCTACGCCATCACCCGCGCCACCTACGAGGCCGGCCGCCTCAGCCTCACCGACCTCACGCTGGCCTCGGCGGCCAAGGACCTGGCGCGGCGCGGCTACATCTTGGCTTTGCGCGCCGGTTGGGTGGGCTACTACCGCCTGCGCGGCTTGACTTTATTTGATTTCGAAACCCAGCAGCCACTAGCAGCTCAATAAGCTTCCGCTTTCACACTACGCCATGCCGGCCGCAGGAAAGCATCTCACATGCAGCAGTAACCCAATCGTGCGACCGAAGCGAGCGAACTACTTCCCTTCGGTCGGCATGGCTCACCAGTAAACTAGTCCTTCCCCTTATGTCGCTTCCTACCCCCTCCGCGCCGCCCGTTATTCGGCTGGCCAATATCGAAAAGGTCTACCAGACCAAAACCATCGAAACCATTGCCCTCAGCGAGGTCAACCTCACGATTAATCGCGGCGAGTTTGTGTCGGTGATGGGGCCCAGCGGCTGCGGCAAATCGACGCTGCTCAGCCTCATGGGCCTGCTCGACGAGCCCACCGGCGGCACTATCGAGATTGATGGCCGGCCCGTGACCACGTATTCTGACAAAGAGCTGGCGGGGCTGCGCAACCACAAAATTGGCTTCGTTTTCCAGAGCTACCACCTGATAAATGACCTTTCGGTGCGCGACAATGTGGAGCTGCCTTTGCTCTACCGGCCGGGGGTAGGGAGCGCCGAGCGCCGCCGCCGCGCCCTGGCTGCCCTCGACCAGGTAGGGCTAAATGCGCGCGTCAATCACTTTCCGGCGCAGCTTTCGGGTGGGCAGCGGCAGCGCGTGGCCATTGCGCGCGCCCTGGCCGGCCAGCCCGAAATCATCTTGGCCGACGAGCCCACCGGCAACCTCGACTCGGTGATGGGCGCCGAAATAATGGAGCTGCTGCTGGCCCTCAACCGCCAAGGCACTACCCTGGTGATGGTGACCCACGACGAGCAAGAAGCGCTGAAAACCCAGCGGTTGATACGGTTTTTCGACGGCCGGCAAGTGGCTTAAATCAACGCTCGCCATGACAGACGATTTATAACCTCCAGAATATCATGCTCCTCTCCTATCTCAAAATCGCCTGGAAGGTCCTCTTGCGGCGCAAGTTCTTCACCGCCATTAGCCTGTTTGGCATCAGCTTCACGCTGATGATTTTGCTGGTCGTGTACGCCATGTTCGACTACACCGTGGGGCCGCACCGGCCCGAGCTGCACGTAGATAGGCTGCTGTATGTAAGCCGGATGCAGCTGCTGTACCGCGATGGCGGGCAGAGCAACAATGCTGTGGGCTACGGCTTTCTTGCCCAGCACATCCGCACCCTCAAAACGCCTGAGAAAGTGTCGCTTAGTAAAGCTAATTTTGAATTGGCCGTGGCCTACGTGGGCCAGCAGGTGCTCAAGCTCGACCTCAAGCGCACCGACGGCGAATTCTGGCAGGTGCTGGATTTCGACTTTCTGGAAGGCCGGCCCTACAACCCCGGCGAAGTGCGCGACGCGGCCCGGCTGGCCGTGCTTAGTGCCACCACTGCCCGGCGCTACTTTGGCACTGATGTGGGGGTAGTGGGCCGCCCCATCGAAATTGATGCCGTACGCTACCGCGTGGTGGGCGTGGTGCGTGATGTGCCACTGACGCGCGCCAACTCCTACGGCGAGGTGTGGACGCCCGTGACCACCGGCCCCGACGACCTGCGCAAACCCGACCTGCTGGGCCAGTACCAGGCCATTATCCTGGCCCGTCAGGCCGCCGATGTGCCCACTATCAAGGACGAAGTGCAGCAAGTGGCGCAGCACACGCCCCTGCCCGACCCCAAGCTATTTAAGCAGCTCAACATGCGCGCCCAGACGCTGCTGGCCTCCTACACGGCCCGCTTCGACAACAACGCCGGGGCCGATGGCGGCGTGGGCCGCTTTCTAAAGGTGATGGTAGGGCTGGCGTTGCTCTTTATGCTGCTACCGGCCCTCAACCTGGTCAATATCAACGTAAGCCGCACGCTGGAGCGCTCGGGCGAAATTGGGGTGCGCAAGGCGTTTGGGGCTACGGCGGGCCGGCTAGTGGGGCAGTTTTTGGTCGAAAATATTTTCCTGACGCTGCTTGGCGGCGTGCTCGGGCTGGGGCTGGCGGCGGGCGCGCTGGCGCTGCTCAATACCAGCCATTTTTTTGCCTATTCCAATTTCGCGCTCAACAGCCGCGTGTTTGGTGTGGCGCTGGGGGTGGTGCTGTTTTTCGGCATCCTGTCGGGCGCCTACCCCGCCTACAAAATGTCAAAACTCCAAGCCGTGAAAGCCCTCAAAGGCGATACCGCCGCTTAGGCAAATAGTATCCTGCTAATCGTTAACTGAAAACTGACTATGCTGCGCCACCTGATTACCCTGATGTGGAACCGCAAGCGCGCCAACGGCTTGCTGATTCTGGAGATACTGCTGGCTTTCGTGGTGCTCTTCGCCGTGAGCAGCGTGGGCGTGTACAGCTGGCGCAACTACCACGCCCCGCTGGGCTTTGCCTACCAAAACGTGTGGAAAATGCAACTGAACCCCGGCACTCAGCCCCACGCCGAGCAGTTTGCCGCCTTGCAGCGGGTGCTGGCACGGCTGCGCAGCACACCGGGCGTGGTTACGCTCTCGCGCAGTGTAGATAATACGCCATTCGCCTTCAGCAATAACACAACTGAATTCAGGGCCATCGAAGGAAAAGACCGACCAGCCGCCTATGGCGATGTGTATGATGCCGGCCCCGAGCTGCGCGACGTAATGGGCCTACGCATGGTAGCCGGCCGGTGGTTCGACCGCCGCGATGAGGCAGTGGGGCGCCGCCCGCCCATTGTTATCACCGAGCTGACGCAGGCAGCCTTGTTTCCGGATGGCACATCGGCGCTGGGCAAAGTCATTCAGGGCAACTTGGGCGAAAAGGAAGAATTTGAAGTGGTAGGCGTGAGCGGCCCCTATCGCGCCGGCGGCGAGCTGAGCGAGCCCCAGCCGGGCTACTTTCTCTACATCAGCCCTCAAGACACCGCCCGCGCCCTCTTCAACCTGCTAGTGCGGGTGCAGCCCGGCAGCGGCGCAGCCCTCGAAAAGAAGCTGAACGAAGAAATACGGGCGGCCAGCGGCGGCTGGTCGAGCAACATCCTACCCCTGCCCGACGAGCGCCGCACCCAGCTTAAAGTCAACCTCACGCCGCCCGTTATCCTGGGCGTCGTGTGCATTTTCCTGCTCGTAAACGTGGCCCTGGGTCTTTTCGGCGTGCTGTGGCTCAACATCAGCCAGCGGCGCTCCGAGTTGGGCGTGCGCCGAGCGCTGGGCGCTTCGGGTGCGGCCATCAGCCGGCAGGTAGTGGGCGAAATCCTGGTGCTCACCACATTTGGGCTGGGGCTGGGGCTGCTGGTGGCGGCGCAGTTTCCGCTGCTGGGCGTGTTCAATGTCAAAACGAGCGTTTACCTCACGGCGATGGCCCTGGCTTCGGCTGGCCTCTACGTGCTGGCCACGGGCTGCGCGCTGTACCCGAGCCGGCTGGCCGCTGGCATTCAGCCAGCAGTGGCCCTGCGCGAAGAATAAAGAGGGGCCCGCGCCGGGGCGGTGGCGTAAGGTTCGGGCGGTTTGGGATAATCTTTTTCAACCAAATGAGGCAACGGCTGGCATCTTTGCTTCATCTGAGGGGGGTAGGGCCGCCACTGGTACTGCGTATTTTTTCCTAGCCCTGTAACGAACGCCCAACCACCCCGGTGCCCCATCCAAACGCTCACTCACCTACTGCTGCTCCTTATGAAAAACGTACTGCTTTCCGCCCTTCTTTTGCTGCTGGCCCTGGGGTCGGCATTGGCCCAAACGCGGGCCGTACCGGCGTTTCGCGCCATTAAGCTGAGCGGTGGCATCGAGCTGACCCTCACGGCGGGCGCCACCCAGCGGGTGGAGGTGAGCACCGAGCCGGCCGAGCTGGCCCAGTACCTGACTACCACCGTGGAAAACGGCACGCTGGTGCTGCGCTTCGACCACCCGCGCGGCAATGTGCAGGGGCAGCACCTGCGCGTGGCCGTGACGGCCGACCAGCTCACGGCCCTCACGGCGAGCGGTGGGGCAGCCGTCACGGCCCGCGGCGCGTTTGCGGCGCCCACGTTCGTGCTCGACGCATCGTCGGGGTCCGCCGTGCGCGCCGACTTGACTACCAGTGACCTGACGGTGCGCCAACACGGCGGCAGCGTCGTGACCCTCAACGGCCAAGCGGCCAAGCTGCTGCTAGAGGTGAATGGCGGCTCCGTGTTCAGCGGCAGCGACCTGGCAACTGCCACCTGCCAAGCCCAGGCCAACGGTGGTAGTATTGTGCGCCTTAACACGAAAGATAGCCTAACGGCCACCGCCAACGGCGGCTCTACCATTAAGTATCACGGCTCGCCGCAGGTGACGAAGCAGGCTAATGGCGGAAGCACCATTAAAGGCAGCTAGCATTCCGGTAACCGCACCTTTTATTTCACTTCATTTCTACCCATTCTACATGAAAAACTTACTGCTGCCCGCCCTGCTTTCGTTTGCTGCCCTGGCGCCTGCATTGGCCCAAAGCGCCCAAACGCGCACCGTGCCTACCTTCCACGCCATCAACGTAGGCACGGGGATCGCGCTCGAGCTCACGGCCGGCCACAGCCAAAAAGTGGAAGTGAGCGCCGCTACCGACGCCTACCGCGACCACATCGAAACGACCGTGCAAGACGGCGTGCTGACGCTGCGCTACAAAAACCAAGACGAGCGCTTCCGCAACGACCGCACCAATAAGCGCCTGCACGTGGCCGTGACGGCCGACGACCTCACCGCCCTCACGGCCCACAGCGGCTCGGAGGTGCGCACCAGCGGCGACTTCGACGCGGCCGAGTTTAAGCTCGACATCTCGTCGGGGGCCAGCATTAAAACCGACCTCGATACCCGCAGCCTCATTGTGCGCCAGAGCAGCGGTAGCACTGCCGATGTGCGCGGCCGCGCCGCCAGCCTCGACATCCAGAGCAGCAGCGGGGCGTCGTTTGATGCCAAAGACCTGCTCACCGACCACTGCCGCGCCCAGGCCAGCAGCGGCAGCTCCATCTCAGTGGCCGTGAAGGACGACTTGGTGGCCCAGGCCAGCAGCGGCGGCAGCATCAGCTACAAGGGCTCGCCGCAGCTCACCAAGCGCACTAGCAGCGGCGGCGGCGTAAGCGGCGGGCGGTAAGGTTTTTCTGAACCACGGATTCGGGCGGCTTTTTCGGATTAGCCAGCTTTTGTGGACGGCCCGTGCAGGGTAGGCTTTAGCGCTCAGCCTGACCGTTTTTACCGCCTGACGTGACGCAGAAGCAGTAGCGCGATTTTTGTAAATCGCGTCCCCACGCCGTAAGGGTGGCTCTAACGGCGCGGGGACGCGATTTACAAAAATCGCGCTACTGCCTACTATCAGGTAGTCACTCAAACAGCTTCTAAAGCTTACCCTGGGCAGGCGCGGCGCGCCAGCCACACAATCCGATTACTTCGAAAAATCCGCCTGAATCTGTGGTCCTGATTATTGATGACGATGTAGCCATTCGCACTTCTTTGCGGCTGCTGCTCAAACAGGCCGGCTACGCTACCACGGCCGTAGCCGGCCCGGCCGAGGCCATGGCCGCCGTGCGGGCAGCGGTGCCTGCGCTGGTACTGCTCGACATGAATTTTTCGGCCGATACCAGCGGCGCCGACGGGCTGGCGCTGTTAGCCGAGCTGCGGGCGCTGGTGCCACAGCTGCCGGTGGTGCTGCTCACGGGCTGGGGCAGCATCGCGCTGGCGGTGGCCGGCATGAAGGCCGGTGCCGCCGAGTTTGTCACTAAGCCTTGGCAAAACGAGGCGCTGCTCCAGACCATTGCCACTACGCTGGCACTAGCCGCGCCGGCCGGCCCTACCCCCCCACCCGGCCGCCAAGCCCTCGACCGGCAGTTTGCTTTTCAGAATATCATCGGCGACGACCCGCGCCTGCTGGCCGTGCTGCGCCAGGTGGGCCAGGTAGCCGCTACCGATGCCGCCGTGCTGATAGAGGGCGACAGCGGCACCGGCAAGGAGCTCATTGCCGAGGCGCTGCACCACAACAGCCACCGGCGCGGCGGGCCGTTTGTGAAGGTGAACCTGGGCGGCATCTCGTCGAGCTTGTTTGAGAGCGAGCTGTTTGGGCACCGGCGCGGGGCCTTCACCGACGCCCGCGCCGACCGCGTGGGCCGCTTTGAGCTGGCCAATGGCGGCACCATTTTCCTGGATGAAATAGGCGAGCTGGAGCTTGCCAGCCAGGTAAAGCTGCTGCGCGTGCTGCAAGACCGCACCTACGAGGTGCTCGGCGACTCGCGCCCGCGCCGCCTAGGCTTGCGCGTGGTGGCCGCCACCAATAAAAACCTGGCCGAGCTGGTAGCGCAGGGCCGCTTCCGCGAAGACCTCTTTTACCGCCTCAACCTGATTACCTTGCGCCTGCCTGCCCTGCGCGAGCGCGCCCCGGATATTGCCCCGCTGGCCCGGCACTTTGTGCGGCAGCTGCAAGCCACCTACCAGCGCCCCAGCCTGCGCCTAAGCCCGGCCGCCGCGCACTGGCTGCAAGCGCAACCGCTGCCCGGCAACATCCGCGAGCTGAAGAACTTGGTGGAGCGCGCTGCCCTTACCGCCCCCCACGACGAGCTGACACCCGACGACTTCCAGGCGCCGGCCACCGGCCCTACCCCCCCGGCGCCCGGCGAATTGCCGGCCCCCGGCACCATGACCCTGGAGGCGCTGGAGGAGCAGATGATTCGCCAGAGCGTAGCGCATTACCAGGGCAACCTCAGCCGCGTGGCCCGCGCCTTGGGCCTAAGCCGGGGCGCGCTTTACCGGCGGCTGGATAAGTTTGGGATTCCATACAGTAGCAATGAATAATGGGCAGGGAGCAGTAAGTCATGCTTCAGTAAGCTCAGCATGACTTACTGCTCCCGGTTTACCTCCCTTACTTCTCATGCCTCTTCGCCTTCGGCTCCTGCTTTTCCTGTTGCCGCTGTATGCCGTGCTGGTAGCGCTGGCGGCGCAGGTGCGCCTGAGCAGTCCGGGGCTATTTGTGGCCTGCGAGGTGACGATTGTGGTGAGCGCGGTGCTTACGTGGCAGCTGTACCGAGGGCTGGTGCAGCCGGTGCGGCTCATCGAGGCGGGCACGGCGGCGCTGGCGGCCCAAGATTTCAACCTCAAATTCACGCCCGTGGGCCAACCCGAGCTCGACCGGCTCATCGGGGTGTACAACCAAATGCTCGACGCGCTGCGCCAGGAGCGCATTGGCCAGCACGAGCAGAGCGTGCTGCTGGAGCGCCTCATTGGGGCGTCGCCGGCGGGCGTGCTGCTACTCGACTTCGATAGCCACATCACCAGCGCCAACGCGGCGGCGGGGCGAGCGCTAGGCCAGCCGGCATCGGAGCTGGCCGGGCAGCCGGTGGCCGCCCTACCCCCCCCTTGGGGCCCGGCGCTGGCCGAATTGGCTGCCGGCCACCCCTGCACCCTGCGCCTGCCAACCGGCCACACCTATCGGGCAGCGGCAGCGCACTTCCTAGACCGCGGCTTTCAGCGGCGCTTTGTGGTGCTGGAGGAACTGACTCAGGAGATTCTGGCCCAGGAAAAACAGGCTTACGAGCAGCTCATCCGGCTGATGGCGCACGAGGTCAACAACTCCATTGGGGCCGTGAGCTCGCTGCTGGGCAGCCTGCGCCACTACGCGCCGCAAGTGGACCCGGCCGACCGGCCTGACTTTGAGCAGGCCCTGGCCGTGAGCATTGCCCGCAACACCCAGCTAGCCGACTTTGTGGCCAGCTACGCCCGGCTGGTGCGCCTGCCGCCGCCTGCCCCGCACGCCCTCGACCTGCACCAGTTGCTGCACGACCTGGGCCACCTGCTGGCGGCCCAAAGTGCTGCCCAGGGCGTGCGCTGGCACTGGGAGCTGGCCACGGAGGGGCCACTGCTCATCGTGGCCGACTCGCAGCAGCTTACCCAGGCGCTGCTCAACGTGGCCAAGAATGCACTCGAAGCCATCGGGCCGGGCGGCGGCCACGTGTGGGTGCGCACCACCGCCGTGCCTCCTACCCTCACTATCGAGAATGATGGCGCGCCGCTCACGCCGGCCGTGAGCCAGCGGCTGTTCACACCGTTTTTCAGCACCAAGCGCGACGGCCAGGGGCTGGGCCTGCTGCTAGTGCGCGACATCTTGCGGGCCCATGGCTTCGCCTTTCGGCTAGCCACGGAGGACAGCGGGCGCACGGCCTTCACGTGCCAGCTGGTGCCGGAGGGCGGCTAGTGAGTGGCTAGCGTGCGCCAACAACTGAGGTCAGGAATGTCGGGCTCCTTTTAGTCCGCTCTGCCTAAACCTTAGCAACAAGTTGATTCGAGCGGCAGCGCTGTCTTTTTACTACCCATTTTTGCGGCAGCGGCCGACTTGTGGGCGCTGAGGTCGACTTTTGCCCCATGAAGCACGAAGAGCCTACCCCCCCGCCGGCCGGCAAAGACCAGCTGCACCCCCGCAGCCGGCACCGCGGCCGCTACGATTTCGCCCAGCGCGTGCCCGCCAGCCCCGCGCTGGCCGCGTTCGTGCGGGTCAATCAGTTTGGGGATGCCTCGCTCGACTTTGCCGACCCGGCCGCCGTGAAGGCGCTGAACCAAGCCCTGCTGAAGCACTTTTATGGCATCGCGCACTGGGATATTCCGGCGGGCTACCTGTGCCCGCCCATTCCGGGCCGGGCCGACTACGTGCACTACCTAGCCGATTTGCTGGCTACTAGCAATGGCGGCGTGGTGCCGAGCGGCCGAGCCGTGCGGGTGCTCGACATTGGCGTGGGCGCCAATTGTATTTACCCCATCATCGGGCACCGCGAGTACGGCTGGCGCTTCGTGGGCGCTGACACCGACGCCGTAGCCCTGCGCGCCGCCCGCCACATCGTGGCCGCCAACCCTGGCCTGGCTGGCACCATCGACTGCCGCTTGCAGCCCGACCCCGCGCACGTGCTGGAGGGCATCATCAACCCCGGCGAGGTATTCGACGCTACCATTTGCAACCCGCCCTTCCACGCCTCGGCGGCCGAGGCGGCGGCTAGCACCCAGCGCAAAACTACCAACCTGGGCCACGCCCGGCGCTCTACCCCGGTGCGCAACTTTGGTGGCCACGGCAGCGAGCTGTGGTGCCCCGGCGGCGAAGAAGGCTTTGTGCGCCGATTAGTGGCCGAAAGCCGGCAGCTGGCCCGCAGCTGTTACTGGTTCACTACCCTCATCTCCCAAAAGTTGACGCTACGCAGCATCTACTACTTTCTGGAGCAGGCCGGCGCCGTGCAGGTGCGCACCATCGAGATGGCGCAGGGCCAGAAGAAAAGCCGCTTCGTAGCCTGGACGTTTCTCAGCGAAGAGGAGCAGGCTGCTTGGCGGGCTCAGCGCTGGGCCGCGGCTGGCAGCTAGGCTACTTGGTTTGCCAGAGGCGCCACCAGGGTAGATAGGGCTGGTCGTGGTGCTCGTAGTGGTAGCCGAAGAAATAGCAGCTCACGAAGGCCCACACGTGGTGTCGTAGTTGACTGCGCGACTTGTGCTGGTTGCCTTCTTCGTGCTCGCCGCGGTGCGGCAGGTAGGTACCAAAAAAGAACAGCTGCAACGTGGCCAACACCGCCGGCACCATCCAAAAGGCAATCACATTGGCCTGCGGAAACCAGATTTTGAGCACGTTGTAGGTAGCGGCCATCAGCAGTATCTGCCACCAGGTCACGTAGTTCCAGCCAAAGCGCAGTAGCCAGGGCAGAAAGCCCGGGTGGTCGGCGGGATGAAAATCGGGGTCGGCCTCGGTGCCTACGTGGCGGTGGTGGTCGTGGTGCTTGGGCAGTTGGTTGGGAAACCAGTTGTAGGCAAACAGCAGCGCGCACACCGTACCTAAGGCATTGTTGAGGCGCTTGTTGGGGCTCACTACGCCGTGCATAGCATCGTGCGCCGTGATGTAGAGCCCTGTGTACAAATGCGTTTGGAGCAACGCCAGCAAGTAAGGCGCTGGCGAGTGCCAGTCGGGCCGGTAGCCAGACAGCAAAAACGCCAGCAGCCCGCCCCAGCTCAGCAAAATGAGCGCCGCGGCTACTACCCCCTTGCCGGCAAGCGGCGCGGGCGCCACGCGGCGCGAGACAGGCGAAGTGAGCGCAGGCTCAATTGTCGAGAATGATTGCACAGGCAAAATGGTAGTCAAGCCAATAACACGTTACAAGCTAAAATGTCGGCTAAAAAATTCGCCGGCCGCAAATAAACTGCGGCCGGCGAATCAGGTAGCACCCAAACTTAGTTGGGCACAACAGTGGGGGTAGAGCTAGCCCAACCGCTATACTATGCATCGCCACCAGCTGCCGCGCAGTAGCTTACCAGAACCGAAATCACGAATTTTCTTTGGTATGGGGCAGTTATTCTGCCACCGACTTACCCGGCGCTGCAACGTCCTACCCCCTCGCCGTCAAGCAAGAAAGCAGCACTGAGGAGCTGCTTGATTTAGCTGTAAGTCCTTGGCAGCGATTAAAACTGCTCTAGCGCGTCGCGCACTTGCTCCATTAACCACATGGGCGTGCTGGTGGCGCCGCAGATGCCAACCGACTGGCCGGGCGCAAACCACTCGGCGCACAGCTGCTCGGTTTTAGACACGAAGTGCGTGCGCGCGTTGGTGTCTTTGCACACCTGGTAGAGCACTTTGCCATTCGAGCTTTTGGTACCCGACACAAAAACTACTTGGTCGAACTGCGTTGCGAAGCGCCGCAATGCTTCGTCGCGGTTGCTCACCTGCCGACAGATGGTGTCGTTGGCATTTACCTTGTAGCCACGGTCAATCAGCTCATTCTTAATGCGATAGAATGAATCCGTGCTTTTGGTAGTCTGGCTGTAGAGCGTAATATCGGCGGGCAGTTCATGGCGCAGCAGCTCGTCCAGGCTTTCAAATACAACAGCTTCGCCGCTGGTTTGGCCCAGCAGGCCCAGCACCTCGGCGTGGCCGTGCTTGCCATAGATGAAGATTTTTTCGCGGCGGTCGAAGCTGCTCTTGATGCGGTTTTGCAACTTGAGTACTACCGGGCAGCTGGCGTCGATAAGGGTCAGGTTGTTTTCCATGGCCCGCTGGTAGGTGCTCGGGGGCTCGCCGTGGGCCCGAATCAGCACTGCCTCGTCGCGCAGCTGGTTTAGCTGCTCGTAGCCAATAATGCGCAAGCCCTTGTATTCCAGACGCTGCACTTCTTCATCGTTGTGCACAATATCGCCCAGGCAATACAAATACCCTTGCTCATCGAGCAAGTCTTCGGCCATTTGAATAGCGTAGATAACACCAAAGCAAAAGCCGGAGTTAGGGTCAATACGGACACTGAGGTGCAAACCAGACTGCATAGCTTGAAGCTAACCACGAACTAGCTTACAAGGTTGCTAAGCGTACCCATATTTTGCACGTTAACCCACTGTTTTTCGCGGTTTTCGCTTAGGCTTTTACTCGGGCTAAGCGCTGGGCGTCGCCGTCGCTCACGTGGCCGCGGTCTACCAGGAAGCCGCGCACCGTTTCAAACGCTTGGGCATCCATGCCTGAGCCAGGGTGCTGTAAGGCTGCATTCAGCAAAAATGCCTTGTCCTCGTCCACATGCTTGCTTAAGCCTAGGAAGGGGGGTAGGTTGCTTTCAACCGAAAAGCGCAGAAAACGAATTTCGGCATTATCGGCATCGAGGCTCACGGCTTGGTCGAAGGTGCGGGCTGCCTGCTGCACATACGTAAGCTTGTTGAGCATCGACGCATCGCGGGCCTTGATAGCCTCGGAAGCAGCCTTATAGGCCAATACCAGGGCATCTTGGCCGGCGTAATCTTGCAGCAGTTTGTAGAATTTTTCGCCGGCCTGCTTGTCGGCAGCGGCTTGCTCGTAGTGGCGGCGCAGGGCAGCCGGCTGGTGAGACGACATAACTAAAATACAGTGTGGAGGGCGGCCCGCCGCCCCGGAAGCCGCTGGCAGCGCGCTTAGCAAGGCAAAAACAAGCAGTCGGTTCATAAGCGCAAAGCTACGGGCAGCATCGGTTGCCACGCTGCCAGCCCCCAACGCCCCACTGGCCCGCAAAGTGCCCTACCCCCTATACTGCCCGCAAGCGGTAGCGCAGCCACGAGCCAGCCAGCAGCAGCAGTTTGGTATTGTCGGGCAGGCGCACACGCTCGGCCAGCACCTGCTGGGCCGGCGCCCGGCGCAGCTTATGAAAAAGCTTGAGGTAGTAGATGTAAGCCAAGTACACGCCCAGCCGCGCCGGGCGCGGCAACTGCTGAATGCCCACGTAAGCGGCCTCAAAATCGACCCGAATGTCGTTCTCCACGGCCTGCTTGGCGGCGTCGTCGAATTGCTCGTAGCGCAGGCCTGGGAAATAAACCCTACCCCGCTCCTCGTAGTCAGAACGGATATCGCGCAAGAAATTCACCTTTTGAAAGGCCGCACCTAGCCGCCGTGCGGGTGCCCGCAGCTGCTCGAACAGCGCCGGCTGGCCCTGACAAAACACGCGCAGGCACATCAGGCCCACTACTTCGGCCGAGCCGTAGATATACTGCTCATACAGTTCCTGGCGGTAATTTTTATCCTCCAGGTCCATTTCCATGCTCCGCAAGAACGCATCAATAAACTCGTGATCAATCTGATACGCATTCACTGCCCACTGGAAGGCGTGTAGCACTGGGTTGAGGCTGAAGCCGTCAGTGATGGCAGTGTAGGTATCGCGCTCAAACTGTGCCAGCAGCGCTGCCTTGTCGCGGCTATGGAAGGTGTCCACGATTTCATCGGCCCAGCGCACAAAGCCATACACCGCATAAATGGCCCGGTGCAGCGCCTTGTCCAGCGTGCGAATACCCAGCGAAAACGACGTGCTGTAGCGCCGCGTAATGAGCTGCGCACACGCCAGGCTGGTATCGGTAAAAAGCTGTTCGTGGTCCATTGAGTTGTTAAAAATCGTCTGTCATGGCGAGCAGCGCTTATTTCTTAATTTCCTTCAGCACTTCCTTCGCCACCACTTGGCCCGAAATGAGCGAGGGTGGCACGCCTGGGCCCGGCACCGTAAGCTGGCCCGTGAAATACAAATTACTGACCTTCTTGCTCTTCAAGGTAGGCTTGAGAACAGCGGTCTGTTTCAGCGTATTGGCCAAGCCGTAGGCGTTGCCTTTGAAGGAATGATAATCGGCCACAAAATCGCGGTGCGCGTAGCCGCGCTTATATACCACATGCTCACGAATGGAATGGCCGCAGTGCTTTTCGAGCCTATCCATCAGCAGGTTGTAGTACTTTTCGCGGGTAGCCTCGGGGTCGTCGAGGTCGGGCGCCACGGGGATGAGCAGGAACAGGTTTTCGTGGCCTTCGGGCGCTACCGTGGGGTCAGTTTTGCTCGGCACCGAGGCGTAAAACAGCGGCCGGCTGGGCCACTGCGGCGCTTCGTAAATCTCGTGCGCATGCTGGCTAAAATCCTCGTCAAAAAACAGGTTGTGGTGCAGCAGCCGGCTTAGCTTGCGGCTCACGCCCAGGTAAAAAAGCAGCGACGATGGCGCCATGGTGCGCGAATCCCAGTAGGCGGGCGAGTAGTGCCGATACTCGGGCGCTAATATCTGCTGCTCGATGTGGTGGTAGTCGGCGCCGGCCACTACCGCATCGGCGGGCCAAAAGTCGGTGTCGGTGCGCACGCCGGTGGCGCGGCCGTTTTCGACCACTATTTCGCGCACCTCTTGGTTATAGTGCAGCCCTACCCCCTGCTCTTGGGCCAAAGCCACCATGCCGCGCACTATCTGGTGCATGCCGCCCTTGGGATACCAGGTGCCGAGTGCGAGGTCGGCGTAGTTCATGAGCGAGTAGAGCGCCGGAGTATTTTCGGGCGTGGCGCCCAGAAACAACACCGGGAACTCGATGAGCTTGAGCAGCTTGGGGTGGCTAAAAAACTTGCGCGCGTGCTTGGCCATGCTCTGCAACAGGTCGAGCCGCACGGCGCCGCTAATGACTTCCCAGTCCACAAACTCTAGTACCGAACGACTGGGTAAATGCACAAATTTGTTGATGCCGACCTCGTATTTATACTTGGCCTGGGCCAAAAACTCGTCGAGCCGCGCTGCGCTGCCTGGTTCCAGGCTTTCGAAAAGCTGCCGTAGCTCGGCCATGCCGGCCGGAATAGCTACCGCATCGTCACCTTCAAAAATGACCTGGTACGAGGGGTCGAGCCGCACCAGCTCATAGTAATCGGCTACTTTCTTGCCGAATTTCCCAAAATACTGCTCAAATACGCCGGGCATCCAGTACCAGCTTGGGCCCATGTCGAAGGTAAAACCCTGCGCCTCAAACACCCGCGCCCGACCACCGGGCCCCTCATTCTTTTCGAGCAAGGTCACTTGCCAGCCGGCCTGGGCCAGGGTAGTAGCGGCCGACAGACCAGCGAAGCCGGCTCCAATAACAACAGCGGTGGGAATGCGGGGAGGAGAAGCCAACGGACGAAGCAAACGGAATAACTTGCCGCAAGCTACAACCCGACCCTAGACTTTGTTTTGGCTGCCGGCCCGCGCTTAGCAGGGGCATCGGCTCTGTAGCGGCAAGTGAGGAGCTTGCCAGCTACCACGTTAGTGCAGCTAATAAGAGGAGCTTCTTTGTCTAGCTAAGGCGGGGTAGGGCGCAGGCCCCTACCCTCTTCGGCCAAGTATACATACCAAGCGCCCGTCGCTTCCAGGTAGGAAACGGCGGGCGCTTGGTAGTTTAGACAGTTAAAAGCTAGTCTTCTACAGTCTCTAGCTCGGCTTCGGCGCGGTCAGCCCCGGCAGGCGCGTACACTTTCAACGCAGCTTTGAGGTCCTTGCGGGCAATGTGAATGCGGTTTTTCACGGTGCCAATCGGAATTTGCAGCTTCTCAGCGATTTCGAGGTACTTGTAGCCGATGTAGTACATCATGAACGGCGTACGGTAGTCGGTGCCCAAGCTAGCGATGGCTTCGTTGATGTCGCGCACCACAAAATCGGTGGTGGCGCCGTTGTGCGTGATGTAGTTCTCATCGGTGTTGAAGTACTGGAAGTACTCCGTCGAATCGATGTTAGAGCTACGCTTGGTAATCTTGTTATAATTGTTAATGAAGGTGTTGCGCATAATGGTGTACAACCATGCCTTCAAGTTAGTACCCGCTTTAAATTTATCCTTATTGAGCAGTGCCTTCAACAGCGTTTCCTGCACCAGGTCCTTCGCATCGTCCGCATCGCGGGTGAGGTTCATGGCCACGGGGCGGAGCGAGGAAGATATTTTCTGCACTTGGGAAGTGAATTCCAGAGAAGTCATATTGTAGAAGGGTTCGTAGCAGAATCTTAAACAAAGATAATCCACAAGCGGATAACTACAGTACAAAAGCTTCTATTTTTTCGAGCTTTTTCAAGTACCTACATTAGTTGGCCGGGCGGGCGCCACTCCATACGCAAGTAGAGCTAACCGGGACCATCTTCGCAGATTACTTTTCTATCACTTCGCCCTCAACTCGCTGATTCACAAAGGGAATCAAATCACGAAACTCGTGCAGGCACGCCAGCGGCAAGCAGCCTTCGGGTAAGCCTTCGGCTTGCACAGCCAGCGACCCAAACAGCATAACCGTGGCTTCGGGGCACTGGGCACGCAGCTCAGTGGCGAAGCTTTTGACCTGAGCCCGGGCCGGCGCCGTGGTGAGCACGGTGGCCAGCACGGTGGGCCGGAACGTGCGGGCCGCAGCCACTACGTCAACCAACGGCAGGTTGGGCCCCAGGTACAGTACCTGGCAGCCCCGCGCCCGCAGGGCGTATTTCATGAAGAGCAACGACAGCTCCTGCCACTCGCCCTGGGGCAAGAAGAGCAGCCAGCGCGGCGCATCGGCTTGGGCCAGCGGAATGAGGGGTAGGGCATCGGCCGAAGCCAACAATTCCTGGCGCAGCAGTTGGGCCACTAGGCGCTCTTGGGCCAAGCTAAGTGAGCCAGCTTTCCACGACACACCTAGGCGCTGCAGCAGGGGGTAGCCCAGGCGCAGCAAGGTGTCCTCGGTACCCAGCTCATGGATAGCTTCGTCGAAGTGGCGGTGCAGGGCGGGCTCATCGAGGTCGAGCGCCGCGGTGAGTAGCGCGTTGAGGCGCGGGCCGTCGGTGGGCTGCACCTCATTGCACAAGGCCAGGGCAGCGGCCTGGCGCTCCTCTTCACTCATGCGCACCACTTGCGAAATGCGCTGGCCGCGCCCACACAGCGTAGCCACGTTGAGTAGGCGCCGCAAGTCCGCCTCCCCATAGGTGCGGATGTTAGTAGTAGTACGGCTGGGTTTCAGCAAGTTATAGCGCTGCTCCCAGATGCGAATGGTGTGCGCTTTCACGCCCGAAAGCTGCTCCAAATCGCTGATAGAATACTGCGCCACTCGAGTGTTTTTAAAGAAAAATAGATAAAATTCCCGCCCCGGCCAGGGGCCAGCAGCGGGAAAAGGCTAGGTGAAATAGCTGATAGTATAGTAATCCTCTTCCCGTTTTCTGAGATAATAATCTCGAAACCCCTCAAATAGTTTGCCAGCGGCAGGTGGCTTAGGCTACCGCCTGCTTTTTGGCAGCTTGCTGGCGGGCCAGGCGTAGGTACTTAGGCGATACCCAGAGCAAGCCAAATTCCTGGGAGTGGTCGCGGCCCTGCGTTTTATGGTGCATTTTGTGAGCCATGTTGAGGGCGCGGAGGTACACACTATCCGTTTTTTTCCAGAAAGGTAGGCGGCCATGAATGAGGCCGTCGTGTACAAAGAAATAGACGGTGCCGTAAGCGGCAATCCCTACCCCCACCCAAAACCACCAATGTTGCCCATTATCACCTGTGATGAACAGGACGGTTGAGATGGCGCCGTAAATCACGAAAAACCAGTCGTTGCGCTCAAACGGGCGTGGACTGGGCCGCACGTGGTGCGAGCGGTGCAGCACCCACAGCGGCCCGTGCTGCACGTATTTGTGCATGAACCACGCCCAAAATTCCATGAAGGCGAACGTGGCGAGCGTGATAAGAAGGCTGCTTAGGATAGACATCATAAAACGTTTGTCAGGGCGAGCGCAACGAAAGGGAGCGCGGCAATTCTTCCTCGACGCTGAAATTACTACCTCAACGGCAAAAGGAAGAATTGCCGCGCTCCCTTTCGTTGCGCTCGCAATAACAGTGTCTAAAGGACTACCAGTCCAGCTTCTCTTTGTTCAAAAAGGCAGCAATGCCGCGGCGGCAGTCGGCAGAAGCACGGGTGGCCGCGTTGCGCTCGGCGGCGTAGCGCAGGCCATCTTCGAGAGCCAACTCAGGAAGGCGGGCCAGGATTTCCTTGGTGATTTCGATGCTGTGGCCCGAGTTTTCGCGGGCTAGGCGCAGGGCGTAGGTGCGCACAGTATCGGCCAGCTGCGCACGCTCGGTGATGAAGGTAATCAAGCCATACTCAAGGGCTTGCTCAGCCGTGATAACGTCGCCGCTCAGCAACATCTGCTTGGTACGGGCCTCGCCGATGCGGCGCAGCAAAAACACGCTCACCACGGCGGGTAGAAAGCCAATCTTGACTTCGGTGTAGCCAAACTTGGCCTCGGGCACAGCAAAGGTGATGTCGCAGAGCGCGGCCAGGCCGCAGCCACCGGCTAGCGCGTGGCCCTGCACCTGCCCGATTACCAGCTTCTTGAGCGTATAAATTTGGTGAAACAGCTGCATGAGGTGCGTGCTGTCGGCCAGGTTTTCCTGGTACGTATTGTCTTGTAGCTCCTGCAGGTACTTGAGGTCGGCGCCGGCGCAAAAAACCTCACCCGCCGCCCGCAAGATGATAACCTTGACCTGGTCGTCGGCTTCGGCTTGCTCAAAAGCCTGCTTTAGCTCCGTTACCACATTGGCACTGAGAGCATTGCGCTTAGCCGGTCGGTTGAGGGTAATATAGGCCAAACGGTCCTGCACTTCGTATTGCAGGAAGCGCAGCGTGTCGAGTTCGGGTGAGAGGTCAGTCATAGTATAATAAGCTACGATAAAAAAGGCTACCTGGGTTGAACGGCACAAGTTAGCAGAATATTCTATAGACTCGCTGAAGGGGGGTAGGGGTTGCCAGC
>Ga0160428_1000629_pt1 | contig 35986 bp, 24 predicted proteins | sample SolpanmetagenomM_FD_108198 | JGI IMG/M metagenome (GOLD analysis project Ga0160428, IMG submission 108198) | Solar panel surface microbial communities from Lawrence Berkeley National Laboratory, California, USA - M | ecosystem: Engineered > Built environment > Solar panel > Unclassified ... | reverse complement strand
TAGCGTTGAGCCGCGTTCTTTGAGCCATCGCTGCGGGCGGGCGGGCGGGCAACGGCGCGATACTGGCACCGATGCAGGGGGTCATCGCCTGTCAAAAAAAGGACGGACGATCTAAAGGAGACCATATGCCGGCATCGGAGGCCGAGCGGGTCCATCAACCAGTACGGCTGATAGACCCTGACCATCAGAACTTGAAACGGACTTCGCCACCGATAACCCGACCTCTCGCAAGCGGCGAGAACGTCGGAAGCGGGCGTGGTCCCGTGGGGCCATCTCCGCCGAACGCTGCAGTGTCGGGCAGCACCGCATCGTTGCCGTACGACGTTTCGTTCGTGATGTTCTTTCCATATAACGCGAACGTCACGGCGCCGCCCGCTGGCGTGTAAGACAGATTCAGATCCACGAGATCTATCGGGGTGTAGAAGCCGAGATTGTTGTCGGTGTGGAACGCCTTGTCGCGATGACTATATGCCGCCCGCGCCGATATCACGCCCGATCCCGTCGGTACGTCCAGCGTTGCGCTGGCGCCATAGGTCCAGGGCGACTGCCGTGGTAATTTTAACCGGTAATCAACATCGTTTATCACGCCGTCGCCATTCAGATCGACCGAAAGCGTCTGATATTTGCCGTCAGTGTAGCCGAACTGACCGGCGAGCACCAGATTCTTGACAGGTACGACCTGGATTTCGCCTTCGAATCCACGCACTCGGGCCTTGCCGACGTTCTGGATCAGCTGCGCAATTCCGACACCGACCACGGGCACCTGTACTTCACGCTGAATATTCTTGATCGTGTTCTGGAACAGAGCCAGGTTGATATGGCCGACACCCCGAATCTTCTGTTTGATACCTACTTCGTAAGCATTCTGGGACTCCGAGTCGAAAGGCCCGGGCGGTGCGCCGAGCAGCGTGTTGCGGAAGTTGTAGCCACCGCTGCGAAAGCCCTTGGCATAGAAAGCGTAGACCTGCGATTGCGAACTCGGCTCCCATTGTAGGCCGACGCGCGGAGAGAAATCGCTCCAATTCGCCTGGCTGAAGAAATCCGGAACGATCGTTCGCGCGATGTAATTGGCACCACCGGTGCGGACCGTAGCGATTTGAACCTTCTTGCTTTCACGCGTGTAGCGTCCACCCAGGTTCAATGTGAGGGTGTCAGTAAAATGCCAATCAAGCGCTCCGAAAGCGCCGAATGTGTCGAAGGTGCCGATCCCGCCGCCGGCGCGGCGGACCGATCCGCCAGCAAGCGTCCGATCCTCAAGATAGGTCAAATCCTGCGTGAAATAATATAATCCAACCGTTGGCTCGAACCTTCCGAAGGTGCCGGCGTAGCGCAGCTCGTTACTAAACTGTTCCTGGTCGGTGTATGTGCCGATGTTGAATTGGATCGTGTCGACTCCGTCGAGATCGGATAGCGTGTCTCCCTTGAACTTGCGCCAACCGAAGATGTTGGTGATCTTCCCGTCACCGAAGCCCACGTCCACATTGGTCTCAAAGGTCACTTGATCCCATTTGTTATCGTAGAAGCCACGCGTGTTGACGAGGAAGTCGTGCGATTGCCGCGAGTACAAGGCGTGGTTTTGAGTCGGCGGACCGTCGCCTTCTGCCATGCCGTGCTCGTACCGAAGAAGCATCTCGATCGAGTTGCTCGGCGTGAAACGCAACATCGGCCGGACGATGAACTGTCGATCCTTGCCGAAGGGGGATCCGTCGAACAGGTTGGTGAACCAACCATGGTCGTAGGTGTAGTATGCGGCGAGCTTGGCGGTGAGCGTGTCGGCGATCAGCGGGCCCGAGATCGACATGTCGGCGACGGTCCGGGGGCCGGACTCGACCCCGAACCGGCCGCGAAGTGTCAACGTGTCGCTTGGTTTTCGGGTGCGAACGAGCACCGCGCCGCCGGTCACGTTGCGGCCGAACAAGACACCTTGCGGCCCACGCAGCACCTCGATCGCTTCGAGGTCGAAATTATCGAATAATTGGCCGGCGTTTATCCCTTGATAGACGCCGTCGACGAACACCCCGACGGTCGGGTCGATAGAGGGTATCGAGCTGTTGACGCCGATGCCGCGGATCGAGAAGTTCGCATAACCCTTTGATGTGCCGTTGTCGTCCAGCGCGACGTTGGGGATCGTGAAGCCCAAGCTGCCGACGTCGCGAAAATTCAGCGCCTGAAGCTGGTCTCCCCCCAATGCTGTGATCGCCAGCGGCACCGCCTGTACATCTTCGGTGCGCTTTGTGGCGGTGACGATGATATCGTCGGACTGCAACGCCGCGGCGGCGCCTCCGGTCGTTTCCTGGCTCGTGCCGGGTGTCGCGGGCGTCGTCTCTTGAGCTTGTGCAACGCCGCTCAACAGCGCCGCTGCAAGCACGCCAACGCTGGCGGTTGCCCATCGCGTCCGTTGAAAAGCTGCCATCCTGGTCATGCCCCATCCTCTCAATCGTTCCGCTCCGGTTGATCCGGAGTTGGTGAACCTGATTTATTAGCGGAGAATGTTTGATCCGAAAACTAAAGTCAAGTAGTGTACGATCTGGCGATGTCATTCAGCTCATGGGCTGAATAGCGCGCTATCTAGCGTGGACGACGTTGATGAATGCGACTCACTGTGAGAACCCAATGAGCATCGCTGGCGGAAAGAGGAGAGTGGCGATGGAAGACGGCGCAGCACAGAAAAAGGATATGTCGCGTGCTGCCGGGTGGGTGCCCGGGGCTTCGCCAGGTGGCTTCGCGCGCGGTATGATCGAGGGGATTGCCGATATCCAGGCCATCGAGGCCTCGGCGCCCGAGCATGTCCTGGCCGGCTCCACCGCTTATGACTGTCTCGTCGCCGCCGCGCGAATTGCGCCGCACAAGTCCGCCATTGTCGCATTGGCCGGCGGCGGCAGCACCGAGATCGTCGCCGAGCTCTCATATGCCGACTATGTCGCCCGTTCGACTGCAGCCGCCAACCTGTTTGCCCGGATCGCCGGCGACGAGCCCAGCGTCGTCGCCTTGATGCTGCCGGTGCTGCCCGAAACGCTCGTTGCCGCCTGGGGCGCGACGGCGGCCGGTATCGTCACCCCGATCAACCCGCATTTGGAACCGCCGCTGGTCGTGTCTCTCCTGAATGCCACCCGAGCCACGGTGTTGATAACAACGAAGGCGTATGGGCCCAGTGCGGCCGATCATCTCGACACCATCATCGCGCAGGTGCCGACTGTGCGTCGTGTGCTGATGATTGACGGTGACGATCCCCGGACGGAGTTTACCACTGCGATACTGGAGCAGCCGGGGGATCGGCTGACGTTCGAACCTTGTCGCGACGGTCGTGCCGAAGCGATGTATCTTCCGACCGGCGGTACGACTGCGGCGCCCAAGCTCGCCCGGCTGACCCATGGCGGAATGGTACTCAGCGGCTGGATTGCCGGGGCGGTAATGGGGGCTCGCGAAGATGAAGTGGTCGGCCTGGGCATGCCGCTCTTCCATGTCGGGGGCATGCTGATGCTGGGTCTGCGCAGCGCCGTACTCGGTCAAACTGTCTTGCTGTTCAGTCCGGCCGGTTTTCGGGATCGTGGCGTGATGGCAAATTTCTGGGCGATCGCGCGGGCGCATCGCATGACGTCGCTGATCGCAACCCCGACCAGCGCCGCCGCCTTGCATGCGGCGCAGGGCGATGCGCATCACGGGCATGTCATCCGCACGTTCAGTTCGGGCGGCAGTACGATCCCGCTGGAACTCGGCCGCGCGTTTCCGCACCGTTTCGGTATCGAATTACGCGAAGTATGGGGCAGCACCGAATTCCACGGGTTTCTAGGCTGCCAACCCAATGGGGTCGTGCCGGTAATCGGTTCGGTGGGGCTGCGTACGCCGTGGCACCAGATCAAGGCGGTCGAGCTGGATGCCGATAACCGCTTCGTACGGGAAATGCCACCGGGGGAGCAGGGTGTCATCATAGGCGCGGGGCCATGCCTCGCGCTAGGTTATGTCGATCCGTCACTCGACCGGGAATTCTTCGTTCAGGATGGTCCGGACGGGCTGACATGGGGATCGTCGGGAGATCTGGGGCGGGTCGACGCCGATGGTTATGTCTGGATCGACGGCCGCTCCAAGGACGTCATCATTCGCGGTGGCCATAATATCGATCCGGCGCTGATCGAGGAGGTGCTGGCCGCGCATCCAGGCGTTCTCTATGCCGCTGCGATAGGGCTACCGGATGCGTCGAAGGGGGAATTGCCCGTCGCATATGTCGAATGCGTCCCGGGCATGACGTGCGATGCCGCGGAACTGCTCGGCCATTGCCGGGCGCTCATCGCCGAACGCGCTGCGTGTCCGGTGGCGATTTTCCCGCTCGATCGCATGCCGATGACCCCGGTCGGCAAGATATTCAAACCGGCGTTGCGGGAGATGGCGTTGCGCCAGGCGGTGCAAGATGTCGTCGGGCGGATCCTCGGCATTGTGCCAGCCTCGATCGACATCGTGATGACCGGCGGGCGTCCGCAGGTGACGGTCGATCTGCCCGGTACGGATCCGGCGCGTGCGCTGGCCTGTGAAGGTGCGCTCAACGAATTCGCTTTTGCCGCCCGTGTGGTCCAGGCCGTTCGGACGCCCGTGGCGATGTCGGGATGACCACGCATCACAGCTTCTGTCGATTGTGCCTCAACGGCTGCGCGCTGATTGTCGATGTCGAAGACAATCGCGCGATCAGGATCGGCGGAGATAAAAACAATCCGGTCTATCGCGGCTTCACCTGCGTGAAGGGGCGCGAGCAGGGTCGTCTCTTGGCGGACGACCGTCGGCTGCGCCACAGCCTTAAGCGCCAGCCTGACGGAACGCTGAAGCCGATACCGGTGGCCGACGCGATCGGCGAAATCGGCGCACGGTTGCAGGGGATCGTGGCGGATCACGGACCATCGGCGATCGCCGGATATCTCGGCACGTTTTTCGCCGCGTCGGCCGCGACGATGCCGCTGTTCGGCGCCTTCATGGGCGCGATCGGATCGCCGATGGCATTCAGCCCGGGTACGATTGACAAGCCTGGCAAGAAGATCGCGCAGGCGCTGCACGGCTCGTGGGGCGCTCCCGCGACCGGGTTCGACGATCCGGAAGTGATCCTGCTAGTCGGCGCGAATCCGCTGGTGACGTTTACTGGCTTTCCCTACGGCAATCCAGGCAAGTGGCTGACCGAGCGGCTCGCGGCTGGCACTCGGCTGATCGTAATCGATCCGCGGCGCAGCGACGTGGCGCGCCGCGCGCATATCCATCTTCAATGCAAGCCGGGCGAGGATGCAGCGATCGTTGCCGCGATGCTCCGTATCGTGCTGGACGAGGGTCTGTACGACGCCGACTTCGCCTCCGGATACTGTCACGGGCTCGACGATCTGCGCGCCACGATAGCGCCGTTCGATCCCGCATCGGTTGCGCTGCGGGCCGGGATCGATGTCGCCGATCTCTACGCGGCAGCGCGCACGCTCGGCAGCACACGGCGCGGGTATATCAACGCCGGCACGGGTCCGAACATGTCCGGAAGAGGCACGTTGATCGAGTATCTGCTACTCGATCTGCACACCTTGTGCGGATATTGGCTGCGCGCTGGCGATCGCGTGCGTCATGCCGGCGCGCTGGCTGCACCGCTGGTTCCACATGCTTCGGTGCTCGGGAAATCAGCGGCTTACGGCTTCGGCACCGATCTCGATGTGCGCGGGCTGATGAACACTGCAGCGGGCATGCCGACGGCGGCGTTGCCCGACATGATGCTACGCGATGATGACAAGCGCATCCGGGCGATGATCAGCTGCGGCGGCAATCCGGTTGCGGCATGGCCTGACCAGCGCAAGACGATCGCCGCGCTCGACCGGCTCGAACTGCTTGTGCAGATCGATCCGTGGATGTCGGCAACCACACGGCTCGCCGATTACGTCATCGCACCGCAGATCTGGCTCGAAGTCGCCGGCACGTCGCAGATTCTGGATTGGCTGACACGCAACGGAACGGGCTACGGTCAGGCCGACCCCTATGCGCAATACGCCGCACCGGTGCTCGATCCGCCGGCCGGATCGGACCTTATCGAAGAATGGGCCTTCTTTTACGAACTGGCCAAGGCGATGGAATTGCCGTTGGTCGTATCGCCCGGACTCGGACCGAATATGCCGCCAATCCCGCTCGACATGACCGCGCGGCCGGGTAGCGACGACATCCTCGAAATGCTCTGCCGCGGGTCAAAGGTTCCGTTGACGGAGGTCAAGGCGATCGACGGCGGTGCGATCTTTCCCGGCACCACGGTCATTGTGGCTCCGGGATTCGGTAACGAACGATTCGAACTCGCCCACCCCGACATGATGGCCGATCTCGTCGACGAGGGCCTACCGAACGATACTGACCGGCGCGGTTTTCGACTGCTTTGCCGACGTATGATGCATGTCTATAACAGTTCGTTCGTCGGTGCGTTGCCGGCGTCGGCGCGTCCTTACAATCCAGTGTTTCTAGCCTCCGAAGACCTGGCGATGCTCGGACTGGCGGACGGCGATGCAGTGGAGATCGTGTCGGATCATGCTGCGATTCCGGCGACGGCAATTGCGGACGAGACTTTGCGTCGGGGCACCGCATCGATGAGCTTTGGATTCGGGTCTTTGCCGGAGGACGATGCGTCTTACAGATTGATCGGCAGCAATCCCAATCGGCTGATTCGCAACGACACAGTGTTCGACCGGTATTCGGGACAGCCACTGATGACCAACATCCCGGTCGATATTCGCCCGATACTCGATCCGCCATCGACTGATGCGCGATCATGACAGGAAACGATATGACTGCCTTTTCGCTTACAGACGCGCGTGTCCTGATCGTTGGCGGTACGTCCGGGGTCGGGCTGGCCACGGCGATCCAATTGGCCCGGGCCGGCACGCGCAGCATCGCGCTGGTAGGGCGTAATCTCGATCGCGGGGAGGCCGCACGAAAGGCAGTGCTCGCATGTTACCAGGATGCGATGATAAATTTCATATCGGCTGATGTCGGAGACGTGGCGGCGGCTAGGCGCGTAGCCGCCGAAGCCGAGTCGGCGTTTGGCGGCGTCGATCTCTTGGTAAACTCGACCTCGACCAACTACCTTCCCGATCTCTTCTTCCGAACTCCGCCCGAGTCGATGGCGGACGTGTTCGCCGATCTGGTCCACGCGCCCATCAACATGTCGCGGGCGGTGATCGAGGGGATGCGCGCCCGCCGCAGCGGGGTGATCGTCAACATCGCGTCCGATGCGGCGAAGGTGCCGACGCCCGGGGAGACAATCGTCGGTGCGGCAATGGCAGCGATCGTGATGTTTTCACGTACGTTGGCGCTGGAAGCGAAGCGCGACGGAATTCGGGTGCATGCGATGACGCCGTCGCTGGTCGCCGACACGCGCACCGCGCACAATGTCACGCAAGGAGGATTCAGCGCGAAGTTGTTCGAAAGTGCAGCGGCACAGGCGCATCTGGGCGTGGCCGAACCGGACGATATCGCGGCCGCAATCGTTTTCCTTGCCAGTCCGGCCGCGGCGCGGATGACCGGGCAGGTGATCAGCGTAAATGGCGGCATCTCGGTAGCTTGACCGGTCTCGACAAGGAGTTCCTACATGTCCCGCTCTTCTTCATCCGGGCCGCTTACCGGGTTGCGTATCGTCGAGATGGCCGGCATCGGCCCGGCACCGTTCTGCGGAATGCTGCTGGCCGATATGGGGGCCGATGTGGTGCGCATCGATCGGCTGGAAGCGTCGGGGCTCGGTATTGCGTTTCCGCCGCGTTTCGACATGCTCAATCGCAACAAAAGGTCGATTGCGATCAATCTCAAATGCGTCGAAGGCGTGGCCGCGGTCGCGCGGATGATCGACGACGCCGATGTGGTGATCGAAGGATTCAGACCGGGCGTTATGGAGAAGCTGGGGCTTGGGCCTGGCAGGTTTGAAGAGACTAACCCACGTCTCGTCTACGGGCGAATGACCGGTTGGGGGCAGGAGGGACCGCTCGCGACTTCGGCAGGGCACGACCTGAACTACATCGCGATCACCGGCGCGCTGGCAGCCATCGGGCCGGCCGATGGCGCCCCGGTCGTGCCACTCAACCTCATCGGCGATTTTGGGGGTGGCACGCTATACTTGGCGATGGGCGTACTGGCGGCAGTGATCGCGGCACGCGACAGCGGACAGGGGCAGGTGGTCGATGCCGCAATCGTCGACGGCGTCACCAGTCTGATGACGATGCAGCATGCCCTGCGCGCGATGGGGGAAGTCTCGCTCGATCGCGGAAGAAATTTGATCGACGGCGGAGCGCCATTCTATTCGGTCTACCAGACAGCGGATGATCGCTGGATTTCGATCGCGGCGATCGAGCCGAAATTCTATCGCGAGCTGGTAGATCGGATGGGTTTGGGCGAGGATAGTCCTGGCGACCAATACGATCGCGCTGGTTGGCCAGCCATGCGCCGTCGCTTCACCGAAGCGTTCCGCGCCCGCTCGCGCGACGCATGGTGTGCGCTGCTGGAAGGTACAGATGCCTGCTTCGCGCCGGTACTGGATCTCGATGAAGCGGCGGCGCATCCGCACAATGCCGCCCGCCAAAATCTTCTGAAGGTGAGCGGCGTGGTGACCGCAGCCCCCGCGCCGCGCTTCTCGGCGATGCCGGCGGATGCACCATTTCCGGCGTCGGCGGCCGGTGCCGAGACCGCAGCTATCCTTGCTGAATGGTATTTTTCGGAAGAGGAGATCAGCCGGCTCAGATCATCCGCAGCGATCGTTTGAGATCCAGGCGTGTAGCGGATGGATCGACGTCATATTTGCGACTAAGTCGAGATCATGACCATCGTCGCATCCGCAAGACCGCGACGCCTGTCGAGAGACCGGCGTATCGCGGAAATTATGCAGTCCGCCCGTATCCTTTTTCGCGAGCGTGGCGCCGAACAGTTCCTGACGTCGGAACTGGCCGAGCGCTGCGGTATTTCCGAGGGCACGATCTACAAATACTTCGTTAATCGCCGTGACCTGTTGATCAAGGTGGCGGAGGAATGGTTCGAGGAGTTCCTCGAGGACGAACATCCGCACGACCAGGATCTGCCCTTCCGCGAGCGTCTGCTGCAGGTGATCCGGAAGAACCTGACGATCATCCGGTCGGAACCGTCGCTGACCCGCTTTTTGTTGACCGATCTGCGTGCCGACCCGACCTACCGGTCGATGCGCATCTACGAGCAGAACCGGCAGGTCGCTAAAGGCATTACCAACATCGTCAACGACGGAATCGCCAGCGGCACGCTGCGTGCGGACGTGCAGGTCCGCACGGTCCGTAACATGATCCAGGGCTGTATCGAGTATCAGATCTGGTCCTATCTGCGGGGCGATGGGGACTTCTCGGTCGAGCAGTCTGCTCAGGGGATCACCGACATCGTCGTCCGCGGCACCGCAAAGGCGACCGCATCGTCGCCAGACATCGACGCGGCGGTGGCGCGGGTCGAGGCGGCGGCAACGCAAATGGAACGGCTGTTGATGGCGAATAAAAAGGGACTTTGATGTCGATCCCGAAACGACCTTTCGACCGTCGTAATGACGCTCACTCATCGCGGGATCCTCTGACAAATCTGCTCTCCCGTAGATATAAGTGAACCTGACTCACTAGACAGCGTCCGGCAGTTCGGGCATAGCCGTTTACACCGCACCGGCCGGTAAGAGATTGCCGGCTCCTATCAGTGGCATTCGCCGTCATTACGGCCGAATTCCCTGAGGATCGGATTCCGCTGGAGGCTGGCATGACGTCCCATGTGATGGGTATCGATTTCGGGTCGACCACCGCGAAGGCGGTGATCATCGATCTCGACGGCGAGATAGTCGCTGCGCGCGTTTCCCATATGGGCGCGGTCAGCGACCAGGCGGTGAAGGAGGCGGTGGCGGATGTGCTCGCCGCCGCTGGCCTATCGCAGTCGGACATGAAGCGCACGGTGAGTACGGGCTACGGGCGGCGCATGCTGGATATCGCCGACAAGAATTTTACCGAGATCACCTGTCATGCGCGCGGGGCAATCGCGATGGTCCCCGAAGCGCGGCTGGTGATCGACATCGGCGGACAGGACAGCAAGGCCATCGCTGTCGATGCAAGCGGGTTGGTGGTGCAGTTCGCGATGAACGACCGCTGCGCGGCCGGCACCGGCAAGTTCCTCGAAGTGCTGGCCCGCGCCATGGAGATATCACTCGACGCGATGGGCGACACCGCGATGCAGGCGACGCGCGAACTCAAGATTTCCAGTATGTGCGCGACATTCGCCGAGACGGAAGTGATCTCGCTCCGCGCCGAAGGTAACTCGAAACCCGACGTGCTGGGTGCGGTGCATGCGGCCATCGCCAATCGGACGCTCGGCCTCGTCAGCCGGGTTGGCAAGGTCGGCCCGGTGGTGATGACCGGTGGCGTGGCCCGCAACCGGGCGGCGGTCCATCATATCGAAAGAGCGCTCGGCCTGCCGATTATTCTCCCGGCCGATCCCCAGGTGGCGGGTGCGCTTGGGGCGGCTCTGATCGGGTTGGACGACTATCGCGCCGAACAGGCGCGCCAGGTGGCAGCACCCGAAGACGAGGATTTCGCGCGGCAAATGGTCCTTGGCGGAGCATGCGCCCCGGCATGTAAAGGCGATCCGGTCATGGCTCGGATGGTGGCAGGATCGTCCATGACCGCTGGACGGCGTGCGTTGCTCGCTGAGTGACTGCGGGAAATCGGATGCAGGAATTATGAAGTTGATGGGGACTGTATGGGCCGGGTAGACACTATTATCGGCGAATTGGGACGGATCGCCGAAGATCCCGTTGGCTACGTTGCCGGCTGGAAGGAGCGGCACGGCCGCAAGGCAATCGGTGTCCTGCCGATGAACTTCCCTGTCGAACTGGTCCATGCAGCGGGTGCGCTGCCGGTGGTGGTGCAGGAAAGCCGTGTGCCGATCACGCTCGGCCGCAGTTTGATTTTCGAATATTATTGCGGCTACACGCGCAGTCTCGTCGATCAAGCGGTCACCAGCCAGCTCGACATGCTCGACGGTATGTTCATCGTCGATCACTGCGTCGCCCTGCTCGGCGCGATGGATGCGATCCGCTACGCACTGCCAGACATGCCGGTCTATCTCGCGCAGTTCACTGCGTCGATGGACGAACCCTGGAGTCCGCCACAGGTGCGCGACGAGATTGCCTTGCTTCAAGCCCGCCTTGCCGCCCTGTGCGGCGTCACCATTACCGATCAGGCGCTACGCCGAAGCATCGCGCTGTTTAATCACGACCGCGCCTTGCTGCGGCGGGTGTACGAACTGCGTCGGACGGGACGGATCGCACTTCGCGCCGCAGAGATGCAGGTGCTGGTCCAATCGGCGATGGTCATGGACATCGAGGATCATGCGGCGGCAATGACCGAACTTGTCGAGGTGATCGACATCGAACGTCGCCCCGCGGCCGATGGCGTCCGTTTGCATTTCTCCGGGCACTTTTGCCATGCACCGCAACCCGAACTGCTCGACCTGATCGAAAGCTGCGGCGCGACCGTCGTCGATGACGACCTCTACACAGGCTACCGCTACATATCGACAGACGTACCCGATCTGGCGGACCCGCTCGACGGTCTGACCACGTGGTATTTCGACCGCAACAACAACGTGCCGTGTTCGACGCGCGCGCAAAAGACGGTCGATTGGGAAAGCTATCTCGTCGCTGCAGTTGCCGCCGACCGGTCGGAGGGCGTGGTGACTCTGATGCCCAAATTCTGTGAACCGCACATGTTGTATTTTCCGGAACTGCGGAAAGCGCTGCTCGATCGGGGCATTCCGCATCTGCTGCTCGAGACGGAACATGAAGGGCTGGCTCTCGAGACGGTTCGCGTTCGGGTCGAGGCATTCGTCGAAACGATCAAGCGTCGCGCGGCCGTTGCGCCCGAACTGGCATAATCATCTTGTCACAGGAACACATCATGCCTCTCATGTCCGGCATAACCGATCCCAAACCGTTCGTTCCAATTGCCAATGCGGCACCGAACCGCCTGCTCAGCACTCGGGCAGGGGGAGCGCTGGTCAAGGATTATTGGGATCGTCTGTTCAGCGCGCGCGAGCGTGGCGCAACGGTCGTGTGGTATAACGGGGCGGCGCTAAATCCGATCTTTCAGGCGGCTGGCATCGAATGGTGCCACGGTGAGGCGTTCGGCGCGCGATTGGCGGCGATGCATCTCGAAGGTCCAGCGCAGCGGACCGGCGAGGAATATGGATATAGCAACGAATTATGTTCTTACGCCCGAACGACTCTTGGTTGTGCGGTCCTCACCAAGCGCGCGGCGGAAACGTCGGGTTCGTCGTTGATGCCCGACCAGGACGTGCTGGCAAGCCGCCTGCCACCGCCCGACCTGTTCGTGAATGCCTATGCCGGGTGCAGCACCGGGCAACAGTGGGACGAGATATCCTACCGGCTGTTCAACAAGCAACTGCCGTTCTTCAAGGTGTCCTATCCGCTGTTATGGGGCAACAATCCCGACGACGGGTATCTTCAGGGCGCTGAGTGGGAGAAGGCCTCACATTATGTCGCGGCGCAGATATACAAGCTGATCGAATTCCTCGAAGCCCATACCAAGCGCAAATTCGACTGGGAAGCGCTGCGCGAGGCGATGCATTACATCAAACGGGCGAGCGAGTTGCGGCTCGAGGCGATGGCATTATGCCGTGCCATGCCCGCACCGGCGACATTCTGGGACTGGATTGCGAGTATTGCGCCGATCAATTTCTTGCCTGGCAATCAAGCTTTGGTCGATTATTTCGCAGGAGTGAAAGCCGAGATCGAACAACGCGTCGTAGCCGGTGTGGCGGCGCTGCCGAACGAACGCTATCGCCTAGCCTTCGATGGCATCATGAATTGGAACAAGGTCGGTTGGCTGGCGAACAAATTCGCCGAAACAGGATCTGCCGTGATGGTCGGCAGATATACGCACAACTCGTTCTGGAACGAGCCGCAACTGATAGATGCCGACGATCCCATTCTCGGGATGGCGCAGCATTACTTGTTATGCCCGTTCAATCACAGCGCGCGCGTCTTGGGCCAATTGCTGTTACGCGAGTGTGAGACCTATGGAGTCGAAGGCGTGGTGTTCCATGCCACGCGAACGTGCCGTTCGGCCTCCAACGGTCAGATGGTGATGGCGCAGATGGCTCAGCGAGCAGGTCTCCAGACGATGTTTTTCGAAGGCGATGTTGCGGACGAATCATTCTACAAAGATGCCGTACTGGAAAGTCGGCTCGAGGCGATGCTGGAAACAATCGATGTCCGCCGCAAGCTTGGCTGACTACGAAATCGCTTACGACCGTAGTTCACCTTGAAAGGATAATTGCGACATCCGGAGCCGAAAGCGTCAAGCTGGACAAACCAGGTTTAGTCCGCCCGCTTTCGGGTTTCGAGCTAAGTCCGCCTCGGGCGGGAGCTTACTTAAAAAACACCACGCCAGTACCGCAGAGCTAAACAGGTGCAGTGGCGGCGCGATCATCAGACGGAGAGCATCGGGATTTCAAAGGGCGATACCGGCTTCGCCAAATCTTGATTTGGAACTGGCGTTTCCTGACTTGGACTAAGCTGGGCGTATCGCAGGCGTCATCGCTATGGCGTCGTTTATTTCCGCTGTTAGGATGCCGCCGATAGTGCCGGCGCCGCCATTCCGACTGTGTCATCGAGCCAAGTGATAAAGGCGTCAATACGCGGTAATCGGCGAACATCGCGATGAATGACCAGCCAAAATGTCCGCGTAATGACCGCGGTAGTCGGTAGCAACCGGACGAGCCCGGCCATGCGCTCAGCAATGAAGCAAGGTAGGATGCCGCAGCCGGCACCGGCGGCAATTAATTCAGCTTGTGCATTGATGCTGGAACTGCGGATTGATGCCTTCAGCCCAGGGTTCAGTTCTGAGAGGTAGTCCAGCTCCGGAGCATAGATAAGGTCCGGTACATAGCCGACAAGCGGTACGTCAAACAGGTCACTTATGGCTGTCGGTGAACCGATACGTGCGATGTGACTTTCCTCAGCAAAAAGTCCAAGCTGGTAGGTGGTAAGCTTTCGAACGACGAGCGGACCCGATCGCGGCCGTGATAGCATAATTGCTAGGTCGGCCTCCCTGCGCGACGGATTGAGAAATCCGCTTGATGCGATCAAATCGACGGTCACTCCAGGATGCTTGGCGGTAAAGGAGGCAAGATGCGGTGCAAGAACGTGGCACCCGAACCCTTCCGAAGTGCTTAACCGGATCGATCCTGACAAAGATTGGTCCCCTTTTAAAGGGACTTGAGCGACCTTCGACGCTTCACGTTCCATTGCTTCAGCTCTAGCCAGAAGGGCGCGACCACCGGACGTTAATTCATACCCGGTAGCAGCATTCTCGAACAAAGTTGTTTCGAGAGTTTTCTCGAGGCGATGGACGCGACGTGCGATTGTGGTCGCATTGACTTGGATTGCGCGGGCGGCTGGTCCAAGCCGCTTTGCTCGTGCCAGTGCGAGAAAATGGCGAAGATCGTCCCAATCCATATCGTATCCTGCAATTTTGCAGCTTAGCTATGCATTGTGCGGACCTTGGCCGCAAATCGATCAAGGTGCATGGCTCCGTCCAAGGAGAGTGCGCATGCGTATCATCGATCATCTGATCGCGGGACATTCGGGCGGTGGCGCGGGTCGCACCGGCGATGTCTACGATCCCAATACCGGTCAGGTGCAGGCCAGCGTCACGCTGGGCGACCAGGCCTTGCTCGATATCGCGGTCGCCGCTGCGCAGAAGGCGCAGCCGGGCTGGGCGGCGACCAATCCGCAGCGCCGGGCGCGCGTGATGTTCAACTTCAAGGCCTTGGTCGAACAGAATATGGAGGAACTGGCGCACCTGCTCAGTTCCGAACACGGCAAGGTGATTGCGGATTCGAAGGGCGACATCCAGCGCGGGCTGGAAGTGATCGAATTCTGCTGCGGCATTCCGCACGTACTGAAGGGCGAATATACGCAGGGCGCCGGCCCAGGCATCGACGTCTATTCGATGCGCCAGCCGCTCGGCATCGGCGCGGGCATCACGCCGTTCAACTTCCCCGGCATGATCCCCCTGTGGATGTCAGGCGTCGCGATCGCGACCGGCAACGCCTTCATCCTGAAGCCGTCGGAGCGGGACCCCTCCGTGCCCGTGCGCCTCGGCGAACTGTTCCTGGAGGCGGGCCTGCCGGAGGGTATCCTGCAGGTCGTGCACGGCGACAAGGAGATGGTCGACGCGATCCTCGATCATCCGGCGATCAGCGCGGTCAGTTTCGTCGGATCGTCCGACATCGCGCATTACGTCTACAAGCGCGGCGTCGCGGCGGGCAAGCGCGTGCAGGCGATGGGCGGTGCGAAGAACCACGGCATCGTCATGCCGGATGCCGATCTCGACCAGGTCGTCGCCGATCTGTCGGGTGCCGCGTTCGGCTCGGCCGGCGAACGCTGCATGGCGCTCCCGGTGGTCGTACCGGTGGGCGAGAAGACCGCGGTCGCGCTGCGCGAGAAACTGATCCCCGCGATCGCCGCGTTGCGGGTCGGCGTATCGACCGACAATGACGCGCATTACGGCCCGGTGGTCAACGCCGCGCACAAGCAGCGCGTCGAGAACTGGATCCAGACGGGCGTGGACGAAGGCGCCGAACTGGTCGTCGACGGCCGCGGGTTCGAGTTGCAGGGGCATGAGAAGGGCTTCTTCATCGGCCCCAGCCTGTTCGATCACGTCACGCCGCAGATGGAATCCTACAAGGAGGAGATTTTCGGCCCCGTGCTCCAGATCGTCCGCGCAGACGATTTCGAACATGCGCTCCGACTGCCGAGCGAGCATCAATATGGCAATGGCGTCGCGATCTTCACGCGCAACGGCCATGCCGCGCGCGAATTCGCGGCGCGCGTCAATGTCGGCATGGTCGGCATAAACGTGCCGATCCCGGTGCCGGTCGCCTATCACACGTTCGGCGGGTGGAAGCGCAGCGCGTTCGGCGACACCAACCAGCACGGCATGGAGGGCGTGAAGTTCTGGACCAAGGTCAAGACCATCACGCAGCGCTGGCCAGACGGCGGGGTGGGCGACGGCGCCAACGCCTTCGTCATCCCGACCATGGGGTAAAGATAGAGCGGCGCAACCTCTCCAGCGCTAGTACCCTAACTAGGGCCGTCGGTTAGAACCAACCACCGACGGCCCCGTTTTTGACCGATTAGTAGAGCTCGCTCATGACCAATCAGTTCGACCTTACCGACGACCAGCGCGAAATCCAGGATCTGGCGCGCAAGTTCACCGCGGACCGCATCACGCCCTTCGCCAGCGAATGGGACGAGAAACGGCATTACCCGGTCGACGTCTGGAAGGCGGCGGGTGAGCTTGGCTTCGGCGCGATCTATGTCGGCGAGGAATCGGGCGGCATCGGCCTCGGCCGGCTGGAGGCGGCGCTCATCATGGAGGCGATGGCCTATGGCTGTCCCGCGACCAGCGCGTACATCTCGATCCACAACATGGCGACGTGGATGATCGACCGCTACGGCACGCAGGATCTGAAGGACCGCTTCCTCCCCGATCTGGTCACGATGGACAAGATTGCCAGCTATTGCCTGACCGAACCAGGCTCCGGCTCCGACGCATCGGCGCTGAAGGCGACCGCACGGCTCGATGGCGATCATTACGTCCTGAACGGTACCAAGCAGTTCATCAGCGGGGCGGGCTATAACGACATCTATGTCTGCATGGTGCGCACCGGCGATCACAAATCAAAGGGCATCTCTTGCCTGGTGATTGAGAAGGGCACGCCGGGCCTGTCGTTCGGCGCGCCGGAACGCAAGCTCGGCTGGAACGCCTCGCCGACCGCACAGGTGATCTTCGAGGATTGCCGCGTGCCGGTCGAAAACCGCGTCGGGGCCGAGGGCGACGGGTTCGGCTTCGCGATGGCCGGCCTCGACGGCGGACGGCTCAACATCGGCGCCTGCTCGCTCGGCGGCGCGCAACGCTGCCTCGACGAATCGATCAGATACACCAAGGAACGCCAGCAGTTCGGCCAACCGGTCGCCGATTTCCAGAACACGCAGTTCATGCTGGCGGATATGGCGACCGACCTCGAAGCGGCCCGTGCGCTCCTGTACCTTGCCGCCGCCAAGGTCACGGCCAACGCCCCCGACAAATCGCGCTTCTCGGCGATGGCCAAGCGCTTGTCGACCGACAGCGGCAGCGCGATCGTCGATCGCGCGCTGCAATTGCACGGCGGCTACGGGTATCTGCAGGATTACCCGATCGAACGCTTCTGGCGCGACCTGCGAGTCCATTCGATCCTGGAAGGCACCAATCAGGTCATGCGCATGATCATCGGCCGCGACCTCACCCGCCAATGAAAACCCCAAGCGCGCCAGCGCCTTCACTCTTCTGCCCCGCGTCTCCGCGTCTCCGCGTGAACCGACCTTTCTTGTTCACGCGGAGCCGCGGAGACGCGGAGAAAGGCAAGCAAGCATGACCGAAGACGTCCTCACGTCGGCGGAAGGGGCTCTCGCCCGTATCCGCCTTAACCGCCCCAAGGCGCTGCACGCGCTCAACACCGCCATGTGCACGCAGATCCTGTCCGCGCTCGACGGTTGGTCGAAGGACGAACACGTCGCCGCGGTGATGATCGATCATGCCGAGGGCAGGGGCTTCTGCGCCGGCGGCGATATCCGCATGCTCGCCGAATCCGGTGCGAAGGACGGTGCCGACGCGCGCGCCTTCTTCCACGTCGAATATCGCATGAACCACCGCCTGTTCACCTATGCCAAGCCCACGGTCGCGTTCATGGACTGCATCACGATGGGCGGCGGCGTCGGCCTCGCGCTGCCCTGCGACTTCCGCGTCGCCACCGAAAACACAAAATTCGCCATGCCCGAAACCGGCATCGGCCTGTTCCCCGACGTCGGCGGCGGCTGGTATCTCTCGCGCTTGCCCGGCCGCATCGGCCGCTATCTCGCGCTCACCGGCCACCGGCTGGACGGCGCGGAGTGCGTCGCGCTCGGCCTCGCCACGCACTACCTCACCAGCGACGCGCTGGATGAGGCGAAGACGCGCATCGCCGCCGATCCGCAGGACATCGCCGCCATCCTCGACAGCCGGTCCAGCCCGGCCCCCGACGCCCGCATCCTCGCGCACCGCGACGCGATCGACCGCCTGTTCGCCTCCGACGAGCTGGAGGCGATCTTCGCCGCGCTTGCCGCCGACGACAGCGAATGGGCGAAAGAGCAACTCGCCACGCTCAAGACCAAGTCGCCGCAGACGATGAAGGTCTCGCTCCGCCTGCTCCACGAAGGCGCGATGATGCCGACGTTCGAGGACGAGATGCGTCAGGAATATGCCGTCGGCGCGCACGTCGTGCAGCGGCACGATTTCCTCGAAGGCGTCCGCGCGGTGATCGTCGACAAGGATAACGCACCGAACTGGAACCCCGCCACGCCCGAAGGCGTCACCGATCACGTCATCGAACAGATTTTCGCGCCGCTTCCCGATGCGGAGACTTGGGCGCCGTTCTGACCCGGACATCGTTAGCCCCGCTGCAGGCGGAGACCCCCCCTGTAGCCGGTGGGAGTATAAAGGAGAGAGAGAAATGGCACGCATCGCATTCATCGGTCTCGGCAATATGGGCGGCGGCATGGCCGCGAACCTGGCGAAGAAGGGCCATGACGTCCGCGCCTTCGATCTTTCCGCCGACGCGCTGGACCGTGCGAAGACCGCCGGCTGCCTCCCCGCCGCCACCGCGATCGAGGCCTTGGACGGTGCCGAGGCGGTCGTAACGATGTTGCCCGCCGGCACGCATGTCGAAAGCGTCTATACCGACGCCGTCTTCACCACCGCGCCGACCTCCGCGATCCTGATCGATTGCTCGACGATCGACGTCGCCACCGCGAAACGCATCGCCGAGGCCGCGCAGGTCAAGGGCTTCGGCAGCGTCGACGCCCCCGTCTCGGGCGGGATCGGGGCGGCCAATGCCGGCACCTTGACGTTCATGGTCGGCGGCAGCGCCGAAGCGTTCGACCGCGCGCAACCTTTCCTCGCCGACATGGGCAAGGCGGTGATCCACGCCGGTGCCAACGGCAGCGGTCAGGCGGCGAAGATCGTCAACAACATGCTGCTCGGCGTCACGATGGCCGGCACGTGCGAGGCGTTCCTGCTCGCGCAGAAGCTCGGGCTCGATCCGCAGAAGTTCTTCGACATCTCCAGCGTCTCGTCGGGCCAGAGCTGGTCGATGACGACCTACGCGCCCTTGCCCGGCGTCGGTCCCGATACCCCCGCCGACCATGACTATCAGGGCGGGTTCGCGACGGCGCTGATGCTCAAGGACCTCCGCCTCGCGATGCGGGCCGCAAGCGACGCCGACGCGCAGACCCCGATGGGCGCCAAAGCCGCCGAACTCTACGAAAAGTTCAACGACGACGGACAGGGCGGCAAGGACTTCTCTGCCATCATCCGCATGCTGGATGCATAGAATGGAGCCGTCATAAGAATGACTCGTGCGGCCTATTTCCCCTGAAAGGTTCGGCCACAACCTGGTCGTATAGGTCGTCGTTACTTATGACATTTGACGCGAAATGTAGCTTGGTTCCTTTAAGCGTTTTCGCCACGCGAAGTTCGAACGTTTAGATTATTGCGCTACCAAGGCTCAGCGTTCAAGCCACCCGCCGGGCCCAGGAACGTGCGACCGAGCGGGACGCCCTGATTGCTGCCTATGCGCTGGAGGGTCTATTCCGCCTGTCACTTGAAGGCGAGGTCAGTCGCCATCGCCCTCTTCTCGAGCTCGTCGACATTCCGAGCAATGCACCTGGTCCATATGCCCGACACGCCGCCAAAATTGGCGGCGCGGCCTTCCACGTTTGGGGTGGTGATGATCTGCTCGCGATGCTTCGCGGCCTGCTCGAAAATGAGGAAGCCGAGGGCGAGGCGGCCTTCGAGCTTGGCTTGGCCTATCTCGCCCGCGCCCTCGATGGCACTGACATGGCCACGATCCTCGCAGAACTGGAAACTGCCCGTCTGTTCTTCGAACGTGCCGAACGCTCCGATGAGGAGCGATCCGATGCACGGGCTTATCGATTTGCCATCGACGTAGTCACAGGCTTCGCAACCAACCGGGAGTTTGCGGAGATGGAAACCCTCTTGGCCGACCTGATGGCGGCCGGACGCGATCGTGCGGCGGTGCTGCACAGCGGTGTTGTGGTGGCCTGGCTGGCGCCCCGTGTTGATGAGGATCTGGAGTGGTTCGAGCTAGCACGCAGGCTCCGGCACGCCGTCGGCGATCTTGCCCGGCCGAGTTGGGTGCATGCCGCAGCAACAATGGACAGCATCCTCGCCATCTACGATGCCCGCTGTACCATCGCTCATGGGGAAGGTCTTCGAAAGCTCCTACGACCGCGCATCGAAGCGGCGTTCGTGCGCGAGCGCGGGCTGGCCGCGCATCTAGAAGATCTCTTGTCCGAAACCACATGGCCCGATCCGCAGCGCGCGATTGCAGAGGAGCTGCGGGCGACGGTTGATAAGAACCATCGATCGGGCGCCGGACCGGGAAAAGCCGGGGAGAATGAACGATATCCGCTGCTCGCGCGCATTCTTCCCACCGACGCCGCGCTCGAGCAGCTTCCGGAAGCGATGATGCGATCGATCGAGCAAGCCCTTGTCGACTATGAGAGGCGTCCGCAGGCGCTCGCCAATCCGGTGTTACAGCGTACGCTGGCTACGCTGCGCGCCGCCCTCTTGGCGAGCAGCGAGTATGAGGGTGCCCTGCGTGAGAACTTCGATTCAGTTCTGCAGCAGCTATTGGTCTTCTGCAGCGATCGACAGAATGCCGATATCCGTGACCTTGGCAAACGAGGTGAGTATCTCCGCGCGGACAATCCAAGCGAGAGCGATCTTCAGCTGGATTTGCGCGAATTTCTGGTAGGCAATCTGACCGGCGCAGAGGTCCTGTCCGAGGTGCGTGGCGTTGCGACTGGTCGCACCGACCTGCGTATCAGATTCGGCGGACCGACGTTCATCATCGAACTGAAGAAGCATGACGGCCATCTTTCTCAAAGGGCGGGCAACCGTTATCGCGCGCAAGCAACTAGCTATCAGGCGTCCAACGCCCGCTTAGGTTTTTTAGGAGTGCTGGAGGTTGCCGATCGTATAGGACCGGTGCCAAGTCTCGAGGAATGTTTCTGGCACAGCGCTTATGTTCCGGACGGTAGCGACCTGACCCGCCATCTGATCGTCTTCAAGGTGCCCGCGCGTCTCAAATCCCCTTCGAAACTGCGTTAGCGGAAGCACGCAGCGTGGATCGGCCTGAATTTGTTCAGCAATGTTGTTGTCAATGAAGCGCTCAGAACGAGCAGCGCATCACCCAATCAATTAACGAACGACCGCCATTCAGACAGCATCGAACAGCCGCCAAGAGCGCTCCGCCCGCCGTGCGATCGTCAAGAACGGGCGGCACCAGCGTGACAGTAGCAATTAAAACGGCCCCGGCAAACCCCAAGCGCGCGCGTAGTGACGTTTCATTCCCGCAAACGGTTGTGTCCGGCCCTGCTGAACTCGAAGTTCGGTGATCGCATCACGGCGCAGCGACAGCGTCAAATGCGGCAGACTGGCATTGATGATGACTAGCGGTCGGTACTCTGCATAACGCAACCGGCGCAGTTCCTCCCGGTTCAAACCCAGCACAGTCTCGACGGCAGCCAAAGCGCGGTCAGCGCGGGCGCCACCTGCCGAACGCAACCACACTTCGCGGTTGGTATCGTCGGCCTCGTAGACGAACAACGCTTCTGGATCTTCGTAATAGGGGTGCGGTAGGTCCGCATCCTCGGCCGACCATAGTGCCGCGACCTGTGCATCAGCCACTTGGGTGGCATCAAGTATGAGCGAGGCAAGAAGCGTTGTGAGGACCGGCCCGGTTGGAAGGACTGGAGGCATCGGGGGCGGTGCTAGCGCAGCGCCGGCCTTCGGAAATCGGTCACCTTTGTACGTTTGGTTGCAGATCTGGCAGCTGAAAAGATAGTTGTCGAACACGAATGCCAACCACCAGTAAATCGATTTCGGTCGGAAATGTTCAACATCACCATGCGCCACGACTTCGGTGCTCGTCTCACAGTAGGCGCACTTTCCACCAGTGTCGATCTTCAGGGCGCCCTTCGCGGGCTTCCATGCATTAGAGTCGAACGTGAACTTCCCGGCGGTTTGAGCATCATAATAGATCGTCGCCAATGTCGCAGCAGCCACTTTCAATTTGGGCTGCTGGAACCGCTTGGGTACGTGGGCTGCCGCGCGGCGGCGCTGCAGCTTTATCATGCGTTCTCGGCGCTCCGATCGGGATTCGAGCGCTTCGCTATCTCCTCGACGGCGTCCTCGGCGGCTGCGGGCGCCAGCGTCGCCGCCACCCGCTCGAGAAGCCGGTTCGTTCGTTCAAGGTAGGCTGGCACTTCGTCCCAGTTGGAAGCGCCGCGTAGCTCACGTTCGATCTCGCGCACGCGTTTGTCCTTCTTCGACGAGCGACGGTTTGACGTTCCGCCGATCCCTTGAAGCTCCCGAAGCTCCTCCCGCAGTTCCTGCACCTGTGGAGAGTCGAGCGTCGTGAGACCAAACAGGGGGCTTTCGAGCAGTTGGGGGAGGAGTACCCGGTTGGGCGCCCCCTCGTAAGCGTGCAGGGTCGCCCCCGCGTCGTCGTCGCGGCGTAGGAAATAAAGCTCGCCGTCGCCGGCCTGATGTACCGTGAGTGCCGAATGAGTAGTGGCGATGATCTGGACATTGGGCAGCATGTTATCGAGGAATGACACCAAACGTCGTTGCCAGAGCGGGTGAAGATGGATGTCGATCTCATCGATCAGTAGCAGACCACGCGCACTCAGCGGATCCTTATAGTCGCCGAAGGTCTCGGTGACCTGCCACAACAAGTCACCGCACCACGCGGCCATGGCCTGATAACCGTCGGAGAGCGCGGCCAGCGGCAGCACACCGTCGCGAGTGCGGAACATTAGGCGCCGCTGCTCTCGGTCGATACCGTCGAACTTAACATCAGGGAGCAGGCCATCCAGCGCCTTGCGCACGGCCGAGAGCCCGACGCGACCGCGTCGGTATTCAAGGTCCATCGCCCATTGCTCAAGCGAGATCAGCGTCACTTCCGGGTTAAACAGCGTGGCCGTCGAGCGCGCCCTTGGCGACCTGAAAGGGGTTGAGGTTTCGGCAAACGAGTGACGTGAGTTTTGCGGTCGCCGGGTGACGCCGTAGCCGACCACGAAATAATTGCGATCGGCTTTGGCGACAGCAGCGTCGAGCTGCTCGAGATCTGGCCGGTTGTGAAAGGCAAAGTCGAGTGCGGACATCCCGCGCTCAAAGCGCACGCACGCGCGCCGCTCCTCACCTTGGACGTTCGCATACCGCACTTCGATCCGCGCCTCGTTTGCACCGAGCCTGATCCAGTCGTCTGGGTTGCCCACCAGCTCGGCGGCGCTGTCACTTCCTGCGAGAGCCAGTGCGACACTGCGGAGAACCGAGCTTTTCCCTGTCCCATTTTCGCCGAGCAGATACGTCCACTTGCGCCCCGACGTGCCCGCCTCGAACGACAGGTTCAGCTCGCGGATAGAGCGCAGGTCCTGGATCTTCAGGTGACGTAGGAACATTCGGTTATCCGCTCGGGCAAGGGGAAACGTTTAGCCGGTGCGTGCCCTGGAAACCAGCTTTAGCCGTCGGCAGGCTAACAATCTCGCGGCAGGCACAGCCAAACTGCCTCTCGAGTGATCGCCGCCGCTTCACCAGCCCGGGCTGGCCGGACTGTGCTGTCGCCGACAGCGACTTCAAAGCGCGAACATTGGAAACGTTCGCCCGTATGCTAGGCGGCGCTTTTCGTCGGATGCAATCCGCGATCGAGGTGGTCAGTTTAGGCGAGCCTACCGGGATTAGTGAGGTTCCAAATGGTGCTGTGTCATCTCCGCAGCCATTGTTGGCTGCAACGATGCCCCCGAGGGCGCCAAAACAGTCGATCCTATCCACTTCCCGGAGCAGGCGTCTTGGCTCTAGAGCGGAAGCAGGTCAGGAGGGTGCGGCACGCCGGCGTGCCCAACCGAGCAGCTTCCGGTAGCGCTCATCGCCCGTGAGCGCCGGTTCGGACTGGGCGATCCGTTCGAGGATCGGCACCATGGAGTCGGGCACGTTTTCTTCGCTCACGACAGCATCGAAGAGCGTGAGCAGCGCGCCCGGATCGGTGTCATAGAACCGCTTAGCATCCTCGTCGCGGCCGAGATAGCTTTCGATCTCCCACGTCTCGAGCGGCCCCAGCGCTGGCGCTATTGTCGCGACCGCGTCAGCGAAGGCGCTGCCAGTGAGCAGGACGAGGCGGACTAGGTGCAGTGTTGCTCCACTGGAGCGGCAGCTCGGTTCACGCGGCCAGATCGCACTGAACAGCGGTCCGACACGCTGTCGCCAAACATCGGCGGCCTCGCCCGGCAGCTTTTCCATGGCTCCCGTCAGCCAATAGGCGGCGCTGCGACGCACGTCCTCGCGGGCGCGTGCCAAGGCGCCACGAACCGCAACGGGTTCGATGTGAGGTATCGCACCTTTCGGATCTTGCGCCCACAACAACGGCGACAGCATCCAGCCGGCGACCGCGTCGACCGAACGATCGAGGTCTGCGCGCGCGCCGGCCTCGAGCAGGGCCGGTTCAAGTTCAGCATAGAGGGATGGATAGGGGATCCGTTGCCGCAGAAGCACAGACCAGGCGGCCGGCGCGAACGGATGGGACCAGCGGGTGAGTGCAATAAGGTAATCACGAGCCCAGTTTTCGTGATCGCCGAACAGCGCGGGAAGGCCGTCCATCACAGCGGCTGTACCAAGAAAACCCAGCTCCCCCTCCGCGCCGATAAGTCGCTCAAGCCGTATCAGGATCTCGCGCTGCTCGTCTTTCTTGTCAGGCGACCGCACCCTCCCATACTCATCCAACAGCAGCGTCCCGATCTTTCCCTCTGGGCTGTTCAGCATGCTGAAGACGACGTCGTTGCGCGACTGAGACTCTACCGGGACGGCGCGGCCCGCCACAGCGTTGAACAGCCGATCCCAAATGCGCAGGAGGTCCGGCGTTCCAATGTCGAGCTTGGACCTCTTTCGCAGGAGCCAGTCTGCAATAGCGGTAAACGGCGCGAACGCGAAGCACTCGGCGGCGATTGCGCCAAGTGCCTGTTCTTGGATGTCGGTTCGTTCAGCAGCCGTAATGGACCAAAAATAAGACTGCCAAGCACCGGCCCGTTTGGTACTGGTCGGATCGCTTGATTGGAGCGCCGCGAGGGCGCTGACCGGCTCGGCGTCACAATAGAGGCGCCAAAGATCCCCTTGGGCGAAGGGATCGCTGCCCACCACTTCCTCGACCCTATCGAGGAGCCGATCTGGCGGTGTTCCGTCTAAAAGCGAGATGTCCCCCTGGTTGCCCATGACACGAGCACCCGAGGACCACATGCGGAAGTCATCCCGCTCACCTTCCGAGCGCCAAGTGGGGTGTTTCATCCGCAGCTCTTCGAGAGTCGATCGAGCGTTCGGGGAAAGCGTTTGGCCGCTACCCTCAATCCGTGCCAGGCGAATGAAAACGGCGTTGTCCTGCACCATGGCGATCTGCTCTGGATCGCCGTCCGGGATTAGTAGCTCGCGCGGAAGCCCATCAGCTATCCGGCTTTCCACCGCAGCGCGTTCGTCGTCAGCCAAGCTTGGCCAACGCTGCGCGAAAAGCTGCATGGTCTCCCGCCGGCTGTCGCCGAGCCAGAAGTCCGCATCGTTGAGGCCGAGAATGTAGCGAACCAACTCGGTTCCTGAAAATACAGCGCGCTGCAAGGCATACAAACCCAACCGCTGGACGAGCAGGTAAGGTGAAGAAAGCCATTCGACAGCTTGAGACTTCGCACGTGTTGGTTCGTCCTCGACCTCGGCGTCCCAAAGATCCGCGAGGGCCCGGACAATCGGATAGAACCCGTCACCATGCGCATCCTGGGAGTGGCGCGCGATCGATTTGACGTCGCCGCTGGCCGCGTAGAGCGTTCCAGTGTCGACCGCCTCTTCGAGGGCGTCATCGAGCTCGCGCGAGAGCGCGCGGATCAGTTCATGGCGACGCTGTCGAGGCCAAAGGATCGCGAGTTTATCGAGTTTGTCGACCAGACCTGGTCCCCAGTCGACGCGGAGCACGTGCCGTAGTTGGAGGGCATCATCCTTCGGCTCATCGTCGAGGCCTGGCCAGCGGAACACCGACCCAATCTTCACCCTGGGCCGGAGGCAGGCGAGGATGTCACGTTTGGTCGCGAGCGAGCAATCGCCTGCCTCAAGGGCTGCGATAACGTTAAACCACCGCAAACCAATGTTGGTGCTGGTCAATAATCGATGCGCGGCAACCTGGATGATCAATCGCCACGCTTGAAGGACGGCGGCCGGCGCATCTGGCGTCTTTGGGTTACGCCATCCGAGCGCCCGCTCAAGGATTGCGATCGTCTCCGATGTAACGGGGAGATGTTCGGCGACCGCGGCCGGCATGGCGGCATCGTTCAAGCGAGCTAGGATCCAACGAACCGGCGATAGAGCCCCGGAGCGGAACAGATCAACTTTAGCCAGCGGTGCCACCCACACCGGATCGGGATTGATGTTTCCCAGCAATTCACCGGCGTCGCCTCCGCTTAAGAGCCAGCGTAGTCGCTCCCAATCTCCCTCGCTGACGGCTTCAGGATTCTGTTCAAAAATGCGGGCTGCCTCGGTGCGCCGCCAGCGAGTCGGATTACTCGCGAAGGTCGCCCAGCGCGAGATGGTTCGGTAGAGGGCGTCGTGATCGGCGAGATCACGGCTGTCGTAAAGGATGGCCGTGGCACCCTTCGCGGCCCAGATATCGGTGATCCGCCGCCGCACAGTTGCATCGGTGGAGGCGGCTACGAAGGCGAAGATTTCCCGGATATCGGGATAGCGCTCGCGATCGGCTGTGAGTACCTCAAGGATGTATCGCATCGGTGGATCATCGGCACCGTAGCCTAGGATCACGATGGTGGTGGCGCGCGCGAGATCGTACACGTAGCGCGCTGCCCAGCCCGAGCGAAGATAGGCTTCGCCGAACTCGGCACTGTTGAGGACTAACTGGGTCCTTGAGAGCCCAAGCTGTGGGTCGGCGATGCGCCCGTGGAGATGCAATACCCCGGTGAAGTCCGTCGCAAGCGGCGGAGGAAGATCGGCGCATGCTCGACTCACGACCGGCTGACGCGCAGCTCGTTCGAAGAGGACATCGAAGTTGGTAGTCACGATGCGACCGCGCATTTCTGAATCGCGAGACAGCGTCCAAACGTCCTGGTGCGCGGAGAACGTGGCCGCCGGTGGCTGAAGGTGAGCCTCAATAGCCTGCGTCAGCAGCGTCTCGGCACGAAGGCGAGAGCCGGTGTCGTTACCACGAAGGCGCTTTGTGAGCGCGAACAGCGCCCGATCGAGAGCGGCCGATCCCTTCGTGGTTCCATCATGGTTGAAGCCCATCGCGTCTTCTTCCGCCGGATGGCCGCTCCACGTCTCACCAAGATGTGCGTATATGTCTGTGGTCAGCTTGTAGAATGACGGCAGGCCGTATCGTTGCGAGATGCCCGCACCACACAGGAATACGACCTCTCCTTTCTCCTGAAGTGCGATCAAGCGATCCGGGATGTCGGCGGTGTCATCGGTTAAGCGCATCGGTGCATCATGCCCGCTGGGTGGGAAGTCACAAGTCGCTTCACGCAAGTGAACCGCGGCAATCGCGTGATCCGTGTGGCGCAGCGCTACGGCGCAATAGCGGCGGCCTGGCGCCTGTCAGACTGGTTCGGCTCTTGCTCTGGCTGGAACGTTGAGGATCGCCTAACATACATGGCTCGATGAAGGGGCTCGATGAAGGAGGGTGCCGTGTCCGTCGCGAAGAACATGATCGAACTCGGAGCGCTAGTGGCCGCGACGCATGGATGGGACGAAGCCAGACGGTTCAAGAAGTATCGTCCAAGCCAGTCGGACAAATCGGTACTGGCCAGTCGTGCGCGACAGATTCTCGACATATTCCCCGACATGGCGGGTGCATGTGCGATGATGAGTGCGGCGTTTGCTGCCCACTTGGAACGTGGGATGGCAGCGCCAGTCCACCTCGTTGCAGGAGCACTTTATGCGGATGGTGAACGGGTGTTTGGTACCGACACAGAGGTCGACGGGGCTTATTTGTTCTCGCGGTCAGCGTCCGATTGGGACGGCCATGTCTGGGTGATGATCGGCGGATATGTGGCTGATATCTCGTTGTTCCGTACCGCCTATTCCCGCCTAGCCCCGCCCGCCTTGAGCTCGCTTGTTGCTGCAACATTCGGCCCGGGAAAGGGCATGTACTTTGACGACTGGCGTAAGACCCGCCGGCTCGGACTCCGTTATGAGCCAAGCTATGTCCTGCCGGCCGAGCAGGTCGACGGACTGCTGGCAGGTGCCCATGCGTTGATAAAGGAACCGACAGCAGCGTTAGGCTAAGTTGCGCCACAGGCGCCGAGACAAACGATGAGATCGATAGGGGCTACTGAAGTGGGGCGTAGTAGGATAGGCTACTTTCAGGTTATCCCTCGCGGACGTCGGGCAAAACCACATCTCCGCGCACTTCGAACCGCATCAGCCCGTTTCAAGCTTAAGCTAGCCGACCGGGACGAGGAGGGTGCGGAAGCTGCCTCTGAGCGCGCTTGGAACGCTCTTTCTAGTCTGTTTGACATTCTGCGGAATGAGCAAGATCAGCAACACCTTGCTGATCAGTTCATGGCTGAGGAGACTGGCTACCTCGTGAAAAACGTGAGCTCGGCTGAACGGGAGGCGATGATTGCCGCGGCCAGGATCGATCGCTCACACCCGGGGTTCGCGAAGATTGGTCTACGCGACGTACTCAACAAGATTGCCCATCACGATACGCGAGCGGCGACGTTCCGAGTAGACGGGCGGGGCGCGCACTACCTGCTTCTCGGCGGCGAGGACCAGAAGAAACGCCGCTGGGTAATGCAGGTGCTTGTAACCCGTCTTTACAAGAACGCGTCGCGAGCGGTTGCCGCGATCAAGTGATCAGAGAAATTTCTCGCCGGCGTGATCACGAAAAAGCTCACGCTGCGAACATAGGCCGCAAGCACTTGCACCGACTTGTGTCGGCTCACTTCCTGCATTTTAAAGATGCTGGCGCCGGTACTTTCGGCTTCGGTGAGGAACCCAGCTCGCAAACTATGGCCGGCAAATTCGCGAGGATCGTAGCCCGCAGCGGCAGCGTGCTTCTGGACAATGCGTGCGACCCTGCGGTCTGACATCGGCTGTGCCGTGAGGCGATCAGCTGGGGTAAGCTTGCGAAATAGGCTACCCTCCTGGTGACCGGCAGCTTCCATCCACGCCAAGAGCAGAGCCTTGGGCCGGATCCGTCGCCCCTCAGGGATCGCGATCGTAGCCCCCACGCGCTCTTGATCAGTTTTGGAGCCGCGGATGAGGATCTTCAAGCCCTCCGGGACCAGTTCGATATCCTCGAGTGTCAATGCCACCAGCTCCGACCGACGGAGCGCTGCAGCCATGCCCAGTGCGAGCACCGCCCGGTCTCGGGCGCTGCGCAGGCCGTCGCCCACGATAGCACGCAACATATCGCGCATTGCATCCCCGTCGGCCGCGCGCTTGCGGGAGGGCCGCACGCCCTTGGTCCGCCGGATGCCAGCCAGCACTTGGCTGATTACCACTGCGCCCTCACGGGTCTGCGGCGGCGAGAAGCCGGCCTGCTTATGATGGTAGCCGATCGCGGCAAGCCGGCGACCGATCGTCGCGGGCTCGGAGCCTTGGTCCGCCTCAAACGCCAAAAACGTTGCCACCGCACGTGGGTCGGCCGGCAATGGCTCAATTGAGCGAGCGTCGCACCAGGCGAGGAAGATCTTCCAGTCCGATGCATAGACCCGCTGGGTAGAGCTGGCGCGCGACGCCTTCGCGTAAGCTGCAGCGCTTTCTATCTCAGCGATCAGAACGCCGGGCAACGTTGGTGCTTCAAGGGCCGGAGCCGGCAGCGGAGTATCGTCGCTATTCTGGGCCATGAGCCGTAGACTTTCCAGCGCCACGCTGGCGCGTCGCTTTCTTGGAGCCTGCCGAAGCGGCTGCCGCCCCGGCGCCGACACTGGTGGCCGCCGCTTGGACCGCGTCGTCGGCATTCTCCAGTGCTCGCAGTCTCTTGCTTCGCTTGTCGAACGTCGCCTTCGATTGGCCCCCACCCGGTCGGCTGACGTCGAGAACGACCACATCGGTGGTTTTGCGTAACTCCGGGCTCAAGTCCGAGATCAACAGCGCCTCAAGCTCGCGCGCGGACGCGGGCTTTTCCTCGTTTGGCCGCGCCGGCGTGCCGGTCCAGTCGGCACCAAACCAGAAGACCAGCAGGATCCCGTCACCGGTTGCTCCTTCGCTGGTCGTGTACTCTTGCAATTGTTCTTTGGCGGCGGTCCACAGGTCGGGATGATAATGGCGCTTCGCCTCGGTCGGCAGATTACGGCCATTGTGGGTAGCCATATAAAGGTCGACGCGGGTGCCGTCTTTGCGTTGCACCTCGGCGAGCGTCACCGCGATCCGGTACTTGCCGAGCGCGTCTCTGAGCTTGGTGAGGGTGGTGTTTCGAACCGCATTCTCGACCTTGGGGTCGACCGGCTTGGCGGCCGCGTCCGTGTTCCAATAGTCGAGCCACGGGCTCTCGTGATCGGCGCGCAGGCTACGGGCAAGCCGGCGAAGCTCATCGACCAGGATCACACGCAGATCCGCCGCGTTGACCGGCGGTCCGCCTGCGAGCAGCGCCAAGACCTGCCCGATCGTAGGATGCTCGAAGGTGTCGTCGACAGCGCTCCGGGCCTGGACCTCGCGCGCGTGCCGTAGCTGCGGGTGCCAGTCGGCCAACCCGGCCATTTCCAAACACTCGTCGAGCAGCGTCGTGACACTTGGATCCGTGTTCCTTTCGATCTGCCGAATGGCGCGATGTACTGCATCGCTTGATCGTTTGCCGCGGACCGCCCGGCCGGTGCCCGCACTAACGGTCTCCGGCGACGTGGTCGGGCCAAGTGTCCGGATGATTGCGGCATCTCGGGCGGCGCGCTCCGCCTCATTCTCGAGGGGAAGGTGTTCAAGGACACCCGCGCTGAAAGAGTCGTCCATGAGCGCATGGAGATCCTGAGCGTCATGCCCGTCCAGCGCGGCGCGTGCAACGTCGCCGCGGACGCCGAACACCACTAGGCTCCACAAGGTACGCGCGCGCGGGGTCAGGTCAGTGCGCTTTAGGGCTGCGTCAGCAAGTTCCGCGAGGCGGGTCGGCGGCAGGCGCTTGGCGGCATCCATTAGCAGCATGCGCAAGGGGTCGAGCGGCATATGTGGCCGCTCCGTAAGGATCATTTCCAACGCGGCCGTAATCGCGCGGCTAGGGTGGCCGCTGGCCAATTGCCACAACGGGAGTGCCGCAGTGGCGCCGGCGTTCAGGGCAGCAGACCACATCGCATGCACGGCGTCCTTACCTGCTTCGACATCGCGGTCGAGCTGCGCAGTCGCCCACGCCTCCAGCCGATCGCGAGCCTCGTTCTCGACGATGGAGCCCGACTGACGAAGCGCAATCAAGGCGTGGGTCGGCGTGAAGTCGGTCATTGCTCGTCGTCCGCCAACATCCGCACGATTCCGGCGAGGATCGGCAACTCGGCATTGCCCGAGCCGCCGGTGGCCTCGAGTCTGCCGAGGTCTTCGGGTGAGAGCGGTGGATCGCCTCGCGCAATCGCACCGAAACCGGCCAGCGCGGCATCGGCGATATCGCTCGTCGTCTCGTCCGCCAATCTCCGCTCGCCCGTGCGTTCGACAGACCCATCGATCTGCAGGTAGAAGCGGGCAAGCTCGTCGAGAGCTGCGACGGCCGTGCCAGCGCGCAGAGCCAAGAGCTGGGGCGCAAGCGCATCTACGACTTCTTGGTGCGCAACATGGCGTTTGCCCGCCATCTTATTCTTCGATGCTAGCTTCTTTTGGTAGAATTCGTCGAGCTCGCTCGAGACAAGCCGCTGGCGCAAAGCTGGCTGGTGCGTCTCCACCCAGGTGTAGATCGCTTCATAGTCGGACAACGGGGTCGCCTTGTTGCGGGCCAGTTCGACCAGCACCTTGGCGAGCCACTCGCGAGCGGCGGGATCGGCCGCTGCCTCCGCGCGGGCGCGGAGGTGTTCGCGAATTGCCGCATCCGGGAGGTGGCCGGCGAGAGCAGCGAAGGTTTGACCGAAAGCCCAAGGCCCGTCGGTGGGTGCCGCGTCGGCCAAGATCGCGTCGAATAGCTTGGCGGCGCGATCTGGCCCTGCACCGAGCCAGCCGGTCATCGCCTTGCTCGCCATCTTACCGAGCGGCTCCCAAATGTCATCGCGCGCGTTGACCGTCCACCGCCACACTTGGCCCGCGTCGGCGCCATCGTCGGCCCGGATGGCCGCCGCAAGCGCGGCATCAATTAGGCTGTCCAGTTCGAGGCTTTGGCGGCGCTGATCCTCGTCAGGCAGCCAGGTTTTTAGCGGGTCGGCAAAAAGCTCCGGCATCGGCTCGGCGGCCAGACGTTGCTGTAGCGGGTATAGCCGCATGACGACGTTGTCGCGATCCGTGGCCACGAACGCCGCAATGACGTCCTTGATGTCGGGCAACGCGGCCGCACCCAGTGGTGCAGCCGCCAGCAGCTTACCACGCAGCGTTTCGCGCGCCACCGACGCCGGCTCACTCGCAAGCGCGTCGAAGAGCTTGCGGCGTGCATGTGCCGGGTCGGGCTCGCCCGCCAGCCACGCGTCTGCGGCGCGGCTTCGCTGCCATTCATCCCTGCCGGGATCGGTCGCGATCTCCCATAGGCGAAGGTGGACGGCCGGCAGGAAGCGTCCATGCTCGAGGATGCTGAAAACGAGCGAGAGCTTGTGCGTGTAGGCCGGGGCGTCCAGCACTGAGAGGAAGGTCGCGACCATATCGTCGCGCGCAAGGCCGCCGAGCACGGTCGACTGATCGATGGTGCTCGAGCCCAGGAAGTACGGGTCCGTCTTGTCGAGGCTCTCGAACATGCGCATGGCGGTGGGGTGATCAAAGGCAGCGGGATCGCCATAAGCGAGCGCGCCGATCGGATCCCGGTCGATCACCTCGCTCGCGCGAACGGCATCGCCGCGCCTGGCGAGATGCGCGGCGAGCCACGCCTGCACGCCGCGCAATTCGCTTGGCACTTTGCCGTTGGCGCCGGACAGCAGCGCTAGTGCTCGTCCAAGGGGAAGCGCCGCTCGCTCGTCATTGCCGGCAACCGCCGCCGCGAGCTCGCGCGCCGCTAGAAACTCCGCCACTGACCGATGCATCACCTGAAACTCGTCTTCAGCGCCGGTGAAAAGCGGAGTGTCGAGCGTGTCTGCGATCAACGCCGTTGGGATCCCGAACACATCGGAAGGAACAGTCCCGCTCGGAGGTGAAGACGGCGACCGCCAGATCGAGCGGCTGCCGGTTGTCAGCAGGGTGAGCGCAAAGCGGTCGGCCGTTGCAGCGATCTCATCGGCGCGTGACCGATCGCGGCGCGCCCGATGATCTTCGTTGTGCTCGAAGGTGAATTGGCGCGTGGCTTCGACGAACAGGTCGAAGCGGGTGGTAGGCCATGCACCCTTATTGGTGATCGCGGCGCGCAACAGCCGAAGTGACAACGGGCTTTCCAGCAGGCCGCCCGCGCCGACCCGCCGGGCTTCGGCTATAAACACAGCCGGATCCAGTTCGCCCAATCGCGCCAGAACCTCAGCGCTCTCCTCAAGCGACAACGGCATGAGTTGGGCGACCGTCACCGTGCCGGCATTAGCGAGCACTTTGCGGTCGGCACCGCTCCGCCAATCCTCCGCGCGGCAGCTTAACCGCCAGCGCGGCGGCGCGAGGTCCCGAAGCAGCTTGGCGACCTGCCAGATCTTGTCGGCTTCATTGCCATCGGCGCGGTATTCATCGAGACCGTCAAGATAAAGAGGAGACCCGGCGGGCGGCACAAAGCCGCCAATCGCTGCACGAACCGGAACCGTCGCGACGCCAGCCGCCGCCGCTTCAACTTCGAGCACCGTGGACTTGCCGATCCCCGGTTCGCCGAGCAGCACCACAAAGGGACGATCGCGCAGTTCGCTCATGCGGCGAACAATCGGCTCGCTGCCGTCTTTCGCCAAAATTCGTACGCGCCGGTCGATCATGGCGGCATGATAAAGCGCTTCAGCCCCTCCACCAAGCGCTGTCCGAGGATCGACTATTATTGACATCGCTGAGGTGCGACTGGTGCAGCGGGCATGGTGGAGACGCTGCGCAACAAGAACGCTGACATCAAACGGCTTCAGGAGGGCTCGCGCAAGTCAATGCGCGACCGGGCGACATCGATTGCGCCGCCTACGCTCGGCGCGTTCTGTCAGTTGCTTTTCTCTCTAATTACGACATTCGCAAGCAAATAACGGTCTTCAAAATCTGTCATTCGCGAAGATGAATCAGCGTCCGATGTTGGGGAGCAATGGAAGGGGCATGAGCGTGCGATTTTGCTTCCGGCGGTCGCTACGGCTACGGCGGGATTCGACCCAAAGACAGACGTAGCCGAGGCAAGCTGCCGGTCTTGGAAGCGGACATTCTTGGCTGGGGCTCTGACACACGCAAAGCCCCAGAAAGCCGTGGTCACGTATGCAGCGTCGCAACGGACCGGTTCTGGCACCCTGATAATACGATCTAGCGCTGCACGAGCTGGTCTAATCCCCCCAAGGCGGTTTCCGCTACGGCAATCAGCCTTGCTTCCTCCCATCCTTCGCGTGCGGCGGACGACAGGCCGAGCATGGTCGTGGCGACGTAATCGGCGACGCGGGCCGGCGCCGGGATGTCGGATTCTTCGAGAAATGTCAGCACTCTACTGCGGTTCTCGCCTGCGATCTGCGTGGCGGCGATGCCCCACTCCGTCGTTCCGGCCTTGGCGTGTTCGAGGATGAGGCACCCACGCCGCTGCGGATGGGAGGCATAAGCGTGCGCCGCGGCCGTCAGCATGTCGCCGAGGGCCCTCCGGGGCGATTGGCCTGGGATCAGGAAGCGATCAAGCGGCACTACCGTCGTCGAGTAGCGCTGCAACGCATCCCTGAAGAATGCCCCCTTGCTGCCGAACGCCGTATAGAAGCTTGGCGGAGTGATCCCGATCGCCTGGGTCAGCGCAGCCACGCTGACATTCTCGTAGCCATGCTCGTGAAACAGATGCTGCCCCGCCTCTATCGCATCGTCGAGCGCGAAACCGCGCGGCCGCCCTCGTACTCTCTTATTTTCCTTATCGGTCACTATAGAATTACCTTGCCTCATAAAGCGGTATTTATATAGTGGGCTTTAATAGAATTATCCACACTTCGGATTGCTCCCCCAGACGGGGCGGGCATCATAGCAACGCCAAGGACAATCATGCCGCTTTCCCTTACGCCCGGCCACGTCGGAAAGGAGTCCCGTCCGCGGGCGGGACTGCCAGTCGCGGCGCTCTCCGGCCTCGCGGCCAGTGGCTTCCTGTGCATCGTCACTGAGACGCTGCCCGCCGGCCTGCTGCCGCAGATTGCGTCCGGCCTTCGGGTCTCCGAAGCCATCGCGGGGCAGCTCGTTGCGGTCTATGCTCTGGGATCGCTGTTGGCCGCGATCCCACTCACCAGTCTGACGCAAGGCCTTCACCGAAGGCCTGTGCTGCTCGCCACTATCGTCTGCTTCGTGATCGGCAACACGTTGACGGCACTGGCCGGGTCGATCGCGCTCGTGCTGGTTGCACGGTTTGTCGCCGGATGTGCAGCGGGTCTCGCCTGGGGAATCCTCGCGGGCTACGCTCGCGGCATTGTGCGTCCCGATCAGACCGGGCCGGCAATGGCGGTCGCCATGGTCGGCGTGCCCCTGGCACTCTCGTTGGGTGTTCCGTTGGGAACGTTCCTGGGGAGTCTGGTGGGTTGGCGCGGATCGTTCCTGATCCTCTCGGCGGTCGGCATCCTGCTGAT
>Ga0160428_1000627_pt1 | contig 36038 bp, 31 predicted proteins | sample SolpanmetagenomM_FD_108198 | JGI IMG/M metagenome (GOLD analysis project Ga0160428, IMG submission 108198) | Solar panel surface microbial communities from Lawrence Berkeley National Laboratory, California, USA - M | ecosystem: Engineered > Built environment > Solar panel > Unclassified ... | reverse complement strand
GCACACGCGACCTTCTTGTACAACTTCGTGCGCAATCCAGTAATCGTACTCGAGCAAAGTGGCGAAAGCAAATGCGAAGCGAAGCGAAGCGAAGGTGATGAGCAACAGTGAGAGTGGTTTGGCGACCAGGTAGCTGATGGAAGATGCTTGTCTTTTATTCGTGTTTCAGAAGACGAAGCAGGGTCGAGTCCAATGGGTTCAACGGGTAGATCTTGTTTGGCAGTTGTGACCCAGTGTCGGAGCTTTTACTGAATCAAGTCAAATGATGAGTGAGAAATCCAAAATAAGTTGACGACTTGCTGAAGTGCGATAATTAGATATAGAGCAGGTGATAAATGACGCAGGAAAGAACGCTGACAGTAACGGGGAAGGAACAAGGACAAAGATAGACTAAGAAGGAGGGGCTCAGCACAGGGCGCAAAGACCAAGACAACAAAGATAACAGAGATGTAAGTCCCAAGGTTCAGGCAAGGATGAGCACGAGTTAGCGTGGTAAGCTGGCCGATGGGCTATTTTGATGAACTAAGGGCCTTATTGGCATCCCAATTTAGACTCTTCTATAATTTCTCACCCTTTGCTGATAATATCCATCGGTGTGTCGGCAGTAGACTCGATCATGTAATAGGCCGTTCCCTCTTGGAATGAGGTGAAGGATGAGGACGAATAAGATTCAGGAGAGGTACTGCGGTTACCTCTGCCGCCGCCATCGCCGCCACTAGTAGACTGTGGATATGAAAGGTATCAGGTACAAGGTTGCTATCCCGAACGGACTCAAGTCCCCAAGTAACCCTCGAGCAGACCAGACCACGATGTCGTCCAAGCTCACTCGTTGCTCCCCTCACTAAATTAGACGCCCACTAAGGCTTGCTTGGCTGGCGGCTTCGGTCTACTGGTCTTGGTCTTCTTTTCACCATACCATACGGAACAGATCCGTCTTACACCTTAACAGCAAACCGAATTCATGTTGCTGAGACGACAAGGATAAGGCGAACACGAGTGTGGAAAATCACACACACTGTATACTTCCTATACCTTGTTCGAGAAGCATCAAAATTACTTCCTCTCTTCCCGAGCACGAGCACGAGCATGGTGAGCGTGGTGTGGCGTTCCCGACGTTCAGCTTCATTTCGCACACATTGGATTGCCTCGGAAACTCGTTTGTCCAGTACTATTGAATACAGTGTTACAGTAATACTGTCTTCAAGATCGTTCACTGTTCTTGTCCTCATCGTTTCGACACACGGCCCAAGAGCATTTCAAACCCAAGTTCGACCTTGATACTGCCCAGCATACCCTGTTGTTGGCTCTGTCATCTTGTGAAAGACCATTTGTGCTAATCTTGCTTTCTTGCTCACCCAGATCCCCTCATCATTCGCAACCACAAGTGCTGCACCGACTGCGCCCTCATATCCAGCGTCCATGACACCAGCTTCAAACCAAGTCAACGTTCTCCAAACCGAGCTTCGCGTAAATATTTGACCCATGACATCGAGAGGCATCTTGACCAATTCGTTGAACTCGACGCGATATACACCTTTCCTCAAGTATAGAAGCGGCCCAACTTATGGATTAGCTAGATGTACCGACTCATGATGATGGTTTCCCTGCACTATCTTGCCCTCTTCTCCGTCAGTAGCTTCCTGTACTGACGCGCTGAGACTGACTGTAGGAAACTCAAGCTCCTCGGCTTGACTGCAAGACGCTTTGAACTGTCATAGTGCACTGCTCCAGCTGTTGTGACGCGAAGGACACGCTTTAGAGTAAGATCGATGCCGCAGGGTTGAATCTGCAAAGCTTCAGAACATAGATTGCGCAGGATACCCATTTGGAATGCACGAGCTCCGGGGATGATCATGGTTGTAGCTGGATCTGTTCGTGTCGTCGAGGGTGTGGAGGCTAAAATGGTCAAAAAGATGAAGAAGTTCAAGTTTCCCATTTCTTAAGATTATGATTCTTGGCCAACATCTTAGAGGCGACGCGCCTCGACCATCCAGAAAAGTGAAGGACACACCATTCGATGGCAACCTCCCACGAACAGAACTTTTGACACGACCCAGGTTATCGTATGCTTTCCTGGCCTGAGTCATATTCACCATTACCCCGCTATCATCCTGACAGGTATTATGGGAGCAGGTTGAAGGGACAGGATCTTGGTGGTTTTGCGTCTTCGTCAACGTCTCCCGCCAGGAGCAATGTATGTCGTTTTGTCACTCTCCGAGCACGGTAGTAATGAGGCAGTCCTTTCAATAATAGTAGAATCAGATAGGTGCAATCGACGGTCACTCAGTCCATTGATGAAAAGCATTAGATCGACTCCCTTCTTTAGGCTATGCTGCCTTTCATCATCCTCGTACCGGGCATGAGTGCTCACGCAGTACTTCTCAAGAACAACCACAATCTATATTGCGTCGACTGTAGACTCCTGTAGTGAAGCTGCTGTCAAGTTGCTGTAATCATTTATGGTCACCCCACATCTTCGTTGAAGTCGATGACGATGCTGCTTGGAGATCGTACCTTGCAGATCACTATGGTATGACGACTGCCGCTTCCTTCGTACTTTGTGCTTCATTTTGAAATGCAATCTTCTATCCGTAACACTCTCCGTCAAGCATCAAGAAGCACATATTCAGTAGCAGCAAGACAATCTACCAGACCAATCTCAGTCCACGCCTTCACCAAGTCTATAACATCACCTCGGACCAAACAACAGAACCTCTCAATCCGCAACATGTCTTCAGACAGTACGTCTACTCTTTCTCCAGCAATCCCCTTCCACCATTTATCTCTGAAACGCTACTGACACATACTACCTCGCAGCTTCCCGCCCCCACATCGAGAACATCGACAAGATCCAAACAGCCCCTGGCGTCAGTCTCGACGAGCACCAGAAGACCCTCGTCGGCAGCGTTCTCGACCTCTTCGCAGGGCGTCCCTCCCTCGCCAAACTCCGCCTCTGGTCAGACGAAGGTACCTTCGAAGACCCCATCACCATCGCCAACGGCAGGAAGCAATATGAGGCGCAGTGGTACGGCCTCCAAGCCGCCTTTTCCAGCATCGAGCGTCTCTCCCATCAAGTTACACATGTCGGCAATCCTATCTCCCTCGATCTGAGCACAAAGTACAAGGTCAAGGGCGTTGGTATCGAGCAGACGATTGACAGCAAGGTTAATATCTTTGTGGATGAGAAGACGGGCAAGATTGTCAAGGTTGAGGACAAGTGGGGTGGAAAGATGCCTAACAATGCGTTTGTGAATATCTTTAGGGAGATTAACAGTGTTACTGTGCCGTTGTTTATTGGTGTGCCGAAGACTGATGAGGAGGATAGGAAGAGAGGTAACTAGTGGAAAGCAGTGGTCTTTTCAGGTGTATAATAGTGTAGGAATTATCTTAATCACGAAATCTGCGATTGATCGTTCTTTCTCGCCTGCCGTACTCATGATTGACCATGCTGAAATATCTGAAGAGCTCCGTGCGAGGTTGGTTGACATATCTACAACCACATAGTAGAGAGACGTACTCCAGGTAACGTGACTATGGGAGTATAAGAACACCAGCTCAAATGCTATCCACACTCTCCGGTTATGCGTTCTGCCATTGATACTGGAAGATATAGGGCAAAATAGTGTAATCACAAATTGAATGATCGACCATATCTGAAACGTCATCGATGTTTCACATTTCGTGCTTCTCTTCCTTCCCGTCGTCACATCTTTCGCATTCATCATCCACTCTTCGCAACAAAGCATACCATTGCCACTTACCACACATCGCGCCCCACCAAATATGCCGATAACTCTACGAGACCAACACGCCTTCCAACGCCATCTCTCCTTCTTCGACCACAACCGCGACGGCCTAATCTCCCCCCGCGACTCCCTCCACGCCGCCCTCTCCCTCGGCCTCGATTTTCCCGTAGCATGCATCTGGTCCCTAATCGTGCCCTTCATGTACGGCAACACTTACGCCTACACCAACGTTTCCGTCTCTTCCATCCCGCCTCACAAGCAACGCACAATGCTCGCCGACTTACCACTACAACCCCACAAAGAGACTTATAGCCGGCAAGAAATAACAGCGATAGCGACACAAAACACGAACGATTGGATCAACTGGTTGCATGTGTTTAACCTTTGGACGCTGGCGGCGGATAGGAACACGGGGTTGGTGAGCAAGAGGGATTTTGAAATGTTCCAGCAAGGGACGTTGTTGGAGGAGTTGGCGAAAAGGAGGAGGGTGAGAGGGAGGGATGGAGGGAATGTGATGCCGTTTGTGAGGGGAGGACCGATTTGGGTTGGGGGACATAGTTTTTTTGTTGGTAAGATGTTTGGGGTGGAGGTTTATCGGGATGGAGATGGGAAGAGGGGGGAGTGATGGTGGGATGTGGGATGGGAAGGACGAGAACCAATCTTGGTACTGAGTTGGGTGATGGTATATGCTCAGATTGGCAGTGGCCTAGCAAGAGACACGGCGGACACGGAGCATATCCTAGCAAGAGACACGATGCATATCAGATGGATTGACAGGACGATTGAGGGCCCCCACCACATTACCCTCTCGTATCCGCAACACCTGGCGTAACACATACCGTCCACATTCAAGTTTCTGGGAGCTAAAGTGGTTAGAGAGAATCATAACCGAGTTAGTAGCTGGAGAAGAAAGAGCAATCATCTGGCAGGAAGCAAGACTCATGTCGCGCAACCCAGTAGGTCAAGGCTCCAAAAGCACGCTGATATCAGCACGAAAGATGGAAGGTTTCAACAATCGTGTATCTGTATAGATGATCAGTTATCTGGCAATCGCTGCACTGAAAAAGAGCAACACCAAAAAGCTCATCACATAGCTCTGGATGGTGGCGATATTCACAACATCGGCTTGGTATCTGCAACCAGCTTCGTCAGAATCCCTATTTGAGAGGAATGAATAGGCAATCATTGCAAATTTTGGTCAAGAGAATGGTGACTTACGAGACCTCATCGCACTCGCGGGCACGGAATCTATCACGATTGTGTGAGTGTAAAGGCAACATAAGATAGACAGAAACGAAACAATTGATTCTTCTTGGTCTTAGCACTAAAGCATATGTATCACACCTTATATTTTACTCCTCCTTCAAATTTAAAGCAGCAGAGTATACACATATCGCATGCCCAGCCTTGAGACTTCAAGGTAGGCATAACACCATCAAGCACTCTAAGCTTCTCCGCCACCTTTCCCTATACAGCACACAGGCGCAGACGACAGTATGTTCGCCTTTTGAACTCAACAACGTGACAGAAACGCGGACAACACTTGGTCGATGCATCCTTTCCATGCGTGATAGTGCAGTGTCTCTATGGAGTGTTTGGCATCCCATCACAATTATAATGTCCATTTCCTTGACGAAAACAGGATTCTGCAAGCTTTCGCGATGCCTCTCCAGTACGATGCCTTTCTTTGGCATGCTGCACCAGAGCAGTAGAAGCGCCCGTATGCGTGCGTTTGTCGTCTCCGTAGGCGAGATGATAGACCTCAGAATGGTGTATATATAGTGCCTTGTACGTCCTTCATTTTCACAACCAACTCCAATAATCCATTCGCCTTGGTGTGGTCATTGATCATGGTTCGAAATCTTTCTTAGATTAGCTTAACAACTTGAGGATGTCTTGAAACATCTTTACGCCTTTTACTGAGGCCCCAATACTACTTACTCTAGGGCAGACAACGACTATCGTTAGTTTGGATAGAGCAATGCGTCTATATCATCCTCCTCGAAATCGGCATAAAGACTTGAGATGGCATCGTGCAAATCATTTGGCGTATGAGCGGGTTTTCGATGCTCCAATGTGATTGTTCTGGTATCTGTAACTGCCGACGGCCTTGTTGCTGGGCGTTCTAAGACGAGGTACTGAGATTACTTGTAGTGTTTATCGTATGAAACTCCGTATCCGGTCATTGCCAGCATTCTCTTGCTCATGTTCAGATGTCTCTCCCTCTGCCGAGATAACTTTTACTCCTGAAGTTTGACGTCTTACGGGTGAATCGTCAGCTAGATCCTCTTCTTGTTGCTGGCGATCCTGACGTGAGCATGAGGCGGAGATAGTTGACATGCTTATTCGACTAAGGACATCTTCATCTTCTAGTGTTTGAGAGTGGCCTTTTCTTTTGAGCCAACGACGATGTGTCCCTCAGCCCACGCGTACCTCTCAGAGCTCTTTCAATATAACTCGATCAATGGCAGAACTCATTTTCAGTGGTTTGAATCTGCCTCCATACTGTCTCACTAACCCTCTCATGCCATACTCAGTTCCTTGGTCTGCGCTATTGTAACTATAGCCTGCGAATCTCTGCCTGAACCGAAAGGATAATGGTCGACCGGTCTTCGGGGAGTGGCTTAATTGGGTAGATAGTCTATTTGGATTGCCGGATGGCGAGCTACTGCAGCATTTGGCATTGTAGGCGAGATGTCAAAGAAGCCGTACACTTCGAGGAAACAGCCTTTTTCCGACGAAGGCGGGGACGATGGGTGCAGGAAAAGGGGGTCTCAAGCTGGGAGCTAGGAGGTCAACATGTAGGAGTATATATGATGGAGAAAGTAGATGTGGAAGAATGAATGGTCATCCATAGCAGGCTGATACTCAAACAAACAAGCAATTCCCAAGCATCATGCAACGGGTAAGGCTGCAGGAGGAAGTCTAAAGCTATATTTGGTCACTCCTGACGACGCGGTATACAAGGGCGAGATTGAGACAATGCGAGACATCACGCGACAGCACGAGGCGGCAGCATCATCGTGGTATATAGAACTAGTCATCAGCATGTTGTGATAAACCCCACCCACAAGCACTATTCTACCCTCTTGCGTCAACTTCGACCACCCCTACCGCACCCCTTTGCAATCATGACCGACATCATCCTCCATTCGCCAGACCCCTCACGATCCTCCCGGCCTCATAGTCTCACCGCTAGTCCCACAGTCGAACTCCTCGAACGAAAAGCAGAGCGCCTCAGTCTCGGCGCAGTCCAGACCGACCTCCAAACCGAGATCAAGAAGATATGGGATGAAGAGAAGAAGCGCGATGAAATCAGGGATACGCTACGAGACTCTCTGCGCGCAGGTGTACACGGCTCACCGTTCACAAGTCCAACACCCGCGAATGAGAATGGTGGGTCTGGCGTTTGGGGAATGGGCGAGGAGATTAGGAAGATCTGGGCTGACGAAAGGAGGAGGAGTCAAATGAGCAGCCCTGTGATGAGGTATTCACCTGTCGTCAGTCCTGTACTGGAAAGGCAAATTACGCATAGGAGTGTTTCATCGAAAGGGAGTGTAGTGGAAAGTCTGAGAAGTCAGCAGGGATTTGGTGCAATGTTGACTAGGACGACGACTGAGAATAGGAGTGTTACTTCACCACTTGTGCCACGAGCGTCACAGTCTTCACTGCCGAGAGAAAGCATGGACAGTGTGGATGATCGGAAAGACATTCATGTTAGGAACGATGGGTCTCACTCGCCTCCTGGAGGTCTATTCATTACGAATCCCAGCGCAAGCCCGCGAAGCGATGCAGATGACGCCGAATTCTGCAGAAGAAATTCAAATCGCAACACTATCACAATGCCGAAGCGCATGACTAGTGGTCTTCACATCCAAGGCTTCGAAAATCCTTCACGGTCAACCAGCACGGCGTCCAAGAATACCTTACAAAGAGCCGGCTCAATCTTCAAAGATTTCGATGGAGCATACCGCAGCGCCTCGCTCACAAGTAATGCCACATCTGTGACAAGTAACTTTATTGACGAGCTCGATCGTGGTCTTGGTCTCAGCTCACCATTGGTCTCCGACGCCCCACCACTTCCAGCAGAACCTGAAGAGAGGCCTGCACCTCTTCATCGCAGTGAAACAGGATACTCTGATAGTATACCACCACGTCACTCAGATAGTCCTCGACTCTCATACGTCAAGCCGCCTGTAGCAGACGGCATGGTATATTATCCTGCACCAGTTCCGCGCGTCCTCAATTTGCCTAAGAAGCTATCGAAACGCCCAGCTGCAGCCAACTCATCACCACAGCTGGACCAACAGTCGCAAAGACAATCAATGTTCTTCGATGTCCGCAAATCGGCAATGTATGGTTATGGACCACCACACGCACAAACGCATCAATTTGGTACGCCAGAGTCTGCATCTGGTCGTGCTTCCGTAGTCGGTTCAGACCGAGCAAGTAATAACAGCTCGCCTGAACGCAAGACTACGCCAGGCAGAACGTCGCCACCGAAGAATAACAGGCAAAGTGTCATGACGATCAATCGGAAAGCACTACCCGCGCATCTCCGCGCAAGTGTGTTCTTCGAAGGTGGTCTGCCAGGTCGCAACAGTGTTGCGCACGAAGTAGAAGTCAAAGCGCAATCAGCCGTACTGACATTGGAAAGTCTCCTGGACGAAAGTGCACGGGCGCCTATTGCGGGAAGACGTAGTCCAAATACCAACCATGCACGCACGAGAAGTGCTTCACCAGACAAAGCAACCCAGAAGAGTAAAGTCAACTACTTACCACTTGGCAAATGGAATGGTGATAACAACAACGACCCTCAACCAATCACATCAACCACACCTGACCCTGCCCACAACGAAACCAACAAAGACCACTCTGCCGCTCTCGCACCCTGGGCATCCACAGTCCTAACCTCCTTCGACCACTTCGCTACAATCGAAGAAGACGAAACAGAAAATCCATCTCCACACATCTCATCACCCTCCAACTCACGACCACCATCACCACAACCAGCCCCGCACACCCTCCTTGCCGAACTAGCCACGCGGAAAGCCGCTCAAAAATCACGAAATCGCACCGCTGCAGATGCCTTTCCCAATGGTACTATGGCCGCAACACTACTTGAGCTTGATGCTGTTGCACAGGTGGAAGCGGAGAATAGAGTCAAGAGGAGAACCGTGCTTGCTTGGGAGATGGATGGTGTTCTAAATTCTTCTCCCAGGCTTGGAGATGGAGCCGACGACGGTGAGCAGGAGGATAGTGGTGACAGAAACAGAGACGACGAAGATACACCACTAGCCCTCCTCCCTGTCCCTCCGCCAAAGAGTCCAAAGCGGAAACTCATGAACTGGAATGCCGGCTTTCCTTCAACAGGAACAACGAATGTACCAGAAAAAGAAACCCTACTAGCCCGCCAAGCACGCGAAGAAAGCGAACCCCTCTCCATCCGCCGTAGTCGTCTCTTCGGCAGCAATCCTAATACCAACCCAAACAACAACAACACAACCCGCGCCGTCTCAGCCGCTCCCTCTTTCGTCGCTACAACCACCAACAACGATCGCACGCCCAACACAAATTCCAGTAAATCCGACAAAGGGAATGAAGAAGAGGAAACTCTCGCCCAACGCACCATTCGCCTAAAAGAACTAAAACAGCTCTCGAATTACCTCGCAAACGGCAACTCAAGTCTCAAACGAGGTAATACAGTGAGAGCTGTTAGTGCCTATACACAGGGATCTGCTGGGGAGGAGATGGATGATTTGGTTGAGGAGGAAGAAGGAGAGGGGTTTGCGGAGGGCGTGTTGAGAGGTGTTGGTGTACATGTGGATGCTGGAGAGGGAGAGGCAGGAGATGCGGAAGAGGAAGAGACCTTAGGACAGCGACGTGCGAGGTTGCAGGCAGAAGGTGAGGGTATTGGTGCTGGTGCAAGACCTGTATTTGGACAACGACTCTCGACGATTCGACCTATTCAGCCCTCAGGTCCTTTCTTCCAAACGCAACAACAACCCTTATACCCACACCAACAAGACCAACCAAACCTCTATCAACAACAACAGATATTCCCACTCTACCCTCTCCATCCCCACCAAATCCTCCCACTCCACCAGCAACAACAATCCCATCCTCAGACCACTCTACAAGCACAAACAGCAGCAGGAGGCCTCCTAGCTCAATCCGAGCTATCACGCGCCACACGTCAAAAACAAATCTGGCTACACAACTCTCGCGCCGTGTCGCACAACGGACTGAGCGTCTGGGGAAATGATATGGTCGGTGGTTTAGGTGCACAAGGAGCCAGGACGGAGAATTGGGTTGCCAACAGGGGTGTGTAAGGAGAGCGGAAGTCCAGTAGGATTCACTGTTGGCTTCGTGAGGAGCAACGGAGAATATGAAGATGATGGAGTGGTCAAATGCGAAAGGTGCCTTACAGTTTCATGTACGCTCAGATCATCGCATCATCACCACATCATTATCAGCACCACGTCTCCCCCTCAGCGTTCAGCGAGGGTCAGGCAGCAACGTGTACAAATGACCGCCCAAACGCCATTCCTCACTCATACATTTACCAGAACTTGCGCTCAGATTACCCGTACCAGAAAAGTTCCCAACAGTTTCATGTTGGTTACATATTTAAACTTCATTACCGTCATCAAGTACCGGACACGTGAAGTGACTATATGCAAGTCAAATACATCCTGGTGGCTCAGTACAACAACACAGCAGGCAGAGTTTGTGCTGCATGCTTGGGAGATAGTTGAAGTAGATGTAGTAAATTAGTCATCACAATGTCACTCCGTCCCCTTAGCCCCTTCTGACTATGATCTCGTGACCATGGTTGGAATGATCGCTCAGTAGTTCGTTGTCGCGCTCAAAGAGGAAATGGTCAAGCCATGATATAAAAGTCAAGAAAATGGTAGATACGTGAAAACTCATGTCTTGGCAAAACTCTAACTAAGAAGAGCCGCTAGGGCTGAAACTCCGCAACAACACTGCACCTCGCATCTTCTCTTTCCTCAACGACACACTTCACACCACCTCTTACAGTCTTTAATCTCAGTCAAGTCGTCTCTGGGATCGTTCGTCAGAACAATCAATTAAACAAACAAACTTCACAGAATATGGACAACTCACCACCCTCAAAACGGTCATCCCCCTTCAACACCACGAACTTCTCCAAAAGAGCAAAGCATAATCATGAGCCCACACCGTCCTTAGATTCCGGGCCGTCCACCGGCATGACCTTTGCTCAAAAGATGATGGCCAAAATGGGCTACCAGAAGGGTGCTGGTCTTGGTAAAGAAGGAACGGGTATCGTTGCGCCTATCGAGGTCAAGCTTCGTCCACAAGGAGCTGGTGTTGGCACAGTAAACGAGAAAACTGCGCAAGCCAAGGCCGAGGAGAAGAGGAGAGCTGAACAAAAGGGTGAAGTATACGAAGATTCCTCAGAGGAGGAGCGGGCGGCCAGGAAGAAGCGGAAAGAGGTAGCGAAAGCTGTTGGTGGTGCTGGTAGCAAGACTTCGGCGGTGGGACCTGGAAGATCTAAGAAAAAGATTAGAACTGTGGCGGAAATCGAGAAAGAGGAAGGTCTGGAAGTGCCGAATGTGTTCAAGAGCTTGATCGACCATACAGGTGCTGCAGGACCAAAACTCTTGACGTCCACGGCTGGGCTGATGACGCCCACTGCGGCAGGTACATCCTCTGAGGAGCCCAAGATTGCGACATATGCACGAAGAGAATTAGATGCTTTCGCATCAGCCTGGCATGAGCTGCAGGAACGGAAAGAGACCTCAACAGTGCTATCCCAGCGGCTCCAAGAGGAGATAGAGCAGCAAGCGGCTGAAATGCTCAACCTCAAAACCATTGCCGAAGCAGTCAATTCAATCACAGTTTTGGATGTCCCTAGCGTCATGTCTGAGGTGTCTGCGGAAGAGCTCGACGAACAACTCGAATCACTTACCTCACGTCTCGAAGAAGTCCAGCTCAGATTTGCCCAAGACATTGAGCGGTTCGACTTGTATGATGTTGCCGTTGCTGCTATCCAGCCACTGTTCAAGAAGTTTATCAGTCTTTGGCATCCTTTCGAGGAGCCACTCAGATTTGTCCCCTACCTTGTTCGCCTTCGAGCCATCCTCGGCATCAGTCAAGGGTCTGACGACACTGTTCTTGTTGATGAGCATGGCCTACCAGGACGGCAAAAGCTATGCAGTCCATATGAAAGTTTGATCTACTCTCACTGGTTGCCGAAAGTAAGGACGGTTGTTGTGAATGACTGGGATGCAACTGATCCTACACCGATGTTAACCTTAATGAGTGGCTGGAAGGAAGTCCTACCTGCACTTGCTTATGATATAGTTGTCAACCAGCTCGTGGTTCCAAAGCTTTCAGCAGCGATCCAAGCATGGCAGCCACATGCTGTTCGTGCAGGGAGACGTACCTCAGCAGAACCACATACTTGGCTTTTCCCGTGGCTAGAGCATCTTGATGAATACCATCTTGATCCTAAAAGCTCAAATGGCCTTCTTGCAGAAGTCAAGCGCAGATTTCGAACAGCTTTCTCGAATTGGGATCCAGCAAAAGGAGTCATGGAAGGCTTGGACAGCTGGCAGGAGGTCAAGGCATTTCGTGGTGAACTTAAACACACCTTGGAGCTCAATCTCCTGCCTCGCCTTGCTCAGTATCTGCATGCTCGTTTTGACGTCAACCCAGCTAAACAAGATATCACCCCTATCGAGAACATCTTGAAGTGGAAATCTTTCTTCAGTAGCGAGAAGTTCGGTCGTGTCTTGGTGGACGCGTTCTTCCCGAAGTGGCTCAATGTACTTCATTTGTGGTTGACGTCTGAACCAAGCTACGAGGAGATCGGAGAGTGGTATTCCTGGTGGCAGAGTCAGTTCCCGGACGAGATCAATGGGGTGCCTGCTATTGCTGCGGAGTGGGAGAAAGGACTTACCATGATGAACAAAGCAATCGACCTCGGACCTGATCGCGTCAAGACTGACCTTGCTGCACCTCTTGCGGGACCCGCGCGTCCTGTCGTTGGGCTTCGAAGCCACGCAGCAAAGGCTGCCAAGGTCGAAGAGGCTCGCACAGCGGCTGCGAAGGAAGCTCCTGCAGAAGATATCACACTTCGGGATATTATGGAAGATTTGTGTGAGAAGGAAGGACTCATGATGATTCCATTGCGCAAAGCACACCCAGAGACTGGTTTGCCTTTGATGCGTGTGACGGCAAGTGCTACTGGAAGTGGTGGTGTCGTTATTTACATGAAGGGAGATGTTGTCTATGCTCAGAGTAAGAAGAATAAGTCAGCCTGGGAACCTGTGGATGTATTTGATGAGGGTGCACTTACTGGTCTTGCTGAGGCTCGGTGATTGTTGGCGGTGTTGGAACTGAAGTGATTGTCAGCGGTGATTTGGGTCTCTGAGTCTGGACTATACATCCTTAATGTCAGTACGTTTACCTTCTCCTAGCTGAAGCCCGAGGAAGGACAGGCTATACCATAATGATGCTAATGGAAAGGACTGTTGTGTTGAGGACATAGGTCGAATGCTCAACGGAAACAAAGACTGGTGATTTGCAAGCTCGTCTTGCTGTGGGTTTGTGATGCTGTTTGTCCTGATGACGCTCCCAAACAATGACTAACGTTCTTGTCAGTGATGGCTACATTGTTTACTAAAGCTGAAGTCCTCGTCGCAAGTCCTCCGCTCGCTAAGAGGAGAATGGCTCATAGGTTCGAGCTGAGTACGAAAGGGTTTGCTCTAAGTGGAAAAACTCCAAAGCGCTTCATCGCCGCCGAAGCAATAGAAATATATTTCGATTGTGATCTTGTTCTTTCTTGCAATGTGACATGTCATTCTTGAGTGGTGTTGCGCTTTCGAGCCTTGCGACGAGCTGACAGGGCTTTTCAGAGTCCTACCGTAGGAGCTTGTAGTGGACCAAGCAAAGACCTGTGATAATGTCGCACGATGTCGAAAGCTCTTGACGCCGCATTGCACTCTAGGAAAGAAGAAAGACGAAAAGTAGAAGGCGCAACACGAGGAGAGAGAAAGACGAAATTGACGGACTTCGAGAACATTACAGACATCGGTGTCGAGGACGGTACAGTCGCGAAAAAGGAAAAACAAGAAATGAGCAGAATAGAAACAGTTCGTCGACTATGAGAGCTGTGCGAGCTGCCCAGTTGATCGTATGTCGTAGAGACGCTGACGTCGTGGGCGAGGCTAGCCTGTCAAATTTGCGTGTTAGTACCATTGCTATGAAGAGTGGATAGACTTGCTAGACTATGCGGCTGCGAGGTGGTTCTATCACCAGTCTGCTCCGCTCTGCGCGGTGAGTGCTGAGCACTCCGCATGCTGCGAAGCTGTTCGTTCTGCTGATGTTGTGGGCGAAGGAAGCCTGCAGGAGATGCATGTCAGCGCCGTCGTCTTCAAGCCTGGAAGGACTTGCCTGTCTATGAAGCAGCGAAGTGGTCACACCGTCCGTCCATCCTGCGCAATGCCCTTCAATGCAAGTGATGTGAGGTTGAAAGGTAGGTGATTGTGAAGCTATAAATGAGTCATCTCGTTTCTGCTCGCTGTATACAAGGAAAGATTCTCCAAGCGAAAGCGCTGCCGTCGGTAGCTGCTGCTCCTCGTGACGTTTTGAGAAGAAGAAGACGACCAGTGCTGTACGGTGACAGAAAGAAGAGAAGTCTCTGCTGCGTTGTGTGTGTGGTGGATGTGATATAAGAAAGAGAAAGAAGCAGAGGTTGTCTCTACCAAAGTTTCGGTGGTCCGTGCGTTGTGTTCGAAAAAAGTATCGCGCTGCCTCGCGCCTTCCTTCAGAGTGACTCTGGCAACCTTACATTCCGAGGATGTGCATGGGCTTAGCGACTAGTGATGTGAAGCTGCTGGCAGGTTTCCATATATCTTAGGCATTGCTGCGAAGTGTTTTGCTTGTCTGTAGGGTTGGCACACGTGCTTGCGCTCAGCTATCACAATTTCAAATTTCACCCCTGAAAATTTCCATATGCAGCTGGACAACAATGAGGTTGATGACTTGTTCTGTTGCTATATGGATATTGTCGTGGGTGTCTTATGGTAGTGAAAGGCGATGCTGCAGTGGCCTGGACATATAGTGATGAACGAGCTCTTCTTATGGAGACAGTGTCGTTCGAGCTTCGTCCTCTGTGCCAGCGGTCGCAATTGTTGGGAATGACAGGTCGAGGCATCTCAGGTGCGAAGTGATACTATCTTCGTGGTCTGAGTCTGCTGTAGGTCAAGGCATCGTTCATGTTAAGGCAATGGAGCATGGCTGTTTGCTGGCTGTCGTTGATGCTTCGCCACTCGGTCGCTAGCCGTCGCTGTCACTGCATCACGCCCATCATGTCACGACCTTATTGCTGATCGAGTCACTTCAATGACCTTCACAATGCATGCATTCATAGCTAGATAGATTTGACATAACTATGTGTACGTGCCTGCCAGCCTGCTAGCCTGCTTGTTTATTATCTATGTGTATGCGTGCGTGTATGCCTGCGCACCTTCGCGACAAGGGGGCCTTGTCCACCTCACCAGCACCATACTAATCGCGTCGGAGCTCAACACATCTTCGGGAACCCTCCCTGCCTGCTGCGCCTCTCACGGTACAGAAACCTATCTACCAAATACGGTCTCGCGAAAGCCAGTTCCTTGCTACGACTATGCTGCGTCACCATCAGCCTAATCACGTCAGAGCACCGACACATCTTCCAGAACCCCCCATCGCTACCGTGCCAACACTGTGAAGAAACCTACCTACCATACCGAGTCTCGCAAAGGACAGATTTCATACACAATGCTTGCTGTGAGTCAAGGCTTCCGAAAAGCGATATGGTCTTCTGACACCGGCTGAGGTGTCCGAACCGACTCCCTCACCAATCAGGCTTCTCAGACCACGGTCTCGGAGTACGCCAGAACCTTACAGAATCCTCTCGCCAAAGGCTTGCAATCAATCTTGGCTCGTTGAACACACCATTCCAACCCTCGATGGAAGTTTCACCTCGTCGGCGGGTATGCCTGAGGGCATTCTGAAACTCTCAAGGTGACTCACACGCCTGATTTGGTCCTCTGACCGGCTGAACGCCAACTTTCCTTCGGTATAGCAGTGGTTGCCCTTGGTTACTGTTTGTCGTCTGCGCGTCCGCCTGCACGCCCTCCTCGCCATATGCAAGGCAATTCAAGTCGGATTCGTACGAGAAAAAGATGAGGACGTAGCGCAAGAGTCAAGGAACAAACGGACACCAATATGGAGGCCAAAGGGGAAGGCAAAGGTCATCAAGTCGTGCAGCGCAGCCAGACAGAAAGAATTTTACACAGTTACAAAGCTTCCTTTCAAACCTCGAGACGAATGGTGCCATTGCCACTATTGCTCCTGTCATCTGCTTTACTTTCACTGAAGTCTAAACATCAATTGCTCTACTGCTCTCGTCACCTGCTGCTGTCGCTGAAGTCTAAACACCACCCTCGTCTTTGCTCTGACACATTGCTGTCCTCACCATGCCCACGCCGCCTATAAGGATATTCTGCTCTTCCCTCAGTAATTCTCTCTTTTTTTCCCTTCTTCTGTATCAATTCAACTGTCACACCCAAGCTGAACTATTCTTTCTGAAACCTCTCCGGTACAAGTCACACCCCTTACTCTACTCTTCTACATACCAAACACCCTCTTCAATCCCAATCAAGACTCGTTTAAGAAGTCACCAAGACACCTTCACCGATATCAGACAAAGAACAGCCCGGTATAGGTCCGGTATCACTCACATACCCACTTCCACCCTTTTCAAGTCTCTCTCTCAAGAGACTCACTCCCAAGAAGTAAGTGTCAGGGATCTACCTCACCTCACGGTCCTCAAGCTCACTCAATATAGGTCCGGTATCACTCACGTACCCGCTTCACCCTCCTCAAGTGTTCAACAAGAACACTCAATCCAAGAAGTAAGTCTCAAGGATACCTACTCCTCCAACATCCCCAAGCTAACCCAATATAGGTCCGGCACACTACACAGCCCACTTCCAACCCAAGTCCTTCTTCAACGACTTCTTCACTCTCAAGAAAAGGTGTGTTGAGATATCCTCATTCTCAATCCATTTGATAGACCTTGGCTAACCACAGCACTCCTCACAGATGTCTTTCAACATGAATGGACACGAATATGCTGCTGCCGTCTCCAGCACCAATGCTGGGGACTCCTCCTCCACCTCTGGCAACGGGGTCACCCAGAACGCTGCCAGCACTCCCCTCAAGGCTGCCAAAAGAGGCGCCAGGGGAAAGGGACCTCTGGCTCCCAAGCCTGCCGGTGTTGAGAAGAAGAGCACCAACCCGGACCGCGCTTACCTCAAGGCGGACTACAGTGGAGAGAAGGAGCAGGAATGGCCACTCTTGCACCGTCTCCGCACCAACCCAAAGGAACTGTAAGTCTATCAGCAACCCTCCCACGCTTGTGTATACCCCCTCATCCTAGAATAAATGCTAATATCCTAATAGAGCCGGCAACAAGTCCATCCACAAATGGTGGAGTTACGAGAAGCAGCCCGAGGGCGCTATGGTCCAAAAGGGCAACAGAATGGTCCCGAAAGGCGACTACAAGTGCGTCTGCGGCGAATACACCGTCAGGCAAGGCGATATGGACCGCCATATCATCCACCAGCACTTCGGCAAGGGCAAAGTGAACTGCCCGCGCTGCAACGTGGAGCTCGTGAACGCCTCCTATGCCAGGGCCGCTCACATGAACGTGTGCGGCAAACAGAAGCCTCACGCTTGTGCCTCCTGTGGCACGTGTTTCGCGGACCCAAGCGCCGCCAAAAAGTGCAGTAAGAAGTGCAACGGCACTCCACGCACCACCACCAGAGCTGCACGAACAGTGCCAGTGATGGCTACCTCCCAAGAGGAGGTCAATTCGGAAGAGGCGTTCACAAACGCCTCTTTCCTCCCTTTGGAGTCCTACAGGGCTCCTCACACCACCGTCAACGCTCAACAAAGCGTGTTGGCGGCTCCCGCCTTCTCAATGGCCGTCAATGGGGATGAACTCCCTTCTAGCGGCTCTTCCTCGCCCTTTGAGTGTTCCGGGGTTCCTCACGCCCCCCTCACCACCTCAACAAGCCTGCCAACGGCTTCGACCTTCCCATTGGAGGTCGACTGGGAAGTGGCTGCTTTCGGCGGCTCTTCCTACCTCTTGGAGGCCCCCGAGGGCTTCCCCAACCCTCCCAATGTCGCCAACCCCTATGCGACGTTGTACCCTCTCAATGAAGAGGATAATGGGACGCAGGATCTTCTTGCCTCCCAACTACAAGCCGTAAACTCCTACGGCAACCCTCTGACGGGGTTCAACGGAGATATGATGGTTGACAACCCCCTCGACCTCTCCTCCGTCTCCTGGAGATTTCCTGAGCCGTTACTCAATGAGCCGCTCAACAACTACCCCGGTGCCTTCCTCGGCACCCCTCAAGGCCTCCTCGAGGAGGAACCAATCTGCAATCCCGAACTATACCAGTTCGGAGATGCAGCACAGTTGCCATACAAAGGGCAACTCAACAACTGTGACGGCAATCCCGTCACCCCCTTCAGGTCGGTCGCGAACGACGAGGCGACCATAGATCCCCAGCTCCTTATGCTGGGGATGTCACAACCAGGACCCCATGAAGGGGTCAACTTTCCTACTGGGCACTCTCCACATGGTGACCTTCACTTGCCTGTACCTCCCCAGGCGGTGACTGTTGCTTCTGAGGGGTACATGTTGCCCACAGAGGAAGACAATTTGTGGTTCGATGAGATGTTGAAGGAAGATGCGCGTCTCGGTTATGCCGAGGCATGAATGGATCTGGTTTTTGGGCGTTTGGTTTGGGCAGCATGGGGTATGGAAAAAGCACTGTTTGGTTTGAAGTTCAAGGAGGGGGGGCGACGCTGGGGTGCTCTCCCTGAGACAATGTTCTCAGCCAACACCTGAAATATGTGATTAACTAGGAGACAGGGCTACGCTGGGGTGCTCTCCCTGAGACATCGTTCTCGGCAAACACCTGGAAGAGATGCATTGGGAAAGGAGCATCAGCATTGGCAAAAGGGCACCAGCATTGGGTCAAGGAGCATCAGCATCAGCATGGCGAGGGCGTTTTTGGGTTTTCCTTCCTCTTTGTCACAGTACGCTCGTGTACTCTTTTTACGACACTCCCACTGGGTTTTTGACGAGGCATTGAGCGAGGAAGGATGTAGATAGACATTCTCATCGCTCCGAAGAAGAGTGCGATGAAGAATTGATAGTGACCGAAGACAAAAAGGTCATGGAAGTGAAATGAAATCAACTTTTCACTTATCAGAATGAGTCCTCATTTCACCTTGACTGTCTTTTGTGCTTGTTTTTGGAGTGACACTTGGATTCAGCATCACTTGTTGATGTTGATGTTGGTGGCATGTCGTTCAATCGTTTGCCAAGGACTAAAGAGACCGAGATTTAAACGATGATCACCACCTCCCTTGTCGCGAGTGGCCATTCCTTAATCACTTCTACTTCTTGCCGATATGTGAGCCTCTGACGAGTCGTGATCTCATCTCTCAACCTCAATCGCTGTACAAGCTACGGTGTCGGTTTGTGCTTCAGCACCTGCTCGTAAGCGCCAATCAGTGACACAAGAATGTTCTGTGTCACCGTCATGTAGGTCGCGCTTACATGCGGAATCAGTCTCGTGCTTGAGCTCGTCTATTGAAAGTTGTTGAACAAAGCTACTTTGTATTTTTCGTTGTCGTGCTTCGTTATGCCTCCAACCAAAGAAGAAAATACTTTGTTGGTTGGTGCCTATGCTGATATTCACTACTTCTTTGATGACCCTGACAACTTCCCCCCTCATCATCGCTTCGACAAAGGTTCCTGTGTCTATCTTCATCACAACAGACAAACTGATCAGGGACGTCTGGAAATAGCTGATCGACCAGGAACAAAGCATCAAGATGCATTGGCAGGATGTACGTGGCTCCTTGAAGAAACCGCACTAATACTGATTTGAGACTTCGTTAGTGCTTGATGATGCTATTGTTTCCTATTCATCATCTAGGCCAAGTGTTATGACTATTACTACTAGAGCTGCAGCTTCCAAAGATGAAAAGGCTTGGAGTCTGTGGTCACTCGACATGCGGAACGAAACATGGGCTGTCTTCACAGTACGACAACTGGACATTTACTTTTGGCACAGGGAGGAGACTTCATTTATGCTGCAAATGTCGATGACACTCCCAATCAGATCAGTTATGATTGATGAGGAGGTTGTTCATGCGCGAAAGCTACGCACACCTTCCCTTGTTGAGAAGCTGGAGTATGCTGCAGAAGAAGCACCTTCAAGGACGTCTTCTTCAAGCACTACTGCATCTGTGCCAGACACAGCAGCCGGTACGAGTTTCGTTCCCGCCGCATACAATCCAGCATCTCCAGCAGCACCTGAACGAATTGTAGATCGTGAAAAGACGCCTCCTCCAGCAGATACGGAAACGAATCTGGTTACGTCTTTGACCAATGAGACTGCACTAGCTACGGCACAAACAGCTTCTGGGGAACAACAATTCGGTCGGGTAGATCCTTCGCCTCACCACCAGACATCATACAGCTACAATCCACTACCAACCCCACACACACATCTGTCAAGCTATCAGACTGAGCCTCTCCCGTCACCAAATGCACAACAAGTTATATCATTCGCACCTCCGCCAACAGCACAATCAACCACACCAGAGCAGCTTCACAACCTGTTCTCACCTCAAGCTGCCCCATCAACTCCACCAAGCACAGGAAAATTACCATTGCGTCACTCATCGCGGCCTCAACCTACCTATCCTAGGACTCAATACGCAACGTACAACATTCCTCCGCCACCACCAGCACCAACATCTGTCCCTCCACAAATGGAGCGAAGTCCGCCTGGTCATTTGCATTACATGGGACAGATGTACTCTCCAGGCTATCATGCCCAAGCATCGCCAGTGCTCTACTCTGCAGGTCATTCACAGTACGCGACACCAACGACAGGGTATTTTGGAAATCCATCATACGCCGGGTCTGTACCAGCGTCTCCATATGCTATCCATAGCCAGGTGTATCGACCTGCTCAGGGAGAAGCTAGCCATGCAGGTCATAGTGCTGAGAGGGAAACGAGTGGAGGAATACTGAGAGTTGTCGATGCAAAGGCTGAGAAGGTTGAGAAAGGTGTGGGTAAGTGGTTGAAGAGGCTGGATAAGCGATCATGATCAGATCCAGCTGGATGAGAGGCCGATGTTACTGGGTTTTTTCACGAGGTACTTTGGTGATTGATTACGAGGAGGACTGTTGGGCATGCTCTTCAAATTTATTATTACCAGACCCACCACATCCTGCTTAGTGCTTCCGTACATGAAACGATTCGGGTGGTTGAGTTATATAGCTCCAACTGTCTAACGAAGCAATATTTGTATGCGTTAAGGTGGAAATGAGGTTGTTGATGTGGCGTTTGTTTCAGACCACCGGAACTGCTGCCCGCACCAACAGCTCGAGCACTTCTTGAACCTTATTTGAGCGCGTGCCATCAACGGCTATTATCTCCACTTCAATCCACGACATCTTGACTCCAAACAAACCAACATCACGCTTATCTTTGTTGAGCTTCCTCTCTGACTTCGGTGATGGCATGCCCCATTGGTAATCAAGCTAGCAGTAATGAAATTGGTGCACTGTTTGCGACTAGTGACCTGGGACTAGACGCGAGAGGAGATGACTTGACTTGATATCAACTTGATGCCTGCTCTAAGTGCTCTTCCTTCCCATGTCTTTGCTTTTCACATCTTTCGACACACACTGATTCCTGTTTCAATCATTCTCTTTCGTCTGTCTTTACTGCTGTACTTGCCGCTCTTTGAAACATCTTCACACGCTCAGCACAGCTCTTTCCTTACATCTTGCCTCATACAGTCCGTCACAGCAAGACCTACAACCTGATCAACGCCCACCTAATATTGAGTATACTGTACTATTTTCATCATGTCTGCCTCGAGATCTTTCTTTGCAGTCTTCTGCCTAATCCTGGCCTTCGTTGTCCAATCAGCTCAAGCTGTCAACTCAACAAACATTAAGGTTACCACTCGCACCACGATATCTTGCTTCACACTCAAGGTCGAAACACCAGTGTCTAGTGTGGCCAACATAACAAGCACAACGTATAGCAACATGACCTTCAGCTTGGTGCATACTTCTACGCCATTCGTTATATCAATCCCACCAACATTTACCAGGACCAACACGCAGACTAAGCATACCGCCACTACGACGACCATTGGGTTTCAGAGCACTTCCACATCGACCAGGATTTATACAAGAACTTACTATTCTATCATTCCTGGCATTACCAATACTACTACCATGACTGTACCAGTTACTACAACTCTTTCCACAGTAACATCGGTCCTCAAGACTACCTCAGGTTTCAGGAACATTAGAGCCACGAGGGAGACCTGCAGGCCTGAACTTCCCGCACCTGTCGTGAACTCCACCTTATCCAGGCGGGGCGAGGATGACAACGACGATCAAACCGACGATGTCCCTGACAACACCAACTCTACCTCTGTGGTGCCTACTTCTACTATTGGCCTCTCTCGTCTCAACGCCGTTGCCGCCTATCCAAGTCTTGTCTCCTGCATTGCGACAGTCGTAACATCCACTGGCTACATTACTGTACTTCCTGCTAATACCACGACTACTCGAATTGGCCATACACCCACTGCTGTAGTACAAACGACCACCTTCTTAACCTCCACGCACACCAAACTCCTCGACAACGCCACTCACACACATACAACCTCTTCAATGTTCATCTTCACCACCGGAGTGACAGCACGTCCCTCAACTCTAACAAGCTACACAACCACAACATACACCCTCCCCACAGCAACCACAACCTTCTACGGCGCCTGCCGCACCCAACGCGTCCTCGGGCCCATCCTCCCGACCAGCTTTCCAAAAGCAGAACGCGGGTTTACTGTCGACGACATCTACTACGACCCTGACGTCCTCCAGCTATGGTCTTTCTACACTCCAACGAATTACACCTGCTGCCAAGCGTGTCAAGACCAGCCAGATTGTGCGTTTGGTGCTTGGGATAGCATATCGGAGTTCTGCTATATGCAGAGGCGCAAGGATGGCCTTGCTTTGGCGCAAAATGAGACCGGGGGCTTATATGTTAGTGCTAACAGGAATGCTACGAGTGTGCCGTTTGCGTTTATGGCGTATAATGGACCTGCTGGGTATTTGAGCGATGGTGGTGTCGACAAGGATTGGGTATAAGAGAAGGGGAAGAGATTGGAGGAGTTTCACATAGAAAGACAAAGAGGAGCTTGAGTGAGTTACTGGCTAGCGGTGGCCTTCCCATCCTCATGACCTTGGGCCCACGACGATAGTGTAGGCAATTTGATGAAATATATGTTACCTTAGTGTCTGATATGTTCTTTGAACGAAGTTCAAGAGCTGAAAGTGATGCTGATTACTGATATTGGTGAACCATGGGATCACTTGCAGATTGTTCTTCCCCAGCTTCTTGGCATACAGCCCTCTTCTTCAGCATCACTACCTCCACCGCCTTTGTCTCCGTCCAAGTTTTTCCTCACTTCAAGTGAAGTGAAGTCTGAAGCTAGGAGACTCACTCCTCCTCCTCCTCCTCCTCCTCGACGAGTCTTGTCCATTCATACTGGTTGGAGCTTCTATTGCTACAGCTGGAGCTAGTCCGGTTCACCATCTTTACCGCTCAGCTTGCTCTGCTCTGCGTTTGCTGTTTCTTGTTGATGCCTTCCGGCCTGTGCTACAACAAGCTATTACTACAGCTAACATAGGCCTGCCAATACACAGAACAGTACCCTTTACTGCTGAATAACATTGCGACAAGACTCGAGCCATGGCTACCCTCACCAATGCGCTCCGGCCAACAATCAGCAATTCTTACGCCGACTCCATCCACGACGGCCGCTGGGAATTCATATCACCTCCTGTGGGTCCTGCAGTGTCTTTAGAGTGGTCATCAGCTTATTATGTCCTCCAGAGTCCTCCGCGCGAAGATCAAACACCATACCAACCACAGTTCGACCAACGAAGCTCGCCTCGAGCACAGACTGGCAATGTCCATGCCACTCCCAGTGCATACTCACGACATAGTCTAGGAGCATCGAACTTCCCATCCACTCCTGGCACTAGAGAACCATTGCCGACAAGACATACAGGACAGCACGACTTACCCATTCCGTTACCAGCTGAGGCAGATTCAGAAGAGATGGAACTACAAGGGACGATCATCAACGACAAATGGGTGCATCGTGACAAGCTCGCCGAAATCGAAAAGAAAGAGCTAGAGGAGATCGGTGCACGGCTGGGACTACCATTGCGCGCCGGCAGCATATCAGGCATTGTTCAGGACCCACGAGAAGGTCTCTCCGAATTCGAACCAAGCAGTAAACGCCCTAGGATCGACACCTCCGACGCCTTTTCTGGCAGCGACGATAACAGTCCTGAAGACTTTGACGGCCCGTCATCACCCAATGGCATGCGCTCACACTCAAGAACACTCTCGGCAGCAAGAGCAGGCAAATCTAGGATACCAATCAGCAAATCCAGTCCACTAGCACGAACCGCACCTTTCGCTTCCTCTCCAATCACATCCGACTCTCCCTCCACATTCCCACAACGACTCTCGAACAACGACCCGAATCAGTCCTGGCGCAACTCCCTAACGGACTCGCCAATGATCTCTCCCAGCCAATCCCGTAAACCTTCGACTATGATGCCTAAGAATGTCACCAACACAACCCGCAACTTCAGTGGCACCCGCACCACTTCTTTGAGTAAGCAGAATTCAATCCGCGCTCGCACAGTCTCAAATGCAGCAAAGCGCAACTCCTTGAATAGACCCAGTATGACTCTCGACCGCAATGATCGTCCACACACGCCTGTCAATCGTCCTGAAGGAGATGCTCCTTGGCTAGCGACCATGTTCAAGCCGGATCCACTATTACCACCAGATCAGCAAATGTTACCCACACACGCAAAGAAACTTGCGTTACAGCGGGGCGAAAGAGTGTTGACAAATGAAGAGTTATTAGAACGTGAGATAGCTGAGGCGGCGAGGGCGGAAGGTGGCTGGATGCTGCCACAGCAGGACAAAGCAGAAACAATGAATGCGCTACCGCCGTTACAAGAGAAAGAAGAGAGGGCAGGTAGTCGATTAAGTGCAAGACCAAGTATAAAGCGCTTCTTCAGTAGGAACAGCATGAAAGCCAAGAGTCAGTCGCGGCCGCCGTCGCAGGTAGGCACGCCAAGGGATGAGCGGATGTCTGCTGAATTGGTTGCTGGGCCACCTTATCGTGGAGAGCCTGTTGTGCAGCAGCAGCAGCAACCGCGCATGATGGGTGATGGTGTTGCTGGAAACGACTCGATGGGTTTCGTGCAGGGATTGCAGCAACAATCTATGCGAAGCTTGCAACAACAGCAGTCGTTTCCATCTTCGCAAAGGAATGGCAGAAGGACAGGCGAAGTGCATCAGGATGAGCTTGAAGAATGGCCACTGGCTAGTCCTCCGCGAACGCAGCAGCCATCGCGGAGACAATCGAGCGATGAGAAGGCAGCGTATGGTCAACAGCAGAGAAACGATCCGCCAAACATGAATTTGAGAGCGATGCCGCAGACGCAGGGAGTGCCTGGTGGTGAGAAGACGAGCATGGCTGCGCCACCACAGATGCAGAAGAAAGATGGAGAGAAGAAGAAAGAGGGCGGATGTGCTGGATGTTGTGTTGTTATGTGAAAAGTCCATTTGAATCAAACATGAGGATAGAAGATACTTGAGAAGAGAGTGCGATAGATACCCAGAATATACGAAGGAGAAAGATTGCATGATCTATAGTGAAATAGGCAAGTACGAAATGCGTTGAATATGGAGACTTTCTATATCTGCCTTGTGAGGAGAGAGCAGAGACATAGCTTGCAATATATCAAGATTCAGATCAAGCCTGACGGCTTTTGCACAGATACAAACCTGGAACATTTGGAGACTTGTCACTTCTTTTCTGTCGAACAACCACGAACAGAGGCATCTCACAGACTTACTCGTCGTCCACGCTTCTATCTTCTTCATAGGGCAAATAAGCGCATCTCTTCAGCGCTACCAACTACGACTTTTTATCCTCTCTAGCTCTCCTTCTTCGTCAGCTGGCAAACACTTCATCATATCGGTCTCGACATCGGATCTATTGAGCTGTAATAGTGGCTCTTTGTCCTCCACGCCTTCTCCGCCAAACAAGCGCATCCTAGCGGCTAATCTCATGAGATCGGCTTTCATATCACATCAAACTCATCGACCTCTGAACCGTTGTACTCCTCGCTTCCTTCTTCATCAGACAACAAACGATCGCAGCTTGGTGGACGATTTCTCATTATCGGTCTTCACAACAAAACCGTCAACCTTCGGCTCTTGCTTCCGCTCGCTTTCTAATTCGTCACACAGCAAACACGTCAATCGCCTATCAACGGACAATCTCACTTCATCGATCTCTACATCAGACAACTAGAACTTTCAAAACATTTCATCCATCCTTCACCAGAACACATCAAGTTATCTCAAGGCTTTTCCTTTCTTGCTTTGCAGTTCTTCTGGATAAGCAGATTCCGATATCGACAAACTCACCATCGTAACTCCATCAGCACTCCTCACAGCGCCTTCCTAGCTTATTGGCATGTCAATCATATCTTCCTTCTCAATACTGACGCGTCTCGGATACAGTTCTTCATCCTCTTCTAGCGCCTCCTCAGCGTATGTCGATGGGCAACAGTCACAACCACTCTCTCGCCATATCATTCAGACAATACCTCCACCCATCCAGAAAAGATGCCTAGTCAAAGCAGTTTGAAGAAGTAAGTCTGTGCGCTATTGTTCGAAATAATCGGCTCACCTCTACAGGCTACTTTCCAGTGGGCTTTTTGCCGATTTCATCATCCAATGTGGTGAAGAACAAATATCAGTACATAAAGCAATCATTTGTGCCGAGTCAAGTTTCTTTGTGGTCGCTTGTACTGTCGACATGCAGGTAAGCACTTTCTTGCGTTCAAACGCTTCAGACTTCGAACTTATATGATCATTAACTCTTTAAGCAGGAGAAGGCCACAGGTACCATCAAGTTGGACAACGACATCCATGTTATCAAGAGCGTTTTGGCGTTCTGCTATGGTGGATCTTATACGGACAACGAAAGATCTGCTGGTATCTCCGTACTGAAGCACCATGCCATGGTGTACACCGCCGCCGACCAGTACGACATCGCACCTCTTAAGAAACTAGCCGTGGACAAGTTCGTCGCAGTTGCAAACGCAAACTCAAGGCCTTGGGAGTTCTCAACATCAACAGAAGATCAGAAGACCAAAGACTCAGAGATCATTGGTCTCATTCGCTATGTCTTTCAACAAACACATGACAAGTCTGATCCTTTGCGCATGGCAGTGCTTAAGACTATGAAGAAAAATTATTCTCGCATCATTGACGAGAATTGTCTGTTTGAACTCGTCCATGAGGTGCCTGATTTTGGTGCCGCGTACGCGAGTTTCATGATGAAGAGTCTGGGGAGTCTCGAAGCAGTGGAGTCATATCTCAGGTTCGCGTAGTTGGTATTGCAAACACTGTGGGAAGTCTTGTCAATTGACTGTACGCGGTGCCGTGGGCGGTGAAACTGAATGCTTTCCATACTGTGGTGGTGTCAATGGTCTCAAGCGGGGACGTCGACGACACGCTGGAGGCTTTCTTCGATGACGAACCTTGAGCACAACATGAGCCATGTCTGCTGCGCTGAGAGAAGAGAAATCGATGAGAAAGGGTTGCTATGGAAGAGAAAGCTAAGCAAATCGAAAGTATATCGCGGACTAGATTTGAGTCCATGTCAAAAAGGCGGAGAGTCGGCCTTGGATGCGAGAGTGTCATTGCCTGGCAAGTGATGATTTCCAGGATCACCTATCACGCACACGGCTAATGTGGCAAATCAATGAAGAACGATTTGAGGAGTAACTCAACCAGGCTCGAGATTAAAAGATTAAAATACTTAGTGACATTGAGTACTTGTCAGAATGATAGAGCACAGACACAATATGTTCCACCTTGTCATTGCCGAATCCTTTCCCCGTCCAAACAGTGACCGAGATCATTCCCACTTCCACTGAAAAGGTTAAGACACTCCTCATAGAATAATCTCGAAAAAGCTCTTTCTACCCAGTCTGCTCAATATCGTGAAAGCATACCTTGTCACATCGTGATCGTGAGGAACAAGATTGCATTTCATATGGCAAAGTCCAAAGCACTTCTCTAAGCTTTTAAGTAGTCCTTGAACAATCTGCGAGCAATCCAAACGCTGTCAAATACTCGCTACAATACTCCCTTACCACTACCGCCAGATTAGATGCCGCCCAATATAACAAAACCTTCTTTGCTCAAAGCGCTGATTGGAAGCGTCATCTCATCACATTGGCAAAATCGACGCATGCCACATACACTCGTGTTTCAACCATGGTCCAAGTCTGTCGAGAAGAGATCCTGTCTGTATGAGAAGAGGTAGGATGTACACCCATCAAGAGGGTGCAGTCCGATACACGCACGCTTTTGAGACATCGCGGCGTTGAAAACACATGTACCAGAAGTGTTTGAGAAGGTAACAAGAAGCGTCTCTAGGTAACGAATGAGATCAGCTGTAGTAACAACCATAGCAAAGGTATTCCTTTTTTTTGCATAGTTGGGATCTCAGAGGTGTTTACTACTGCTGCAGCAGAAAGAGTAGAAGTGAGGCATTGCTCGAGGATTAGTGTATGGCGCTGTGATTGCCTGGATACTGGCCGCTGATGCCGTGAAGAAAGACGTCTGATGATGTTGTCTTGTACACGGCAAAGGGTCTTGTTCTTGGTCTGATATAGTTCAAATTTTTCAAGTATCACTTGATCAGCCTGGCTTTAACCAGTACCCAGGAGATGAAATTTGTTATCTTGATCCTGCAATCAGTATTGCTGAGCATATACAACCGAATCTCCCGGAGCAATTAGAGCTTTAATTATTACTACCATTATCATCATCATTATTTCGTTACCATCACAGACCTTCACTTCATATCACAACTTATCATCGCTCAAAGCTCGTGAAACACCACTACTCTGTGCCTCTTCATATCCAGGTGGAGCATCCGCCGGCACGCTCACTGGAGGATCAGCCGCCACCTCCGTCGTGTCAGACCCAAGCTCAACAAGTGGTTCCTCGTGCCGCTGCCGCGTCACTCTCCTCGCTGTCGGCGCAATCATCGGCCCCTGCGCGTTCCGCCCAGCATCCGTCTCCTGATACGCAGGCAAATCCTCCAACGTGACATCCGCGCTCGCCTGGGCCAATGCCTCCGCTTGTCCAGCACTTCCGCCATCTGCACCAAGCCCAGCCATTCCTCGCACCTCGAGTGCTTGTTGCAATCGCTCTTTTACTTGTACGAATTTGGTGTGAAAGTCGTAAGCACCGCCATCGCGGAAGGTGAGGGTGAGTTTTATAGCTGGGTGATGTGGTGGAATACCGCCGTTTGGTACGGGTTGAATTAGGGATAGGACTTCGTTGGGCCCGAACCAGGGGGCGGTTACGCGGGTGTCGTGGATGTGTGTTAGAGGGCAGGCGAAGGATTGGAGGACTGACAAGGTGCTGGAGGAAGATGTGGAAGGAGGTGGTTTTGATTGCGCGGTTGGTATGTATACGATCTAGTTGACAAGGCATGAGCTTCTATCAACAGAAGAGAGAAGAGGGTGGGAAGGGTGAGAAGGGTGGAATGGGCCTACTCGTCGTGAAGTGAGGAATATTCTGCCATCGGCGCATGTCATGGCGAAGGGTTCGTGATTTGGATTCTTGTTTAGACTTTCGAGGTGGATGCTTGTGCGTGGTGGTGAGGTCCAGAGACGTTGCTCGCCGGGGAGATTAACGAAGCCCTCGGAAGGGGAGAGCATTACCCAGCTTGAAAGGTTGTTAGCTGTTGCGCCGCGATAGACTGTTGATAACAGTACTCACTTGACTGACATCCTGTACGAGTCTGTTCTAGGGGTGTCGGGTGTTTGGTTGTTGTTCTGCTTGTGTCACGGAGCTGTTAAGGCTGTCTCTATTCGCTAAGCGTGATATCTTGGTGTTGTGATAAAGAGGTATGCTGATAGGAAAGTACAGCAGGATGTGAGTACTTGGGACAAGTCACATGGCGATGACGTGAAGTTGACGCCTGGACGGAGCTGGACCCGGCAGCGAAACAAAAAGGACAAAAAGGAGGCAGGCAGACATGGGGCTATCGAAGGGGAAGAAGATTCGTTGATATTACTACAGACTCGTTGCCAGGTAACGCCACGCTCAAACCATATCCAGCTCTCGAAACTCCAGCTTTGCTTCCTCAATACCACGGCTGCTGTTGTTGTGGTTGTGGTTGTGGTTGTTGTTGACCGGGTCTAGGGAATACCTGCATCGTTGGTAACTGCTCCAGCCCTCCCATTGTAGCTTGCTGTGACGTCTGCCAACCCTGCCCAGTCTGTTGGTTTACGAATGCGCTATTCTTGAATGGGTTCGTGCTACCTGTCGCTTGTGAAACTAAAGCGCCAAAGGCACCGTCATTTTCTGCTTGTCCTTGCTTCGAAGGTGAACTAGGTACTGCACGAGCGAAAGGATTCGTGCCAGTTGCTTGAGGCATAAGAGTCTGGGGTTGCGACTGTTGACCAAACTGCGGTTGTGGTTGTTGTGCCCACAGATTAGCGCCAGTTTGTTGGGCTAGCATTGACTGAGCTGGTTGCGCTTGCTGAAATGGATTGTAGCCGGTTGGTTGTGGCATCATTTGTTGGGCACTTTGATTTTGCTGAGCGAACCCATTCATATCATGCTGGGGAGACATTTGCATTTGTGGTGACTGTTGTTGCGACATCATAAAAGGATTTGTATCTGTTGTCTGCGACATCATCGGCTGCTGTGCGTATACTTGCTGTGGAGCATCTGTAATACCAAAAGGGTTACTGCCATTATCCATAGGGCCGGAAGTTGCCATTTGGGCTGATTGTCGGAAAGGGTTCGTTTGCTGTGACGAGACGCTTTGACTTTGCTGATGCCCATACCCAGTCTGCATAGGATATTGTTGCTGAGGCTGCTGTATTTGCACACTATATGCTTGGGGGCCATAACCGCCGAATCCAGCACCTGTTGGCTGCGCTTGAAGTTGCCCGAATGGATTTGTGCTCGGCACATTAGCAAACTGCGCTGTCTGCATTGGTTGCTGATAGCCTGTCGGTTGTGGTTGAAAGCTATTTGCTTGACCATAGCCATTATATGCCGAAGTATTGACCATTGCTTGTGGTGCCGGTTGAGGAGGCTCAATGGAGTCGAAGAAGTCTATTAGATCTGGGTTCGGTCGCTTATAAGTAGGTGCAGCTGCAGTAGCCCCTCCGCTTGTTGATTGTGCTGGCTTCGAAGAAGGCTTCGAGCTAGATGGATCACTCTTGACATTGGAGCTGGGCTTTCCTGAACGCTTCTCCATTCTTTCTGCAAGAAATTCACGCCTATTCGTGTCGAAGTCGGGTTCATTGAGATACTCTTCGAGTGAGGAAGCAAGACTAAGCTTCGCGTGTTCCAGCTTCGGTATCTCCAGCCGTGTCGAGTTTGAAAACCTTTTGGCGACAGCCAAGTATCGTACTACCAAATCAGTTTGTATTGCGAACCGCTTGTAGATTGCGAGACCACGTTCTGCGTCTGGATGAGACATTTCGAAGAAGTGCTCTTAAAGAATGGTTAGTGAATTTGAGGACGTGTCTAGCTATAGGAGATACTTACCGAGCACGTTGATGACACCTTCGTTCATTACCGGAAACAAAGCCAAAAGATCCTGTATCAACAACCGCAGAGCGCACAGCGTGATGTCGTTTTCTGGTTCATCAACCACCAGCTGAATATTGTTAGAGATTGATCACAACCGTACAACATCATGTCAACTCACATCACATTTGAGCAACGCGGCAATTTGTTCTTGGACACTCTCAGTTTCTCTCAGAAGACCTTTATCGACAGTCAACCTTCTTAGCCGGTCTCGTCCACTGATCACATAGTCCAATTTCGGCTTCTGAAATGATTTCGCCCTGTACATGAGGTAGGTAGAATAGTGCCTGATATTGCGTCCTTGTGTCTGAACTACGATCGAAGTTAGCCAAAGAGTAGTGCACCGGTCTTTCAGGACGAGAAGTCTACCTTCGGCATACTCATCAACACTCAGGTATTGCCGTGGTGAATTCGAGAGGTATGCGAGCGTAACATTGGGCTCTCCTTCTCTCATCATCAGATGTGCCACGATCAACGCCTTGAACGCAATCGTCCATGTTGTATCATGTATGCGCGTTTGTAGGACGCGAAAGACCTCGCCGACGCCAGCCTCTCCAGTTCGTGTTGCGCTGAGGATGTGTTCGATGTATTTGGCTTTAGGAGGAGCGAGCTTAGAGGGCAAGCGTCAATTTTCAGCTATACTGTAATGAGTCTCAAGAGTTGAGGTGGCATTGCTTACCTTAATCTTAGTCGCGCCTTCGATTGACTTGCGATACGTGGACGGCGCTTGCTTGGAACTGTCGTTCCTCATGTTGAGCTGGGATATGTGGGAAGAATGGTGGAAGATATTGTTGATATGGGTTCGTTATGTTGCATTGGAAGCGTTGCAATTTATTGCGATGATGAAACACGATCGTCATGCGCAGAGGATCGCCGTTGAGACTGTGGAGAGTAGGCAAACTGAGGACACAGGGTGGGTGATAGCGAGGAGAGAGCAGGAGATTTGTGACATTTGCTGTCAATATTGATATGATTCAAGTATATAATATGAATGCTCCTCTTCCTCTTGGTCTCCAGGTCATGCAGGCACATTCCTTCCCGGTCATGGTATTTGACATAACGAGAAGACCGAACATATCGAGACCACCCAATGCTGATGGTCGGCAGAGCAATACAGGCCTTCTAATGGCAGGCGTGGAGGGCTCGAAGCTGATAGCTAGAGTCCCGCGTATATTGCAGCGCTTTCCAGACGCTGTCCGACATCTTCACCCCTTCTTTGTGTTGCTTACAAGTCTTTGTATTCCACCTCTTTCTGTGCACCCACCATTTTACGACACCTTCCAATTCGTGTTCAGAGTTGCCATCATCGCGTCCGTCAATGTAACAAGAGTTTTGTGCCGGACGCCTCGATCATGCTGGCCCACAATCCATCACACAACCACTTGAGCCCAAGAAGGGAGAGTCGCGCAACAGAAGAGGGATAGCTCGCATATAACACACTAGGCTTTCATCATCTGCGATTTGTGTTAGATGCTGTGCAGTATAGAGAGTAATAGGTTGGTTACTCACTTGTTTTGAACTGGAAGGATGAAGAAGGAAGAAGGGAAACATCAAGCTCGACAGATTTGACTGCCTGTCATCTCCGCCAAGCCGGTGACTTTCCGCTCTTCACGTGTATTCTTCTCTAAAAAGGTCCAAGCTCAAAGCTGAAACACCAAAGTGATCTCGATGCGTTCCGAATAGTATACTTCTCCTGGTGCTACGATCTTGACACTGCAAAAAGAAATAGCAACCTAGGCAGTAAGAATGTTGCGATTGATGGTGTGAGCAGACGTATAGCTCCTGTTCCGTGCTTCTCCTTATAACAGCAGTCGGGCACGATGCGAGCCTTTGCAGAAGCTGCCCGGCAGGTGGTCGCTAACGCCAAATACTGGTGTCCATTTCTCTCTTGATCTCTACCTACGACCTTGATGAGTGTATGCGTGCATAGTTTCCGAACGAAGCATGTCAATTTCTCAGCAATTTCAGGTCTCGCCCTTGTCGCAATACGTCGCAACACCTCAACAACAATGTCTGCACAACCTTGAAAGACATAGCAACGCGCAAGCTCTTTGGTAGCATTGACATATTTGGCAGCTCTTCAGATGGAGACGTAAACCTTGAGCGGCCTTGTGATAAGTTCATTTTTGCCTCTAAAGAGCTGTTTCAGCTACTAGCCTCGTTTCAGCCATGCCTCAGGTTAGCCTCAGCTTTGACCCCACCGTAGACCCTTTTTCGAGCAGCCTTTCATCCGCATTCCATTGTCCTTGTCTTTTCATTTCTGTTCACGTCACTCATTTCTCAGTCCTTCTTGACCGGGCTCGTCTTCTTCTTGCTTTCACTGGCCATCTCTGTCCAGTTTCTTGCAACGATCGGGCTAAGCCCATAGCTCATCGGCACCGTTCAATACTGTCTTCGTCGATTCGGGTTGACATAACTTCAACCCAGTCATGGCAGCTCAGCAACGCGTCAAACCGCCAACCACCTCGACCGCTCAGGTCACTCGTACACAAAGCTGCGAACTTGTCAAGACTCTTCTTTTTGTCTCCGTCAGTTGAACAGTATCTGCTGACGGTGTGTTGCGAGCTAATTTATTTTACAGGCTAGCACAGTACTATCAGCAAGATCATTGTTCTCAGAACGTCACTTTGAGCGACGCTCCATTCAGCTACCCAGAGACGCTCCAATCAACTACAAAGACTTTGTCGAGCAGAAACCTCTCGGACACAGAGATAAAGGCATTGATTGCTTGGCTCGTGGCAAATCTGCAGGTGCCGATAAGTTTCTCGATTGGCTTGTGTGTGTCCCTCGAAACTCCTGGCCATCCTCGTACTGACAATGTCGCAGGAGAAATCAGTCTTTCACGCCATGGAACGCGAATTCTTGGACTGCTTTCAACTGAGGATCTTCGAAGACCCTGACTGCCCGGATGATGTTTTAGAAACATGGACTTTCAAGATCACATACCCAGATGACAAGGGACGTGCTCCCGAGGTCGCCGGTATCAGTATTGAAAGGAAGAACGGCGAAGCTGTGACCTTGGCTCATGCGAAAGACAACTTGAGAGACACGGTCAAATCCATCTGGGGGACCACCAACATGATGAGATACCTGCCCAGTAAGACAATCCATCAGCGTAGATATGACTCTGGCTGATCTCTTTCCTGCAGTCAATCGCTATCTGGGTATCTATTTCTTCTACAATCACAAGTGCGACTCAGAGTACATGGCACCTGGTCATGAAGATTGTATTGTTGATCAGATCAACTTTCCGGATGATAGTATTTGCAAGCTGGAGACAACGACTATGCGACCATATCAAGATGGAGTACATGCGTATGTTCGAGCGCGTGTTAGTATGGAACATCAGACTAACTATGTCCCAGCTTCCAGATAGCCACGACTTACGTTGAGAAAATCGAGGGTAGCTCAGATGAGCAGTACATGCCTGCAAACATGGTCTGCAATCAGAAACGAAGTGCTCTGCTAGACTTGGAGGCTATTGAAGGGCTGGCGCCAGCAACACGTCTGCCGAATAGCAGGACCGGCTCGACTCTCACCACACAACGACGTTCCACCTCTGTCCAAGCAGTTATTGAAGCACCACAACCGGCTCGAGATGTCGTTACGGCTACCCCAGACTTCTCAACTTCAGTCGTCGGCGGCGCGACGAAGTCACCTAACAATAGTGGCATGGAAGAGACTGAGCTGGATGCTATGGAAGTTGACATTGTGGACGATCATAGTCCTGACCCCACGCTACAAGGCGTGGAGCAGCTCAATATACACGAAATGAGCAATGAAAACATAAACATCGAAGAGCAGTCCTTGCAATTCTCTCAGGAGAGCCAAATGAGTATCATGCCTCAAGATGAGCATGTTGCACAAGAGTTATCCAATCTGGTATGTCTGAGCTAGAGATCGCTATCATGGCACGACTAACCAGTAGCAGAAACAAGCTCTACACATAACTGAAAACTTCGTTGGTAGTACTCAAGCTCGTCAAAAACTCGCCCTTGAGCCGCCGGTGCGCGAACGCCTTACCTATCAAGAGACGCCTGCAGGACTTCAGGACACGCCCCTTGAAACAATCCCGGGAGCAAACACACTCTTCGAAAGTCGGATCGGACTAAGCGATATGTCGCTTGGCCAGAACTCTCTCTTGGAACCACAAGATTTGGAAGAGTTTTCTTTGATCAAGCCCCTGAGCATTTCGACGCAATATCTCGATCAGCTTACAGGACACAGATCCCGAGCGCAGAAACGCCTGGATGTAGCTGATCCGTCCAGAAAGACAAGAACTCGAGCTTCACAGACCATCAACAGTGATACTGCTGTTATTAACTGTGACTGTAGTACTTCGCTGGAGGAGCCTGACATGGTATGTTCTTGACTCGGCCGAACACTGACTGTG
>Ga0160428_1000626_pt1 | contig 36041 bp, 35 predicted proteins | sample SolpanmetagenomM_FD_108198 | JGI IMG/M metagenome (GOLD analysis project Ga0160428, IMG submission 108198) | Solar panel surface microbial communities from Lawrence Berkeley National Laboratory, California, USA - M | ecosystem: Engineered > Built environment > Solar panel > Unclassified ... | reverse complement strand
CTCTCTGCGTTCACTCGCATCGTTGAGTGTCCTATATGCCAGTGCGTTCTGTTTGGACTCGTTGGGACCTTCTGATTTTCGTTGATAACCTCGAATCCTGGACATGTTATCAATATAGCTATTGGACCAACGGACGATGCAAACATACCTTGGGCCCTGGCCAGTCTTCGTGGGCAGCTCGGCCTCGTAGACGTCCTCAAACTTCTTCACCTCGATCTCAAACGTGCCTTCTTGGATAGTTCTTCTTATTCCTGCAAAGAAGTCATCCATGATCTTCAGATTGTGAATCTGTAGAAGTACCCATGCCAGCATCTCCTTCGCAGACAACAAGTGCTGTATATATGCACGATGGTGCTTTTGACATGCATAGCATCCGCACTTTGATGAGAGTGGTGAGACATCTGTCGCATGATCTGAAGTCCACATATCGATCCCCATAGCAAGACGCTTGTCCGGCTCGGCATGAGCTGGGAAAACAAAGTCCAGGGCAATACCAGCATCTGTAGCAGCGTTGACAAAGGGAATAGCGCATATGTCTGCTCCAAGCTGGATATCGCGCAGAACATCTTGTGGTTTTGATGCTTCGGTGAACGACATTCGTGGCAGATGAGCAAGGGGAGTGGGGACTATTGTGAATGAATCGGCCTCGTAGAGTGCAAACCCATCGATGTTCTCCTTGAGCTCATCTGCAAGCAATTCCAGGTATAAGTCCTGAGCCTCCCGATTTATCGGCAAGACGGGCACGAACAAACTCGGCCGCTGTCTGCTCATACTATTCGACTTAATATCTTTGTTGACATTAACCATATTTCTCGTCCAAGTTTCTGTTCTCGTAGTCATTTTCTGCATCCTTCTACTGCCAGCACTTTCACCATATGGCATGTCAGCCAAGCCGACAATAATGTCGGGGCTAAGCTTGTGTACATAGTCGACATAGCCTAAATTCTCTAACATTGAAAATCCTACACTAGTCGATACGGGCAATGCTGTGGGCGTGCTAGACATCGGACACACAACAGGTGGCAATCGTCGAGGCCCAAGGATGGTCAGGTACTCATCCGGAAGTGCTGTGAAGTGTCGTAGAGCTTCCGGATCTTGCTCTGCCATCTGGATGATTACCGGCTTGGGTCTTGCTGGTGTCCTTTCGAGGACTGAGCAATACAGATAACGAGTTAGTAGCACCTCATGCACGATACAGGTTTGGCTTTATGCTCTTACAATCTTCCAAGGCAAGATAAACGCCTTTCAAATTAGTGTGCTTGGCCATGACATCCTGCGAAAGATGTGGAACTGCGCCACGACTACTGATGGCAACATAATGAGGTGATGGTATCGAAGTATGATCAGGACTATGTAGAAGGCCGTGTCTTGCAGAAATCGTCGAGCTAGAATCAGATCTTGATAAGACCTCGAACGAGAGGCGAGCGCGTTTCATGCTAATCACTGTGTATTCATGCTATCACTGCAATATCAGCACATTATTGTCCTTGTATCTATCTCCTCGATGAAGAAAGATGGAGAGATTTAGAACAAGAGAGATCTGACACACTTGAAAATGATTAGTAATCTCTAACCCTAACACGCCTAACTTCATCGACAAAAGGAGAGCGTCTCCCTTCGACAGACACAATGGCAGCTGCCACGAGAGGAAGTCTGATCGTCTTCGAAGGGCTCGACCGAGCCGGGAAAACCACACAATGCAATAAACTGGTGAACAACCTAAGGGCAAAGGGTCGAGATGTGAAGGCTATTCGATTCCCAAGTATGTCTATATCCTATGTATAATCGATTTGCCTGGAGTCTGACCGTTCCTCCTGCAGACCGCAGTACTCCCATCGGTCAATTGATTGACAGCTACCTCAAGAACCAAAGCCAGCAGGAAGACCATGTCATTCATCTGCTCTTTTCCGCTAATCGTTGGGAAGCTGCGTGAGTACTTGGCGTACTTAACCTCCTATGACTAAGCTGATACACGAGAAGTGCCGAGATCACGAATGCCATCAGCAAAGGCATCGACGTCGTGGTGGACAGATACTATTACTCGGGCATCGTATATTCGGCAGCGAAGCAGAACCCAGCATTAACGCTGGAATGGGCTCGGAAGCCCGATGAGGGATTACCTAGGCCTGATATCTGTGTTTACCTCACTATCTCTCCTGAAGAGGCTGCGAAGAGAGGTGGCTTTGGCGAGGAGCGGTATGAGAAAAAGGACATGCAGGAGCGTGTCCGTAGTCTGTTTAGCGAATTACGGATGCATGCCGAAGGCGATGAAATTATTGAAGTCGATGGCGGAGCATCGTTGGATGATGTTGAAGCTGCTGTACTCGAAGCCGTTCAGGCTCGTATTGAGGACGTGGTCAAGTCAGGAAAGCCACTCCGCCTCGTCGAACTTTGGTGACGTGAATTGGCTTGAAGTGGTATGTTCCTCAATTGGTGTATCTCTTTTCATTCCAGCACGTTCTCGATATCGTCCCACTCACTATTTGGGATCATGGTCGCTATGACTTTGGCCGGACTCTGGGCTGCTACGACTGCTTTTGCTCGTTGGTTGACCTTCACAGATAAAGGCACATCTATAGATGAGTCGCTGTGGTCTGAGTCGTCATCTATAGCAGGCACTGCTATAGCGTTTCCGTTGTCGTCGTGCTCTTGATAGACGAGTTCATCTTCCTCATCTTCAGCATCCTCATCGTCCTCGTCGTCGTAGACATCAACGGCTGCGTCCTTGCCTTTCCTGGTTTTTGGTTTGAGCATTTTCTGCACGAGTTCGGAGCCTCTTGTGCGCAAACTCAATTCTCGAACAAGTTCTGACCACTGGAGCTGGCTTTGACATTGTGGGCATTGACCTCGTACCGGCAATATCGTCTCCGCTTTGGGCTCGAGCCTTAGAAAGTGGTTTGCAAGGCATGCGAGATGGGAAGTCATGCGGCATGTAGTTGTCGGACAAACCAGAATGGCATCAGCAGCATTGTCTAATGCATTCGAACAGACAGCGCAATGCGAGGCTGGATTCTGTGAGAGAATGTTATCCAATTTCTGGACGTAAGCTGTCATAGATTTGTAGTCTAGTTCCAGTGCATGAATGCCATTTTGATCGATTCCTTTCGTTACTCCTGATTTTGCAGATGATTCAGGCTGGTCGTTTGCCGTCGAAGTTGTGGAAATAGCGGCAGTAGCGAAGTCGGTGACAATAGACAGAGTAGGACTCAGCGAGCCCAAGGTCTTCTTGCACATTCTTCCCCATGCCTTGTACACATCTTCTGCAAAGAAGTGTAGGGTCAGTGGCCATCTCGCAAAGCTCTTAACTCGCAGGAGTAAGTGAAGGTTTGAGAGTTTGTCGTTGAGTGAGTCGCGAGGGCGCTTGATCCGTTTCCGAGCGCGACCTGTTTTGGTTGAGAAGGTCTGCACTGTGTGTCTAGCGGTGATACGCTCCTCGGTCGGAATATGACGCGTAAGATGGGTGTTTTGGAGTGACCATTCGAATTGTAGGGCCGCGATTTTGCTAGGAAATCCGCTGACAATCGCTGCCATTTCCCAAGGTCGCACTTTGTCTCTCGAAGTACGAACTGCTCCACCTTTGGCCAGTCCATTATGCTGACGTAGTCGGCGCGGAGGATGAGGCGTGCTACCAACATATAGAGAGGAATGTCTCACGGTGGACCGCAGTATGTACACCTGATAATAGGTCAACATGCAGATTCACGTCAAGCAGGTATTTGTGTCAGCTCACGCAATAGAATGGCGGTATTGGACGGTCCATAATCGCAACACAGAAGTGCGGCTACAACTATGGTGTAGGTCTTGTTATTTTTGCTCGATTGGTTACATAGTTTCACGTCTGTTGTTGTTGTTGTTGATCATGATCGAGAATCAACACCACACCGAGTGAGGGGCGTCTTCACATGCCACTACCTTACATGTAATTATACACTCGTATCAATTCTAATTAGCTTGTAGGAGCTAGATGACAATGTTACTAGAGGGGCATTCTTCACAGGAATGAAAGTGGAACATGCTTGAACGAGACATACGACAACTATGTATCAGTCTGTAACACCAATTTTGACGCAAGGTGTTTCTCTTACGTGCGCCTGATAAGCCGAGCCTAGACCCTATCTCCGAACAGGGCTGGCATTGCTCTTTCCATCATTGACATTACTTTCTTCCTTCAGTACTTGTCCTCTCTTCTGCAAGACATTTCTGTTTCAGGATGAGACTGCGAACAATATTTAACCTCTGATAGACAATTCGACTGCGACATCACACCAAAAACAGGGACATGCCCTCGTCTCGGACTTGGTTCTTGGCGCAAGACATATAGTGTCACTCTTCATATATGTGCCGCCGACCACTCATATCCACCGCCCCGTCGCTTCCCCCTCATTCACCACAAGCATACTATAATCTCAGCATCGCATCCTCCCACAGAGCCTTATATCGATCGTCCTGCGCCAATAACTGACGACTCCACAATGGTTGCTGTGCCTGCAGCTGGAAATGCTCGTCCAGCTGCTTCGAGTGGCATGCATGGCAGCAGCATAACAGTAAAACCGGCTAAACTAGCCAATGGAGGCATCCCACGAGCGATTGTCCCACTCAGCGCACGCAAAGCAGAACGCCTGGATCTCAATACGGTAGAACGAAGAGGCAGGCCTTTCAGTGTAGAAGAACCAGCACCAAGAACACACATCAATGGAATACCGGAGGCACCCACATTTCGACCAAGTGAAGAACAATGGAAAAATCCGTTCGCATATCTAAAGAGCATCGAAGCACAAGGCAAGAAATATGGAGTCATCAAGATCATTCCACCCGACTCCTGGAACCCAGATTTTGTTATTGATACTGAGGTGAGCTCTAAGTCATCACGACCCTACGCAAATTACTAACTTAATTTTGAAGCGATTTCATTTCAAAACGCGCAAGCAGGAACTGAATTCTGTAGAAGGAGGTATGTGTAGTTTTCTATCTCGAATGAGGATGATCGCAGTTGACCATATCCAGGCACTCGCGCGAACATGAACTACCTTGATCAGTTACAGAAGTTCCACAAGCAACGTGGTGCCACTCTAAATCGCTTCCCCAGTGTTGATAAACGCCCATTGGATTTGTACGAACTTAAGAAATCTGTAGAGCGCCGTGGTGGTTTCGAGCTTGTCTGTAAGACGAAAAAGTGGGCAGAAATCGGAAGAGACCTTGGGTATAGTGGCAAGATCATGTCCTCACTGTCAACGTCGCTGAAAAACTCATACGCCAAATGGCTCGAACCGTATGAGCAGTGGCTGCTCGGTGCAAAGCCGAGTGTACAGTTTCAATTGGAACAGGAACGTGGAGGACCATATGGAACGCCATCACCAGCAGCGTCGCCTCCAAAAAGGGACATTCCCCATACACCATCAAGCTTGTCGCGTGAATCGCCGACCATTCGCGCTTCACAGGCACTTAATGCATCATTGGCAGGGGAACCAGAAAACACACCCACACCACTTATCCCACCCGCCATGCCAGCTATGCTAACAGGATTTACTGCTGTCAACGCAGGTGGCTGGACACCTGCGAATGCCCCATCATTCACACCAGTCAACCTGACTCCGCTCAATCGCGAAACTCCGACGCTACCAACTCCAAGCGAGGCCCCTCGACTTCAGACGCCCACCTCACAGACCAATCGCAGTGTTTCTCGTGATTTGAAGAGGCCTCTGGATGGCGATGGCGAGTCCGACGGCTCTCCGGACGGTGAAGGCAGCGGTCGTCGTAGCAAGCGTATCAAGAAAGCAGGACCACCAACAGTACTGGGTTCTCAGATGATGCAACCACGATTGAACTCAGCATGTTCATTTTCTTCTCGTGAGCGCGCTAACCTCAAACCAGGTGACTTCTGCGAGCTCTGTGGTAGAAGTGACGACGATCCAAAGATCTTACTGTGTGATAGCTGTTTCAACGGATACCACACCTATTGTCTGGATCCACCGCTCAAGGCTGTTCCAGAAAATGATTGGCATTGCTCGAAATGTTTGGTTGGCACAGGAGAGTTCGGCTTCGAAGAAGGTGGTATCTACTCCTTGAAGCAATTTCAAGAAAGAGCGCGTCTTTTCAAAGATCACCACTTTGCATCAAAAATGCCGCGTGATCCCGGTACTGATGCTCCCATGACTGTTACAGAAGAAGAAGTTGAGAAGGAGTTCTGGCGACTGGCATCAAACATCATGGAAACTGTGGAGGTCGAGTACGGAGCTGATATTCACTCAACAACACATGGCAGTGGTTTCCCAACTGTGGAAAAACAGCCGCGAAATCCTTATTCTTTGGATCCTTGGAATCTGAATGTCCTTCCTCTCGACAAGGAATCGCTATTTCGATATATCAAGACAGACATCTCTGGCATGACTGTGCCTTGGCTATACGTTGGGATGTGTTTTTCCACCTTTTGCTGGCATAACGAAGATCACTACGCATATTCGGCAAATTATCAGCACTTCGGAGCGACTAAGACGTGGTATGGCATTCCAGGTGAGGATGCCGCTCGGTTCGAAGATGCTATGCGCGCAGCGGTACCGGATTTGTTCGAATCACAGCCTGATCTTCTCTTCCAACTGGTCACCCTACTCCCGCCTGATCAACTGAAGAGCGCTGGCGTCAATGTCTATGCCGTCGATCAAAGGGCTGGACAGCTCGTCATCACATATCCTCAGGCGTATCATGCTGGGTTTAATCATGGTTTCAACTTCAATGAGGCTGTGAACTTCGCCCCCTATGACTGGGAACCTTTTGGCCAATCTGGTATCGAACGACTTCGAGACTTTCGTCGCAATCCATGCTTTTCACATGACCTCCTACTAATGACAGCTGCTTCGGCGAAAGACATCTCAATACAGACTGCAATATGGCTGTCGCCTGCCCTCGACAGAGCGCTCGAGCGTGAAAAGGCCCTTCGTCAATACTTCGACGATCGCTCCAGCGATTCTGTCTTTCTGTGCGAACCACTCCCTTTTGGTACAAAGCAAGACAGCCTGAATCTCAACTATAGTCAAGTAATAGAGACTGAAGATGCGCGTGAAGAAGACTACGTGTGCGACTACTGCAAGACTTATAGTTATCTTTCTCGCTGGACTTGTGGAAAGAGTAAGAAAGTGGCTTGTCTCGACCATATTGGCTACGTTTGCTCGTGCGTCTCGGCTGAAGGAGATCAGCACGTAAAGTATATCCGCTATCCTACGATTGAACTTGAACAGGTTGCACAAAGAGTGAAGGACAGGGCACATCTGCCTCAAGTTTGGACAGAGAAGTTCAGAGGCCTTGTGGAGGATACTCCCAAGCCATCATACAAGGCTTTGAAGTCTTTACTCACAGAAGGTGAGCGCATTCCATGGAACCTACCACAATTACCCGACCTGAGAAAATTTGTTGAAAAGTGCAATGAATGGGTCGACGAAGCCCAGGTTTACATCACGCGCAAGCAACAAAGCCGTCGTAAGAGTGAGAAAGTTTCTCGTAAGGCCAGCCTCGCCAAACTTGCCGAAGCTGAGGAGAAAGAGAAGGAGATGCGAAAGTTGATTAATATCAAGAGACTCCTGAAAGCAGCGGATCACATTGGCTTCGAGTGCTCCGAAATCCAGGTGTTGCAGGATCGTCTCGACGCAATCACTGAATATCAAGAGAAAGTACAGAAGTCATTATTGACAATCGCCGATGCTAAGCCGGTAGATCTCGAAGAGCTGATCGAGGTTGGTAAGAGTTATCAACTGGATATTCCCGAAATTGAGCAACTCGAGCGTATACTGAAGCAGATACAATGGCGCGAAAATGCAAAGTCAAAAGTTGCAGGTAGGACGCTGCAAGAAGTGGAGAACCTCATCAATCAAGCCGGCGAAATCAACGTCCCTGAGCAGAATGAAGATCTTGTCTCGCTGAAAGAGCAGAAGCAGCATGGCGAAGCATGGGAAGAAAAGGCCAAGACGTTGTTGGCTATGGATGAGATCAACTTCGCCCAGCTAGAATCGTTTGCCGCACAAGCTGCAGAGCTGCCAGTGTCCAGGGAGACTCTCACAGCGGTAGATGCAATATTGCGCAAACAACGAGAACTACAAGAATTGATTTTTTCACTGGTAGCCAAAAGTCAGAGCCCAGACTTCCGCCAACGACCAGGTTACAAGGAGGTGAAGACTGTGATGGAGTCACTGGCAGATCTCAACAGTAAACCTGCTGGTACTGCGGATCTCGAGAAAGAGCAAAAGCGACATGAAGACTGGATGAGGCGTGGAAAGAAACTTTTTGGCAAGTCTAATGCACCCCTGCACATTCTGCTGCAGCATATGGAGCTTGTAGAGAGCCACAACAATGCTTGCTTCAATCTACTTGATCGACCCAGAGGTCCAGTCGAACCACAATCTCGCGAGCACACACCTGAAGATGGTATGGCTGGACAGTCGAGCTCCAGTCGGGATGTGTTTTGTTTGTGTCGAACACCTGAGGCAGGTTTGATGATTGAGTGCATCAACTGTCACGAATGGTACGTATATCGTACTAACACGCTTGATAATCCAACAGCTAATATGTTCCAGGTATCACAGCAAGTGTCTTAAAATCGCTCGTGGAAAAGTTAAGGAAGACGACGATTTTGTCTGTCCCATCTGTGACTGGCGTGTCAAAATTCCACGGGATGCGCATCGCCCCAAGCTGGAAGAACTTACATCTTGGCAGTCCGAGCTGCAAGGTCTACCTTTCCAGCCAGAAGAGGAGAAATGTCTCACGAGCATCATCGACACAGCGCAAGCCTTCCGGGAGTATCTCGCGCCATACACAACCTCGACATCTGGAATGATGTCAACTATTGAGGAAGTACCAACACAGCGGTTTTATTTGCGCAAGCTAGAAGGTGCCGACGTTCTACTGGCTTACGAGAGTAACTTCTTCCGACAAGAGCTGCATAGACTCGATCCGCATGCCCCAGAGGCGCCTCCTATCTTACAAGAGTCGCACAGCACGCGAAAGCCTCGTCCCACAAAGCAGCAGAAGCTCATGGCTGCACATGGTGTGGAGACTCCCGAGGAGCTGCCGGAACACTTGCGTACCAAACCTTCCCGTGGTAAGAAGAAATCTTCTGAAGAACGAGCATCGAAGACATCAGATGCTCCGGGCGCAGGCAGTAGCGCTACCAAGGCAAGAAACGCTACACCACAACAGTTGAACTTTAGAGCTCCGATCACCTCGGTTACGTATCCGGTGAAACACCCACAGCACGGCTCAGCACAACCACATTTGACCCAGACATCACCATCCGAGTTGACACCAGGAGGCTTCAGCAATCCTTATCGACCTTCGGCAACCGCCACAAGCTTACCGGCCATCGGCTCTCCTCCTGCTTTTGGCAAAGGTATCACCGCATCCCCACCCAGGCAGGCAGCAGCACTAGACTACTCAAATGGGCTCGAAATGCCAAGCATGCCATGGCTTGAGACACAAGATGCTCGTAACCGACAGCCATATGATCCTTATGGAACCGCTGACAATGCTCATACGAGTAATTTCGACAGCATGTTCGCCGATTTGACCAATGCAGACGACGGGCACGATGGAAGAAGCAACGCTTCTGCTGGCAATGTCGATCCTGCTCTTCTGCTGTAAGCTTTATCAACAGCGAGGTTATTGCAGCGGAGTTATGCAGTATGATTATGAACAAAATTGGGATTAGACAATGGAATTTTTACTTTTTACTAGGTGGCGTTTGATACATGGCTGTTCTAATTAGCTTTTTACTTGTATTTGCATTTAGCGAGGGCGGTCAGCATCGATCAGGTAGACGTCGATCGGAGGTCGTGCGTTTTCAGCATGTAAACTTAGTGTACTACTCATCAATGTGAACCTCATCACTCCCGACTTCGAAGCCGGTCTTTGGTAAGCTTGCTCGTCCTGCACAGAACCCCCTACGTTAATGCCAAGACATTCGTTATAATCTGGGGAGGCAACTTTTTGGAGGTGCTCCAGTGACTCGAACGTCGACGACAACAACTTTACACATCCCAATATGCTGTCAAGTAAAGGACTGCGGACGGGTGTGCCTGCTGCACTGCGGCGACCAGTCCAGTCACGACAGGTATGCGCAACAACCTGACCATCATTGTGGTCAATGCTGATCTTTTAGTTTTCGGCGAAACCATCATTGTCTCAAGCACATTGCACATCACCTCTCATACGATCAAGTCCCTTCACTTCGCAGCGGCCAGCATGGCAACAGATCTATCGACGAGCCATTCCAAACCAACCCACGAAACAACCATCGCAAGCACGCTTCCTATCCTCATCCACATCCACAGAAACAGGCCCATACAACACCCCACTACCATCACCCGACACTTTCGCATCTCCCACATCCTACACCCAAGAATCTAGCGAACTCCTCCGCGACACTTTCGGTGGCTCCAGTCCTCCTGATGTATGGTACTCTGGGTACCTGAAAGAGATGGGTCTCGACTTCGGATGGGGCACGTCTAGCATGGTCGAATATCTCTTTGAGAATCTACACATCTTAACTGGCTTTTCCATTGGTGGCTCCATCATCGCCTCCGCAGCCATCATCCGTTTATGCACATTCCCTCTCATCATCGCCTCCTCCAACAATGGTGCTAAACTATCTGCCCTTCGCGATGTCACAGAACCAATACAAGCGCGCATGCGTGCGGCGTCAAAGAAACAAGATCAGATGGAGCTACAGTTGTGTCGTCAAGACATGCGCAAGGTGTATCAATCTGCGAATATTCAGTTGTGGAAGACCTTTTTGCCTTTGGTGCAGATCCCTATTGGTTTTGGATTCTGGAGAGTCACGAGGAATATGGCGGATCTGCCTGTGCCAGGCATGGAGTCGGGAGGTTTTTTGTGGTTTGAGAATTTGATCTGGCCTGATCCGTATTTTGTGCTGCCTTTGGCGACGGGGTTGCTGCAACATCTGGCTATCAGAGTGAGTAATCTTCCTATTACTGTAATTGGCACATTCAGCGAGGAAGTCTTGCTAATATATTTCCTATCAACAGCTTGGCGGTGATGCAGCAACAAATGCGGCTACGCAAGGTCTTCGCAAGTTGATGATGTACGGTTTACCTATTCTTGCAGTAGGCTTCACATCATTCGCTCCTGCTGCGGTACAACTATCCTTCACAGTTGCTGCAGGCTTCTCCATCATGACCAATCTTCTTCTCCGCCAACCAGCTTTCAGAGCCTTCTTCAAGCTCGCACCGCGGGTCAATCACACACCGAAGCCGACCCGCCCAGTATCACCATACAAAGGGACAATCACAGTATCTGGCCGCGCAAAATCACAAGGTCTCTACACTCCTGCTTCAGCGTCTGTACGATCTGCTAGTAGCACGGCTGGAACTGCGGATGCTGGAGCGAGGAAGAGGTTCAGCATAACGCAACCAATCACAGACGCGTGGAAGTCAGTTAACGAGTACATTGGTGATGTGATGCCAGAGGCAAAGGGCAAGGCAAACTCGAACATTAGCAAGGCAATGAGCAAGAAAGCGAATGATTATGAGAAGATGAGGAAGGCAGCTATAGAAAAGGATAAGTGGCAATGGGAGGATGCGCAGAAAGCTGAGATGGCTGCCAAAAGACGAAGGCGGTAGTCTTAATCAGTAATCTGTATCATGAACATGTACACTATGCTGCATTTACACTGAGAAGCGTCGTGATTACTGTACTGTATTTCTCAAGCTCTCCAAACCAAATCCCCCGCAAAGATCCCTGAATCGTCATTGCAACAACAACAAGTGGTCTCGTCTCCGCCTCCAGCTTCATACGCATCTTCTATAATTTCACCAGACGCGCGTCTCCCTAGATCTTGCTGCCTTGAATTTACCCTCGCAGCTTTGATATTCAAGTCCTGACTGCACTATCGTCTTGCGCAAGTCCTGCGACATTGACGCTTATCACAACCAACACTATCAACACAATCGCCAGTCATGGCTGCAACATCAGCAACTCCATCGTAGGTACGCTGCTATTGAGCATGAGTCGTATGCATCTGACGAAGAATCCAGGATCAACGTGAACGACCCGGGCTTGATCACCCTCGTGAACAAACTGCAAGATGTCTTCACAACTGTTGGAGTATGTGAACAATAACTACAGTAGTAGAAGCTCAACAATTAAGACTAAGTCAGGTGCAAAACCCCATCGATCTTCCCCAAATCGCCGTCGTAGGATCACAATCCAGTGGAAAGAGTTCAGTATTAGAGAACATTGTCGGTCGAGATTTGTAGGTCGAGATTACCAGCTTCAAACACAGTACATGAGCTCATACCTCCGGCTAGTCTTCCTCGTGGTACTGGTATTGTCACACGTCGCCCACTCATCTTGCAACTCATCAACCGCGCCTCCGCGAGCAAAGCAACAACCAATGGAGCACCGGCAGAAGAGCTGATAACAACAGATAAAGAGTCGAACGTCGATGAATGGGGAGAATTTCTGCACATTCCAGGCCAGAAGTTTCACGACTTCAACAAGATTAGAGAGGAAATTGTCAAAGAAACAGAGGCAAAGACGGGTCGTAATGGTGGTATTTCACCTGCGCCAATCAACCTTCGCATTTACTCGCCAAATGTCCTCACACTTACACTGGTTGATTTGCCTGGTTTGACGAAGGTGCCAGTTGGTGATCAGCCGAGGGATATTGAAAAGCAGATTAAGGATATGGTGTTGAAGCAAATTTCAAAGCCTAATGCGATCATTCTTGCGGTCACAGGAGCGAACACTGATTTGGCAAACTCGGATGGTCTGAAATTGGCAAGAGAAGTAGATCCTGAAGGACAGAGGACGATTGGTGTTCTGACAAAGGTTGATCTTATGGATGAGGGTACAGATGTTGTCGATATCCTTGCTGGTCGTATCATTCCTCTCCGACTTGGATATGTACCTGTGGTGAACAGAGGTCAGCGAGATATCGAGAACAAAAAGGCGATCAATGCTGCGCTAGAACACGAAAGGCAATTCTTCGAGAACCACAAGGCGTACAGGAATAAGGCAGCATACTGTGGTACACCATACCTTGCCCGAAAATTGAATCTAGTATGTGACGTGAGTAATGGGAGGTTGAAGTAGAAGCTAATTAAAACTACAGATCCTCATGATGCACATCAAACAAACACTACCTGACATTAAAGCTCGCATCTCCTCTTCATTACAGAAATACAGTCAAGAACTAGCATCACTCGGAGACTCTTTACTTGGCAACAACGCCAACATCGTCCTCAACATCATCACCGAGTTCAGCAACAACTACCGAACAGTGCTAGAAGGAAACAACCAGGAGCTGTCAAGTATGGAACTGTCTGGAGGTGCCAGAATCAGTTTCGTTTACCACGAACTATATTCAAATGGTGTCAAAGCAGTGGATCCTTTCGAGCAAGTCAAGGACGTTGACATTCGCACTATCCTGTACAACTCTTCCGGTTCTTCACCAGCTCTGTTTGTGGGTACTGCCGCTTTCGAAGTCATCGTCAAACAGCAAATCAGAAGACTGGAAGAGCCCAGTCTAAAGTGTGTGTCTTTGGTGTATGACGAGCTTGTAAGAATCTTGGGTCAATTATTGGGCACGCAACTGTTCAGAAGATATCCTCAACTGAAAGAGAAGTTCCATATGGTCGTTGTCAACTTTTTCAAGAAGGCAATCGACCCGACGAATAAGCTTGTCAAGGATATGGTGAACATGGAAGCTTGCTACATCAACACCGCTCACCCCGACTTCATCAGTGGTCAAAGAGTATGTCCAAGAATCCAACCATATCACCAACCCCAACTAACGTATTATTCCCAGGCAATGGCAATTGTCAACGAGCGCTACATGGCAGCACGGCCCGTTCAAGTCGACCCCAAAACTGGCAAGCCTATCCCAGCCTCGTCCATCCCACCACGACCGGCTACACCTACACTGGACGGCGTTGGGGAAGCTGGAAGTGGTTTCTTTGGAAGTTTCTTCGCCAGCAAGAATAAGAAGAAGCTTGCGGCCATGGAGGCACCACCACCATCGCTCAAGGCAAGCGGAACATTGAGTGAAAAAGAAAGCCAGGAAGTTGAAGTCATTAGTACGTTCCTATTCCCTCGTCTTACTCACCACCATCTTTCACCCCGACACCAATCACAACTTTCCGAATTGTAAATGTATATGAACTCAACCCAAGCTAACCAATATGTGCCAACAGAACTACTTATAACATCCTACTTCCGAATCGTTCAACGCACCATGGTTGACATGGTCCCCAAAGCCATCATGCTTACGCTCGTCCAACTCACAAAGGATGAGATGCAGCGAGAGTTGCTGGAACAGCTTTATAGGACGAATGAGTTGGATGAGCTGCTCAAGGAGAGCGAGTACACGATTAGGAGGAGGAAGGAGTGTCAGCAGATGGTGGAGAGTTTGGGGAGGGCGCAGGAGATTGTTAGTCAGGTGCAGTAGTGGATGTGGAAGAGGGGTGGCGATAGTGCGTTGAGGATGAGGGTGTGGTAGTGTGGTGGAAAGAATTGTGAGTGAATGGGCAGGTTGATCAGTTTGTTTGAGCTTCGTCCGCACTGTGGCGTCTTCGATTATCTCGTTGGAGCATGAGTATGCTACGTGCTCCTCGATGCGCGGCTGAACGACTGCGAAGTAAACAAGGTATGGTATAGTAGATAGAGCAGCAGCTTGTTTGTGTCGAAAGTATATGCACTGGACTGGGCTGGGCACAGTATGAATATGAAATTGATGACTAGGAATGCAGATGAGTTGATGGGAAGATGTCTGCTCTGCTTTTTTACGAAATCACTGCGTGTATCACAAAAGCTCGTTTGAAAAATATACCTTAGCTGCACCGACAGACATGCAGGATCAGTCTCTGTTTCACTGCATATCCATATCGACTTTATTATAATTGTTGCGTTTAAAACTATCCTCCCATCAATAGACAGAATAAGAAGAAGGATTGGATATTCCACACGATGCAATAAGGATTCGATTGCTGACGAGATCCGAGATCATGGCATTTTGAGATGTCGAAGCCGGTGAGAAGAGATCTAGGTACACAGTGTTTGTTTTTGGTGAGATAGTGCCTTTGCAGATCTCAATTAGTGAGGATTTGGGATGAATCTTGTGTTTGTCAATGGTTTCATGCTTAGATAGTCTGCGTAAAGTGTGCCCTATCTCTTCTCCGTCATGCTCATGCTCATGGTATCAGAATCTTTCCCAAACTCCAGTTATATGCATATGATCTCTTCCCACTAATATTCGCTCATTATCAATCCTCCAACAGCACACCACCAATATCCCTACCCTACCCTCCCTCCACACCTAATCCATCAACCAAGCCCTCTGCTTCGTCTCCTTCCTCTTCCTCTGCCTCTCCTTCAACTCCTTCAATTCCTTCTTACTCAACTTCTGGCCCTGCCTTTCCGCCTTCAAACTCCTCCCACCATGCGAATTCGCCGCTTGATCGACATCGAAAAACGCATTCATTTGGCGCTTGCTCTTGGCGTCGTCGTTGAAGTTTTCGGGCGCGAGCACGGCGTTGTTTTGGAATCGGCCGGTGAAGCGGTTGAATGTTGCTGTTGCGGCATAGCCGGGGTCGGAGGAGGGGAGGGATGGAGAGGGATTGGACGGGTCGAGGGAGGACGAGGGGTCCGGGAGGGGGAGTTGGGCGTAGTCGGCGGTGGGGTCGTAGTCGCCATGGATGGCGGGGTTGTAGCGGCCTGCTGCGCCTGGTGTAGTGTCTGCTGCGCTTGCTGTTGTGGTTGCGTTGGGTACGGTGGTATTAGGGAGGAGGCGAGGATTGTCCCATTGTGATTTCTGAGTGAAGCGGTTGTAGAAGTAGTAGGTTTGTGCCGCGTTGTCCCAGATGGGTTCCCAGCCGTCGTCGATGGTTGGAGGGAGCAGAGCTGTGGATAGTGGGAGTGGTTCGTTGGGTAGTGGTGGTTGTGAGTGATTGGAGGAGGTGTGGTCGCTGGTGGGTGGTTCTTCGTTGGGGAGAGGTGGTGGGCCTTCGTCGTCGGTCACTTGGCCTTCTTCTACGTCGGAGTTGGGAGATGAGCCCTGCTTTGCTTGTTTGGGTATGCGTGAGGAGGTTGATGGTGAGGAGATTGTGGTGGTTGTGGTGGGTGCTTCGTTCAAGTTGGGATCTCCGGGCTTCTCCTGTTCGATGGGCCTGGCGATTGGTTCTTGCGGCTGGGTGTGAGGGATTGGCAGTGACTCTTCTGGCTCCGTGGAACGCTTGCGCTTATTCGAGGTAGTCTGGGAAGACATGTTGTGCTAGTAGGCAGAAACTAGATATTATGATTAGCTTTCGCGAGCTCTTCACAAGAGATGACGGTAATGAAGCACATTCGAGTCACGTCAGGCAGGGCAAGCAATGAGGCAGTCGAGTGGGTGTTACTGATAGTCGAGTAGCGATGGGCTAGATGGAATATGTTGTGATTATGTAGAGAACTATCGAGAATGACGACCACAACACCGTGGGGTAAAAGTGAACGGAAAAGGTACTCGATTTTCTGACTACCCTTCTAAGTTCTTAACTGAATGGTATGATATTCTATGAAGCTTATGATACTGATGACCGAGTATCCGTACGAACGAGGAACTCTCGGTACGCTGCGTCCTGTCGACGACCGGCGCAGATTGGAATACCTCGAGGACCCTGTCAGTTCTCTGGGCCGCCATGTCTCTTACCGTGATATGGCCGAAGTCCATCTCAATCAACATCCTCAAGCTTGCATGCGAGGCTTCCCCGACTTGATCTTCGTTGAGCCGTCCGTCACAGCTGCCGAGGTTCTCTGCTGAACGAGTATGCAGCATCCTGACGTTCTGGTTCAGCAGGAGTTCAATGCAACCTGTTGACGGGCTCCATGATCCCTTCGTGGAATGATCCATCTCTTGCTGGTTGTCGCTATCCTGTCCTGTCCCAGTCGTCGATTGACCGATCTGCTGGTTGTAGCAATACCTCGTGTGTATTCATTTCCCATTATGTCTGGTGCACTCATTCACTGTTCAGCATCTGCCGATACGTCCATGCTTTTCACCCCATCCTCGACGTCTTCCATATTCGATCCTTGTTCGTCGACATCCATACTTGAACCCTCCCTAGTATCCGTGACGCCGGCGCTTGCTCCTAGCTCAACATCTGCATCATCCATCGCTCCTAATAAATATGTGACGACATCCTCTTTGTTAGCAGTTTCGGCCTCGAAAGCGGCATCATGACCGGCGTTGTTCTTCATCGTGAGATATGACGAATACTCTTCTTTACTTGTGTTGGATTTTAATGCCTCGAGGATGCTCTTGACGATCGGTAGGTGGCCATTCATAGCTGCATAATGTAGGGGCGTATTGCCGGATGCATTTTGGCGCCGCAGAAGTGCTGTTATTGTAGTAACTGGCGAAGATGTTGTCATCATGGTAAGGATATATGTTATTACTTCTACACAAACGTATTAGTAATGCCACAGTTTGGGGGATGAGATCAAGAGCAAACCTTGATGGCCATTCGCGCAAGCATAATGTATCACAGTGTTCCCAGTCGTTTCATCAATAGCACTAGAAAGGAGAGAGGATGGAGTACTATCATTTTGCGATGCTAGTGTAGCCAGATCTGCTTCGAGAGCGTCCTTGTCGCCGACACGGGCAGAGTAGAGCAAGTCATCGATGGTGTCTTCATCCAGCGACACATTTGATTGTTGTTTTGACATGGTTTTAGATGCGTTTCAAGATGATGGTGGTTTCAGGGAAAGTTTCAATCATGTTGCCCGCCAAGGACGAACATGTGCGACCGGGATTAAGTTTAAGCATGGCTCGCCCCTGCATGGCGCGAACGAAACGTGCGAACAGCCGAGCACCACGCTTAAGATGCTAGTTCTAACGTCCTTGATAGGGTTGTATTTCTGAGGCTTCGCGGTAGCTTGTCGTCAGACTGGACTGAGCTCTTTGGACGGCCCCTAGTATATCGATCACGCTACGTCGCCTCCATCGGTCAGGAGACTCAGAGGACAAATCAAAGTGTGGCCACTAGTTCGCCGACACCTTCCGACTCATAGGCGCGCTACCCCGGCCGATTGACAAGCTCGACTTATCGCGATACCTGTTTCAACCAGATCCCTCCTCTGTGCCATCTCAATTGCAATTGCCAAAGGACTGCACTGGTCGCGGCGGCTTCGTATAAGCCATCATGGGCCTCTTCAAGCGTTCAAAGAGCAGTGACACATCAGCATCGCTCAAGGGCAACACCAACTACGATAGAAGTTTAGACCAGCGTAGCAATGGTGCAAGAAGTGGCTCAACTCCAGCAGCATCGCGCCCTACGAATGGCCAGAGTCAGACAAGACCTGCACAGCATGCACAACCTTCAATACCGGAGATCCCTATTCCACCAGCACCTAATCCTCGAGAAGATCCAGCTAGTTATCTGCGTAGCATCTACGCAGTACGACAACAGACACAGAAGGTCCTGGTGAAAGCAAAGAAGAACGAGTTGAAGCACTTTAAAGTGGACATGACAAAGTTCAGCGACACGGCTAGTTACGTGGTGTCCATCATCAAGGTGAGCTAGACAATATAGCAAGATGCTACACTTCAAGCTGACAGGCAATATCAGCGAGATTATGCGCCAGACTTCGCTTCAATCCCACCTCATGGCCGCTGGCAGCATTTTGATGTAGGTGGCACACCTAGGGTGGATAAGCTATTAGCTTCTTGGACAGGAGTCGACCAGAAAGAGCGGTGTCGCCGATTACTAGACCTATTCCTTGTTTCTGTATTACTCGACGCTGGCGCAGGATCTCAGTGGGGCTACAAGGCACAAAATGGGCGCATCTACAAGCGTAGTGAAGGACTGGCTGTAGCAAGCCTGGAAATGTTTACATCTGGACTCTTCAGCAGCGACATGTCACAGCCGTGCCGGGTCGATGGAACAGCACTGAAAGGGTTGACGGTTGGGCATCTGCAAGAAGGCTTACAAGTTTCCACGCACAATCCGCTAGTAGGACTGGAAGGCAGGACTGGACTATTGGTGCAGCTGGGACATGCTATGGATGATCGGACATTCTTTGGTCAAGAAGGAAGACCAGGAAACATGCTCGGTCAGTCATAACCTAGCTGGTACAGTGCTATGGACTAACATACCAGTCAGACTACCTCCTCTCACATCCAAGCACTCACCACGACCCCAAACCAATCGTGCCATTACCAACACTGTGGTCTGTCATAATGGATGGGCTTGGTCCTATCTGGCCTGCAACTCGCACTCAGATCGGAGGGCGATCACTGGGTGATGCTTGGCCATGCACAGCACTACAGACCGATCAATCCTCAACATGGGAACACATCGTACCATTTCACAAACTTTCACAATGGCTCACATACTCTCTGATACCTCCCATGCAGAAGCTCATGGGCATACATTTTGCTGGTGCCGAACTAATGACTGGACTGGCTGAATACCGGAATGGTGGTCTTCTCATGGACACTGGGCTGATCCTGTTGAGGACAGAAGACGCCAAAAGAGGGCTTGCATTATACCAGCAGAATGCGCAGATCGAAGGACAACCAAATACTGAGGTTGTTCCCATGTTCACACCAGACGATGGAGTCATCATTGAGTGGCGTGCTTTGACAGTTGGATTTCTGGATGAGCTCCTACCAGAAGTCAACAAACTGTTGGGTCTACAAGGAGCGAAGAAGCTAAACTTACCTCAGATGTTGGAGGCAGGTACCTGGAAAGCTGGGAGAGAGATTGCAGAAATACAGAGGCCTATCACAAGAGGTCCACCAATTGGACTACTCTCAGATGGTACTGTGTTCTAAAAAGACGCACAGGCAGGAGCATAGTCGATGAAACGTACAGTAGCTCAGAATCTCGGGCTTGTCAGCATCTAGAAGTGCCAGGTCGAGTGATGATTATCCCGCTTGAACGACATCCAATGAATAAATACTTTGTAAATATGCGTAGAATATGACTCCTGAGTAATCACCTCGCATGCTCCCTGTCGATTGTCTCATCACCTCTTGGCACATGTCAACGTCAATACGACTGTTCGATTGTTCAACAACAACAACAACATAACAGCTACCCAGTACTACGGAAAACTGCGAATGTCTGAACTAACACGGCCATGAATGACCTCTCTGATCTCAATTGGGACAACAAACCTATAAACCCGCTTCTGTCGCGAGCCAATCCACAATTCCCAGTCACACGACCAAACGTAGTATCCGCTCCACCATTGTCTCGTCATACAACACCACCCACTTTCCCATCCTCTGGTCGGATTACCCCAGCATCGACGATACAAGCTACTGCAAAGGCTCCGGTTCAAGATAGCTTCGCCAGCCTCCTATCCTCTTCCAATACCAAGAAGACAGCTTCCCTTTCTTTGGCAGAGCGGCAGAAGCAACTACAAGAAGAGAAAGCACGCCAACAGCAGCCGAAACAGAATGGCAACAGTTACGTGAACGACGAGACGTTCTGGGAGGGCTTGGGCAGCGGTCGTAATACACCAGCGCAAGGAGGGCTCGCTTCACCACCGATAGTTGCGCCTAGCGTGAGTGTTCAGCTTAGGGGCGTTGTTGTAGCAATGAAAATGCTAATTGGCCAAATAGGCTGCTCAAGGCTCAGCTCTAGTCACTAATCAAGATGATGACCTCTTTGCGGCTTTTAGTGCAGCTACACCAGTAGACTCTTCGTCCCATTATCCACCTCCACCTCCAGGTAGCAGCCGTCTGAATACGCCTGACATATTCGCCCAACCTCTGGCACGACACGTCACTTCCCAGCCCAACAGCCAATTCTCGGCGCCCCCGCCGAAGACTCTTGAAGAAGATGATGACGATCCATTTGGGCTTGGTCAATTTGAGAAGAAACGTCAAACTGCAATCGCACAGGCAGTTGCGAATGATGATGACGATATACTTGGAATGTTGGGCAAGCCAGTAGCAGAGATACCAAAGCGGATGGAAACCCGACAGAAATCACCACAAAGAAGTGAAAGAGATAATGACTTTGCAGCAAATGCCAGTGCAGATCCCAGAGATGCCGCTATCGCGGAACTAGTTGATATGGGATTTTCGGCTGAAAAGGCACGAGACGCTCTGGAAGCTACGGACTTTGACATTCAGTCTGCGATTGGGCTTATTTTGAATCAAGCACACGAAGAGTCCAGGTTCAGACAACAACCCAAGCAAAATACAGGCCCTCAAGATGAGGGTCGAAGACGGCAACCCGTCAGAACCGATTCCCGTGGAAGAGAAGCTCTTGCCCAAGATGCAGTGCCATCATGGATGAGAGCTGCAAGTGCACAATCACGACCCGCGAGCAGATCTCAAACTTCGCCAGAAAGAGATGTGACGCAATATGCTGCAGAAATTGGTAGCTCGTTGTTTAAATCAGCCAACTCATTATTGAAAGCTGGACGGAAGCAGGTGCAAAAGACGTTGGCTGAGTTCCAGGAACCTCAAGATACTGGTGGTCAACCACGATGGTTGCAGCAAGTCACAGGTGATTCGTCCGGCAGAGCAGAAGGCCAACCCCGACATTCAAGACAACAAGCTAGTGCTACAGATGAGGCTATGATGCTTGAATCAGGTCGTTCTGCTCCAGTGCCAAGAGCAGACCGAAGAGCGTACGTCGAACCACCCCGAGAACGATTCCCTCCGGAGATTCAACGCCGACCTTCACCTCTGGCTGCTGCCGAAACAAGGGCAGCTCCTGTTCCACGACAACCTCAACAATTTGCACCTTCTCAACAAAGACCAGCAGAAAGACTGAATAGGCAACTACTTGAAGAGGAGAGCGCAAATGCGTATGTGAGCTCTGCGCGAAGGAGAAAGCCACAACCAGCAGCTTCGGATCCAGTACAACAGCCAGTCATCGCTAAGCCTAAAGCCGTGGAGCCAGAGATGGATATTTTCTCCGAATTACAGTCGACTCCAGCTCCTGTGCGTCAGCAGGCCTCCAGGACACAATCACAAACTGCAAGCTTACCTGTTCGATCCAAAGCTTCAACACGTAATGTTCCCTCAGTATCGCCAGCTGCACTTTCAGCATCCGCTGCGAATCGAACGAAAGGCACAGAAGCCTTTAAGCGTGGAGATTACGGAGAAGCGCAGACTCATTACACTAGCGCACTATCTGGTCTTCCACCAACACATCCCATCACAATTATAATACTGAGTAATCGTGCTTTGACAAATATCAAGACTGGTGATCCAAAAGCAGCAGTAGCAGATGCAGATGCTGCACTTCAAGTGATAGGCACTTCTCGTGGGGAAGATGAAACGATAGAGCTGGGAAGTGGTGAGGGTGAGAAGCCGATGAAAGAATTCTTTGGCAAAGCAATTATGAGGAAAGCAGAAGCATATGAACACATGGAGAAATGGTCAGATGCTGCAACAGTCTGGCGGGAAGCAATTTCAGCAGGTGTGGGAGGTAGCGTTGCTTTACAAGGACGCAATCGTTGTGAGAAGGCTGCTGATGCCGGCTCACAGTTGAATGGTCGCGCAATACCCGCACCAGCTGTGAGAAAAATACAAACGCCTGTTCAGGCTGCACGTCGACCTCCGGTTAGTGCTGCTACTGTACTTGCCAATGGTCAAGAGAGTGAAGCTGTGAAACGACTACGCGAGGCAAATGCAGCCGCCGCTGCAGCATCGGACGAAGCTTTTGCCCTGAACGACGCCATCGATGCACGCCTCAATTTGTGGAAAGCCGGCAAAGAAGGTAATCTCCGCGCACTCCTTGCCAGTCTCGACACTATTCTATGGGCCGAAGCTGGATGGAAGAAGGTCGGCATGAGTGATTTGGTCATGCCTAATAAAGTCAAGATTATCTACATGAAGGCTATTGCAAAGGTGCACCCTGATAAGGTGAGTTCTTTATTGGAAGGATGAATGAAATAAGATACGAAACTAATGTAATTTGCACAGATTTCGCAGACGGCTACGACTGAGCAGAAGATGATTAGTGGATCGGTGTTTGCGAACCTCAATGAAGCGTGGGATAAATTCAAGAAGGACAATAATCTATAGATGATACATAGCATAGATCATAATTGAAAGATGGTGAATGATGAACCACAGGACGAAGAGGAGTTCAGCTCCGAACCAATGAAGTCTCCCCGAGTCAGTTCCAATGCGAAGTCCATAACCTCCAACAACATCCTTCTACATCACAATCACCAACACCATCACCCCTCCAATCGCCCAACATGCTCACCTCCCTCACTCGCCTCCGCCTCTCTACCCCCCTGTTCACCCGCACACTAACAACAACCCCTCGCCTCCTCGTCCAACCCGCCGACAACCCCATCCCCGCCAACGACCCCAACGCCAAACCCCCCGCCCAAACAGTCAGCGCCACCAGCTCTACACCAACGAGCTCAATGGGCAGTTTCGACCGCACGCTCCAGGAAACCGTGGAGGAAGGGGAGAGGAAGAGGACGATGCAGGCGCCGAATCGGAAGGGGATTTGGTCGAGGAGTCAGATGCCTAGAGAGCTGGCAATGGTGGGGCCGAGGTTTGAGCAGATTATTTATGAGGATCAGGTACGTGCGCTTTTGGTTGTGTTTGCTTTTGGGGGTGGGAATTAGGGATGGGGCGGGTGTGATGGTAGTGGTTTCAAGTGAGGTTGGGAGCATGGATAATGGACTGTGGATTTAAGACGGTGTGAGAGAATGAGTGGTGCATGAGGCTGCGAGATATCGGGCTGCGAATAGAAAAGTCAACGAGCGAAGGAAGTGACGAATATACACTGACGTATCCACCATCCATCCTTGTAGCCACGCCCACTAGCAGCAATCGAACTCATCCACAAACAACCCGTCCGCTGGATCGATTCCAGCGTCATCACCTGCGACGGAGGCGGCGGACCTCTAGGCCACCCACGCATCTTCATTAATGTCGACAAGCCTCAGGTTTGCCAATGCACATATTGTGGATTACCTTTTGTACGTCTTTCATCCATAATCTTCAACTTCACACCAACACGTCGTTCATCACAAGGAGAGAAAGAAACAAGAAAGTATAACGAAACATGGGTCTTGGGTTTTGGGATATGAGTTTATAAGATTTGTGTATTGAGCAGCGCCATACTAACACATACACACCTTCACAGGCAAACAAACACAACCGCAAGGCTATCGAAGCACAGGGAAACGCACCCTACCCACTCGATCCCACTGGCGATCCAGCAGAGATTAACGAGAGCCAGAGAGTCACGAATGAGCCGTTTGGACAACGATGAGTGAGGAATGTAGTGATTTATCGTCGTCGGAGTACGGGAGGGGGGTGAGATTGGTGTAGTGTATAGAATATCAAGACATGAAAGTGCAATGGCTTGACTGCTGTAGTATGCTGCATTGCGGAATTCTCGGGAACCAATATCGTCGCAAGTATACTGAAGGATATACGATCTGCTATGCCTACCGGACAAAAGCAGCGATTTGCACGCATGCTGCATTGCGGCTGTGACTACGATCAACTGACAATCCTTGTGTCATCGTCGCTTGGTAATCCAGTACTCCTACATGGCCGAGCATACGCACAATCCTTGATATTTGCCAACGAAAAAGGTATCATACGCACATATTCGTGAAATATCACTCGTGCTTCTATCACCGTTTTGCTCCGTTTCGTTCACTCTGAGCGCTTGCATGTTCAAAGTCGTGTTGCAGTTATTCTCTGGTTGTATCTATGCACTTCTAGTGTTGCCGTTGCGAGATCATAAAGTAGTGTTGCGTAGATGAGATTGTTCATATTCAACCTACCTTAACATCTCCCAAGGTCCATTTACGTTTCTTTTGTCGCTGCAGTCGTGGTGTTTTGTGTATGGGACGGAGTGGTTTCTCTAGCCTTCTCTGTAATATGTGTGTTGTGCAGGTTATGGAGACTGTAGTGTACTGTAGTGTGCTGTGGTCGGGGTAGAGAAGGAAAGGCTCGAAGAAGGGGATGATGCGAAGATAGATGAGTGAGGAGCTGGTGCAATGTTGATAATATTCAAAACGAGTCTCGTAAATCCTCGCCCTCGTGGTTATATTGTTTTGCTTCTATCATGTTATGTGTTATACTACTGCAAGTCGGCCAACTTCTATTCTGTTCCATTATACCCTGACCTCTATGTCTATATATATACATTTTCATAACTTCGTCAATATTAGTACAACCACAGTCTTGCATAGCCTAGCGCCCAATATATTTCAGCTCGAGCCATCTTAGTGGCGGGAAGATTAGGCCGGTAAAACCTGGACAGAGAAGTGTTAGTCAGTCAAAAAAGTACATCATGAGCGTAAGAGCTGGGAAGTGACGTAGCAGTGAACAAGGGCGTGGAAGAAAAGGAAGAAGAAGGAGGAGGAAGAGGAGGAGCAAGGCCTGACTTACCGAACGCTAGCGGGAGTCCGAGATCGGCTCCGTCGCCTATTGCACCACCTATCGGACCTGAGATATGTTAGCATGTCGTATGGACTGGTCTGGGAGAAAGAGTAGAGCAGGAAGGAAGGTTTAGACATACCAGTCCAGTAGTTTTGGTACATTCCAAGAACCTGTTTCGAGCACAACAATGTCAGCCACAGCCTCTTTAGCTCGAGGCAAAAGCAGAGAAGAAAAGCTTACCGCACCAACCCACCCAACACAAAACGCACTGAACGCCGCAATTCCAATCGGCAGCTTCCTCTGCTGTCCCCAAACCTCCCAATCATACCAACCGGCACTCTTCCACCCAGCCCCACTAGCCATCGGTCTCCTAAACAAAAACTCCTCCTCCAGAACCAGCACAAAAAACATAATAGTCCAGTACCCCATCAGCGCCAGGAAGTCCTCAAAGATATCGTAAAAGTTATTCCGTCCAACGCACGCCAAGACCGTGTAGACAACCACAACCACCACCGTCCACACCAATCTCGGTATCGCCAGGAACCACGACCCCAGCATCTGCACTCCCAACGCAGCACTGTACGTTCCTGGTATGTTGTTGCTGATCTGGCCCAGCGCAACAATGACGGCGCAGAACTTGCCAAACGTGCCAAGTGGTGTGAATGCTTCAGCGATCAATGCCCCAGCGGAAACATCGTTTGCAGTTGCCCAAGCTGGATTTGTGGCAGTGCCTGAAGCGAGTCCGACGCCAAGAAGAAGGGCGAAGACGCTGGCGACGCCAAGACCAAGGAGAGTGCAGAGGAAGACGTAGAAGCGTGAGGTTGAGGTGGGGAAGTAGACGAAAAAGTCGCAGGAGGAGCCGGACCAGGCTAGTGGTGCGGACATGGTTAGAAAGAAGAAGGAGAGGAGGTTGCCTGAGCGGGTTTCAGGCGTCGTGCCGGTGTCGGGGGAGGAGGCGTTGAAGCTGGAAGGAGGTGGGTTAGATGGAGTCAGAGCGAATGGCATTCGCTGGAGTGAGACTTACTTTGGTCCAGCTACACCGACGAGGATGAAAAACATGCAAACCTGCGGGATCAAAGCATATCGTTCATAGACATGAAAAAGCTTGATGCCAAAGCCCGTGACTACAAGAGATATGACAGCAGCAATGATAGTTCCGACGATGATGGAAAGAGAACCATTTGGTGAAATGGCCGATAGAATCTGGCCTGCAAGCAAGCAGTCCACAAGTCCGTATCCGCCCATGACAACTATGTTGAAAAGCACTGCTATCCTGGATGGCCAATATCCCATTGTATACCTTGCAAATACCAATGTTCTATTTCCAGACAGAGGACCGAACGAGGCAACATATCCTGTCACGGCGGAGCCGGCCATCGCCCCGAATGTGCCGACAATCCTGGATCATACAAGTCAGCACATCATACCTTTCCAAATCACAAAAAGTGTCTGCCCTCCTTCCTCTCGATAACAAGACGCAGAAGCCAAAATACTTACATGGCATCCTTCAACCCCAGCCCAAAAACTGGCGCCAGCAACCCCAATGCAATATTGTTCGCCGTCAGATCCGCACTAAACCACACCAGAAACACTTGGAAATAATCGCCAAACGTCGCTTTTCTCGATTTCATACTTTCCGGGACCCGCTGGATCCCGCGTGCTTCGATGCCTGCAAGAGATTCAAGACGGTTGACGAATCGTTGGATCTTGGTGTCGTTGTGGATGCCGTAGTTGTCGGACATCAGATGGGCGCGTTCGTCGGCGGTAACGCCATCGCCACCCAGGTAGGCTGGGACGGGCTCAGGTTTAGGTGAGGAGGAGGTGCGGGAAGAGAGCGCCATTTTGGGGAGATTGTAGCTGGTGGAGGCAGGGCTCACACACTCTGAAGGAAGGATGGTAGTTTTCTGATGGGTGGCTTCTCTGCTTTTGAACGATGGTTTTTTCTATTTTGTTTTCTCAGACGAATGTCACAATAATAAGCATATTATAATTGGCTTGGCAAATGATTAAGTGGCACTGCTGAATGAGAGAAAGTGAAAGATAGATATGGAGGAGAAGGAATAGCACCCTTCTCAATACTTTTGAATTAATGTGTGTTGTGACTGGTATCAATGACAAATAAGTGATGAGGTAATTCAGAGGCAAAGGGTCTAGATCAGCAGACCGGCTAATTGTAGCATATACTGATTACATGTTTTTTGCAGGTAGATTATCTTATTATCTTAAGCTGACAGAACTAACTATAGCTTCGGCTCCAAGTCTTCAAACACGCTCAGGTCCGCGATGGGCTTCGCGCCTTTGGTCAGTGGCAAGCTCGCCTTGAAAGCACGCACATCCTCGATCTTGATTGCCTTGCTGCTTTGCTCCTGGACACTGTTCTCAGTTTCAGCGCCTGACGAAGATGCAGCATGAAGTTGTGCTAGCGCCTGTTCAAGCAAAGGCTTTCCCTGTTCAAGAGCCATAGTAACAACCTGCTCAGGTAGCTTGGCATCTTCTTTTAGATACGTCGTAACGGCACTCATGACAGCCTCTTGATCCGTCACATCAACGTCCTTGAAACGACCATTCAAAGCGTCCTTGTCCGCAGGCATACCCTGCATCGTCAAGAACTGCTCCAATGCTGCCAGGAACTGGGTCTTCATGTCGACATCACTCCCAGCGTTGGCGAGTTGTTCTCCCACCTTTCCAGCTTGAGCACGTAGATATACCGCCAATTTAGCTCGTGTAGCGCTTTCTGGATTGATATATCTCTCGTAGAATTCCATCATATCCTGTTTCTTCACCTCCTTCAACATGTCCACATCATCCTCACGCTGCTGGAACTGATACACCTCATTCGAGATGTGATGCCAAAACCTGTTGCCCTCTTCATTCAAGTTCTTAAGCTTTTGCAAACGCTCACTCATGACACTGCTTTTGTGAGACTCGAATTCAGTGTCCGTCATGTCGACCAAGGACTTTTTGAAGTTGGTCAAGAAGGCATCAATACGAGACTCGAGGTATTCAGGCGTGCGCTCCGACTGTATAAGGACACGGAAGACCTCATTTGTGACATGGGTGACGTGACCACTGAAGACCACATAGCCTAGTTGTTCTTGCGAGCGAAGTTGGTTGAAAGCGGGTTCATGGATCATCTGGCAGAAGAGTAGAAGCTGGGCGTGAAGTAGTTTATCTGTTTTGTCGCCAACTGTGAGAAGGTAGTGGATGGCGTGATTAACCTGTAGAAGATCTTTCAGAGTACGTTCATAGACGTAGTCGGAACCAGCTGGGAAATCAACGGCACGTTTCACCTTCCATTGGTGAGCAGGGAAGACCTCTGGTTTGAGGGTTGATTGAACGACATCGGCTACTCTTAATGCATCCTCTTGGTAGATATTGCCATGGACAAGCGCTTCGATGTGAAATTGACGTAAAAGAACAGACTGGAAAGAACGAACGTCGTCAGAGCTGATAACGGGAAGTTCGTCAAGCAGTTGCTCAGTGATCCAGCCGTGTTCCTGTGAAAGCCAGCGAGAATACTGCGACACCTGATGATACGGTGGAGCGAACTCGGAATTCTTCCAACCTCGCATCAGACGTTCCTTGATGACATCAAATCGATCTTGCTTGACCTCGAGATCACGCATTGAGAGCAGCACTTTCTCGAGTAGTACGGACATCTTGTCGCTATAACCCGAGATGTGGATGGTGAGTCCGTTGGATGAACTGTCAAGAGCGTATCCTAAGCCCGCTATTTGAGCGTCATAAGCATATTCGGCCAGAGAGTCTTCGACAAGCTCGGTATAAAGACAAGCGATGACGGCGTTGCGGGCAGTGAGACCACAAAGAGGATTTCTCAAATACAGATTCACACTACCTTTGGGAACCCAAAATTGATCGTCTTTCTTGTACCATAGTCTCAGGTTTCGCTCGTTGCGAATCAGTTTGGGTGTTTTCGATGGTTGTTTAATATCCTTCTTCTCCACTTCAAGCTTCGATGGAATGAACTCGTTTTTTGCTGGCAGGGCGAGGTCAGGTATGCGCTCACTAGCCTTGCTGTTGTACGCTTTTTTTAGATACGCGACAAAATCTTCTGGCATCTTCTTGACAGTGTATTCTGTATTATACCACGGCTCATGCTGAATCTCACTCTCGACCTCTAGCGCATCCTGAGATACAATGGTCAGACGGAAGTTGTCAACGTTAAGACTCGCTAGAGCCTTCTGAATCAGCTCAGGGTCAAATTTCGTAATAACACTTTCGCCGCTGAGCAGTCTATCTCTTGGCAAAGGCTTCTGCATAACTTGACTGAGCCTGCTTGCTGTCCTCGACGCATCTGACTTTTGCTTGAAGCGGAAGTCAACTTCAGTCATCCTCTTCATCTCGTCAAAAATCCATTGTTCGGGCGCTTTCTGTCTGAGGATAGAGATATACTGGAAAATGATAGCGACAATCTCCTTATAGTTCTTCATACCTTCGGGTGTCAGTCGTAGTTCGATAGAAAATGTTGCAGTGCCAGGACAGAGTGTATGTTCGCCAGCTGATAGACTGTTTGCCCATCCTTTAGCTTTGACATACGACAATATACTCCCCGGGCCCTCATGACCAATCAAGTGACTCATATACCGACCAGGCTGCTCCTCGAAAAGCGCATCTTCGTCCATCCATGGAAAGGAAAGGTTGATCGATCTCATATCTACCACAGGCTTAACACGAATCTCAGTGTTGAGCTCATTCTCTGAGTATATAGGAATGCCATCCCATCTATTTTCTGGCAGTTTCTTATTTACCACATTCGCGAAAAGCTCCTCCACCCACGACTGAAGCGTGTCTAGGGACTCTCTGCCTAGCACAACAAGCTTCATTCTGTTTGCGGAGTATTGCTGCTCGTGGAATTTCATGAACTCGTCACGTATTTTCACTCCTCGTGCCAAAGGTTCATCCCTCAGGGTCTGAAGGTTGCCGGTTGCGAAGTGGTTGTTGGGGTGTTTGGGATTTGATAAAGTCCTGCCAAGTTGCATCAACCTCCACATATCGTCCTGCAAGTTCTTCTTGTTCTCTGAATCCACAGCTCTCAGTTCGCGGTCCAACGTCTCCTCCAAGAACAATGGCTCGACGAAGAACTGGGCAAAGCGATCGAGAGCGCCGTACAGTGGTGACGTCGAATGGTTGCCATTTGTTTGAGGTGTGCTTTCTGTCTTCTGGTCTTGATTCGTTTGGGCAGCTACCTCGAAGTAGTAGTTTGTGGATGTAGAGGCAGTGAATGCATTGGAGTGACCCGAATGTGCAGTCAAGTAGCGTTGGTATTCGTTTTCTTGTGGATATTTCTTGGTTCCCATGAATAGCAGATGCTCAACTGCATGGGCCATTCCCGGCATGTCTTTTGCGTCACTCATTGCTCCAGCGTTATTATCCAGTGCCGCACTTGCTTTGTCTGTGGTAGGGTCATGTATAAGAAGTGCTTCAAGCTCGTTGGGAAGTTTGACGACTCTATACTGCCGGTCATCGAGGAGAGGCTTCTCTAATGTGTCTGCTAAGCATTGCACCCCTGTTGAGGAATGGTGGTTGTGGAAATCCATGGCGTAGCACTGAGGTTGTGTTTGAAGCAGGGAAATGTTTCTTCGAGATGGGCAAAATGGTTGTTTGAGGTCGGGTGATTGTGAGGAAAGCTTGGATGAGGTGGTGCGAGTGGCGTGAATGAAGCTGGAGAAAGCACAGAGCTGAAGTTGTCTACTTGTTGAAGAATGCAATACAGATCGTGATGAAAGCGAAACACGAGAAAGTGGCAGTAGGCGTAGCGCGAGGGAGGGGAGGCGCATTGATAGGTGGAAGAAAACGTCTCTCCAGTGTCTCCTGAGCCTAGGTTGTGCTTGGAAGATGTTGTGACGGAAATGAAATAGATTATATGAGATGAAATGACGAGATGGTCGTTTGCCTCTGCTGCCCTCGGTATTGGGCCGAAGGGACTCACCCCCCAAATTAACACAGGAAGTGAAGTATCTTTGTTCATCGTGTTTGCATATTATCACTACTGAACACAACATACAGGGTGAAACATAATCATTTGCTCGAGGGTATCTTACGCGAAACCAAACAAAAATCGTGAACATCATTATCGTGCCACATCCTCAGGCCGGGCTTGACCCATTCTCATTGCAAAAACTGGTCCAGCACCCCCACACCCCCCTTCTGCTAAGCACAACCTTGACCATGTCAAAAGCTTCATGATCTCTTATTCCTACCAGCTTTTGGACAGTCCACCTTTCTATGTGGCCCGCCACAATTGAAGCACTTAATGTCTGTGTTGGACGGAGACCCTCGCGACTTCTGCCCACCACCAGACGATATTCCACTCAATCGATTCAATTTCACCTCTTTATTCCGCCTTCGTTCTGCCAACATAGCTGCATCAGCTCGTTCATCTTGCTTCCTTGCTTTTCGCTTTGCTCTTGCTTGTTCTGCTGCTTCTGATGGTATTTTACGCTTTCGCCCATCATCTTCATCCTCCGACTCTGACGAATCACTACCATCCTCTGATTCATTCTCTTGATTTGTATCTGGTTTCTGTAACACGTTAGAGTTATTCCGTGCAACATTCTGACGCTCCTCGCTGGATTGCTATCGCATAATTCTTACCTCTTGCTTTCCAAAATCACCATAACTCTTTCGACCTGGCATGTTTGGCCGCACTGGTCTTGCTTCCTCTTCATCATCTTGCGCATATATTTCGTTTGCAGCATCTATCGCACCATATCCAGCATTCACAATCGTGAATTCTACTGGTTGTACATCTTGTCTAGGCAGATTAAGCACCCACTTTGTCTCACCAGCATCAGCTGCTTGACGTTCTAGTACTTCTAAGCGTTTCGCTTCTTCAGCAGCCAACGCTGCTTGTACAGCTTGTAATTCGGCATTTTCTCGTCGACCTGTTTCTCCTGTGCTCATTCTTTGTCTCTTGCTTGCGCGTTCATCTGAGGCGTTGGAGCTGGGAGACGATGCAGACGCTGCAGAACGCTGCATAAACTTCATAGTGAGCAATCGCGAAGACATGATCTTGCCACCGGAGTTGGTTGAAGAGGCCATGCTAGTCCAGTCTGTACGAAGTATGCCGATAGTAGAAACAACATTAACAAAGATAAATATTCCACAAGACACATTCATATTCGGAGGATACTCCATAGGAACAACCCTTTTCTGGTTCGATCTAATTCGGTTAGCGCACGCACAAAACTTCATCAAGGACCATTCAATTGAATTGACCTCCTCGTCGCATCGCCCATCTTTACTAACAAAACAGCACCACACGCCAAACATGTCTTCCCGTCCCACTGTCAGCGTCCTCGGCGCCGACGGCAGCAAGACCTCCAACACCCTCACTCTCCCCAATGTCTTCAAGGCACCCATCCGATCCGACATCGTCCAGTAAGAGCACACTTGAGAGCAAAAAAACACCTAAAAAAATACCTTTCCAAAGCAACCATCCTTGATGGATGTGTTGACCTGTTGTCCCTGCAAAGGGCGCGGGTTCACCATCGCTGATGGAATGCACATCGTTGCGACCAGCGTTGGCTGACATATTTTGGTTTTCTGTAGACAGGTCCACACTGGCATGGCCAAGAACAAGCGCCAGCCATATGCTGTAAGCGAGAAGGCTGGTCATCAGACTTCTGCTGAGTCTTGGGGTACTGGTATGTGAAGAACAACCTTTCGTTCATTACTGGCTCGGCGACGGAAGAAGTTTCAATTGGGACAAATATCAAAGAACAAGACGCACGACACCATGGACGATCCCCAGCTAATAACATTCTTCTCCTCACTTCATAGGTCGCGCTGTTGCTCGTATCCCCCGTGTCTCTGGTGGTGGTACTCACCGTGCCGGTCAAGCTGCCTTCGGTAACATGTGCCGTTCCGGTCGCATGTTCGCACCCACCAAGGTCTGGCGCAAGTGGCACCAAAAGATCAACTTGGGCCAAAAGCGCTTCGCCACTGCATCCGCCCTCGCTGCCTCCGCCGTCCCCGCCCTCCTCTTCGCCCGCGGCCACCACGTCAGCACCGTCCCCGAAGTCCCTCTCGTCGTAGAGTCCTCCGCCTTCAACGTCGCAAAGACCGCTGCCGCCGTCAAGCTTCTCGGAGCCGTCGGTGCCGGCCCAGATCTCGCCAAGGTCAAGGCAAGCAAGAAGCTCCGCGCTGGCCACGGCAAGCTCCGTGGCCGTCGCCACCGCCAACGCCGTGGTCCCTTGGTCGTCTACGACCCCGAAGCCGACGGCAAGGACATTGTCCAGGCCTGCCGCAACATCTCTGGTGTCGAGACCTGCTCCGTGTACGCCCTCAACCTCCTCCAGCTCGCACCGGGCGGTCACCTCGGCCGTTTCGTCATCTGGTCCAGCAACGCCTTCTCCGCCCTCGACAAGATCTACGGCTCCACCACCGAGGCCAGCCAGCTCAAGAAGGACTACCTCCTCCCCAGCAACTTGATCGCACAGCCCGACATTGCCAAGTTAATCAACAGCTCCGAAGTCCAAGCTGTACTGAGGCCGACGCGCGGCGGTGCCGTGACGAAGAGGAGCATGGTGCAGAAGAAGAACCCGTTGAAGAACAAGCAGGTCCTTCTCAGACTCAACCCTTATGCCAAGGCGTTTGCTGAGCAGAAGATCGGGACGCAAAAGGCCGAGGGTGGAAAGCCCGAGAGAGTGAACGAGGCTTTTGGCAAGAACTTGCACGAGAACTAGGGTGGAGGAGTTGTGTAGTGTGAGGTGGAGGGTTTGAATGTTGCTTTTAGCGAATCGATATGGAGTAATGCACTATGAAAGAAAGCATTATGGTTTGTCTAGATGATATACATGCGAAACTCAAACAAGGAAATCGAGATAACTCTTTCATGATCCAAACACCCTCCTCCCCCCTTCCACAACCACAACCGCCGTGATATGACTCCAACATTACAGAAATACGAAGAAGAAAGGTGGTAAATGCTGCAGTAAATACAAAGGTACAAAAGATCAAGATCTCAAACAAGCGGGTTTCGTTCATCTATCTATCTATCTATGTATCGTCAGAATGAACAAGCAGAGAAAAGAAGAGAAGAGAAGTGAAGAGAAGTGGAGTGAACACAAAAAGTCCCAATATACCACCAAAACATCACAGGTGGTCGGCTAGCTAGCTCCCCTCTTACACCTAAAAAATCAAGAAACAGTTCTGTAGGATATTGAAGCAAGAAGCGCCTGCCTCTTTCTTTTTTCTCTTTCGAATCCTTTCTTGAGAGTATGGCTGAAACGAATGCCGATATGAGCAACGGACTTGGGATACGCATTAAGTAGCAAAAGCAAGACCATGTGTTCACGCCGAAAGAAAGCCACATCATTACTACTAGGTACATATTTCTACAAAATATATTCCATGGGTGGGCGGGCTGACAGGTCGTGTGGTTAAACCCATGCTGATATGAATAACAGACTGAGATATATACACAAGGAGCAAAAGGAAGGACCATGTATTCTCGAACAAAAAAGGCCACATCGATACTAACTCTTTTCTACAAAGTATAACCCTTCCTACAATCATCTCTTCCCCATAAGAACCACAAACCACAGTAACGAAAACAAAGTCTACATCAACAAAAGCCCATCAGACTTTGCATCCCAACTCTCCCCTTCCCACCCTCATCCAACGTAGCCATCGTATCCTCCTCCAACAACTCCTCAATCACCTTCCCATCCTTGATCCTCCAGAACGCCTGAATGCCCTCCACAAACCTCTTACTAATGACACCGACATCACCCTCATCGCACGCCGCAAAACACAAGCGGAAATACTGCCACGCCTTCTCCTCTCTAATCTGCTCATTCGGGCCAAAGATCGTCCCCGGCGAGACGAGAACAAGATACGGCTTGTGCGTCCACAGAAGCCACAGAGCGCGCGCGAGCTTGGGGCCAGCGAATTTCCTAGACAGAGGGTGCGTGGAGAAATTGAAGTGGAGCCAGAGGAACATGCCGCCCATTGGCCAGGCGAAGTCGTAGATTTGTTGCTTTTCAATCACGGCCCATTCGTCTTCTGAGTCGGAGGTAGCGGTTACAGCAGTGAGGGAGCGACGCCGGCCCGCTTTGACGACGTAGGCGCCTTCGTGCAGGATCTTGGCCATGGTGTTCATTCTGCGCTCGTAGTTGCCGCGGAGGCCTTCGAGCCAGCGCACCCACCCGGACATATCCCAGCCGGAACCGTCTTCGCGGCCGCCCTTGCCTGGGTCGGTGGCGGTTTGGGGACCCATCAGGAGTTCGGCGACCATGGATTGCACGAAGCCCGAGGGTTGCTGGGTGGAGGTTTCGGTGATGCGGAGGATGCGTTCGATGAGCGCGGGTTGCGCTGTGATCCAGCCGAGGCGACAGCCTGGGGCTATTGTCTTTGAAAAGGTGTCGAGGCGGAGGACGCGGCCGTCGATGTCGACGGCGAGATAGGAGGGGACCATGGAGTCGAGGAAGGGATAACCTGAGCCTGAGGAAGAAGGTTTGGGAGTGCTGGAGGATGTGGATTTGGATGTACCAGCAGTGGCGCGGTTGAGCTTGATGTTCATGGCGTTGGCGGAGGGGTATTGAAGGTACCAGTATGGACTATACAGTATTTAGTTCTCTGGTAGATTTATTCCAACAAGATATTAGAAAAAATTATTGCTTACTCGTCTTCGATGATGAGGACATCG